>Ga0126307_10000395_pt1 | contig 28135 bp, 25 predicted proteins | sample Plot28_FD_89955 | JGI IMG/M metagenome (GOLD analysis project Ga0126307, IMG submission 89955) | Serpentine soil microbial communities from UC McLaughlin Reserve, CA, USA - Plot28 | ecosystem: Environmental > Terrestrial > Soil > Grasslands | place: USA: UC McLaughlin Reserve, Lake County... | reverse complement strand
GGAGGTGAGCGCCGAAAGCGCACCGGAGGTGCGCCGATTGTGTGCCGGATATCGGGCGTTTTCGGTCCGTCGGCGGCTCGAGCCCCTCGAAAGCGGGCGCGGGCTCTTCAACGCACTGTTCGTTCCGGACGATCCGATGTAGGTAGATGTAGGCGTAGATGTAGGTAGACGTAGGCGTAGATGTCCATCGAGGCCGGCGTGAATTCCGTCGACGCCGCCTCAGCGACGCGAGGCCGCGTACAAGCTGTCGGCGAAACGAACGAGGCCCGGCAGGCGACGACTGGCCTTTCGGTACGCCTCCGACAGATGCACGAGCGAGCGGTACCGCCGCGGGAGCAGCGGCAGGTCAGACGGCTGCGGATTGAGCGTCAGGAATCCGTCAACGGCCAGCTCGGTCGGGCCGACCGCCCGCGTGAGCTCGCAGCGGAGCTCGCTCGGGCTCCAGTAGCGGACGTCGAACAGCGAGCGCGGTTCGCGGAAGCGGCGCTCGCGGAGTTGGTTCACGAGGCTGCGCGGCCCCCAGACGTTCGCCATCTGGACGAGCGACAGCCCGCCCGGCTTCAGCACCCGACCGAGCTCCCGGAAGGCAGCGACAGCCGCCGTCCGCGTGAAGTGCTGGAACACGCTGTACGAGAAGACGACGTCGGAGGACCCGTCCGCGAAGGGAAGGTGCCGCGCGTCGCCGACGAGATATTCGGCCTCGACCTCGAGCTCCTCCGCGACACGCCGCGCCGCGCGGATCGCGTCGAGCGACGGGTCGACGCCGACGACGCGGTAGCCGCGCCGCGCCGCGCTGATGCACCACCGGCCCCAGTTGCAGCCGATCTCGAGAAACGTCCGGCCTTCGCCCGGCGGCAGCCGAATCTCGGGGATGGGGTACGTCGTCAGGTTTCCAATCAGGTGGCGGTAGAGGTTGCCGCACGTGGCGGCGATCACGTCCTGCACAAAGGCGTCGGCGTCGCCGCCGGGCTCCCGCCGTTCGAGCGAGACCCAGCACGCGCCGTGCGTAGGCTCGTCCTCCTCGACGAGCAGAAGCGGAATGGCGTCGAGGAGCGGATAGCGGTGCCCGGCCGGACACTCCAGCTCGTCGCCTACGTGGACGAGCGGGCGCCGGTCCCGGGGACAGGCGAGCTCGCCTAGCGTCGCGGAACCGATTTGACGTTGACGCTGTCGGCGACCGTCGAAAGCGCCGCGAGGCGCCCGCTGGCGCGGCGCATCAGCTCGGAGGCGCGCACGAGCAGCCGGAGGTGCGGCGGCAGCAGGTCGAGGTCGCTCGCCTGCGGGTTCAGCGTCAGGAAGCCGTCGGTCGTCAGCTCCGTGCGGCCGATCTGGCCGAACGTGCGCCGGAGCTCCTTGGGTGTCCAGTAGCGCACCTCGAACGCGTCGCCCTCGCGAAACCGCCGGCGAGCGAGCTGGTACAGGTTGCGTGCGCCGTATGCGTTCGGCATCTGCACCCAACTGAAGCCCGCGGGATCCAGCACGCGCGAGATCTCTCGAACGCTCGCGGCGACGTCCTGCTTCGCGAAGTGCTGGAGGACGCCGTACGAGAAGACGACGTCGAAGCTGCCGTCGGCGAACGGCAGCCGCCGCGCGTCCGCGGCGACATAGCTCGCGTTCGCCTCGAGCTGCCGCGCGATCCTCCGAGCGGCGACGATCGCCTCGAACGAAGGATCGATCCCGATAACGTCGTAGCCGGTGCGCGTCGCGGCGATCGACCAACGCCCCCAGTTGCACCCGATGTCGAGCAACCTCTTGCCGGCGCCCGACGGCAGCGGGAAGTGCGGGATCGGGTAGCGCCGCATCCCTCCCGCGAGGCCGCGGTACAGATTTCCGTGCGTGCCGACGATCAGGTCGGCGACGTACGGATCGACGTCGTCGCCGTCCACCGGCGGCGGCTCGGCGCGTCGCACGGCCTCGATCTGTTCGGGCCGCGCCCAGTAGCCGGGCTGCGTCGGCTCGAGCTCGTCATCGACTACGAGCACCGGGATCCCATCGACGTACGGATACTCGTGTTCGTGCTCGCACACGAGCGTCTCGCCGCGCTCCGTGAGACGCGAGTGGTCACGCGGGCACGCGAGCCGGTCGATCAACGCGCGCCCTCGACGCGGTCCCACGTCGTGGAGACGTCGGAGCGGAGGGAACGCGCGAGGCCGACGAGCGTCCCCGCGCTGATCAGCACGTAGTACCGCGGCAACCCCGGCCGTACCGCGGCACCCGCGAGGACGCCGAGTTGCAGCGCGAGGGCAGCCGTGTAGGCGGCGCCTTCGCCGGCGAGCGCGATCGACGCGCCGAGGAGCACGACGTGCAGCAGTCCGCTCGCGTAGCGCAGGTGCCGGTGCGAGAAGATCTGCACCGCGTACAGCGGGTCGAGCCCGCGCAGGATGTCGCCGCGGAGCACGACGAGCCAGCTCTGCTCGAACATCCGCAGCTTGCGGCGGAACTCGGACTCGATCGACGCCGTCGGCTTCTCGAACGACAGAGCCTCCGGCTCGTAGACCGCCCGACGCCCGCGCTGCACCATCAGGTACGGGAAGTTGAGGTCGTGCCCGACGCGCGGGTCGAGGTGCAGGTACTCGCTGCGGCGGATCCCGTAGATCGAGCCGTTGCCGGCCGTCACGGAGCCGAGCCGCGACTCCGCCTCGCGCACGAGCAGCTCGTAACGCCAGTACGCCCCTTCGCGGTTCGTGCCGTCGGCGCGCTCCAGCCGGAGCTGCCCGCAGACGTATGCCACCTCGGGATCGGCGAAGTTGCGGACGAGCTTGCGGAGCGCGGATGCGGCCCACAGCGCGTTCGCGTCCGAGAACGCGAGAATCTCGCCGGTCGCGGCGTCGGCGGCAGTGTTCTGGGCGGCGACCTTGCCGCGGCGCTCGAGGCGCAGCAACCGCACGCGCGGGTCGCGCTCGGCGATCCGCTCGACGATCTCGTCGGTGCGGTCCGCCGAGCCGTCGGAGGCCACGATCACGTCGAGCCGCTCGGTGGGGTAGTCGAGGCCGAGCAGGTTCTCGACGCGGCGCTCGATGACGCCCTCCTCGTCGTGCGCGGCCACGATCACGGAGACGCTCGGCTGCGCGCCGCCCTTCCGCACCGGCCGCGTGCGCACCCGCGCCGCGAGCACCGCCGCGGCTGGATAGGCCGCGTGCGTCCACGCAAGCGCCCCAGCGGAGCTCCAGAAGAGCAGCTTGAGCACGTTCACGGCCGCTGATCGTAGTGTCGTAACGCGCGCCGGACGCGGAGGTAGTCGCGCAGCCGCGGTGTGGTCCTCGCACGGCCGCGCCGCTCCTGGCGCTCTCCCTCGAGCACGCCGTCGAGCAGGACCTGCTCCAGCGCCTCGAGGCTTCGCTCGTGCAGGACGGGCAGCGTCGCGGCGAGGGTCTTGCGCAACGTCGACCGGCGCTCGATCTTCAGCTCCCCCCGGGCGAGCACCGGCCCCGTGTCGATGCCGGCGTCGATCCGGTGAATCGTGAACCCAACGGTTTGGACGCCGTCCGCCAGCTCCCAGAAAAGGGGCGGCCCGCCGCGGTAGGCGGGGACGGCGCCGTGGTGCACGTTCACGATCCCGTGCTCCGGGACGCTGAACGTCTCCTCCGGGATCAACGAGCTGTCGAGCGACACGCCGATGTCCGCTCCCGCGAGCACCGCGCGTGCGTCAGCGCCGGCGAGCTTCTGCACACGCACGACGCGCACGCCCAGCTCATCGAGGTGCGGCAGCTCGCCCTGCGCGGACGCATACGCGCGCCGCAACACCAGCCCGACCGGCACCGCGCTGACGCCGACGCGCCGCAGCTTTCGCACGCGCCGGCCGAACGACGGCCCAGGGCTCTCGTCGAGCAGCACGGCCTCCACCGGCACGGAACCGCGCACCAGGAAGCGCGACGCGATCCCGCGCGGGTTGCGCGTCACGACGACGAGCTTCACCGGGAGAGGAAGTAGCGGACGTCGCGCACCGGCCAGCCCGCGACGAGATGGTCGCGCCGCAGCGCGTGGACGTCAGCGCCCGGGACGTTGATGCCGCGCAGCGAGGACACGCAGGTCGCGTACCCCGCTGCGCGCGCGGCGGCGGAGACGCTCGGCGTGAACCGTGCGGCGTCGCCGTACGGGGCGCTCAGGTGGCGGACCGTGGTGCCGACCTCCTCATCGATTCGCCCCCGCGACTCGAGCAGCTCGGTCTCGCGCTCGTCGGGCGAGAGCGTCGCGAGGTTCCGGTGGCTGCGGGTGTGCGAGCCGAGCTCGTGGCCGAGCCGAAGAAGCTCCGCGGCATCGCTCCACGTCATCGGCTCGACCGGGCGCGGAAGGTGCAGGCGCTCGCGGCAGATGGCGTCCACGCGCGCGCGCGGCGCCCCGACGAGGTCCGTGATCAGGAAAAAGCAGGCGCTGAAGCCGGCGTCGCGGAGCAGCGTGGCGGCATTGGTGAACTGGTTCCTGAAGCCGTCGTCGAACGTGATCACGAGCTCGTCGCCGGTCACGCGGCCGTGCTCCAGGCGCGCCACGGCATCCGTCAGCGACACCGGCTCGTATTCCGACGCGAAGAGGTCGACCTGCTTTCGAAACGACGTCAGCTCGTCGTCGAATACCCAGTGGTAGTGCACGATCCTGATTCCGCGCGGCCGTGGTCGAGGGATCCGCGTCACCGCCGTGAGCGCAATCCGCCGGACCCCCGTGCGCACGCGAAGCCGCAGCGGCCGCGTGCGATCGAGCTCCCGCGTGCTCGTCAGGTAGCCGTCGTCCACTGCGGCTGCCGGAGCCCCGCGCGCCACGACGACAGCATCAGCAACGCGTACAGCGGCTGTCCGGTTCCGATCGCGCCGGCCGCGTGCCGGTCGAGGACCCGGCGCGCGGCGGCGACGTCCACGACGCCGTCGAGCCCGGAGAGCGAGTCGCCGGCGAGGTCGCGGAGTTCCCCTCGCAGCCATCGGTCGATCGGCGCATCAAAACCCTGCTTGGGTCGAGCGGCGAGCTCGCGCCCGAACCGCCGCTCGACGAGCCGGCGAAGCGCGATCTTGGTGCGCACGCCCTGCACCTTCTCGCGGTCGGGCAGACCGAGGCCGGCGGCGACCACGCGATGGTCGAGGAACGGAACGCGCAGCTCGAGCGAATGCGCCATCGACAGCCTGTCCGCCTTCAGCAACAGGTTGTCTGCGAGGAACGAGCGCACGTCGACGTACTGGAGCCTGCCGAGCGCGGTGAGCGAGGCGGGCGCGTCGTCGAGCAGGCGCTCGTACACGCGCTCGGGCGGCTCAGCGGCGCGAAGGAGGACGTCGGCGCGCACCTCGTCCGGAACGACCGCGAACCAGGAGAGGTATCTCGCGGCCTCGGGCTTCGCGGCGTTGCGAAGCAGCTTCGTCGCGCGCCGGCCGACTGACCTGCGACCGCCGTCGAGCGGCGGCACGCGCGCGAGCAGCGGCGCCGGGAGCATGCGACCGATGCGCGCCGCGCGCGGGTCCCACGCGTAGCGTGCGTAGCCGCCGAAGACCTCGTCGCCGCCGTCGCCCGCGAGAGCGACCTTGACCTCGTCCGCGACTGCGCGGCAGAGGTACCAGAGGGGGATCGCGGCAACGTCGGCGACGGGCTGCTCGAGCCGCGCCGCGATCTCGGGCAGGTCGTCCGCAACGTCGGTCTCGACGACGAGCTCGCGGTGGATGCTCCCGATCGCTTCGGCAACAACCCGTGCGTGCGGCCGCTCGTCGAGCTCGGCGTCGGCGAACCCGACGGAGAACGTCCGTAACGGCTCGTCGAGCTCGTCGGCGGCGAGCGCGGCGACCAGGCTCGAGTCGACGCCTCCGGAGAGCAGGACGGCGAGCGGGACGTCCGAGCGGAGATGGAGCCGGACCGCTTCCGCCAGCGTCTCCTCGAGCGGCGCGTCGTGCTCGGGCTCGAACGACGAGTACGGACGCTCCTGGCCGTCGACGAGCACGTGCCCGGGCGCGAGCGCGCGCACGGCGCGCAACCCGGTCGCCGGGGCCGGCACATACCCGAGCGACAGGTAGTCGGCGACGGCCTGCGCATCGAGCTCGTCGGAGACGCCGAGCGCGAGCAGCGGCCCGAGCTCGGAGCCGAAGACGAGCCCGTGCGGCGAGTAGGCGACGTAGAGCGGCTTGATCCCGAAGCGGTCGCGCGCCAGGAGCAGCTGCTGGTTGGAGTCGTCCCAAAGGGCGATCGCGAACATCCCGCGGAGCCGCTCGAAGCAGCGCTCGCCGAGCTCTTCGTACAGGTGCGGCACGACTTCGACGTCGCCCTCACCGCGGAAGACGTGGCCGCGCGCAGCGAGCTCCGCTCGAAGCTCGCGGTAGTTGTAGATCTCGCCGTTGACGATCGCGACGACGTCGCCGCGCTCGTTCTCGACGGGCTGGTCGCCGGTCGCCAGGTCGATGATCGCGAGCCGCCGCATCGCCAGCGCGCACCGGTCGAACGCGCGGCGTCCCCCGCCGTCGGGGCCGCGGTGGCGCAGCAGCTCGATCGCGTCGAGCAAGGGCAGCGGTCCGTTCCGCGAGTAGACGCCGAGGATCCCGCACATGCGGTGATTGTGGACGAAGCCGCAAGACGGACGCTCTATCGTCCTCGAACGTGAGCGGCTCGGCCGGAAACTTACCCGCAAGGCGAGGCCGCGCGAAAGGCAAGCGCCGGAAGGACGCAGGAAGCGCGAATAGCGGAGCTCTTTCTGCGACCGAGGACGCCCCGGCGAGCAGCTTTGCAGCCGGCCACGCCGCGGAAGGGCCGTCCGGCCGGGCCTCGGGGCGGACCGCGCCGGCGACGCTTGCCGCCTGGACGCTCGCCGCGCTCGCCGCCGCCGGCTATGCGTGGGCGGCGATCTACCGGTTCGAGCACTTCGGCGCGAACGCGTACGACCTCGGCCTCTTCGACCAGACGATCTGGGGCTACAGCCGCTTCGACTGGATCCCGAACACGATCCTGCGGATCCCACACGAGCTCGGCGACCACACGGACTTCACGCTGATGGTGCTGGCGCCGCTCTACTGGGTCTGGAGCGACCCGCGAATGCTCCTGCTCGCGCAGGCAGCCATGCTTGCGGGCGCTGCGCTGCCGATCTTCTGGTGGGCGCGCGAGGAGCTCGGCGCTGCGGCCGCGCTGCTGTTCGAGGCGGCTTACCTCGTCTTCTTCGGCGTGCTCGCCGGCGACATCTTCGACTTCCACGAGCTCGCGCTCGCGGCGCCGCTCGTGTCGGTGGCGCTGTGGGCGATGCTGACGCGTCGCGACGTCGTGCTCGGCGTCTGCGTCGCGCTGCTGCTGCTGACGAAGGAGGACCTCGCCCTCACGCTCGTCGGCTTCGCGGCGTTCATCGCGTTCGTCCAGCGACGTTGGCGGCTGGGGGGAGCGATCGCCGGGGTGAGCGTCGCCTGGTTCGCCCTCGCGTACAAGGTGCTCATCCCGGCGTTCGCCGGCGGGCGGGCGTACACGCATTGGTCGTACGACGCACTCGGCTCGACTCCCGGAAGCGCGGCGCGGAACCTCGTGCTGCATCCGATCCGCAGCGTCGAGCTGTTCGTGACGCCCCATGCGAAGCGCGTCGGGCTGTTCAACGTGTTCGCCTCGTGGCTGTTTCTGCCGCTCGTCTCTCCGCTGCTGATCGTGATGCTGCCGACGCTGGCCGAGCGGTTCCTGTCGAGCATCCCGTCCTACTGGGCGCAGGGGTTCCACTACTCGCTGCTGATCGCGCCGATGCTGGCGTTCGCGGCCGTCGACACGACCGCTCGAGGGCTGCGGTTCGGGCGGTCGCGCGGACGGGAGCGGACGATCGTCCTTCTTGCCGGAGGCGGCGTGCTCGCGGCCTGCCTGTTCTTCACGTTCGTGCGGCTGAAGCCGCTCGACGAGTTGCGCCGCTACACCGCGCCCGAGACGGTCGAGGAGATCGAGCGCTGCCTCGATGCAATCCCGACGGACGCGTCGGTGAGCGCCACGAGCGCGCTGGTGCCACGGCTCTCGCAGCGGCGGCACGTCTACGTCCTCGACGGCCGGCCGCTGCCGGGGACGCGCTTCTACGCGATCAATACGACGACGTGGATCTTCCCGCTCACCGCAGCGAACCTGGGGCGCACCGTCGAGCGCCTGCTGGACGGCCGGTACGGCGTCCGCTGCCAGGGCGCCGTGACGGTCGTGCTGGAGCAGGGCGCGCGGGCGAAGCGCCTCGACCCACGGCTCCGGCGCGCGCTCGCGCTCGGGCCGTGACGGACACGCCAGTTCAGGTCAGGTCCTGGGGTCAGACCCTGGGCCGTGGCCGGAGCGGGCAGGGGCGACGCGAAACGCGTTCCTTCCGTGGCCAACGGTCGCGGCGCAGCGGCTTCTGGGGACGAATCGGTACGAAATCGCCACACGTTTCGTGTCCGGAACCGCCAGGGCCGGGGGTCAGACCCTCGGACATGGCTCGACGGGACACGGTGGTTGTGAGCCAAGCGCGGTTCGGTCACCGTGCGCGGGCGGCCACGAGCAGCGAGCCGCCGAAGGGGAGCGAGACGCCGAGTCCGATCAGTCGGCGCTCCGCGTCGAGGATCCGCTCGAACGGCATGTTGAGGCGGCCGGGCTCGAGGTCGCGGAACTCGTAGCACGGGCGGCGCCCGATGCGGTGCGCCAGCCGCGAGGCGACCATCGCCGGCAGGAGCGTCGTCACGAAAGACGTCGCCTGGACCACCTCGAAGCCCGCCTGCTCGACCTTCCCCACCAGCTCACGCCTCGTGTAGCGCCGCACGTGGTGCGCGAGCTCGTCGGCCTCGCTCCAAAGCCGGGGATGCTGCGGAACCATCACGAGCAGGCCGCCGCCCTCGACGAGCGCGCGCCGCATGCCGCGCAGCACGTCGACGTCGTCGCGGATGTGCTCGATCACGTCGAACGCGCCGACGACGTCGAACTCGCGTTCGTACGGCATCTCCCGTGCGTCGAGCTCCACGAGCTCCACGCGCTCCCCAAGTCGCTCGCGCGCGTACGCCAGCCCTTCCGGAAACAGCTCGCTGCCGACGAGCCGCCACTCGGGAAACGCGTCTCGCAGGCCCGCGAGCACGAAGCCCGTCCCGCATCCGACTTCGAGCAAGCTCCGCGCGGCCGCGAAGTGCCGCCGCAGCGCGGAGACGATCAGCCGGTTCCGCGCGCGGAACCAGAAGCTCCGCGGCTCGACCTCCGGCAGCCGGTCGAAGAACGTCGGATCGAACCCCTCACGCGGCACGAAAATCGAGCACCGCCTCGATCACCTCGCCCTGCTCCGCCTCCGTCATCGACGTGTAGAAGGGCAGCCGCAGCAGCCGGTCGGAGATGTCCTCGGTGACCGGGCAGTGCGCGTCGCCGCCGCCAAACCGGCGCCCCATCTCGGAGAGGTGCAGCGGCAGGTAGTGGAACACGGCGAGGATCCCCCGCTCGCGCAGCCACGAGATCAGCCCCGCACGCACGTCGAACGAGGGCAGCAGCAGGTGGTACATGTGCCACGACTGCTCGCAATCGGCCGGGACGACGGGTTGGCGCGCGCCCACCGCGCGGACCCACTCGCGAAGCGCCTCGTCGTAGCGCTCCCACAGCCGCCGCCGCGCCGACTGGATCGCCTCGCGCTGCTCGAGCTGCGCCGCAAGGAACCCGGCGAGCAGATCCGTGATCACGTAGCTCGAGCCGAGGTCGACCCACGTGTACTTGTCGACCTGCCCGCGGAAGAAGCGCTTCCTGTCGGTGCCCTTCTCGCGGATGATCTCCGCGCGCTCGACCAGCGACCCGTCGCCGAGCACGAGCGCGCCACCCTCTCCGCACGTGAAGTTCTTCGTCTCGTGGAAACTCTGCGCCGCGACGGCGCCGAAGGTTCCCAACGGCCGGCCGCGGTAGCTGCCGAAAAGACCGTGCGCGTTGTCCTCGACGACCGGGATCCCGTGCGCGAGAATCGAGTCGTACTCGCAGCTCACGCCCGCGTAGTTCACGGTCACGATCGCGCGTGTCCGCTCGGTGAGCACGTCGCCGAGCCGCTCCTCGTCGAGGTTGAGCGTGTCCGGTCTGACGTCCGCGAAGACGATGCGCGCTCCGCGGAGCGCGAACGCCGCCGCGGACGAAACGAACGTGAAGGACGGCACCACGACCTCGTCGTCCGGCCCGACGTCGAGCAGCAGCGCCGACAGCTCGAGCGCATGCGTGCACGACGTGGTGAGCAGCACGCGCGGCGCCCCGAGCTCCCGCTCCAGGATCTCCTCGCACCGCCGCGTGAACGGGCCGTCGCCGGAGATGTGACCTGCCGCGACCGCCGCTGCGACGTTGTCGAGCTCGCCGCCCGCGAGGCTCGCGCGGTTGAACGGGATGCGCCACGCGCTCATGCGACCACGCTCACGTGAACCACTTGTGGAACCAGAGGTCGACGGCCGCGGTCCGGAAGCCGAGGCGCTGGAAGAGCCGCTGCGACGCGACGTTCCGCGCCTGCGTGTAGAGCATGCTGCGCGCGAGCCCGGCGTCGGCGCACCACGCGACGGCGCCGCGGACGAGCGTCTCGCCGATGCCGTGACGGCGCCAACCCTCGTCGACGCCGAGCAGCCCGAGGGAGCCCGAATCGTCGTCGACGCGGTGCACCGTCATGTACCCGACCGGCGCGCCGTCCCGCTCCACGACGAGCACGACGTCCGCCCAGCCCTCGCAGCTCCGGCGGATCCACGTGTCGTAGAGGTCGTCGCAACGCTCGTCCGGAAACTCCGGATCCGCATAGAACCGCGTGTCCCGGTGACTCGTCCGCGCGATCCGGCGCAGAGTCTCGACATCGTCCTCGCGATGTGGACGCACCGACTGGACGCTCACCGCCGTCGGCGCCTCGAGCGTCACGCGCACGTCGACGAACCTGAACCCGTGCTCCTCGGCTCGGCCGGCCTGCGCCGGATCGGCTCCCTCGACGAGAAGGAACGCCACGTCGACGCCGTGGTCGCGCGCCCAGTGGTCCGAGTCACTGTCGTCGACCCGCGCGACGCGGAAGCCCCAGAACTCGCTGTCCCACTCGAGAAGCTCGCTCGGCAGCGCTAGACCTCGTCGCGGACGGAGTACGGCGGTCGATCCATGATGCGCATGTGCATCCGCGCGAGGTACTCGCCGATGACGCCGAGCGTCAGTAGCTGTACTCCGGAGAAGATCGCGATGATCGAGGCGAGGAACGCGAACCCGGGGACGACGCGCCCCTCGACGAAGTAGCGCACGACGACCAGCACGAAGATCGCGGCCCCGAAGGCGGTGAAGACGAGGCCGACGACGCTGGCGATCCGCAGCGGCCGCGTCGAGAAGCCCGTCAGCACGTTGAGCGCGTGCGTCGCCAGCCGCACGAAGCTGTAGCTCGACCGGCCCTCGGCCCGCGGATCGTGCGCGACCGGGACAAAGGTGAACCGCGACGTCCCCCACGAGAGCAGCACGTCGATCGACACGTACGGCCCCTCGTAGTCCTCGAACGCCTCGCGAAGCTGCGTCCGGAACGCGCGGTACGCGCTGACGTTGCCTGCGACGGCGTCCCCGATCACGCCGCGCAGGGCCCATTTCGAGATCCTCGTTGCGAGGTTGCGCAGGAGCCCGTGCTGACGTACGGAGGCGGCGCCGTAGACGACGTCGTGCCCCTCTTCGAGCTTCGCGAGCAGCTTCGGGATCTCCTCGGGCGGATTCTGGAGGTCGTCGTCGAGCGTCACGATCACAGGCAGCCGCGCAGCGCGGATCCCGGCGAGCAAGGCGTTGTGCTGGCCGTAGTTGCGCATCAGGTCGAGACCGCGAACCTGCGGCCGCCCCGCCGCGAGCGTCTCGATCGCCTGCCAGCTCGCGTCGGCGCTGCCGTCATTGACGAGGAGGAGCTCGTACTCGGCGGCCGCCCCGTCGAGGACCGCCGAGACGCGGTCCGCGAGCGCCGGGAGCGTCGACGCGCTGTTGTAGACCGGAACGACGACGGAGATCCCCTGCATGAAGCGGGCTTACTCTACGTCCGACGCGTGGCGACGCAGACGCCCCAGACCGTGCCCGGTGCGACCGGCGCCGCGCAACGGCCGCGCCTGCTTGCCGCGCTCGCGGGACGCGAGGCGTCGATTGTCGCGATCGCCGTCCTCGCAGGCGTCGCGCTGCGAGCATGGGTGCTCGCGACGGGGCTCGGCGAGCTCGATGCCGACGAGGCCGTGCACGGCCTGATGGCGCGGCACGTCCTCGAGGGCGAGCTCTCCGTCTTCTTCTGGCTGCAGCCCTACGGCGGATCGCAGCAGGCGGTGCTCACCGCGGGCGCGTTCGCGGTCTTCGGGCCGGGCGTGATCCAGCTCAAGATCGTCGCGATCGCCCTGCACGCGGTGACCTGTGTGCTGACGTGGCTGCTCGGACGCGAGACGGTCGGCGAGCGCGCGGCGAGGCTTGGCGCGCTGCTGCTGTGGATCTGGCCGCCGTTCCTCCTGTGGTTCACGACCAAGGCGTTCGACTACGCGATCGGGATCCAGAGCGCGCTGCTCCTGCTCATCCTCGTGATGCGCCTGCGCAGGCACGCGTCGCGCGCGCTCGCGCTCGCCGCCGGCCTCGTGCTCGGCTTCGGGACGTGGGCAGTCGCGCAGGCGATGCTGCTCGTCGCCGCGCCGGCGCTGGTCTGGCTCGCGTTCACGCGCCCGCGCGTCCTCCGACACGCGTGGCTGGGCGCGGTTGGATTCGTCGTCGGTGCCGCGCCGTGGCTCGCGTGGAACGCGCGCAACGACTGGCTGTCGCTGCACCTGCAGCCGGAGAGCGGCGCCCAGAGCACCGTCTGGGAACGCGTCACCGGCCTCTTCTCGACGATCCTGCCGACCTGGTTCGGCTTTCGCATGCCGTTCACGCTGACCTGGCCCGCCGGGCCTGTACTCGGGGCGATCGTCACCGGGGCGCTCGTGGCGGCGGTCGTCATCGCGGCGGTGGGCGCGCGCGGTCGAACACGGGTCCTCGCGATCGTGGTCGCGTTCTTCCCGATCGCGTACGCCGCATCCGCGTTCGCGTACTACCGCGACAGCCCGCGCTACCTCGTCCCGCTCGCCCCCGTCCTCGCGCTGCTGCTGGCGCGCCTCGTCGTCACGCGACACGGCGCCGAACCGTTCGTCCTCTTCGCAGCCGTTGCTGCGACGACGGCCGGGCTCGTGACGATGAAGCACGAGGACCGCTTCGGCCACACCGACGCGGGCGCCCGGATCCCGCACGACATCGCGCCGCTGCTGCGCACGCTCGAGCGCGAGCGCGCGACGCACGTCCTCGCGAGCTACTGGCTCGCGTACCGGATCGGCTTCGAGAGCGAGGAGCGGATCACGGCCACGTCGACGGGGTTCGTGCGCTACGTGCCGTACGACCGGGCGGTGCGCTCCGCGCGCTATCCCGCCCGTGTGTTCGCCCACGGCTCGCGCCGCGAACGCGCCGCCAGAGCCGGGCTGCTGCGAGGAGGGTTCAGGCGCCTCGAGTCGGACGGGTTCGTCGTCTACGTGCATCCGCCGGCGACGTAGCCGCTACGCCGCCAGGAGCGCCGCCAGCCTGACTTCCGTCGCCGAGACGAGCCATGCGTCCAGGTGCCGGAGATCGCCCGCGCCGAGCTCGTGCGCAGCCCGCTGCCGCGCCACCCGCCGAGTGGTCGGAACGTCGCCGGCGGCCAGCGCACGGCCCAGGGCCGGCTGAGCTCTCGACAGGAGCGTCACGAGCAGCTCCGGATCGTTTTCGTGGGGATTGAGCTCGAGCCACCGCGCGCCGACGCGGCGGGCGGCCTCGGGATCGTCGAACAGCATCGCCGCCGTGCGCGCCGGCCCGGCCAGGTCGTCCGTGTCGCCGCCGCCGAGCAGCCTTGCCGCGGCGGCTCCGCCTCCGACGACGACCACTCCGGCCAGCGCCAGGAACGACCGTCTCGACAGCCGGGCGCTCACGCGGCCTCCGTGCGAAGGTGTCGCGCGAGTCGAGCCGCCAGCGCGACGATCGTCAGCGTCGGGTTCGCGTACCCAGTGGTCGGAAACACGGAGCTGCCGGCAAGGTAGAGGTTCCGGACGCCGTGGACGCGGCAGTCGCGGTCGACGACGCCGCGCCGCGGGTCGTCGTGCATTCGCGCCGTCCCGAGGTGGTGGTACCCGCCCTCGATCTGCTCCCAGAGGTCGAACTCGCGCTCGGGCCGGCTGTAGACGTGACCGAGCCGCGCCGTCCCGAACGCCCGCGCGAGCGCGCGCACCGAACGCCCGATGCTCGCCCGATCGAGCTCGCCGAGCCGCCAGTCGAGGCGGGCCCGGGGCATGCCGAGCGCGTCGACGTCGTCGGCGAGCGTCACGCGGCTGTCGCGGTTCGGAGCCTGCTCCGCCCGCATGAACAGCGAGTAGATCTCGCGCGCGCCGCCGCCCGCAAGTCCCTGCTCCACCGCGCCGAGGTCGCGGCCGAGCTCCTCCGTCTGCTTCTCGTCCGGCGAGTCGTGGTCGACGTACGGATCGTCGCCCACGCGATCGATCGACGCGCTGAACCGGAGGTTCAGCTCCGCGCGCATCATCGGCTCGGCGGTGACCAAGACACCGCGGACGGTGGTCCCGCGCACGTGCGGACTCGACGAGTAGAGCGACGACTGCGTCAACTGCTCGGGCAGCGACGCGAGCGCGACGGGAGCATGAGGGTGGTCACCGAAATAACGGCCGACGAGATCGTGCTCGTTGCCGACGCCGCGGCGCACGACATCGTCCGACGCGAGCAGGAGGCGCGGCGTCTCGATGCCTCCCGCAGCGACGACGAAGCGTCGCGCGCGAACGCGAAACCGCTTGCCGCTCAGCGTCGCGACGTCGAGACGTTCGACTGCCCCGCCGCCGGCTTCGAGCCGGATCCCGACGACGTTCGAGTGGAGCAGGACCGTCGCGTTCCTCGAACGGAGAAGCGCGGCGCGGTAGACGGTTCCGAACCGCGTCGGCGGGCTGAACTGGAAGACGCCCGTCTCCACCAGCCCAGGAGCGAGAGGGAACGCGCGCGCGTCCGCCGCCTGCTCCCACGACGGCGTCGAGTAGTCGAACGGCCCCGCCTGCACGTAGCGCTGCGCGGCGGGGTAGAACGCGTCGAGGTCGTTGCGATCGATCGGCCAGCCGCTGTCGGGAACCCAGCGGCGGGCCTCGAAGTCGATCGGGTCGAGCGGACGGCACCAGCCGTTCCAGTGGCCGGTCGTGCCGCCGAACATCCGCAGACGCGAGCTCTCGAGCTTGAAGTAGGAATGGCCGACGCTCTCGCCGCGATAGAGGTCCTGCGTCTCCGGCTCGTACTCCAACCCGCCCGCTTCGACGACGAGGATCCTGAGCGGTGTCTCGGCGAGCTCGAGCGCGAGCACGATTCCCGCCGCACCCGCGCCGACGATGCACAGATCGGCCTCGAGCGTGGCGTTTTCGGCGACGCCGCGGCCGTCTGCGAACACGTGCGGCGATCCTATCCCTGCGTCCGCGCGACCAGCCACCCCGTCAGGCCGAGCCCGACGGCGAACATCAGCGCCGACAGCGCGACCCACGTCTGGTCGTAGTGCGGCAGCGCGTAGGGATAGACGAACGCGTTCGCGACGCACGCGGCACCGGCGGCGACGCCCACGGCCAGCTGCTCGCGCCGTTCGCGCACGAGCACGCCCGCGGCGACCGCCCACGCGGTCACGAGCACGAGCAGGAACTGCGGGCTGAAGATGCGGTTCGTGAGCAGGAAGGCGGCCGGCGCGAGAGCGGCGAGCGCCAGGCCGGCGGCTGCGCGCCCGCGCCGGCGGACGGCGAGCGCGAGCAGCAACAGGACGGCCGCGAGCTGGACGACCGTCGCGAGCGCGTTCGTCCACGACGGGGCGTCGACGGGCTGGGAGACGTGCGTCCCGAAGTCCGCAATCCCCACCGCGCGCAGGGGCAGGTACCAGAACGACTCCGCCGTGATCTCCCGTCCGCCCTGCTCGGTGTACGCGTGCAGGACGGCATCGGGCTCCCAGAGCAGGAACGGCACGTAGACGACCGCGACCGTCACTGCGAACGCGACGACATGGCGAACAGCGGCACGCGTCAGGCGCGACGCCACCAGCCACACGACCAGCACGAGGAAGGCGAGCCCCGGCGTCCACTTCACGAGCACGCCCGCCGCGAGCACCGCTCCCGACCAGCCCCAGCGGCGACGCTGCGCGAGCGCGAGCCCGAGCGCGAGCGCCGCGGCCGCGACAACGTCGAACTTGAACTCCACGAAGTAGGGCTCGAGCGGGAGGAAGGCGACCACGCACGCAAGCCACGAAGCCGTCCGCGTCCGCAGCGCCCACACGCTGCCGACGAGCAGCACCTGGAACGGGATCATCGTGAACGCGTTCGCCACGCGCGTCGCACCGCCGGAGATTGCCGACTCGAACGCGAACAGGAGCACGGCGCCGACGGGGTACTCGGCGCGCGGGTACTCGCCGTCGAGCAACCGGTCGCCGTAGCGCCCGAACAGCACGCGCGAGTCGAAGTCCGAGCGGACGTCGAAGGCGAGATGCACCGCCACGTACGCAAACTGGAAGGCGAAGGCGAGCGCCAGCACGGGCACGAGGCGCAGCCGCTCCTGCTCCCGCCACGCGTACAGGAGACCGGCCGCGGCGACCACGATCTCGAGCGCGAGCCACGCGTCGGACACCGCGTGCGAGTAGGCAGCCTCCGCAACGACGACGAGCGCCGCCGAAGTCGCGAGGACGGCGTGGGGATCAGGACGCCGGAGCGTCGATCCGGTCGCCGCCGCCACGGGGACTAACGTACCGCGCAGCAGATGACGGACTCCCGCTTCCAGCGCGCGGCCGTCCTCGTCGCCGCGGTCGCAGCGCTGCACGGTCTCGTCTACGTCCCCCTCGTCGACCGGCACGTGACGACCGACACCGACACATACGTCGCGACTGCGCGCGCAATCACGGACAGGTCGTACTCGACGCCGCTGCGCGCCGGCTTCTACTTCACCTACCCGACCGGATTCTTCGACCTGACGGGCGTGCAATTCCCGCCGTCGCCGCTGTGGGAGGCGCCCGAAAAGCAGGCGTTCCGGACTCCGGGGTACCCGCTCCTGCTCGCGACGATCGGGGGCGGCGGGCCCGGAGCGGCGCGGTACGTCGCGCTCGTCGTCCAGGCGCTTCTGCTCGGCCTCGCGACGTGGCTCCTCGCGTTGACGGTGCGGCGGTGGTGGGGAGCGGTGCCGGCGCTCGCGGCGGCGCTGATCTACGCCCTCGACCCGTACTCGAAGCACTACGTCACGCTCGTCGTCACGGAGACGCTTGCGACGGTCGTTGCGATCGCAACGGCGTACGCGTTCACGCGCGCGTGGCAGGAGCGCTCGGCGCAGTGGTGGGCGGCCGCCGGAGCGGGCGCCGCCGCGCTGACGCTCGTGCGCCCGGCGTTCGTGCTCGCGGTCCCGCTCGTCGTCGGAGCGGCGGCTATCGCGCGCGGTACGCGGGTGCGGAGTGCGTTGGCGGCAGGTGCGGCGGCAGGCGTCCTGCTCGTGCCGTGGCTCGCCTGGACGAACCACGTCGTCGGCACGCCCGTCCTCACGACGTGGGGCGAGGGCTTCAACCTCCTGCTCGCGGCGCACGGCGAGCGCCTCGGGTACCAGGCAGCAGAGATCGAGGCCGACCCCGCATTTCTCGCCGAGCTCGAGGCGTCCCGGCGAACGGCGCCGGCGGCCGCGGCGCTTCGGCGCGACGCCTACGCCCACCCGCGGTACCTCCGTCGGGCCGACGTCGACCTGCGCGCGAAGGCGCGGAGCCTCTATGCGGACCGGCTGCGCGACGAGCCGGCGCAGGTCGCCTGGGAGAACCTGTACCGAAGCTACTTCCTCTGGACCGCGCACCACGACTGGTACCAGCCGGACGGCGTGGCGCTGATCGCGCTCCAGCTCGTCGACTGGCTCCTGCTGGTGCTCGCCGCCGGCGGCGTGGTGCTCGCGGCGAGACGCTCGCGCGCGGCGTTCCTCGTCGCCCTCTTCCTGCTCGCGTACAGCGTCACGCTCGCGACGCACCACGTCGAGGCGCGGTTTGCGATGCCGCTGCGCGGGCTCTTCTTCGCGTACGTCGCGCTCGCGCTCACGGTCGCGCAGGCGCAGCTCGCGGCACGGCGAGCAGGAGCGCGCAGATCCACAGCGGCACCGTCGGCGGGCTTCCCACCGACGTGAGGTAGGACTGCGCCAGCGCGAGCACCGCGCCGGAGACGACGACGGCGAGACAGGTGGCGGTGACGACCCGGTCGGGGCCGCGCAGCGCCCGGGCCGCCTTCACGGCAACGACCCCGAAGAGCGCGAGCACGGCGAGCAGCCCGGCGGCTCCGACCTGGAGCACGATCCCGAGGTACGAGTTCTCCGGACGGTCGGAGATGAACGGGTAGTAGCGATCGACGAAGACCCGTTCCTCGAGACCGAAGCCGTAGCCGGCGATCGGCCGGTCCGCCGCCTGCCGCAACGCGCCCTCCCACGCCGGACCGCGCCCGCCCGCGTCGAGGAGCGCGCGCGTCCGTACCGAGCCGCCCCGGCCGGGGAAGCCGATCTCGTCCGCGAGCGGCAGCGCGTGCGTCGCGTCGCGCTTCGCGAGCGGCGGTGTCTGCCCGAACGCTTCGTTGAGAGCAGGGTCGTTCTGCGCCCGCGGCGGCAGCGTCCCCGCGAACGCGTTCGCTGCGAAGAGCGCGAGGCTCGCGACGACGAGCACGAGCCGCGTTCGACGCGTCAGCGGGACGAGCAGCACGAACGCCGTCAGGCCGACGAAGGCGGCGACGATCGCGCCCCGGGAACTGGAGCCGGCGAGCGAGGCGTCGAGCGTGAGGAACGTGGCGACCGCAGCGACCTTCTCCCAGCGCGCCCGCGCCTCGAAGATCGACCACGCCGAGATCGGCAGGACGATCGCGTAGAGCATCGCGAGCGTGTCGGGGTTCGCGCCGAGGCCGGTGAAGCGCGCGCCCTGCCCCCGCGTCGCCGGCACGACCGCGTCGTCGTACTCGAACAGGAGGTGGAGCACGCCGACGACCGCGAGGAACCCTGTGCCGACCAGCAAGGCGAGCAGGAACGGACGCGCGCCGTCGGAGCCGCGGCGGGCGCCGAGGGCGATCGACGCGCCGACCGCGAGGACGGCGGCGAAACTCGTCGCGCGCCCGAGCGTCAGCCCGGGATCGGCCGACCATGCGGCGGACAGGAACGCCAGCCCGACGAGCGCGCCGACGGCCGCGGCAGCTCGGCCGGGACGCGGCAGCGCACCGCGAGCGGTTGCCGCGTACACGAGCGCGAATCCGAGGAGCAGCGCCAGAACCGTCCAGCGCACGGCGCGGCCGACGGGGATGTTCCACGGGTAGACGTTGCCGACCGCGAGCCCGACCCAGACGACGAGCTGCGCCAGCAGGAACTGGATTCCGCCCTCGAGCTGAAGCCTCAGCCGGTTCACGCGTCGTCGCGCTCGTGCACGAGCCGCACGTATCGCGCGGGCAGCCCGAGCCGCAGCAGAAGCCGGTCGACCTCGGGACGGTCGACGAAGACGTTCGACTGCTCCACGTCTTCACGCAGGCTCGAGATGCGCGGGGGCGTCCGGCGTCGGTCGATCGCCTCAACGACCCGCCCGTCGGCGTCGGCGCAGACCTCGAGCGCGTAGACGTCGCTGCCCCGCCGGTAGAGCAGGCACTGGAACTGCGGGAGGTACCGGAACCGCGACAGCGTCGGGCCGTCGAGCGGACCGATCGTCTCGAGCACACGCAGCATTGCGTCCACCTCGCCGTCGGCGTGCCGCGAGCGCTCCCAGTTACCGACCACGACCAGCGCGACCGCGACCGCGACGGCCGCGGCCGCCGCCGCCGCCCACCGCGTCAAGCGACGACCTCGCGCAGCAGCTCGCGGTAGCGCGCGACCGCGACGCGCCGGTCCGCCTCCGCGGTGACGAACTCGCGTCCACGGCGCCCCATCTCCTCGAGGTCGAGCTCGCCGTCGTAGGCGCGCCGGATCGCACGCGCGAGCAACTCGGGCCGCCCCGGCCGGACGACGACTCCGCAGCCGACGTCCTCCACGATCCGTGCCGTCTCGCTGTCGCGGTCGGCGGCGACGATCACCGGCCGCGCGACCGAAAGGATCCCGTACAGCCGGCTCGGGACGACGTAGCCGGAGAGGCCGCTCGCGAGGCCGACGACGTGCACGTCCGCCGACGAGAGCGAGAGCGGCAGCGCGGCGCGCGGCTGGTAGCCCATGAACCGCAGCTGGTCGACCTCGAGCAGGCGCGCGAGGCTCTTGAGCTCGTCGCGCCTCGCGCCGCCGCCGATCACGACGATCCGCAGCCGGTCGAGGTCGCGCAGGAACGTCGCAGCGCGGACGAGCGCGTCCAGGTTCTGCGCGTGTCCGATGTTGCCGGAGTGCATGACGACGAACTTGTCGTCCAGTTCCTGCTCGCGCGCCCACGCGTTGTCGCGCGGCTGCGGCATCAGCGTCTCGGTGTCGACCCAGTTCGGGATCACGTCGAGCCGCGCGCGGTCGGCGCCCTTGTGCTCGAGCCGCTCACGCATCGTGTCGCCGATTGCGACGACACGGTCGGCGCGCTGGAGGTAGAACCGGATCGCAAGGCGGAGCACGCCGACGAGCGCGCGGCTCTCGAGCCTTCCCAGCTCGACGGCGACCTCGGGAAAGACGTCTTGGCTGATCACGACGAGCGGGGCGCGAAAGCGCCTGGCGGCGACGAGCGCGATGTCCGCGATCACCGGCGGGTCGGTCATGCAGAGCACGACGTCGGGCCGGTCCTCGCGCAGCGCCGTCCAGAGAGACTGCACGAGGTAGGTGAGGTAGTTCGTGGCGCGAAGCGGCAGGCGGCTGCGGTCGAACGCGGTCGAGTGGACGCGGACGATGCGAACGCCGTTGCGTGTCGACTCCCCCGGCTCCGCGTCCGGGACGAGCCCGGTGACGACCGTGATCTCGAACTCGTCCGCCAGCGCCTCCGCGAGCTCCGAGAGCAGGTGCGCGGTCGCCTCGACTCCCGGCCAGTAGTACTGGTTCAGGATCAGGACGCGAGGGCGGCGCGTGCTCATGGCCGCGCCGGCGGCAGGGGGTACGGCACGCCCATCTGCTCGAGCAGGCGGTTGACCTCCGCGCGGTCGACGCGCACGCTCGCCCGCGACGGGTCGTCGCGGAGGCTCCAGATGCGCGGCTCCGGCGCCGTTCGCCGGTCGATCGCCTCGATCACACGGCCGCGCTCGTCGACGCACAGCTCGAGCGCGAACGGATCGCGCCCTCGGCGGTAGAGCAGGCACTGCACGTCGGCCGAGAAGTACCGGTACGAGTCGAGCGACGCGGAGTCGAGCGGGCCGATCTCGGCGCCGAGGCGCCCGATCGCGCGCGACTGCTCGCGGCCGCGGTGCGCGGCCTCTGCGCGCCCGATCGCGGCCAGGGCAAGGAGCCCGAGGAGGACGCCGAGCGCGCCGAGGAGCCACGGGTTGCGTGTCACGCCGGCTCCGTCGCGTGCTTGCGCAGCGGCGTCAGGCCCGCGAGCAGGAACACGCAGATCCAGACGGCGCCGGTCGCGTTGTTGCCGACGGCGTACAGGTACGACTGGAACACGGCCACCAGCAGCCCGGCGACCACGGCGGCGGCGCACGCGGCTGCGAGCCCGCGCTCTGCGTCTGCGAGGCGCGGCGTCGCGGCCACACCGCGGACGAGGACGGTGCCGAGAAAGGCGAGGAACGCGGCGAGACCGACGGCGCCGACCTGAAGGAAGAGCCCGATGTACGAGTTCTCGGGCGTGTTCGAGTTGAACGCTGCGTAACGGTCGAAGAACACGTGGTCTTCGGTTCCGAAGCCGTAGCCGGCAACCGGCCGCTGGGCGCCGACATCGATCGCGCCCTCCCACGCCTGCGCCCGGCCGCTCGAGCCGAACAAGGTCCGCGGACGGCGCGTCGTCTCGGCCACGCCGAAGGGCGGGCGGCCGACGTCGTCGCTCAGCCGCGGCGGCTCCAGCGGCGAGATCGGCCGGTTGCCCGGCGGGCGCTCGAGCGGCGTCTCCTGCGCGCCCGGCAGCGCCGGAGCGGCCGGGTCGGGCTGCGGGATCCGGGTGATCGCGACGGCGACGACGAGCAGCGCGACGACGACGGCGCCTGCGACGACGCGCTGGCGCAGCGTCGCGGGCGCGACAAGCGCGAACGCGAGCAGCCCGCCAAACCCTCCGACGATCGCGCCGCGCGACCCCGAGGCCACGATCGAGCCGAGCACGAGCACCACGATCACGAGGGCGAGAGCGCGGGCGACGACGCGCCTCGCCTCCAGCATCGCGTAGGCCGCGAGCGGCGTCGCGACTGCGAGCACCATCATCGCCGTGTTCGGGCCGCCGCCGAGGCCCTGGTAGCGCGCCGCCAGCACGGACGTCGCCGGCTGGATCGCACGGTCGTGCCGGAACGCGAGGACGAGCAGCCCGCCCACGGCGACGATGGCCGCGCCGGCCACGATCGCTTCGACCATTCGTCGCATGGACGCCGTCCGCCCTGCAGCGCCAAGTGCGAGTGCGCCGGCAGCCACGACCAGAACCGTGAAGACGCCCGCCCGCTGGATCGTGAGGCGTGGGAACGCCGACCACGTGGCCGAGGCGAGCGCGAGCAGGCACAGCACGCCCGCGGCCGCTTGTACGACGCCGACGCGGCGGCGGTCGAAGCGGGCGTACGCGTACGCGAGCGCGAGCCCGGCGAACACGAGCAGGGCCGCCCAGCGCAGCTTCTTCGCCGTCTCGACCCACGACACGAGCGACCCCTGCGAGAGCACCGTCACCACGATCAGTGCCGCAATCGAAAGCTGCAGAGCCCGCTCGAGCGGCAGGCGGTCGAGAGCGGCGCGCACAGCGGCTGCAACCATACTTTCGTGTTGTGATGGCACTGTGAGCCACCCGGAGCGGATCGTCCCGGACGAGACGGAGCCTGGAATCGTGGCCATTCACCTGAAGCGGTACGAGTTCGCGCGGCGGTTCTGCGAGGGGCGCGACGTGCTCGACGCAGGCTGCGGCGTCGGCTACGGGAGCGCGTATCTCGCCGCGACGGCGCGACGGGTGGTCGGCGTCGACGTCGACGCCGAGGCGATCGCCTACGCCCGCGAACGCTACGCCGCGGCGAACGTCGAGTTCGTGCAGGCGGACGTGACAACGCTGCCGTTCGACGCCGCGACGTTCGACGTCGCGTGCGCATTCGAGGCGATCGAGCACGTCGCGGAGCCCGAGCGCCTCGTCGCCGAGCTCCGCCGCGTCCTCCGGCGGGACGGCGTCTGCGTCCTTTCGACGCCGCGCGTCGACGAGACGACGACCGCGTCCGCAAACCCGTTCCACACCGTCGAGCTGGCTCCCGAAGACCTCGAGCGGATGCTGCGCACGCGCTTCGACGACGTCGAGCTGTACGGCCAGCGCCGCATCCAGACGCGCCGGCACAGGCTGCTGCAGCGACTCGACCCGCTCGGTCTCCGCGGCCGGCTGACGTTGTTGCGCCCGGTGTCGCGCCTGGTCGGAACGCCGCCCATGGCAGAGGTCGGGCTCGACGGGATCGAGATCGCGCCGCGCGCGCTCGACAGCGCGACCGAGGTCGTCGCCGTCTGCCGGTGAAGGTGGTCCACCTGGTGATCGGCGGCGACGTCGCCGGGGGGCAGGCGATCGCGCTCCGCCTGGCCCGCGCGGTGCGCGAGCGCGGCGGCAGCGCCGCGTTCGTCGCGCCCGAGCGCGGCCCGTTTACCGAGCGCGCGGAGCGCGAGGGCTACGCGGTGCATGTCGTCGACCTGCGCCGCTCGTTCCGCCTCGACGGCGCGCTGCGGCTCGCGCGCGTGCTGCGCCGCGAGCGCGCGAGCGTCCTGCACACGCACACCCTCGCCGCGGCGAATGCGCTCTCGCGGCTCGCCGGCCGCCTCGCGGGCGTCCCCGTCGTCTCGCACCTCCACATCGAGAACCACTTCCGCCCTGTCACTCGGCCGATGCTCGCAAGGCTCGACAACGCGTCGGCGCGGTGGGCGTCGGCGCTCGTGGCCGTCTCGGAGGACACGAAACGCGCATACGAGCGCCAGGGCTACCCTGCCGACCGCATCGAGGTGATCCACAACGGCGTCGACCTGCCGCCGAACGGCGTCGCGCCCGAGAACGACCCGCCGGTGATCGGCGAGATCGCTCGTCTCTGCGACGTGAAGGGCCAGCGCGAGCTGATCCGCGCGCTCGCCGACGTGCCGCGCGCGCGGCTCGTTCTGGCGGGGCGCGACCTCGAACAGGGCGGCGCCTTCGCGGACGCGCTCGCCCGCGAGGCCGAGGGAGCCGGCGTCGCCGATCGCGTCGAGATCGGCTTCCGCGAGGACGTCTCCGCATTGCTTACGGAGCTCGACGTGCTCGCGCTCCCGTCGTGGACCGAGGGGCTGCCGATGACCGTCCTCGAGGCGATGGCGCACGCGCGGCCGGTCGTCGCAACGCCCGTCGGCGGCACGCCCGAGGTGGTCGCCGACGGCGAGACCGGGTTGCTCGTGCCGCCGCGCAATCCGAAAGCGCTCGCGGCAGCGCTCCGGCGCCTGCTCGACGACCCCGACCTGCGGCGCCGCATGGGCGAGGCCGGACGCCGCCGCGTCGCGTCGGAGTTCACGGCCGACCGGATGGCGCAACGAGCCGTCGCGGTCTACGAACGGGTCGCGCGTTGAACGTCACAGCAGCGATCGTCACGTTCAACCGCGCCGCGTATCTCCCGGAGGCGCTGGAGAGCATCTTCGCGCAGACGCTCCGGGCGGACGAGGTGCTGGTCGTCGACGACGGCTCGACGGACGAGACGGAAGCGGTGCTCGAGCGCTACGGCGACCGGATCCGGTACGTGCGGCAGGAGAACGCGGGCCGTTCTGCGGCACGCAACCGCGCCGTCGACGAGACGCGCACGCCGTACATCTCGTTCCTCGACTCCGACGACCGCTGGACCGCGGACAAGCTCGCGCTCCACGTGCCCGTGCTCGACGCGAGCGAGCGGGTGGGGCTCGTGCACAGCCACGTCGACGTCGTCGGCGGCGACGGGCGGACGCTCGAGGACGAGACGAGGCGGCACCACGAGCTGTTCTCGGCGGCGCACCGGAAGGGCGTCACCTACGCGGGCTATGCGTTCGAGTGCCGCTGCTTCAGCTCGGCGATCACCGCGCGCGTCGATGCGATCCGGCAGGTCGGCCTCTACGACCCGGCGTTGCTGCTCGACGACTACGACCTCTACCTCCGCCTCGCGCTCGACTGGGAGATCGTGTTCCTGGAGGGCGAGCCCGTCGCGCGCTACCGGCTGCACGAGGGGCAGATGACGACGTACGAGCTGACCCAGGGGCAGATCCAGACCGCAGAGAAGCACCTGGCGCTGCTCGACTCGCGGCCGGACGTGCCGGACGCGCGACGCGCGCGCCGCAACTTCCTGCTCATGCTCGCGCGGAGCCACGCGGTGCTCGGGCGCGAGCGCGAGTCGCGTCGCGAGCTGCTCCGCGCGCTGCGGCTCGACCCGGCGCTGCTGCGGGAGCCGTGGGTCGTGCGCCGGCTCGTCGCGTCCGCGCTCAAGTGAGGGTCCACCTGTCACACGTTGTCCACAGCCTCTGGCCGCAGGCCCGCACAAAGCACCTCACCGAGGCGAAAACCGGTGCCTGACACCGAAACAGAAGTGTCACAAGATCGCGCCGGCGTCGGTACTGAGGTGAAGTTCTGCCTCCTCGGCGAGATCGCGGCGCCGTTTCGCGTGCCGCTCTTCAACGCGCTCGCCGAGCGGCTCGACTTCCGCGCGCTCTTCCTCGCGGAGATCGATCCGCGCCGCACGCACTACCGCTTGCACGCTGACGAGATGCGCTTCGACTGGCGCGTGCTGCGCGGCCGCGGCGCGCGCCGCGGCCGCCGCTGGATCGTCGTCTCGCGCGGCGTCTTCCGCGAGCTGAACCGCTTCGATCCGGACGCCGTCGGCGTCGGGGGCTGGAATCAGCCCGCCTTCTGGCAGGCGCGCGCGTGGTGCAAGCTGCACCGGCGGCCGCTCGTCGTCTGGGTCGAGTCGACAGCCCGCGACGCGCGCTCGGAGGCGAGGCCGCTCGCGTGGGCGCGGCAGGCGATGGTGCGGGCGGCAAGCGGCTTCTTCGCCCCCGGTGGAGCGTCCTTCGACTACCTGCGCTCGCTCGGCGTTCCGGCGGATCGGATCGGCGTCGCACCGAACGCCGTCGACGCGCACGTGTTCTCCGCAGCCGCCGTCGACCGCGGCGGCCGCGACTCCTGCACGTTCCTCTACGCCGGCCGGCTCGACCCGGAGAAGGGCCTCGACACGCTCCTGCGTGCCTTCGAGAGCGTGCCCGGGACGCTCGTCCTCGCGGGGTCGGGGGTCGACGAGCCCCGGCTGCGCGAGCTCGCAGGCGAGCGCGTTCGGTTCGCGGGAGCTCTCGACCGCGACGAGCTCGTGCCGCTCTACGCCGAAGCCGACGTCTTCGTCCTCCCGTCGCGCTCCGAGCCGTGGGGGATGGTGCTGAACGAGGCGGCGACGGCCGGCCTGCCGCTCGTCGCGACGGACGGCGTCGGCGCCGCGCGCGACCTGATCGACGGCAACGGCTTCGTCGTGCCGGTGGACGACGCGGGTGCGCTCGCCGAGGCGATGCGTCGGCTGGCGGAGGATCGGGTTCTGCGTGCGCAGCTCGGTGCTCGCTCGCGCGAGGTTGCGGCGGGCTTCACGCCCGAGGCATGGGCGGACGCCGTCGTACGGCTCGTGCGCCGCGTGCGGACGGCCTAATCGCGACGCGACCGGTAGTGGCGCGCGAAGCGGGCTCGCTTGTCGCACTGCTCGGAGCACCACCGCTGCTGGCGGCGGCGCGGCCGGACCCCCGCGCAAGCTCGTAGACGAGCAGAGCGTCCGGCGCGCCCTCCTCGCTGCGGGTCCGCGAGACGATCGTCCGCACCGGCACGCGCGCGATCAGCCGCCCACCGAGGTCACGAAGTTGCCGCGCACGCGAGCCGCGGTTCGCCTCGAGCACCGCCGCGTGCGTCAGCCCGTACCTCCGAGCGAACGCGCGCGTTTCCGCCGGCCCGGCCGTCGTCGGCAGGACGTCGGACGTCCACAGGACGTACGGCCGGTCGAGGTACATGGCGAGGATGTGCCCGAGCGCGACGTGCGCGCCGGCGGGCAGGTTCCGGTTCAGCCACTCGGTTCCCTCGTGGTAGGAGACCTCGTCGCGCAGGAACTGCTGCTCGTCCTCGCGTCCGAGCGCAACTGGGACGAACTGCGCGGCGTACACCAGCGCGATCGCGGTCGCCGCGACGAAAGCGCCCGCTGTCGTCGCGACGGCCGCCAGGCGGCCGAGCCGCCCCGCCCCCGCGAGCGCCACGATCCCGAGCGCAGCGAGGACCGAGAAGTAGACCGCGAGCGGTGCGAGGAAGCGCACGTGCTGCGAGCCGTAGAACCAGCCGAGGACGAGCACCAGTCCCGCGGCGAGGACCGCCGCCGCGTAGCGGCGCGCTTGCGGGACGAGCAGCGCGAGCGGGGCCAAGATCAGGAGGAGCGGCGAGGCGAACTCGCCCCGGTCGAACGGCTCCGCGTCGACGAGCAGCCTGAACGGAAGCAGCCCGAGGTCGCCGATCGACGTTCCGAAGCCGTACTGCTCGAACGACCCCCTCCGCGCGATCTCGGCCTCCGGGTTGAGGCCGCCGAAGACGAGCGGGTAGACGGGGTTGCCCGCGACGATCCAGTTCTTCACGTACCACGGGAGCGCCACTGCCACGGCGGGCAGCGCGAAGAGCGCGACGCGGCGGAGGCTGAGGCGCCGGCGCAGGACGGTTCCCGCGGCGACCGCGAACACGACCGCCGCCACGGCCGCCGGGTACTTCACGCCCGCGGCGGCGCCCGCGAACACGCCTGCGAGCACGAGCGCGTCGACGCGATCCGTGCGCGCGAAGCGCACCACGTTCCATCCCGCCAGCGCGAACATCAGCAGGAACCCGAACTCCACGAACGTCGAGGTCGCGAGCCACACCGCGAAGGCGTTCACGAAGAGCACGGCGGCGGCGAGGAGGCCGACCCCGCGGCCGAACTCACGTGCGGCACCGAAACCGACGGCCGCGACCGTCCCGAGCGCCAGCAGGAGCGGCGCGAACGCGCCCTGAACCGAGTCCCAGAGCAGGAACCCGTTCAGGACGAGCAGCTCGACCGTGTACGGCTGGTACGAGTTCCAGGCCCACGGCGTCTCCACGATCCGGTGCTCGTGCTCGAAGAGCTTCGGGTTCGCGGCGTGGTGGTAG
>Ga0126307_10000394_pt1 | contig 28194 bp, 26 predicted proteins | sample Plot28_FD_89955 | JGI IMG/M metagenome (GOLD analysis project Ga0126307, IMG submission 89955) | Serpentine soil microbial communities from UC McLaughlin Reserve, CA, USA - Plot28 | ecosystem: Environmental > Terrestrial > Soil > Grasslands | place: USA: UC McLaughlin Reserve, Lake County... | reverse complement strand
CGGGAATGAGTTTATCTGGAGGCCAACAACAGAGACTATGTATAGCTCGAGCACTTGCTATGCAACCTGAAATTCTTCTCATGGATGAACCTACATCAGCGTTGGATCCCATCGCATCTTCTAAAATTGAAGAGCTAATCCATGACTTAAAGAAATATCTTACTATAGTAATAGTAACACACAATATGCAACAAGCAGCCAGAGTTGCAGATTATACTGCATTTATGTATCTTGGAGCATTAGTAGAATTTGGAAAAACAAAACAAATATTTGAAAAGCCAAAAAAAGAAATGACTGAAAGATATATCTCTGGTAAATTTGGTTAAACCACCAATAATTAATAATTCTATACATATAATAACAAAAATCTAATTAAAAATAGAAAGACAATAGAAGATAATTACTATCGAAGAAAGTAAAATAGTGGGAAATTACTTAAATGGTAGGACAATCTAAAATACAAATATATAATTTACTTTAATTAGCATTTCCTATGAATATTATTATCGTTTCTGCAGAAATATTGAAACATATATACTAAATTGATAACGATAAATAAAATTTGTCTTTGATAAATTTAGGAAAATGTGAAAAAAAATTTGGCAATAGAATGGGATTATTTATTTATAGAAATGATATTACTTGCTGGAATAATTTGGTTTACAGTTTACCTAGAGCATTGGTCATACAAAAGATCTCAACGAGAACAAGATAAAAAGACAAAAGATAACCTTTTCATATTTATTAGAGATGATCTTGAACAGAGATTACACTTTATAGATGAATCATTACAATACAAAGATTACAAACCTTTTTTTACTGATATGTGGGATGCTATAATTCTATCAGGCAACCATTCACTGCTATCATTTGAATTATTTAAGAATATTCAACGAACATACTCGTGGATGAAATATTATAATAGTGAATTAGAAAGTCGAGATAATGAGACATCTAAAGAAAAGACTTTATTAGAATTATTAGATGATGTTAAAAAATCAATTCATAAGACTATACAAAAATTAGAGGAGGAAAAACCTATATAATATGTATTTTAGTGCTTAACTTTGAATTAATCCTTTTTTAGGTTAAGGAGATATATTTTAGCATATGGATAATTTTTAATACTATTTATGAACTAATTCAATACGGAATCAATGTCTAAACTATTTTGCAAATGAATTGCAAATACTAACAGTTGAAGAAATTTTGATTAGCTATAGTTGGATTTATCTGTATTTTTACAATTTTTCATATACCATAATATTTAATTTTTTTTTTGCTAAAAAATAAAAATCGTGTAAAGTAGTGTTCAAATGCTAAAGTAGTAGTATGCTTAAATACCGATTTTTTAATATGTTAGTTACGGTCTGCCTTATGGCATAAATATAGCACATGCTATATAGTGTCGTTTCATGACCCATTTTTCTAAAAGTCTAATTTGAGTGGCTTTACCTCTCATCTATACCTTCTATTACAATAAGTTTTCCTGTTATCCTCTGTCTATTTTCTTTTACTTGTTGTGTCTTTTGTATGCTTATTTTTTATCTACTTCTTCTCTTGAAAGGAGGTCTTGGAAATACAATCCTCACAGGATGCCTAATTGCAGGTTGGATCATTATAATCTCTCCTTTGTCCATTTGAACAATATTTCCTTTAGTAATATCATCTAACATGGAATAAGAACATGTTGATAATTCAGACAATCCTAGTTTTGCTATCATATGTATTCCTGTATTCTCATGCAAAATTGGATCTACTGAACTCTTGAATTGCTGAGCCGAGAAAAGAATGGTATTTCTTGATTTTCCTGTTATTATTGTTTTTATAATCTGTTCTGCTACAGAAGATCTATGTCCCGGGGAAGGAATATGTGGAAGAAATCGATTTATTTCATCTATAAATATTAGAATGTACTTGGGTTTTTTCTGTTTAGATTCTGTATTTCTTTCTATTCCACTTTCTGAATCATCAATAGAATGTTCAAAACTATAACGCGATGAATAAAGTTCATCTATGTTCTTCATAACATCTCCAATAACTAATGATTGTTCTTCTAGAGTAGGAATCATTGCAATGTCAATAACGAATACATTTCCTGCTTTTATTTTATTTATTTCATTTCCAATATAGATGCTAGTTTTTCTTTTGTCAGTAAACAAAGGAGATCTTTTAAATTTCTGGATATATCCTAGAAAATGCAGATACATTGATTTGTGACCTACTATCTCTGGAGGATAATCAGTATACTTTAGTAAATCTGACCAATTGTTTACAATATTATTAGAATTATCCTGCAGAGGCCATGATTCATAAATATAATTAATTATTGCATAAAGATTATAGCGAGGGTCATAGCTTTCAGATGAAAGTAGAAGATCAAGTCTATCATAAATATCTTTTAGCTCAAATGAGTATGTTCGAAAATTCGGTGGAATATGAACTGATATAGGTTTTCCATCTTTACCTCTTGGAAGAAAGTAGGTCACGTTATAAAACGGATCTGCTGATATTTTTAAGATTTCATACAATTTATTGTCTTTTTCTGTAATTTTTTCTTCTTCTTTTTCATGAATATATAATAAATCATCCTCCCTTGTATTAAAAATTATAATGGCTACATCTTTATTCTTTATCAGCTTTTGATACATAGAATGTAATAAGAACATAACATAAGAAGTTTTTAAATTTCCAGAAATTCCTGTCGCATTTATATGAGCAGTATCAGGTCCTGCTAAGTATGACATTGCAATGGGTATAGCAATCTTTTGACCATTCGACATTTCTATTACACCAGCCATTACCGGGTCTTCCATTTTTGGAATTCCTAAGGCTATGAGAATTTCCTTTTCAGTAGCAAATCTTACTGCTTTATTTATATTAACAGGCATTCTAATATTCTCTTTATATTTGGTCTTAGGGTTCGATTGTATATTATCAATCTGAGCATTTGCCATCACCACTACTCTTGCAATTCTTATTCCTTGATCAAGATAATTTTCTGTACTGCTTGTACTATCTCTTAAATTATTATTCGCTTGACCTGAAATTTGTTTTGCAATTGTTATTTCAGTATTTCTTATGGTTCTTAATTCCTTAACAATACCAATGGTTACCGTATTGTGAATGTTCTCAACAGATATAAAATCAAAAGGTCCGATAATATTATCACCAAAAATTGAAAACCAAAATTCGTCCATAGTTATTTGATATTTATTTGACTGAATTGTTTTACCAATAATATCAGTAGAAATAACAGGTTCTGACTTGTCAGAAAATTTCTGGCTATCCAAGATAATAATCACTTTAATTTAATTGATTATCAATCTTACTATAGATTCCATTATTTCTAACATCGATATTTATACTATTTGTGGGAAAGGATGATAAATCAAAATCTATTATAGATAATTACTACATACATCAGCCTTGCTCAACTAGAGAAGTAACTCACACTTCACTGATTGAATTACTTATGAAAACTTTTTCCACTTTAAGAAAATTAGTAACATAATATTTTACTTTTTATTAAACAACAACATCATCTTTAATACAAATTAAAGAATAAAACAAAACAATTCTAAGGAAATGGTACAGCATTAAAAGGAAGTATAAATGGTACATTATTCTCTATATCTTCTTTTTCGATTATCTCATCTCTACCATCTCTATTGTAATTACTATCACTATCAATTAATTCATTTATAGAATTATTCTCTATATCTTCATCTTTATCCTCTTCCTTTCCTAATATAATATAATTATAAAGCAAAATATCAATACTTGCAAATAGTAAAATACATAGTAAAAATGAAAGATATATTTCTTTTCTAATCAACTTAAGTTGAAAGCATATATTATTTTAATTATATTAGACTTAAGTAAGTGGTTTATAGATCATCATTATATAGATATATTATCTAATAAAATTAGCTAATAATTTTGTAGTACTTTGATAGATTTTACTAATAACTTTAAATCTTATTGTGAAAAAGATATCTGTTAAGATAAACCAAAAAATGATTTTCTAACTGGAAGGGACAATTAGATGTCCTAATTAGAGACAATAATGACAATAATATAACTCATATCGGAGTTACAAAAGGGTGAAATATATAGCAGTCATTTTCAACCGGTAACGTGGAATTGATAACTCAATTCTACAGAATTAGAAAAAGACGTTCAGAATCTGCAAAAGCTCTCAACTTTATGAGATTAGAGAATGCAGATTATAATAAAGTTGATAATTCAATAGTTTACATAACTGATACAGGATCAGACGAATTTAGAAAAAAATACAAGAATGGAAGATTTTACCAATTTGAAATTATAGAACCTTCACTTAATCAAACTAAAAATGTTACTAATAATAATCCTTATGAAGTAAAAGTTTCCATACTTTTAGATGGAGATAATGGTAATGATCTTAGGAATCCAGATAATATTACAACTAGCAAGCAAAGTATAATGATACAAGAAGAACTAAATGATTACAATGCAATAGATGGAGAGGTCAATACAAGAATTTTGAAATATGATCTTATTAGAGATAATCTGAATCCAGTAGCAATAGTTGATTAATCACAAGATGTTTCATATCCAAAAGTTGGGGAATGGGAATCCAGTGGAATAATCGAAGTTTTTGATAAATTTGGAAAAGGTTCTGGGATGTTGGATATTCAAGCTCATACGCTTGGAGAAGGAAGTTAATTGTTATTGATGAATACTCCTAGATCTTAAACTATTAATTACTTAAGGTACTTTTAATTGAAGCTTTCAAAATATTTGTTTTACACTTATTGAAAAGCAGCAGCAGTATATACGTATAACTATAAGTGAGCACACGAGGCTACTATTATTAAATTTTATATAATCATTAATTATTATTTTATAAATTGAAAAGCGAATGTAGTTGGTTCTTTATTATTAATGTCGTGAAGGAATTGCATTCTTAATAATTTTCCATATATGACAATATCTCTAGACATATTTTCCATACGTAACTGTAGTTGAGGATTATTAACATTATAATGTTCATCAAAATCATTTTCAGAATGTATAGAGAGCCCATAAGGTAAACTCCATCCATAGCATTGACGTATAGCAGTTCTCATATGATCCATAACAGTCAATCCTTTTTCGTGAGAAGATACAATATATCCAAATATTTTTCCAGATAATTCATACCAATAATAATCTAAAAAATTTTTCATTCCTCCAGACATTGATCCATGATAATCAGGTGTAGCTAAAATAAATGCATCAGCATTAATCATCTGATTATTTAATTTTTTAACATCGTCTGAAGTTTCTCTTGGTTTATTAGGATTAAAAATAGGTAAATTAATTTCACGTAATTCTATTAATTTTGTATCTGCTCCATATCTTTGTGATTTCTCTAAAACCATTCTTAATATTCTGTTACTTGAAGAATTTTTTCTTAAACTCGATCCTATACCTAAAAGAGTAAACCCAGTAATTTTTTTATTAATTAAATTTATCAATGATTCATCTTTTATTTCCATTTTTTACTTTTTCTATTGTCTTAAATTTATTCGTTGTATCTTTTACTACTAAAATATTAAATGTGTATAAAAGTATATGTTATTATCAAGATTATAGTGTATATATAATATACCAAATAATAAACTATATAGATCTATGATAAAACTATATGATAACCTAAAAAAATATGAAATCTGATAAAGATTAGAGGTGTAACATTCATACGAATTTGACCAAATACCATGACAATCATTCTCTTATTCCATTACAAAAATTATCTAAATTTGAGCCTATCTTCAAATGGATAATAATTGGAGCAGCAGTATATACTCTCTTTATGTTAGTTTTAATACTTTTTGCAATTGGAGATGGATCAAAAGAAATCTTTACAGATGAAGGATTTAATTTTTTAATTAGTACAGATTGGAATGCAGTACCAGGTAGAGAATCATTTGGAGCTTTGCCATATATCATAGGTACATTGATTTCTTCAGGTATAGCAATGGCAATTGGTGTTCCTATTAGTTTAGGTATAGCCATATTTCTATCTGAAATAGCTGGTTCAAAATTAAAAACTTCTTTATCCTTCATTATTGAACTTTTAGCAGCAGTTCCCAGTATAATATATGGTTTCTGGGCATTATTTGTATTTAGATTTTGGATCATGGACTTTGTAGAAAAACCTTTATACAATTTATTTGGAGGCTCTTTACCATTTTTTGCTAAAACACCTTTTGGTCTCGATGTATTTACAGCTGGTATAGTACTTGCTATAATGATAATTCCTATAATTTCTTCTATTATTAGAGAATTATTACTTGTTGTCCCTGATTCTCAAAGAGAAGCTGCATATAGTTTAGGTGCAACTAGATGGGAGACTATTAAAATTGCTGTATTACCTTATGCTAAATCGGGAATCTTAGGAGCTGCTATAATTGGACTAGGAAGAGCAATAGGTGAAACAATGTTAGTTACTTTGATAATAGGTAATGCAATTGGATTAAATGCTATTCCAACTTCTCTTTTCTCACAAAGTCAAACTTTATCAAGTTTAATAGCAAATGAATTTAATGAAGCTGCCTCAGACTTACATCTATCAGCACTTATTGGTCTTGGAGCTGTTCTACTTTTGCTTACAATGGTAATAAATGTAATAGCTCAAATTTTGGTCTTCAAAATGGTAAAAACTTCTAATCCTGGAGGACGAACATAATAAATATGTCATCTAAAACTGATGAAAATGCTAATCGGTATACCAACAGACGAAAGAATATTCAAGAGATGATGTCAAAAACATCTAATAAAAAAATATATGTAAATAAATTAGTAACAATTTTAACTATATGCTGTATTATTTTTGCAATAGTTCCTCTGGGTAGTATTCTTTTTGAGGTTATTAAAAATGGTTATTCTGCTATTGATTTCGAATTTCTTACTCAAAAACCTGGTTCAATTGGGTCTAATAAAGGAGGTATAGGTCCAGCTATCCAAGGAACCTTAATTGTAGTAGGTTTAGGATCTCTTATTGCTGTACCTGTAGGTGTTTTGACTGGAATTTATCTATCTGAATATGCAACAAGAAATAGTAAATTTGCCTTTGCTGTACGGTTCTTTAATGATGTATTAACAGGATTACCTTCAATTATAGTGGGTATTGTAGGTTATGTATTAATAGTTCTTTCTATTGGTTCTTTTTCTGTTATTGCAGGAGCTTTTTCATTATCTTTAATAATGATACCACTTGTTACTCGAATAACTGAAGAAACTCTTAAAATTGTACCAAATTCTATTAGAGAAGGAGCTCACTCGCTTGGAATTCCTAAATGGAAAATCACTTTATTTATAGTGATAAAGACTGCAATTAGTGGAGTCCTAACCGGAATAGTATTATCAATAGCAAGAATTGCGGGAGAAACTGCTCCATTAATTATGACTATTCTAGGAACCAGTTTATTTTTTTCATCATTCACGGGACCTGTAGATGCTCTCCCACTCAGAATATGGAGATTAGCGTCTCAACCATATGAATCTGCTCATGCGAATGGATGGGGTGCTGCTTTGATCTTGATTCTTATTATTTTAGGATTAAATATTAGTTTAAGATTAATATCACAAAGAAAAGGTATGGGCTCTTCAAAAAATATATGATACTCATTTATAGAAATGATTATCTATATACTCACTATATAGAAATTGTATATCTATATTATAACATATCATAAACTATACATGTATTGTCATTTCTAAATAACTATTGGCAACGTATATGGATGGTAGTGAAGTAAGAAAAATACAGTTTACTGGCAAATCAACATATGTATTATCATTACCTAAGAAATGGGTAAATGAATTAAATCTAAAACCAGGCGATCCTGTAACCATTATTCGTGAACCGGATAATACTTTATCTATTGTATCTGATATTACAAGATCCTCACTTGAAGCCGTTGATGAAGCAACAGTACAAGTATTAAGAGATGAAAATGCTAATTCCCTTAAACGAAAGATAGTTTCAATGTATCTTGCTGGGTACAATATAATAAATCTTAAATCTAAATTAGTAAGAATTAACCCTGTTCAGCGTGAAGCTGCACGAGAGGTTGTTCGTAGAAATTTGGTAGGTACAGAAATAATTGCTGATTCATCTGATTTAATAACAATTCAAGTTTTGATTACACTTCCCGAACTTTCAGTAAATACTGCAGTTAGAAGGATGTTTCTTCTTGCTACTTCAATGCATAGAGATGCAATGATATCATTAACTGAATTAAATGCTGAACTAGCTGATGCTGTTATTAAATCGGATGATGAAGTTGATCGATTCAGTCTTTATATCTTAAGAAATCTTGTCATTGCAACAAAAAATGAAAGAATATTAAATGATGTTGGATTAAAAAAAACTTCTGATTGTTTAAGTTATAGGCTAGCAGTAAAAAGTATTGAAAGAATCGCAGACCATGCTTCTAAATTTGCAGAAAAAAGTCTCTCAATTAAGGAAAAAATTCCACTCGATATTCTAGATAATATTAAAAAAATGAGTGATTTGTCTTTGCAAGATCTTAATGATTCAGTTGAAGCATTTTTAAGAAGGGATTATTTAATGGCAGATAAAATAGTAGATAGAAAAGAAAATGTACAAATTCTTGAAAGTACTATTGTATCTTTATTAGATGATACTGATCATGGAGAATTTAATCAATATAAAATTTTCATAAAACTTATACTTGAAGATCTAAGACGTACTGCAGAATATGCAAGTGATATAGCAGAAGAAGCCTTAAATCAAACAATAGGTGAAGTAATAAGTATAGAAAAAAGACCTTTGCATTATAGGACATGATTTAAAAGAATTTTTAATATATAACTATTAAAGTAACAAATTAAATATTCTGTTCAATAAATGTATACATTGAACATTTCTGAGATTATGATATATTAGAAGAAAAATATCTTCATTCTTTATAATTGTTGTCTTGATTCCTTTTTCTCAGGAATAAACATCATACAAATTAAACCAATACCAACAAATCCTAAACTGCAGGTATACTATATATTCGAATGTAATATCTTGAAAATAAGTTATTGATTAGTATAAATAATTTTATCTAGGATTCTAAAATAAAATTAAAATTAGAATTTAGAAATTAATTTATTATCATACATAACAGTAATCGTTTCAATTACTGCTGAAATACATTGTTGAATGCAAATTTTATTTTCTTGGACTAGATTGTCCAGTTACTATGTAATAGACTGAGTCTCCAATATAGCATGCATGATCTGCTATTCGTTCTAAGTACCGCAATATCATTAATGCAGATATTGCACATTGTGGATCTTTAAGAAGATGATCGCTAGAGTCTGTTTTTAGCGTAATTAAATCTTTTAGATAATTTCTGTATAGTGCATCTATAGAATTATCCATATTATATAGTTTTGAAACAGTTTCTTTTTCTTTAGTTTTTAATGCATTTATACTTAATCTTATCATTTCAAATGCTAAATTTGAAGTTTCTATGACTAGTGATTTATCACATTTGTGGAATGAGCCCATTGTTTCTAATACTTCTACAATATCATAAGCATATCTTCCAAATCTAGAAAAATCATAAGCAATTTCCATACACGATCTAATATATCGGAGATCCGTTGCAACAGGTTGATATCGCATAATTAATTCTGTTGATAGATCACTTACTTTTGATTGAGATACTTTAAGTTTCTCTGACCATTCAAATATTTGTGTTCTTTTAGCAATACCTTTTTCATATAATTCAATAGCATTAAGAACACACATTTCAGAAAGTTCTGCCATGTCCATTATTATTTTTGTTAAACGTTCTAATCCTGTGTCGATTAACCTTGTCAATATACAATAAATTATTGTACTACTAGGGATATAAATGAAAAGAATACAATAATATATGTGCGATTTAATTTGAGGAATCAATAGTACTGGAAATTTGCTAGATGTGTATCTATAACTAATTTTTTATTTTGATATGAAAATATATTTTGATATAAATAATAGAATATTATTGTAAAACAATGATCACAGAAAATTAATGACATTTAACGTAACTTAAAATATAGAGATATCTATCTTTTCTTAGCATTTGTAAAAATATAATAAAAATAAAGTTATTTGACTAAAATAATAATAACATAAATTCCTAAATTAATTGTAATTTACTGTTTAACTTAATTATCAATAGTAAAAAAATTTCTCGTCATTCCTTTTTAATATAAAAAGATTAAAAAAGAAATTATTTTAGTACTGGACTTCCTTTATATGTCAATGATTTTAATGTCTCTTGGTTTAATTTAACTACCTCATCAGGTAAAGGAACATACCCCAAGTCTGGTGCAAAAGTTTGTCCATCTGTAATTGCCCAAGATACAAAGTCTACCATATTTTTAGCTTTTGTTTCATCTATGGAAGGATTTGTACTTAAATCCTTGTAAAGTAGTAAATATGAAAAACTAGCTATTGGATAAGAATCCTTTCCAGGAGCATTTACTACTGAAATATCCTTCCATGATGCATCCCCATTTGGAAGAGAAGGTGCAAAAGAAGATACTGCAGCGGCGGTTGAATCAAGAGATGGCTTTATGAAATTACTTTCTTTATTTTGAATATTCGCATATTTTGTATCTGTAGTTAGAGCATATGCTAATTCAATATATCCAATTGAATTAGGAGTACTTTTTAAAGATCCACTAACTCCTTCATTTCCCGGCGCACCTATGCCAGTAGGCCATTGAATTGATTTCCCTTTGCCAATATTTGTTTCCCATTGAGAGCTAACATTTGCTAAATAATCTGTAAAAACAAATGTAGTTCCAGATCCATCCGACCTATGTACGGTTATAATGTTCTCTGAAGGTAGTTGTAATTCTGGATTAATTTCTTTTATTTTAGGATCATCCCATTTAGTTATTTTTCCCAAGAATATATCGGCAATAATGGGACCAGTTAGCTTTAATTCCGCATCTCTTATTTGTGGTAAATTATATGCAACTACTACAGAACCAATAGTTTCTGGAATATGTACTGCACCTATAGCTTTTTTCCCCTCTTCTTCATTTAACGGTGCATCAGTAGCTCCAAAATCTACTGTTTTCTCAATAAATTGCTTTACTCCTCCACCACTACCGATAGATTGATAATTAATATTTACATCAGGCTTGATATTTTGATATTCAACTCTCCATGTATCTATTAAAGGAAATGGAAAAGTTGCTCCTGCACCATTAATTGTCGTTTGGGCAAAAGTCTGTTCTACTATTGATGGTATATTTGCTATAAAGAATATTCCAGCTATAACGAACACCCATATTTTTTGATTATTTCTCATAGTTCAATTACATACTACTTTAATTAATCCATTGACATAATACTTGGCATAGATCTATAGTCAACTACATAAAATATAATACGATTTTAAAAATATAATATTTTTATCTATTTTCCCATGGAAATACAATCCATTTATTATGATTCAAAATTTCTCCAGTTATTATTTTGCTATTGTCTATGATTCTATATCTGCTTATAAGACATGCATAATCATATTCAAAGCTGTTAAAAAATTTATTTACAGTGAAAAAAGTTTTTCCAGTATCATAAATTTCATCTATCAATAAATATTTTTTATTTCTAGGAAAATTATTAGAAGTAAACATTTGATCCATTTTAACAGAAATAAAATCAATATCATTGATATCTAACTCCCTTGAAATTAATTTCGCAGGAATTATGCCACCATTTTTTATACCAATAATTAGATCGTATTTCTTGTTATTTTCTTTTATTTTTAAGGCAGTTTTTTTTACAAGATTTTCAATATCATTCCAATCTAAATAATCCTTCTTTAAATTTAAATCTGTGGTACCTTCTTTCAACCAATTAAAATATTAAAAATTAATATTTAATTATTTTTTTTAATTATAGGTATATTAACCATTTTTCACTATATTTGTGATTTCCTCTTATAGCTTTTTCAAATAATACCTTAATTCTTTTTGTCATTATTCCAGTTTTTCCATTTCCTATAATTCTATTATCAATTTCACCGACTGATTTTATTTCTGCCGCTGTGCCGGTTAAAAAAATTTCATCTGCCAAATACAATTCATCTTTGGATATGTCACGAATTTCTGTAAGAATGTCATTTTCTTGTGCCAATTCTAATACTGTGTCTCGTGTTATTCCTTCAAGAGCCCCAGATGAAATTGGAGGAGTTATTAATTTATTATTTTTTACAATGAATATATTCTCTGCACTTGCTTCTACTACTTTTCCTGCAGTATTTAGCATTATAGCTTCATCAAATCCCGCTTTAATTGCTTCAATTCTAGATAATGCTGAATTAGCATAATTAGCTGTAGCTTTTGCATGAACTGGCATAGTTCGTCCATCTATTCTCATCCAGCCTGATACCATTAGTCTTATTCCTTGTTCATTATCATTTTCTTTTTTTATATATTCATCCCATTTCCAAACAGCTATTGAGACTGAAACTTTATTATTTAATGGATAAACTCCCATTTTTCCATGACCAAAATAAACTAAAGGTCTAATGTAACATTCATCTAGTCTATTTTTTTTTATTGTATTAATTATTGCAGCTTCTAATTCTTTCTTTGAATATTCGATATCCATAAAATATATTTTTGCACTTTTAAATAACCTCTGTAAATGATCTTCTAATCTAAATATTGCTAATCCTTTTTGGGTTTTATAACATCTTATTCCTTCAAATACAGCAGTACCATAATGTAAAGAATGTGTTAAAATATGTATTTTAGCATTTTGACTTTCATAAAAAAGACCATCAATCCAAATAATGTTTTTCTCATCCATTTATTTCTTCATCTTTAATAATATCGAATTAATTGTTATTTTTGTTATTAGTGACTTTTAAAGCGGTTTTATTTCTTTGTAAATGTATTGCTCTTATAGCATTTGCAACATTATTATCTATGTCATCTACTATTATAAGAATTCTAGATGTCTCTTCTTGTGCATCCAAATTCAATATATTTATATCATAATCACCGACAGTTCTACTTGCAGTAGAAACAATGTTTGGCATTTTCCACATCATATCCCCAATTAACGTGACTACGCCTTTTCCATAAGCAAATTCAACTTTTGGATAAAAAGCCTTAAAATGACGTTCATGACGTTTAACATAGTCGGCATCAAGAAATAACAGTCTTGTAATCTCTATATCGTCAACTTTATATGGTGATAATTTTAAGAAATTATAATATTGTTTATCCTTTTCAAGTGATGCAATTAAATAGGAAGCAGCGATACTTTCCATTCTAACAATTGCACAATTTCTTTTTCCTGTTACAATTTTAATTAATGGATTATCATTTCCTATAATATCTAGAAAGTCTTCTTCTTTTTTTCTATTAATTAAGGATTTCTCAATTATAGTAATATCAGAAGAATTCCTTATTGAAGTAATTACTATAGGGATAGCCAGATTATTGTCATCAATTTCCTTAATTGCAATAGGATCCAAAATCTTCATACCAAACATTCCAGCCAATCTAGCCTCATTATACGATAAATATCGTATAGACTCCAGTCCTTCTTTTACTATTTTTGGATCTGCACTTAATACAATATTATCTTTTTCGAAATCTATTTGTGTCTTAAACTCATCATATAATATTATTGCAATATCTGCTGCAGTTCTATCGGATCCTCCTCTTTCATATGTTGTTTCAAGACCATCAATTGTTTTTCCAATAAATCCTCCAATAGATATTACTTCATTTTCTTCTAATAATTGACGAAAGTGTTTTTTATGTTCTTTTGACTCATCTGGCATAAAGTTAGCTGCTTCAAAATTGTCATCAGTAATAATTGGCCATTTATCAATATCCACATGATCAGATTTTAATCCATTACTTCTCATTATATAATCCATAAGATAGGACATGGTGATTTCACCGCCATATGCAAGTATTCTTGATCTATTAACATCAATAAACCTTTTATTTTCAGCTACATGACTAAATGAAATAGTAACATAATTATAAAATTTCTGAAGATGATATTCAAATTCTTTCAGATATTTTTGGGAAATATATTTTTTGGCTATATTTAAGTATGTTTCATAAAAAATGCTTGAATCTACTTTTTGGCCCAATGCATATTTTCTACCAATATTTATTGCAATATCTGTCATAGATTTTACTCTTCCTTCATGTTCCATTACAGGTGCAGAAAAAACAGCTACAATTTTTTTTCCTTCTTTTCTCATAGCCTTTATTCTTTCAATCACAGTAGGTATTTGATCACCATTCTGGCCAATAGTACTTCCTCCAAATTTTGCAACAATTACTTTAATCATCGATTATACCTATCCTTAATTTAATTTCAGTTATATTATTAATGTATATAAAATTTAAATAAAGCCTGATATAATCTCAGCTGCTGTTTTCGCTCCATTTTTTATATTATTTTTTCCTATATCGTAGTTTGAATTAAGTTTTTCATCAATCAATTTATCTAATCTAAAAATATCCTTATATTCAAAGCCTAATCTTTTGGCACCTTCTTCTTGCTCAAAATGATTTTTAAGTGGTATAAATATTCCTGGGATGTTATATACTATCGATTCATCCATTGTAGATCTTCCAGCTAATGATATTAGTAGGTCAGAAGCATAAATATATTCATGTAAATTAGGTACATATCCTAATAATTGAAAGTCTACAGATGGATTTATTTGTAGAGTAGGTCCAGCTACAATAATAAGGTCTATATCTAATTTTGTCCTTAATCTTCTAAAAGATTCAATAGATTTTTCTATTAGATATTTTCCAGCTTCAGTTCCACCAACACTTACAACAATTGTTTTTTTAGTAAAATTAAATCTTTTACGTAATGTTTCTCTACTTTCAAGAATTTCTCTTACAATTGGTCCAACATATCTAAAATTTTCTGTATCATATCCATAATCTGGTATTATTACACAATCACATTGCTTAATGAGTTCACATAATTTCTTATTCAATTTCTTTTCTATTAATGATGTTATACCTTTGGTGAAACTAGTGTTAACTATATCTGTAATTAAAATTCTTCTAATCTTTTTTTCTTGTGCTATTGAAATTGATGCGAAATCTTCATCACTGATTATAATTTCTTCAATATTCTCATCTATGATTTTTTTTGCAATTTCTTTACATTTTTTATAATATGACAAATACTTTACTAACCATATAAACGAATGATCTACTTTTCCAGATTCAACTTTAAATTTGGGTGGATTATATAGATTAAAGGCTTTCAATCCACAATTTGTTAAAAATGTATATGCAATAGAGCCAGTAACAACATTCATTTTAATATCTTTTTTAAACTTTAAATTATTAATTATTGCTACATCTCTTGTTGCATGACCCAGACCTATAGGACTTGTAAAAAAAAACATCTACCTATACATTTGTTTCCTTCTTTTTGTATTTTACTGTTAAAATTTAAGTTACCTGATAGTTTTTAATTTTAATATTTACAATATTTAATTATTTGATAATTAAGTTTATAGTAGATAATAGTTATAAATTGGATAAAAAATTGAGCTCTATAATGTCGTCCAGAATATAGTTATATTGTTATTGGTTAATAATTTAATATCTTATATTATAGATAACATCACAACAAAATATATAATTGGTATATTGTATATTTACTTTAAATCAAAATATACCTCTATATTAGAGACAAATGTTTACATAGACATTAAATAATAATTAGAGGATGATAAAATTTGCTAGAATTGTATAATCAACGCTATTCTTATATAGAAAAGACTATAAAAATATTTAATTCTTTTTCTTAATATATTTTCATTTTGTTATGGTATAAATTTCTATACTAAAGATTTTCATTGTAAAAGATTAAATATTTTTATAAATTAAAATTGTATTGTTAAATATAGGAATTATTTAAGAATTCCGAAAGCGCTATATTGTACGATAGTATTCAAACCAAACATTTATCATGTCTAATAAAAATAAAAAGAACAATAAAAATGATGATGATAAAAAGAAAAAGAGCTATTTAGATGTAACAAGAAAAAAAAGGAGGAAAAGCATAAAAACAGTTATTCTTCCTATTATAGCTGTAATTGCTATTATTGCTGTGATTTCAATATCTCTTTATTCCCCAAATCTTCCACCTGCTGGTTTTGGAGCTTTAGGTTCTGCACATCAACATGCTGCATTTTTAGTTAAAGTAAATGGAGAGAATATCGATTTTAGGCAACCACAGTATCAAGTAGTATCTGATTATATTCATGTTGAGAATGGAGATGGTACTACTTTACATAGACATGCAACAAATGTTACTTTTGCTGATTTTCTAAAAAGTGTAAAAATGGATCTGGATGAAGAAAATAATTGTCTAGTTTTTACAAATAATGGGACGCAATATTGTAATAATAATGATAATCAACTAAGAACATTTATTAACGGAAATTCAACTGAGTCTATTTCAGATTATGTTATTAATGATAATGATCGTTTGTTAGTAATTTATGGAAACGAAACTGAAGAACAGCTTGCTAAAGCTTTCGATGAATTAAATAAGATAAAAATTCAATTTACATAGATTTTCTTTCTATTTATCCATTTATTTTTTTAATATTTTGAGGGATTATATAATGAATATCATTCTATACATATCTATATTTAATCAATTTTTTATAGTATTTCCTACTAAATAGACAAATATATCGTCCAGCGTTATAGGTGAAATATTAAAGGATACGTTATTTTTTATAGCTAGATCGGATAATTCTCCTATATGCGATTCAAAAGTGAATAATCTGATAATATCTGTACCTATTTCTACGACATTTCCATATTTTTTCCATTTATCAATATTTGTAATTTTTTTAGATATATCCATACGAATATTTTGGGGAATAATTTTTCGTAAATCATTGATATTTCCTTCTTTTACAATTTTACCATTATCTATTATAACTATTTTATCAGATAATATTTCTGCTTCATCCATATAATGAGTTGTAAGTAATATAGTTTTACCTTCTTTTTTTAAATCTTGTATTAAAGTCCAAACTTGACGCCTTGAAACAGGATCAAGACCTATAGTAGGTTCATCTAGAAATAATAAATCTGCATCAACAGCTGTAGCCATTGCTACCAAAATCTTTTGTTTCATTCCACCAGACAAATTCATTGCAGGTTTATCCTTTACTTTAAGCAATTCAAATCTTTGTAATATTGTTTCAGTCTTTATTTTTGCAATAGACTTATCTTCTCCTCTAATCTTAAGCCAATTATAAACATGATCCCAAGGAGTAAGTGCTCGTAATGGTCTTCCTTCTTGAGGAACAACAGATATGAATTTCCTTATATTTTCTGCTTGAGTTATTACATCATAACCTAATACTTTTAACGTTCCTGAAGTTGGTAGTAATTGAGTTGCACACATTCTTACAAACGTAGTTTTACCTGCACCATTTCTTCCTAATAGTGTGAAAATTTGTCCTTGATCAATCTTTAATGATATATTATCTACAGCTGGCAAACTAGTTCCTTTATAAATTTTTGATAAATTATATGCTTCAATTGCCAGCAATTGTTTAGTATTTATTTTCAATTAATATATATTTATTAATGAATCCAAATAATCTAAATAATAGTACTTTGTCATAAACCTTATGGTGGAATTTACAGATATGAAAGGTCAAGAATTAGTAGATATTAAAGAAACAGAAGATAAAATTGAATTATTTTTTAAAAATAATAAATATATTATTCAAATCATCGATGGAAAATTCACAATAGCACAATCAACTTAATTTTTATGAATTTTATCTTTTAGCATTATAACTCATAATAGTATTTTGTCAAATAAAATTAACATAAACATTATTCTTAAAGATATTATCTGAAGTAACGATCTATGAACAATTTCAATTTTGTAAATCAATTCAATAAAAAATCTATTCTGTTTGTTGTATTAGTATCTATGTCATTAACTTATTTTTTTTCCCACTTCATTTCCTTAGATGAAGAATATAATTTAATTAAAGACTCTTATAGCATTATACAAAAGTTTCCTCTCCAAGTAGATTATGCTCATTTTATATCTTCTGTAAATCAAGATAATCAAGTAAAAGTACTTTTAAAATCTCTCACTACAAATGATGCTACTGGATCAAATAATAATAATAATAATCAATCCATGAATGCTGTAATGAAAGTATATTCTACAAACGGAACGTTACTTAAAACAACTTCCTTCCCATCTGGTTTTAATTATAATAGCTCAGAATCCGTCAAACTTGCTACTAATATTGCAGATAAATCTATTGAAACAGTTACAGCAGTTATACAATTAACTAATTTAGAAAAAACGCAGCCATTATCAGATCCGATAACAATCAAACTTGGTCTTGGACAGGTTATAGATAAATGAATTTGGTGAAAGGCATTTTTGTTAAAAGTATTCCAATAAGTTCATATTAATTATTTTATAATAATTCTTAGATCTTGGGAATTTACAAATACGCATTCTATAAAAGTCCAAATATTGGCATTTTTGTAAAATGTAATGATAATATTATAATACTTCCACTAGGATTTGCTTCAACAAAAACTACTATCTTATCACGATATTTAGAAGTTACAGATCATATTTATGTTTCAATTGCTGACACACGATTATTAGGGCCAATGATGGTAATGAATAACAATGGGATACTAGTTTCTTACATTACATCAGATGAAGAGATTGCTGTATTAAAAGAAAAAAGTCAATTAAATGTTGAACGCTTAAAAACTAAGTATACTGCAATAGGTAATTTAATAGCTACAAATGATCATGGAGCGATAGTTTCTCCATTATGTAACGATGTAAAATCACAAATACAAGATATTTTGGGAGTGTCTGTTATCTCTATGAGTATTTCAGATTTTATTCAAACGGGTGCAATGCTAGTTGCAACAAATAAGGGAGCTGCAGCTTATCCTAACATATCAGATGATGAAATTAAGACAATTTCTGATATATTGCATGTTAATGTAGAACCAGTAACAATTAATGGTGGAATTCCTTATTTATCATCGGGTATTATTGCTAATTCGAAATCAGCTGTAGTTGGAAATATGACTAGTGGTCCTGAATTAATAATGTTAAGTAGAGCCTTTAATGTTTAATTATATTTCATAATTTTCTCTGATATTTTCAAGTAAAAAGTATTTTTTTAATGAAAAATTTTATTACTCCGCTTTGAAATTCTTATAATGAAAAGCGGAAGTTGCCAAGCATGGTCAAAGGCGTGAGATCGGACTAAGTCTGACATGAAGCTCAGAAGTTTAGCATTTGACTAAGATACCTCATCTCTTAGGGGTTCGTGGGTTCAAATCCCACCTTCCGCATATCGTAATAATATAAAAATTTTTTCTATATAATTCTAATTTCAGAATTTTGAATCTAGATGGTATAATATAGAACAAACATTACAAATAATATTAAAGATTACTAACCTTATTAAAAATATCTCATATTAATAAAAAAAACATAAAAAAATTATATAAAAATCTTTTAAATTACAACAGACAGAGATATATAGTGTAAAATTAAAAAAGGAATCAGCGGGGTGGGGAAGCCAGATATATCATAGGCAAAGTTATCCCGGCGGGCTCATAACCCGCAGAGCGGTTTCTACCAAAGTAAATATTTTTACATGGTAGCCGTAAGTTCAAATCAACCCCCCGCTATTTGTTTGGATTATCTAAAATTTTTCAAACCATTTTGGATATAATTTAACATTTCCAGATTCAAAGAATTTTGGCTTTTCCTTTCCATATCTGTGGAGAGGTTTAGTTAAATGTCTATGCGCTTTCAATGTAGGAATGTATAATCCTTCTTTAATTAATCTTGTTTTTACTAATGATATTTTTTTACTGGTTTTATCGATTCTTTTGCATTTTTTACATTGATATCCTTTATTTTTTCCTTCTGATTTCATTCTCTTTTTGCAATCTTTACAAATTGGGTTAACAATATTATGAATTTGTACTAATTGATGGATAAAAATATATTCAATATTTAATACCTTTGGATTTTTTGTTGTAGCTTTTCTAACACCAAATCCAATCTCTATTTGATCTCCGCTATGCAATTGTGAAGCGATTTTGGTTAGTCCTGTTGGTTCATATACTGCTGCCCAACAAGTATTTTTTGAATCGTCTTCAACTGTAAATAATATATGTCCTCCTTGAATAACTTGTGGATTTGTTACTATTGCACATTTAGTGTATCCTGAAGTAAAAGATTTTATCTTAGACAATTTCAATTCATTTTGTAAATGCATTCCAGTTCCTTGATTGGAACGATAAATCATATATCCTTCTAGATCTTCTTTGATATTCAAAATTTTTAAACTATTATATAATACTTGAGGATCTTCTCCTCTAATTCCACAAAATACAGGATCGGGTCCATGTGGTAGTATAAGAATTCGTTTATTTATGTGATCATAGCTATTGAATGTATATGGAAATGTTGTATCATGGAGATGAATAACATTTATTGGATCAATTATTCTACTAGTTCCGCAACTTTTAATTTTTCTATATGCTAATATCTCAAATGTATGATCTGAAGCTAATAAACATCCAATGGCGGCCATAGCCCCTACTAATCCTTGACCATTTCCAAAACCAAAGTATTTTAAATTATATTTCTGTGCTATTTCTATTGCTTTTTGTTTACTCAGTATGTCAAACATTGCAAGTCTATTGAATTCCTTAATTTCAGCAGGAATCTCTTTGCTTTGCAAACAAACCAATCCTGGATTAGCACCTTTACCAATTGCAGAATTCTTTTCTATCTCATTTTTAATAAAATCAAAAATATTTTCAATATTGCTATCTTTAGTCATCATAATTCTAAAACAAACAGCACCATTTCCACGAGTTTTCCAAGGAATATTTGGATTCAATCTTATTAAGAGAGGATAATCTAAAAATTTTACATCTTTTTTGTTAAGACAAGAAACAAGTTTGAAAGCTAAATGGGTAGTACATCTTCCAAATCTCGAATCAGTATCATCAAAGCCAATATGCAAAATATTATTTTCATTTGTATTTGTACTCATCAACATTTCTAATAGAATCAAATCATTAAATAAATTTAATTTCTACTTTGAAATACTAGAGAGAGAAATTATAAATTATATTAATTATTATTGTATAATTACTTTTTTATATTGAATATAAAAATAGAAAGATGTTATGCAATTTAAATTGTTGGGAGACCTTGATTTTACAAAACGCGATGGATTGTTACCAGTGATAGTTCAAGATAAAATGACTAAAGATATTCTCATGCTTGCATATGTTAATAAAGATGCTCTCAAGAATACCATTAAAACTGGTAATGCATGGTTTTGGAGTACTTCTCATAAAAAATTATGGATGAAAGGTGAAGAATCTGGGAATATCCAACCTGTAGAAGAAATTCTAGTTGATTGTGATGCTGATGCATTGGTATATATTGTAAATTCTAGTAAACCTGCTTGTCATACTGGAAATACATCTTGTTTCCATAACATTCTAAAATAAAAATTTCTTAAAATAAATGTTATATTTAATAAAATTTTTATATAACTGGTATATAAAATATTAATATTATATATTTTAGTTTTAGTATTACATTTTTTTTATAATCTAAAATTATAGTATTACTAAATTTATGTTTAGAGAACCTTATTTACAATGTATTTTAACTGCATTATTATAAATGGGAATAATACAGTCTTTAATATGCAGAGAATGTAAAAAAGAATATAAACCTCAGTTTAGATACATTTGCGAAGAATGTTTTGGACCTCTTGATGTAAATTATATCTATCCTAACAATATAACAAAAGAACTATTTGAATCTAGAAAAGAAAAAACTTATTGGAGATATTTCGAGTTATTACCAATAAGAGATAAAAACAATATAGTTAGCATTAATTCAGGTTTTACTCCTTTACAAAAATCTACTAATCTTAGTGAAGACTTGCAATTAAAATCTTTACATATTAAAAATGATTCTGTTAATCCAACCTTTTCTTTCAAAGATCGACCTGCTGGGGTTGCTGTATCTAGGGCAAAAGAAATTAATCTACAAGCTGTAGGATGCGCTTCAACGGGAAATCTTGCATCTGCTACTGCTGCACATGCTGCTGTGGCTAGACTTCCCTGTTATATATTTGCACCTGCTGATATAGAACATGTAAAAATCTCTCAAGCATTATCTTATGGTGCAGAATTTGTTGCTGTAGATGGAACTTATGATGATGCTAATAGGGTAGCATCTGTAATTGGAGACTCGAAAGGAATAGGTATTGTGAATATTAATATGAGACCATATTATGTTGAAGGATCTAAAACCCTTGCTTATGAGGTGGCAGAGCAACTTAATTGGCAAATACCTGATTATCTAATAATTCCTGTTGGTAGTGGTGCAATGTTAAATGCAATTTGTAAAGGCTTTGAGGAATTACAGGAAATAGGATTGGTTAATGATGTTTCCAATTTAAAGATTATTGCTGCACAACCTCATGGATGTTCACCAATAGTAGATGCATTTAAATCCAATAGCAATGAGATATTTCCTGTAGAAAAACCTGATACTATTGCAAAAAGTCTTGCTATAGGAGATCCCGGAGATGGAATTTATGTTTTAAAAAGATTAAAACAATATCATGGTATTGCTGAATCAGCTACAAATCAAGAAATAATTGAGGGGATACTTAAATTATCAAAAACTGAAGGAATTTTTACAGAACCTGCTGGAGGTGTATCTGTAGCTGTTCTTCAAAAGTTAGTTGAAAATGGTAAAATAGATCGAGATGCGAATATAGTTTGTTATGTTACTGGTAACGGTCTCAAGTCTACGGAAGCTATAGTAAAAATGCTTCCAAAACCATCTACTGTTAAACCAGATGTTCAAATGGTTTCTGCAATAATTAGATAATAATAAAAATAATATGAATAATATGTGTGAAATAAAAGTGAATATAAATGGCAAAAATTGAATTTGTAATTCCATCTGTTTTAAATAAAGGTTCTGGAGAAAAAAAAATATTATTAGATGCACAAGATTTACAGGATGCCTTTAATAAAGCATCTGATAATTTAGGTGATGACTTTAAACGTAGAGTATTAGATCTTAATGGCAAACCTCGTGCTTTGATAAATATCTATATAAATGGAAAAAATATGCGCTTTAACAAAGAAGGAATGATAACATCACTTAAAGAGGGAGATTCCATTTATATACTTCCTGCAGTAGCGGGAGGAGCAAATGAGACAAAAATTGAACGTATAGAACTTACTAGTCAAGATCTCCAACGTTATTCTAGACAAATAATGTTAGAAGAAATAGGATTTATTGGAATGGAAAAACTAAGAAATTCCAAAGTTTGTGTTGTTGGAGTGGGCGGAATTGGAAATCCAGTTGTAACCCAATTAAATGCTATGGGTGTTGGAAAGATCCGTATTGTAGATAGAGATGTAATTGAAATATCTAATTTACATAGACAACATCTGTATACTGAACAAGATATTGGAAAAGTCAAAGTTGAAGCAGCAATAGAACATTTGAAAAGAAGGAATACTGATGTAGAGATTGAAGCCCTTCCTATTTCAGTTACTCCCTATACTGCAGAAAATATAGTAAAAGGATTTGATGTTGTAATAGATGCACTAGATAGTATTGATGCAAGATATGCTTTAAATGATGCATGTATTAAGCAACATATTCCACTTATTTATGCAGGTGCTTTAGGTATGCTTGGTTCTGTATGTACAATCCTTCCATATGATTCTGCATGTCTTCGTTGTATATTTCCTGCTTTGTCTGAGGATGATATGCCAACATGTAGTACAGAAGGAGTTCATCCTTCTATTTTGTATTTGGTGGGCGGTATTCAAGTATCTGAAGCAGTAAAAATATTATTGGGGCAAAAACCCTCATTGGTAAATACTTTATTGTATATCGATCTAAATGAGCTATCATTTGAGCGCATTAAAATGTTTAGACATGATGAATGCTCCGCATGTGGAAAAGAAAAAGTAATAATAAAAGAAATACAACAAGAACAAGATCTTATTATTGAAGAACTGTGTGGAAGAGATAGAGGTAAAAGAACTTATACAGTGACGCCAGTAGAAATAACTTCTACAGTTAATTTAAATAAAATAATACAAAATGCAGAATTGTTAGGATATAATCTAAAAACTAGAGGATCTTTGGGAATAACTGTAACCACTAATAATAGTAATTTATCACAACAATTATCTGTAAGTTTTATGACGAGTGGTGCAGCAACTATAGTAGGAGCAAAAGATGAAAACGATGCTCTTTCAATATATAAAGAATTTATAAATTCTAAAATTACAAATAAAAAATAGGATAGTAGTATTATTAATCTAAAAAACTTCTTTAATTCAAAATTAAGAAAATAGATTTAATTTTAAAATACTACTCCTACTGCATCTTTTATTTCCTTTGATAGTTCTCTATAGCCGTTTTTATCTATTATGACTACGTTTATTCCATCTCCTGTGCCCGCATTTCTTCTAATTGCTGCAGCTATTGCTTGCAAAGCTACTTTATATGCTTCATTTACGCTCATATTTTCTTTGAATTCACCTTCTAAATAACCATAAGCTACAGGAGATCCACTACCTGTAGAAATAAACTTTTCTTCAGTTAATGATCCAAATAAATCAATATTATAAATTTGACCAGCTCCCTTACCTTCATATCCTGCCATGATAATCTGAACATAATATGGAAAATATCTTTGATTAAACAAAATATTAGAACATAATCTTGCAGCAGATTGAACTGGCATGATTCTTTTGTTAGATATTCTATATATATTGGCATTATATCGCATTGTATCTACAAGATTCTGAGCATCAGCTACACCGCCTGCAATAGTCATTCCTAAATGATTATCAACTTTTTGAATTTTCATTACTCGTCTATCAGCTATAAAAAAACCCGCACTGGCACGGGTATCAGCAGCCAATACAACACCGTCAGAACATGAAAGAGCACAAGTAGTTGTTCCTTTTTTAATCTGATTTGCTATAGACTCAGAATATCTATTATCTTGTACGTGCATCTTAATCAAAGATATTCAATTGATTACTACATAAGTATTTTTTCATTCTTAGTATATTATATATAATTATATTTTACTAATATATAATGTAATAATATAATGTCAAATACTCTCTTTGAAAAAATTTGGAATAATCATATAGTATATCCTAATTCTAAAACTATAAATGAGTCAATAAATCCAGATTCTTATTTACTATATATAGATCGGCATTTGATTCATGAAGTTACCTCACCGCAAGCATTTGATGGTCTGAGAACAAATAATAGAAAAGTTAGAAGACCTGATTTGACTTTTGCTACCATGGATCATAATGTTCCAACTACAAACAGAAATCTTCCAATAGTTGATCAAATATCTGCTATACAGATTAATACGCTAGTAGAAAATTGTAAAGAATTTGGTATACGTTTATTTGATTTGAAAAGTCCTAATCAAGGTATTGTTCATGTAATAGGCCCTGAGCTAGGAATAACTCTTCCAGGTACTACCATAGTTTGTGGGGATAGCCATACTTCTACTCATGGAGCTTTTGGAGCCTTTGCTTTCGGAATTGGTACTAGTGAAGTAGAACATGTACTTGCAACTCAATGTCTATGGCTAACTAAACCAAAAACCATGGAAATAAATTTTATTGGTGAACCAAAAAATTTACTTGCAGTATCAGCTAAAGATATGATATTAGCACTCATTCGCAAAATAGGTATAGGTGGAGGTAATGGAGCAGTAGTTGAATATCGCGGTGATATTATAAAGAAATTTTCAATGGAAAAAAGGATGACCATTTGTAACATGTCAATAGAGGCTGGTGCTAGGGCTGGATTAATTGCTCCTGATGATGTAACCTTTGAATATATACGTAATCGAGAATATTCCCCTAAGGAAGAACAATTTGAAAAAATGGTTAGATATTGGAAAGAAAATTTGAAAACTGATAATAGTGCTATTTTTGATAAAAAAGTAGAAGTAAATGTATCAGATCTTTCTCCACAAGTGAGTTGGGGAACAAATCCTTCAATGGTTGTTGATGTAACAGGTATAATTCCGTATCCCGATGAATATGCTATGGGTAATGAAGATGAAAAAAAAGCGGCAACTCGGGCGCTTGAATATATGGATTTAAAATCAGGTACTCCAGTTACTGATGTCTGCATTGATCGAGTGTTTATAGGTTCGTGTACAAATTCTAGATTAGAAGATCTACTTGAAGCATCTGTTATTGTCAAAGGAAGAAAAGTTTCACCAAAAGTTCAAGCTATGGTTGTACCAGGATCTCAATCAGTCAAGTTACAAGCAGAAAAATTAGGATTAGATAAAATCTTTATAGAAAGTGGATTCGAATGGAGAGACTCTGGATGCAGTATGTGTTTAGGAATGAATCCAGATATTCTTGCCTCTGGTGAAAGATGTGCTAGTACATCAAATCGAAACTTTGAAGGAAGACAAGGAGTTGGAGGTAGAACTCACTTGGTAAGTCCAGTTATGGCTGCAGCGGCGGCGATAAAAGGACATTTTGTAGATGTTAGAGAATGGATATAAATATTCTAATATCATCTAAATCTAACTATCATGGAACCATTTCAAAATTTTGAAAGTAAAGCAATACCTTTTCAATATGTTAATGTCGATACAGATCAGATAATCCCAAAACAATTTCTTAAATTAACACAAAAAAAAGGATTTGGAAAATACTTATTTTATGATTGGCGTTACAATAAGAATGGTGAACCTAAAAAGGAGTTTGTATTAAATAATCCTGAATATTCTGGATATCGTATTCTTCTTACATTAGATAATTTTGGAAGTGGAAGCTCCAGAGAACATGCAGTATGGGCAATAATGGATTATGGTTTTAGAGCTATTATATCTCCATCATTTGCTGATATTTTTTATAGCAACTGTATAAAGAATGGTATATTACCAATAATATTGTCAAAAAATGAAATAGAATATCTTTTTGACAATCTTAATTATATTATTAAAGTAGATTTAAATAAACAACAAATAGAGCTAATACCAAATTCAAAACAATTAAAATTTCAAATAGATGAATCTAAGAAAAAGATGTTATTAGAAGGTTTAGATGAAATTGGAATGACATTACAGTTAGAAGATGATATTTCAGATTATGAAAATAAGTCATATAAAGATTTTAATATGAGAATATTAAATACAGAAAAAAATTATTAATTTAAAAGTCTTATTATATCTCTGATATTTCACACATGCTATTTTCTTTGTAATCTATTATCTTGATATTTGAATTGAAAATGTTTTTCATATTTTTTTGACTATAAAAATAATAAATAATTTGTTTCATAAATTCATTTGCTATGATTGTTATATTTTTATCCTGATTAACTTTTAAAAAAAACTTCATTGCATCAATAAAAGTCGAATAATTTAATGCAAAAATTGGAGAATCATTTTCTACAGATATGATATTTTGAGATGCTGGAAATATATCAGATATCTCAGCAGGAATAATTCCTAAATATGGATTATATGAAAAAACTTCTACATTATAAAAGCTTTCTTTAATTTTGACAAAATTTTTAGAAGCATAAAACGGATGAATTTTTGTTTCAGGATGTAAAATTATCATTTTATTTTTGTTGTTAATAAGATATTTTTTCATCATTTTTCTAAATCTTTTTGCTTCTGGCCTATATTGATCATAGGGTTCATTAAAATAAATGGCTTTGTCTTTATAAATCGGTGTACCATCTTCTAGATATTCAAAGTTTTTAAATAATCTAACAGCATCCATTAATTTTGGATGATTATGAGCTTTGCTCATTATATATTCCCATAGCCTTCCATCCAATATTGACTGTTTTACCGAATTTACTTCTTTTTTTAAGACATATAAGTTATGTATAGATAATTGGATAATTCGATCAATTTCAGTAGTTTCTAATAATTCAACTGGGGTAAAAGAATTGCAAATTGGGCAAGAGCAAGGAAAATATGTAATTTCTTCTAATCTTGTAGT
>Ga0126307_10000393_pt1 | contig 28263 bp, 34 predicted proteins | sample Plot28_FD_89955 | JGI IMG/M metagenome (GOLD analysis project Ga0126307, IMG submission 89955) | Serpentine soil microbial communities from UC McLaughlin Reserve, CA, USA - Plot28 | ecosystem: Environmental > Terrestrial > Soil > Grasslands | place: USA: UC McLaughlin Reserve, Lake County... | reverse complement strand
GCGGCACTCGGTCCCGACACCCGGCACCCGACACGCGGCACCCGACACGCGGCACCCGGCACCCGGCACCCGGCACCCAATACGGTCTGCCTCGCCGGCGTCGCGGACGATCATCCGGCGACGCTAGCGACGGGTCGCGGCCCCCCGCCGGCGGAGCAGGTCGACACCGAACTCATCCGCCAGCGCGACGAGGCCGGCGTCGGTGACGTCGAGGCCGCGTGACGACGGGCGGCGCACGACCCAGCGCCGGTCGACGAGCACGCCGAGCAGCGCGGCGCCGAGGGCACCGGCGAGGTGGTGGCGTCGCTCGGTCCAGTCCAGGCAGGACCGGACCACCGGGCGCGGCCGGCGCGCCAGGACAGCCACGTCGATACCAAGGGCGCCGAACCGCCGGTCCCCGGCGGGCGTGAGGACGGGGCGGGCGTCGTCGACCCCGAGCCACCCGTCGGCGACCAGACCGTCGTAGACCGCCACGGCCACCGTGCCGGCCAGATGGTCGTAGCACGATCGGGCGAACGTGAGCGCCGCCGGGGCGGTGACGGCGACCGGTGACGAGGCGACGGCGAGGCCCTGGATGGACTCGATCAGCGCGGCGACCTCGGGGCCGGCGAGGCGATGGTAGCGGTGGCGCCCCTGGGCCTCGACCGCCACGAGGCCGCCGTCGAGGAGTCGGCCGAGGTGCTCGCTGGCGGTCGAAACCGCCACGCCGGCGTGGCGGGCCAGCTCTCCCACGGTGTGGGCCCGGCCGTCGAGCAGAGTGGCGAGGATCTCGGCGCGGGTCGGGTCGCCCACCAGGGCACCGACTGTCGCCATCGGGTGTCCGGTCATGCGGTGGACCGTACGCCGGCACGCTTCGGCGCGGGCCGAAACGTCGCCGCCGTACGGTCGTCCCCGTGCCCGCCTCCCCGTCCCGCAGCTCCCGGCCGCTCGCTCTCTCCATCGGGCACCGGCGGCTGCCCGCCATCCTCCGGCGGGAGCCGGCGTGAACGCCGCCGACGGCGCGTTCGGGGCCCTGCACCGCCGGGGTGCCCCGCTCGTGCTGCCCAACGCCTGGGACGTCACCTCGGCCCTGCTACTCGCCCGGGCCGGGCACCCGGCCATCGGCACCACCAGTCTGGGCGTCACGGCCGCGGCCGGGCTGCCCGACGGCGCCGGGGCCGGCCGCGAGCTGACGACCGCCCTGGCCGAGCGGCTCGTCCCCCGCCTGGCGGTGCCGCTGACCGTCGACCTCGAGGGCGGCTACAGCGACGAACCCGCCGAGGTCGGCCGCCTCGTCGCCACGCTGGCCGGGGGCGGTGTGGCGGGCGTCAACCTCGAGGACGGGCAGCCGGGTGGGTGGCTTCGCTCCCCCGCCCATCACGCCGAGGTGGTGGCCGCCGCCGTCGAGGCGGCCCCCGGGCTGTTCGTGAACGCCCGCACCGACACGTACTGGCTGGCGCCGTCCGCCCCGGGTGGACCGCCGGCGAGCGGCCGGGCAGGCGCCCCGCCCAGCACCGGGGGTTCGCCGGCTGGCGCCGGGGACCGGCTCGACGAGACGATCGGGCGGCTCGACGCCTACCGGCGGGCGGGGGCGCACGGCGTGTTCGTCCCGTTCGTAACCGACCTCGGCCTGGTCGCGGCGATCGCGGACGCCGTCCCGCTTCCCCTCAACGTGCTGTGGCAGCCCGGCACCGACATCCGGGCCCTGGCCGCCGCCGGCGCCGCCCGCGTCAGCACGGGCTCCGCCCTCTACCGTCAGGCGCTGGCCGCCGTGGTCGCCGCCGTGCCCCGCCTCGACCCGAGCCCCAGCGAGCGGACTCCGGCCCCGGCGCCTGTGTCCTACGCCGAGGTGCAGGACCTGCTGGCCTGAGCGGCGCATCGGGGTCGCCCCGGCGCAGCACCGGCCATAGGCCCGCAGCCCCCGGCGGGCGCAGCTGCCGAGACGATCCCGTACGACAACCCAACCCGTTCCGCGTGCCCGATCCGTTGCCCAGCAACGGGAACACGACGCGAAATGCGTCAGCGGGTTGGCCTCATCGCGCGCGCCGCCTCGCCCGAGGACGTCCGAAGTTACGGCACGTCAGGCCGCCCGGCCGCCGAGGCCCACGACCATGGGTAGGTCCCATCGTCGCAGCCCCGGGCGGCTGCGGTGAGGCCCAGGGGACGGAACGTGTCGATCATCACGGCCAGCTCGTCGGTCGAGGGCCGGCCCAGCCCGGCCTCCACGCTGCCGGGCTGGGGACCGTGCACGAACCCGGCCGGGTGCAGCGTCAGCGAGCCGGCCTCGATGCCCGCGCCGCGGCGGCTCGTGAAGTCGCCACCGCAGTAGTAGAGGACCTCGTCGGAGTCGACGTTCGCGTGGTTGTACGGCACGGGCACGGCCAGCGGGTGGTCGTCGAGGCGCCGCGGCACGAAGCTGCACACGACGAACCGCGGCCCCGCGAAGGTCTGGTGCACGGGCGGCGGCTGGTGGATGCGCCCGGTGATCGGCTCGAAGTCGTGGATCGAGAGCCGGTGCGGGTAGAGGCAGCCGTCCCAGCCCACCACGTCGAACGGGTGGTGGGCGTAGCGGTAGCGGGTCAGGCCACCCCGGGTGCGGACGAGGACGTCCGCCTCGCCGTCGTCGACCACGAGCGGCTCCTCGGGCCCGTGGATGTCGCGCTCGCAGTAGGGGCTGTGCTCCAGGTGCTGGCCGGTCTCGGACAGGTAGCGGGCGGGCGGGGCGATGTGGCCCCGCGCCTCGACGACGAGCGCCTCGACCGGCTGGTCACCGACGGGCACCCAGCGGTGCGTGGTCCCGGTGGGGACGACGACGTGATCGCCGGCCACGCAATCGAGCATCCCGAAGCTCGACTCGAGCCGGGCCGCACCGGTCCGCAGGTGGATCAGCTCGTCGCCCGCGGCGTTGCGGTAGAGGCCGCTGGGCTCGGACACGTGCGCCACGCCGATGCGCACGTCCTCGTTGGCGACCAGACCGACGCGGCCGGTGACGAGGTCGCCCGCCACCGGGAACCCGGCCGTCCGCAGGTGGCGGGGCAGCAGCGGCTCGTTCGGCGCAAGGCCGTCGTGGTCGGGGCCGCCGGCTCCCTCGCCGCCCTCCCCGTCGTCGGGGACCGGCTCAGCGGCCACGAGGGCCGTGGGCGGGTGGCGGTGGTAGAGCAGCGACGACGCCGAGGAGAATCCCTCGGTTCCCATCAGCTCCTCGGCGTAGAGCGCACCGTCGGGCGCCCGAAACTGGGTGTGGCGCTTGGGCGGGACCTCGCCGACCCTGCGGTAGTAGGGCATGGTCACCTCCGGTCTGCGCTCCAGTCTCCCGCAGCGCGGCCGGTTCCGCCGACCGCTCGTCCGGCGGGACGGCGGGCGGTCAGGCGGCGACGCCCGCCACCAGGCCGGGGTGCGTCTGGGCCGCCCAGCGGAACGCCGGCCCGTTGACCACCACGACCTCGAGGTCGGTGTCGGCGACGAGCGTCGCCGGGTACGGCTCGCCCGCCAGCAGCTCGGCGCCGCCGAGCCAGGTGCCGGGACCGTAGCGGCGCCCGTCGAGGGCGCCTCCCTGCGCGACGACCTCGCCGGCGACCACCGCCACGGCCTCGCGGACCTGCCGGCCATGCTGGGCCAGGACGGTGCCGGAGCGAACCCGCATGCGGTCGGTGTGGGCGACGAGGGGCCGCAGCTCGCCGGGGGGCCAGGCGTCGAAGGGGGCGACGCCCGCCAGCAGCGACGGACCGGTGCGTGAGCGTGTGTGCAGGATCATGAGCCCAATATAACTAGACCAGTCGTCATACCATAGGCCGTTCGCCATATTTCTCGGTCGAATGTGGTGCGAATCCGCCCCTGGTAGTGACGACTGTCACAGAGTGGTGCTTAGATGGCACCCGAACCTCCAGGGGGCCGACCATGGTGCCGAACGCGGATCTGCCCGAGGGCGACGTCTTCGCCCAGGTCATCGCCCCGCTGCAGCGCCAGGTGCGCTGGCGGGTACGGGTGGCCTGTTGCGAGGCCCGGCAGGTGGCGCCGCTCGCCGCCCTCGTCGCGGTGTCGCTGCTCGCCGCGATCCTGTCGTTCTGGTGGGTCATGAACGAGACGCTGATGTCGATGGGCTCCTGGCGTCCCTACGGCTGAGGCGCCCGGCGTCCTGATCGGGTGACGCGCCGCCCCCGCCGCATCGAGCCCGGTCCCGGCCAGGAGTCGGTGTGGGACTACCCACGCCCGCCCCGCCTCGAGCGCACCGACAGCGTCGTGCGGGTCGAGCACGCCGGGGCCGTCGTGGGCGAGACCACCCGGGCCTACCGGGTGCTCGAGACAAGCCAGCCGCCCGGCTTCTACCTGCCGCCCGACGACGTCGCCCTCGAGCTGCTGCGGCCGACCGCCCGCCGCACGCTCTGCGAGTGGAAGGGCTCAGCCTCATACCTCGACGTGGTGGTCGGCCACGCGGTCGCCCCGGACGCCGCCTGGACCTACCCGACGCCAGCCGCCCCGTTCGCCGCCATCCGCGACCATGTTGCGTTCTATCCGCAGCGGGTCGACGCCTGCTTCGTCGACGGCGAGCGCGTCGAGCCGAACGACGGCACGTTCTACGGCGGCTGGATCACCTCGGCCGTCGTCGGCCCGTTCAAGGGCAGCCCGGGCACGTCGACCTGGTAGCCGGCGCGGGAGGTACGGCGCGAGCTGCGGACTGTGGCCGCCGGATGGGAAGGTGGACGCATGTGCCGCAACATCACGACGCTGCGGGGGCTCGATCCCCAGGCCACGCCTCAAGAGGTCGAGGCGGCCGCCCGCCAGTACGTCCGCAAGATCAGCGGGGTGCAGTCGCCCTCGGCCCGCACCGAGGAGGCGTTCGAACGGGCGGTGGCGAAGATCACGGCCATCACCGCCGAGCTGCTCGACGAGCTGCCCGAGCGGCGCCAGCCGCCGCCCACGCTGCCGCCGGTCCGACGCCGGGCGGCCGCGACCGCCACGGCGGACGTGGGCTGACCTCCGGAGCGCCGCGCCACCGGGCCCGTCACGCGCAGCAGCGCATCGGGCCGCCGTGGTAGGCGAGCACGTCGGCGAACGTCTGGCCCACGTCGAGCGCGACGCCCGCCCGGTCGGCGTAGGCCCGGTGGAGGTTGGCGACGAGCCGCTCGCCGTCGGGCCAGTCCGCCATGTCGCCCAGGTCGCAGCGTTGGGCGGCCTGCAGCGGCGTCAGCCGGTCGCGCGTCCCCGCCTCGGCCGCCGCCAGGACGAGGCGGTAGTAGCGCTCGTGGTCGGCGAGCACCGCCGGCAGGTCCGCGCCGGCGACCAGCGGTCCATGACCGGGCACGACGCGGTCGGCCCCGAAGGCCGCGAGCCAGTCGAGCGACCTCAGCGCCCCGTCCAGGGATCCCATGAACACGAGCGGCGTGATGCCGTGGAAGACGAGGTCGCCGGCGAACAGCACGCGGGCGTCGGGTACCCAGGCCACGACGTCGCCCGGCGTGTGGGCCGGCTCGCCCGGGTGGCGCAGCTCGACGCGGCGGTCGCCGGCGTACAGCGTCAGGTCCGAACGCAGCGCCACGGTCGGTACCCGCCGAGTGACCCGGCCCCAGTCGGGCACCGGCTCCCAGATCGGCGGGCAGCCCTCGATCAGCGGGTCGGCGAGCAGCGCCTCGCGCATGCGCTCGTGGCCGACGATCACAGTGGTGTCGGGCAGCAGGCTGTTGCCGTAGGTGTGGTCCCCGTGCTGGTGGGTGTTGACGGCGAGCCGCAGCGGCCGGTCGCCGGTGGCTGCAGCGAGGGCGGCGAGGAAGCGCCGGGTGCGGGCCTCGGTGGCGCACGTGTCGACGACGATCGTGCCGTCGCCGGCGCTGACGGCGCCGGCATTGTTGATCCACCACGAGCCGTCGGGCTGCACCCAGGCGAACACGCCGTCGGCGATCTCGTGGAGCGCCGCCGCACCCGGAGCCACGGCGTCCGGACATGGATCGCCGGCGGGGGCGGCCGGGACGGGGACCTCGGGGTGGCGCGCGTTCATGGCCCGCAGCTTCGCGCCTCGCCCGGATCAGGGCGCCGCGGTGGGCCGAGCCGGGCCGGCACGCCCTCGTCGTAGGCGATCGCCACGGTGCCGTGGCGCTGGCCGCCACTGCCCCCAGCGCACCCGGGCGACCTCGGGGGCCGACACGACCACGGGCCTCGACCAGGTGCGGGCGTCCCTCACGACCCCGCCCGCCGGACGTTACGGGGAGTGACGGTTCGGCGGCTCGGCCGTCGATCGCACGGGGACCCGGGAGGCACGTGCGCGCCGCGCGAGGGGCATACCGTGCCGGGATGGATTCCGAGATCGTCGTGCGAGGCACGGGCCAGGTGTGGGTGCTGCCGGACCGGGCCGTCCTGCGGGTGATCGTCGACGGCGAGGGATCGACCCGCGACGAGGCCTACGCCGAGGCCGCCCCGCTCGCGGGCCGCGTCGACGAGGTCGTCGCGGCCCACGGGCCGGGTGTCGAGCGCACCACCACGGCGGCCCTGGCCGTGCAGCCCAAGACCCGCTGGCGGCGCGGCGAGACGATCCGGACCGGGTGGCGGGCCAGCAGGACCTCCGTGCTCGAGGTCACCGACCTGGTCGTGCTCGGCGACCTGTTCGCCGAGCTGGCGGCGGCCGGCGGCGCCGTCGAGGGCCCGTCGTGGCAGGTCGACCCGGAGAACCCGGCGCACGCCGAGGTCCGCCGTCTGGCCGCCGCCGACGCGCGCCAGCGGGCGGAGGCCTACGCCGTGGCGCTGGGCCTGCGCGTTGGCGGCGTCGCCTGGGTGGCCGAGCCCGGCCTGCGCCCCGGCACGCCCGGGGACCACGTCGGACCGGCCGCCCGCTTCGCCGTGACGGCGTCGGCCGAGGTCGCGGACGCCGACGTGATCGACGTGACGCCCGACGAGATCGTCCTCGACGCCGCCGTCGAGGTCGGCTTCACGTACCTGGCGAGGGCCACCGCGTCGTGAGCACGCCGGTCAGGGCTCGTCGGCGACCGGCCCGGTGAGCACCACGTCGCCGGAGGACCCGGGCCCGTCGCCCTCGCGCTCGAGCGTGACGGTGAGCTCGGGGTAGCTGGCCGGGTCGACGCCCGACCACAGGTCGACCCACCCGTCGCCGCCGCGCATGTGGAACGTGCCGACCGTGACGGCGCCGTCCGGGCCGTTGATCCAGCCCTGGTAGTACGCCCCCTCGGGGGCCCCGGCCAGGCCCGTGACGTGGAGCCGGATCGCGACGCCGGCCGGCAGGTCCTGCACGAGGGCGACCGCCTCCGCGCCGGGGGCCCGCTCGGTGGCGGCGATCGTGAAGCGCTCACCGCCGGCCACCTCGTCGCCGGTGCCGGAGTCCTCGCTCAGCAGCGCCCCGGCGATCCCCGCGAGCACGAGCAGCCCGGCCGCCAGCCCGCCGGCGACCACGACCAGCCGCCGCCGCCCGGCCCGCAAGCGCTCGGGACGAGCGCCCCGGCGCCACCCGGCCAACCCGGCCACGGTGGCCACGTCGTCGCCCGCTGCCCCGGGGTCCGCGACCGGCCGCCTCGCACCGGCGGCCGGCCGCTCGGCACCGGCGGCCTCGCCCGGACTGGTGGCAGGACCGGCGGGCCGCTCGGCGCGGATGGCTGCGAGGAGGTCTTCGGCGCCACCGGGCGGCGGCTCGGCCCATGAGGCCTCGTCACCCAGCAGGTCCCGCACGCCGCCGGCGGGACCGAGCGCGGCACCACGGCGGGGGTCGTCCCCGCCCGGGTCGCCGTCGGGGCGGCGACCGATCTCCAGCCACTCGGCGAGCTCGTCTTCGTTCACGTCACACGTGTACCCGTGGGTCGGCGGTCCTCTCCGGTTACCTGTACGCCGGTCGCCGGCCCGCGGTTCGCGCCGTTCCCGCCGTTCCCGCCGGCCGCGCCGTTCGGGCGGTTCGGGCCGCTCGGGCCGGCCGCGGTCGCCCTCATCCGTCCACCGTCACGAGGTGCCCGAGGAGCGAGGCGAGGCGCCGGTGGGCGCGCGACGAGCGCGACTTGACCGTCCCGATCGGCACACCGAGCCGCTCGGCGACCTCGCGGTGGGTGAGGCCGATGAGATGGGACAGGCGCACGACCTCGCGCTCGTCCGCCGGCAGCTGGTCGAGCGCGACGCGGACCTGCCAGGCCTCCCACGTGCTCTGGAACGACACGGGCTCGACCGTGATGTCGTCGTCGGCCAGCTCGGCGGGCAGAGGGGCCCGTGCCTCGCGGCGGTGTATGTCGATCGCTACCCGCCGGGCGATGGCGTACAGCCACGGCGCCAGCTCGCGGGACACGTCGAACGTGCCGGCCGCCCGCCACGCCTGCAGCATCGTGGTCTGCAACGCCTCCTCGGCGAGGTCGCGGCGGCCGAGGGCGCTCATGGCGACGGTGAGCACAGGGCGGGCGTAGGTCTCGTACACCTCCCGCACGGCGTGCTCGTCACCCGCGGCGAAGCGCACCACGAGGTCGGCGTCAACGGGCAGGGACATGCGGGTCACATCTTGGCGCGCCGAGCGCAGCCGTGGACCACGGGACCGCGAACCGCCCGGGCGGCCCACGCCGTAGTGCTCCCTGACACCGACCTACACACCACCCACCAGGAGTACTCCCGTGCGCACGAAGATCGTGACCTGCCTGCTCGCGTCGGCCCTCGTTCTCGCGGCCTGCGGTGGCGATGATGACGACGACACCACGTCCGCCGCCACCACCGAACAGGACTCGGGCACGGCCGGCGAGGCCGTGGGTGCAGCCCTGGTCGGAACCGGGGACACGTCCCTCGGCCCGGTGCTGACCGACGCCGAGGGCAACACGATCTACGCCCTCACGAAGGACAGCGAGGGCATGTCGACCTGCGAGGGGGCGTGCGCCGAGACGTGGCCGCCCGTGACCGTCGAGGGCAGCGAGCTGCCGGACGGGCTCGACGCCGATCTGTTCAGCGTGATCGAGCGGTCCGGCGAGGTCTACCAGCTGGCCGCCAACGGGGCGCCGCTCTACACCTACTCCGCCGACACAGGCCCCGGCGAGACGAACGGCCAGGGCTCGGGCGGGGTCTGGTGGGTCGTCACGCCCGAGGGCGACCTGAACCGCGCGGATGCCGCGGCGGCCACGACCGCCCCGCCCGCCGACGACAGCGACTCGGGGTCGAGCGACGACGACGGCTACTGATCCCACTCGCGCCACTCACCTGCGCTGCGCCCGCCCGCCGGCGCGCCGGCCCGGCGGGCGGCGCGGGTCAGGCCACCGGCTCGGCGAGGCGGTCGATGACCGCGCCGGCGGCGATGCGCCCGAGGTCGTCGACCGTGAGGTCCACGAGGCTGGCCACCCGGCTACGGCCGGGGGCCGGCGGCAGGTCGACGAGCAGCGGCACCGCCACCGACCGGGCGCCGGCGGCTTCGGCCGACGCCAGCCCGGTGCGCGAGTCCTCGATGGCGACACAGCGGGTCACGTCGACGCCCAGCCGCTGGGCGGCGACGAGGTACGGCTCGGGGTGCGGTTTGCCGTGCCGGACGGTGTCGCCGGTGACGAGCGCCCCGAACGTGCCGGCCGGCAGCCCGGCGGCCACCCGGTCCGCGATCGACCGGTACGACATGGTGACGACCGCGGACGGCACCCCGACGGCCGCCAGCTCGGCCAGCAGCGTGCGGGCGCCGGGCCGCCAGGGGATCTCCTCGTCGATCCGCTCGACCACACGGGCCACCAGGACGTCGACGATCTCGCGCTCCGGCAGGTCGACCCCGGCGGTGCGCAGCACGTGGCCCGAGTCGAGCAGCGCCAGGCCCACGAGCGTGAGCGCGTCGTCGTGGGTCCAGGTCACGCCGTGGGCGCGGGCCAGGTCCTGCTCGGCAGCGATCCAGTAGGGCTCGGTGTCGACGAGCGTGCCGTCGAGGTCCCAGAGCACGGCGGCGGGTGTGGGCACCGGGTGAGCCTAGGGGCGCCTGCCTCCGGCTCGGCAGCCGGTCGACGAGGACGACGTGCACATCACCGTCGGGCGGGGCACGCTGATCGCCGTGATGCAGTTCACGGCCCTGTCCCCCGAGCGCCCGGCCCCCGGCGGGCTGCGCGTCGGTTAACGGCGTGGCCGACGCCGCGGTCACCGTCCGCCCGCTCGGGCCGGACGAGCTCGGCCTGTTCCCGTCGCTGGCGGGCCCGTCGCTGGGCCCGCCGGGGCGCGACTTCCTGACCACCGCGGCCGAGCACCACTACCGCCCCGAGTGGACGTGGGTGGCCGAGCGCGACGGCGCCGTCGTGGCCCGGGCCGCTTGGTGGGGCGCGCCCGAGGACGACCACCCCATCGCGCTCGACTGGTTCGACCTGGGGCCCGGCCCGCACCCGGACCACGCACGGGTCGCGGTGGGCACGGCGCTGCTGCGCGCCGCGCACGAAGAGGTGCGCGACGGGTCGGGTAGGCCGTGTGAGTACCACCTGTTCCTGCCCCCCGACTGGCGGGACCGGGTGGATGTGCGGGGCGCCGCCGAGGACCGCATCGCCGCGGCCGGCGGCGCCGGCCTCGACGTGTTCGTCGAGCGCCTGCGCGTCGAGTGGGCACCGCCGACGCCCGTCCGCCCAGCGTCGGGGCGGCTGCGCTTCTCCCCCGCCGACGACGACGCCGTCCTGCTCGACGTGCTGGAGCGGGTCAACCTGGACACGCTCGACGCCTACACCCGGCGCGACGTCGCCCGCGAGGGGCCGGCCGCCGCCGCCCGCACCCAACTCGAGGACCTGGCGTGGATGCCGGCGCCGCGCACCTGGTGGCGCCTCGCCCACGACTCGGACGGCGCGCTGGTCGGCGTCGTGGCACCGACCCGCAACTACGACTCGTGGATCGTCGGCTACGTCGGCGTGGTCCCCGAGCAGCGCGGACGGGGCTACGCCGCCGACCTGCTGGCCGAGGCCACGGCGTTCCTGACCGCCCGGGGCGCGCCGGCGATCCGGGCCGACACCGACACGGGTAACGGGCCGATGGCCGAGGCATTCCTCCGGGCGGGCTACCGGGTGACCGCCCGCCGAGTGGTGATGGCACCGGTGGACTGAGCCGACGGGCCCCACCGGGGTCGTTCGGGTCCCGGATCCGTCGCCAGGCAACGGATCTCGGACACGGATGTGGCGCCGGACAGGTCCGCCGGCCGGACCCTGTCCGATTGGTGGCGCTACGACGCCACGAGGGCTCGGGCGTGCTCCGCTCCGCCCGCTGGCGGCATCAGCCTGCCCGGCACGCCACCAGCCCTCGGCTGACCGGCCGGACGCCGGTCGGCGGTGGCCGCACCGGGTGCGTCACCCGGCTGCGCGGCCCCGACGACGTCGACGACGAGGTATGCGACTGGCTCACCGCCGCCTACCTCGCCGCCCCCGGGTAGCACCGACGAGGTCGGGAGGCGCGGCGCCCGCGTCAACGGCGCAGCCGGACATCACCCCGCCGGGCGCGCCCCGGTGCAAGTGTTGTGGGCCGTGAAGCGCTTCCTCCGGGACAACGGGCTCGCCATCGCCACGCTGGGCACGTTCCTCGTCATCTGGCTGGGCGGCCAGACCTGGGCCGGGCATCGCGCCTACAACGAGGAGCAACGCAGCCACGGCGAGCGCACGATCAGCTTCGCGGACTACCTGACGACCGCCCACTTCGGCGAGGCGACGTTCGAGAACTGGGAGTCCGAGTTCCTGCAGATGGGCGCGTACGTGGTGCTGACCGTGCACCTCACGCAGAAGGGCTCCGCCGAGTCGAAGGCCCCGGGCAGCGACGACGCCGTCGACGAGGACCCCGAGAAGCACCGCGACGACCCCGACGCCCCTTGGCCCGTGCGCCGGGGTGGGCTCGTCCTCAAGCTCTACAGCAACTCGCTGAGCATCGCGTTCTTCGCCCTCTTCGCGATGTCCTTCGTGCTCCACGCCGCGACCGGCGCCCGCGAGTTCAACAACGAGCAGCTGGCCCACGGCGAGCAGACCGTGTCGGGCTTCGGGTTCCTCACCCGCTCCGAGTTCTGGTTCCAGTCGCTGCAGAACTGGCAGTCCGAGTTCCTGGCCGTCGGGGCGCTCGTCGTGCTGACGATCTTCCTGCGCCAGCAGGGCTCACCCGAGTCGAAGCCGGTGCACGCCCGCCACCGCAGCGTCGACGGCTGAGCACACAGAGGCCCCGGTCCGCCGACCGCCTCAGGAAGGCGACGGCGGCCGGGGCCGCTGCCGGGGGATCGGGACACGGCCCGACCAGTCAGGTCTGCGTGGTGGAGCTCGGCGTGGTGGAGCTCGGCGTGGTGGAGCTCGGCGTGGTGGAGCTCGGCGTGGTGGAGCTCGGCGTGCTGGAGCTCTGGGTGGTGGAGCGGACCTCGTCGGCGGCCGTCGAGGCCTTGGACCGGACGTCTTCCTTGGCGCTGCTCGCCTCGTCCTGCACGTGCTGGGCCGCGCCCTGCGCGTGCTCCTTGACCTGAGAGGCGGCGTCCTCGGCGGCGGGCTTCAGGTTGTCGGCCGCCTCCTGGGCGATCGCCTTGGCCTCGTCGCGAGCGCCGTCGATCGCCGGGCGGAGCTGCTCGGCCATCTGGTGCTCCTTGCGCGTCGCCGGCATCAGGCCGGCGACCAGCAGACCGGCACCGAAGGCGATGACGCCGGCGGCGAGGGGGTTCCCCTCGGTCGCCTGGGTCATGGCCTGAGGCGCCTGAGCGACCTTGTCGCGGGCCGCGGCGGCGGTGTCGACCGCCGTGTCACGGGCCGAGCCCGCGACGTCCGAGGCCGTGCTGGCTGCGCTCGACACCGACTCACGGGCCGATCCGGCGACGCCGCCGACCGACTCGCGGGCGCCGCCCGCCGTGCTGCCCAAGCCGTAGCGGGCCCTGTCGGCCGTTCCCATGACGCGGTCACGGGCCCGGGCGAACGTCTGGCCCATGGCGGCCCGACGCCGGCTGACCATGCGGCCGGGGCTCACGCGGTCGCCGACGGCCTCGAGGTCGTAGCCCAGCGCAGCGCGCTGGCGCTCGAGGTCGGACTTCAACTCATCTGATCGCGTGCCCACTGCACGTCCTCCTTGACACTTTCGGCGGTCTTCTCGGGAACTTGAACCGACGACAGCTTGTCCTTGCCCTTGGGGAGCAGGACCGCTGCGGCGATGGCATAGACGAGGCCCACGATGAGGAACGCGACGCCCTCGGGGACGATCTCGGACAGGCCCCAGGCGGCGGCGAAGGACAGCAGCACGACCGCGAGGTAGGCGCAGAACGCCCCTGCTCCCAGGATGCCGGCGGCCTTGCCCGCCGTGGCCATCTCCTCCTTGACCTCGACCTTGGCCAGCTCGATCTGGGTGGTCACGAGGCTGGAGAAGTCACGGGACAGTCGCCCGAACAGCTCGCCCAACGAGGCGTCGGCCTCGATGGGCTGCGTCGGGTCCGCCGGGTAGCGATCGGCCGGCAGGCCGACGTCGTTCGGCTGGGTGGTCACCGTCAGCTGCTCCAGCGCTCGTCGCCCACGGGGGCCACGCCGGGAGCGGGCGGCACGGGGGTCGTCGGCGCGCCGTAGGCCGTGTGCGCCGAGGACTCGGTCGGCTCGCCGTACGCCGGCTCGTAGGCGGTCGTCCCGAGCGGGGCGGGCGACGGCGTCTCGAACGCGTAGCCCGCGGGCAGCTGGCGCTGGCCGCTGCCCTCGTCGGGATCCTGGGCCACGTTGCGCACGAGGCGGCCGGCGGCGATGCCGACGCCGAATGCACCGAGCAGGAAGAGGCCCGGTCGGTTGCGGCCGAAGTTGCGCACCTGGGCGATGGCGTCGTCGAGACCGCCCTCGCGGAGGCGCTCGGCGACCTGCTGGCTGCGCTCGGCGGCCTCGCCGGCGAGGTCGGCGGCGGGGCCGGGCTCGGTGGTCTGGCTCATGGACCGGAGCTGGCGGGCCAACTGGTCGATGCCGTCGGCCAGGCGGTTCACCTGGCTGCTCGCCTGGGTCCGCAGCTCGCTGCGCGCCTCACCCGCCAAGCGGCGGGCCTGGCTCTGCGCGGTGCGCGCCACGTCGCGGGCCTCGCCGGTCGCCGTCGAGGCGACGTTGCGCGCGTTCTCCGCGGCGGTGCCCGCCACCTGCTGTGCCTGGTCCTTGCCACCGGTCGACCGATCGCGCGGCTGGAGCGGATCGCCGAACTCGGGATCGTCGCGTGCGGGTCCGGCCGACGTGAGCCGGTCTTGGTACGTCATGGAGTCCCTCCCTGCGGGGTCTCTGGCTTGAGCTCGCGGCCTTCCCTGCCAGCGGCGACGCAAACGACGGGACCTGCGCACGTGCCTCCGGCGGCCCGGATCGTGCTACGCCGGGGCGGCAGCCCGTCGTCGAGCGGGACCACGAACCGGGGGGAACTCCCATGCCGGACGCCGATGCACCGCACTACCGCCAGCCGGGGTGGTTCACACGCAACGTGTTCAACCGGGCCGTGTCCATGCTCACCCGGCGAGGGGTCAGCGTTCTGGGCAGCCGGGTCCTCGAGGTCAGGGGACGCACGAGCGGCCAGCCCCGCCGGACGCCGGTCAACCAGCTGACGGTCGACGGCACCGACTACCTCGTCTCCCCCCGGGGGGAAACCCAGTGGGTGCGCAACGTGCGGGCCGCCGACGGCGAGCTCGACCTGCTGCTCGGCCGGCGCCGCGAGCACCGCGTCGCCCACGAGCTGGCGGACCACGAGAAGGTCGCGGTGCTGCGCGCCTACCTCCGGCGATGGAAGGCCGAGGTCGGCGTCTTCTTCGACGGCGTGAGCGCCGACTCGAGCGACGAGGAGCTCGCGGCCATCGCCCCCCGCCATCCCGCGTTCCGCCTGGACCCCCCGTCCTCCTGATACCCGCCGTGCTGCCCGGATGGGCTCAGAGGCCGCTCACGCCATGAGGACCTGACGCAGGACCACGGCGCGGCGGTTCGCCTCCTCGGCCCGTGATGCGTACTCGGCGGAGCGCTGGTTGCCGATCGACCGCAGGCGCTCAGCGACCCGGCGGCACAGGTCCGCCTGCTCCTGCAACGCCCGGTAGCCGGCCCACAGCGCTTCGTCGAGCATGTCCTGCTGGCGGTCGACCAGGCTCTCCACGGAGAACTGGTGGCCCACGCGACAACGGAACCGGTCCGGCCCCGCCATCTCCCGCACGCGCAGCACGCCCCCACACTCGGGGCACGAGAACGGCGACGGATCGCCGAAGTCGTGCGGGTCGGCGTCGCCGAGCATGGCGCCGAGTTCGTCGGTCGTCGGGGCGCCCGGGGAGATCGGCGGGAGGCCCGAGGAGGTCACCAGCTTGGCGATGTCCGCGATGGGCAAGATGTGGTCGACGCACCCACTGCGGATGGCCGCCTCGGGCATACCGGGGTAGAGCGCCTCGGAGGGCTGCTGCACCACGCAGACGCCACCCGCCTCCTTGACGTCGCACAGCCCGGTGCTGCCGTCGTCGAGGGAGCCGGACAGGACGACGGCGACGACCGAGCGACCGTGCGAACGGGCCGCAGAGCGGAACAGGGGATCGACCGCGGGTCGGTGGCCGTTCTCGGGGGCGCCGCGCGCCACGCGGACGACACCGCCGTCGACAAGCAGGTGCTGGTCAGGCGGCGCGACGTAGATGCGAGTGGGCACCAGGGGCTCGCGGTCCACGGCGTGGGCCGCCGACAGGGGTCCGGCCCGCTGCAGGATCTGGGGCAGCACGCTCGTGCCGGCAGGCGAGACGTGCAGCACCACGAGCACGGCGGCCTCGAGGTCTCGGGGCAGGTGGGACGCGAGCTTCTCGAGCGCACCGACGCCCCCCGCGGACGCCCCGACGACGACGACCGGCGGGGCTGTCACGAGCCGATGTCCTCGAACGAGAACCAGACCGTCCGCCGATCCTCTGGCCCCTCGACGACGCCCCAGTGCGTGGCCAACCGGTCGACCATCCTCAGCCCCCGACCTGCGAGCTCCTGCGGCTCCGGGTCCCGCAGCCGGGGGAAGTCCTCGCCGCGGGCGTCGATCACGTCGACGCGCACGGACCCGCCCGACGTGTCGACCGTCATCTCGAAGGGCGCGCCGACGTGCAGGATCGCGTTCGACACGAGCTCGCTGGTCAGCAGCTGCACCGCCGCCAGATCGCCGGAGTAGCGCCCGCGCTCCAGCACGTCCCGGACGAACGCCCGAGCTCGGGCGACGCTCTCGGGGAGGGCAGGCAGCTCGATGCGGTGGGCGATGACCCGCGTCCTACCCCCGAACCGGGACGGTGAACCGGCATGCAGCCGCAGCGAGGGTCGGGGCGCCGGCGTTTCGGACACGCGGCCGAGGGTAGGCGTCGGGAACGTCCAGCGACCCCCAGCGAGGCACACCATGAACGAGACGACAGGTCCCGACCAGACGTCCATCACCGACCTGATCCGCGGCCAGCACGTCGAGATCGAGCGGCTGTTCACCAACGTCCAGGGCGGGACGGGCGATGCCCGGCGCGAGGCGTTCGAGTGCCTCGTGCGCCTGCTCGCCGTGCACGAGACGGCCGAGGAGGAGGTCGTCTATCCCGTGGTCCGCCACGCGGACCCCACCGGTGACGAGATCGTCGACGCCCGCACCGCCGAGGAGAGCGACGCCAAGTCGCTGCTCGCCGAGCTCGAGCGCCTTGGACCCGACCACGAGGACTTCCCGAGCCGGTTCGACGACCTGCGGGTGGCCGTGTTGGAGCACGCCCACAACGAGGAGACCACGGTCCTGCCGCTGCTCGAGCGGACCCAGGACGAAAGGCAGTTGGCCGGGATGGGTGTCGCCGCCCGCGCCGCCGAAGCCCTGGCCCCGACCCACCCGCACCCGCACGGCCCCGAGAGCGCCCTCGGCAACCTGGCCGTCGGCCCAATGGTGGCCGTGGTCGACCGCGCCCGCGACGCCATCCGCGCCGTCCGCCGCTGAGCCGGCGCCCCGGCCTCCGGCGCTCCGCCCTCTGGCCTCTGGCCTCTGGCCTCTGGCCTCTGGCCTCTGGAGGTCAACGCCGTCGCTGCAGGGTGACGAGCGCGCCGGCCGTGTGGGGCGAGCGATGGCGTGGCCCGCGGCCGGCGCCGGTCGCCACCGGTCCGAGCCGCCTGTAGGGTCCCGGCCCATCGTCGAGCGCCGGAGGGACCGCGTGCACGAGGAACCCGGGCGCCCCGGAGCGCCGAGGCCCTGGCCCGAGTTGACGCTCGCGACATGGGCCGACACCCGCGACACCCTCCACATGTGGACCCAGGTGGTGGGCAAGGTTCGCCTCGCTCTCGAGCCCGCGGTGAACCACTGGTGGCAGGTGCCGCTGTACGTCTCCGCCCGCGGGCTGACCACGTCGCTCATGCACGCCGCCCACCGGAGCCTCGAGATCGAATTCGACGTCGTCGACCACGTCCTGGTGCTGCGGACGACCGACGGCGAGCGTCGCAGCGTCGCGCTCGAGCCCCGTACCGTGGCCGCCTTCCACGCCGAGGTGATGGGCCAGCTCGACGTCCTGGGCGTCCACGTCGAGATCCTCGCCCGGCCGGTGGAGGTCGACCCGGCCATCCCGTTCGCCGAGGACTCCGTCCACCACGCGTACGACCCCGACGCCGCCCGCCGGTTCTGGCTCGGGCTCGTCGAGGCCGACCGCGTGCTGCGGAGGTTCCGGGCCCGGTTCGTCGGCAAGGCCAGCCCGGTCCACGTGTTCTGGGGCGGGCTGGACATGGCGGTCACCCGCTTCTCCGGGCGGCCGGCGCCGCCTCACCCGGGCGGGGCCCCCAACTGCGCCGACTGGGTGATGCAGGAGGCCTACAGCCACGAGGTGAGCAGCTGCGGGTACTGGCCGGGCGGCAGCGAGGAGGGGTCGTTCTACAGCTACGCCTACCCCGAGCCCGACGGCTTCCCGGACTGGCCGGTGCCCGCACCCGGCCGCTACGACGCGGCGCTCGGCGAATTCGTGCTGCCGTACCGGGCCGTCCGCACCGCCGAAGATCCCGACGCCGTGCTGCTCGCGTTCCTGCAGAGCACCTATGAGGCCGCCGCCACCCTCGGCCGGTGGGACCGATCCGCGCTGGAAGCAGCACCGGGTCACCCGCCGGTGGCCGGAACCGCCAGGTGAGGTGCGTGGCCTGCGGCGACTGGACGACCACGACGCGCCACGGGGGTGACGACGAAGTTCGGCGGAGCGGCCGCTCCGTGCTGGTCCGGAAGGCACGACGGAGCGTCGGGCCCGGGGGCAAAGCCCGGGATCAGTCGCGATCGGGCGGGACCTCGTCGCGGTCCTCGACGAGGTCGTCGACGAAGTCAGCGACGGCCCGGAGGACGTCGCCCTGCGAGAGCGACCGCCGGTCCGCGACCGGCGCCCCGCGCGGGCCGGGCGCTTCGGCCCGGTCGCCGTCGTTGCGACCGGGCTCGTCGTCGGGATCGGGGTCGGCGGGGGCACCGGCCCCGGGGGCGAGGTGGCGGCCCTCGTCACGCTGGCGCACCGCGGCAAGGTACGCAGCTCCGGCGTCGAGAGCATCCGTAGTAGCTACGTAGGACGGTCCGCCGGGGTGCCCGCCCCGCCCCCGAGGGCCTCGCCCAGCTGGTGTCGTCCCTCGATCATCAGCTTCCGGTAGACCCGGTGGAGGTGGGTGTCGACGGTCCGCACCGAGAGGTAGAGCGCCTCGGCGATCTCGGGGCTCGTCCGGCCGGCGGCGGCGAGCGTGGCGACCTGGCGCTCACGCCCGGTGAGCTCCTCGCCCATCGCCGCCACCGGCTCCAGCGCCGGCGACGTGGGTGCCTCGCAGCGCCGCAACAGCTCGTCGACCCGGCGGTCGGCGGCGGACGACGAGGCCCCCCGCCCCGCGCGCCGGTACGCGTTCGCCGCCGACCGGTGGGCCTCGGCCGCCAGCAGGTCGGCGCCGAGCTCCTCCAGGTCGCCCGCCACGGCGGCGAGCCCGTCGGCGTCGGAGGCCGCGCGGGCCCGGGCGTGGCGGGCGGCCAGGCCGGCGAAGGGGCCGTCGACGACGGCCGAGAGGCGCTCCAACCCGTCGACGGCGTCCGCGGCACGGCCCAGGCGCACGGCGGCGTGCAGCACCTCGACCGCCAGCGGGGCCGCGACGTGCTCCATCGCCGCCCCGAGCGCCAGGCACTGCTGCGCGGCGCCGGCGATCGCGCCCCGGGCGGCGACGATCCAGGCGCGGGACAGCTCGATGTAGGGCAGCGTCCGGGCGCCGCGCACCGGGTCGGTGGCGAACGCCGCGTCGGCCGCCGCGATGGCCTCCTCGGCGACGGCGAGGTCACCGGCGAAGACCGCCGCCCGGGCCCGCATGGCCTCGGCCAGCGGGCGCTGCCCGAACCAGTCGGACTCCGCCAGCGTGCGCGAGGCCCGCTGCAGTTCGACGAGGGCGGCGTGCGCCCGGCCCCGGACGATCAGGGCCCCACCCCGGAAGCCGGCGAGGATCCCGCCCAGCGAGGGCGGCGGGTGCTCGAGGCCGAGGCCGAGATCCGCGGCGGTGTAGCGGTCGAGCTCGTGCACGCGCCCCGCCCAGTAGAGCATCTGGAACCGGGCCATGCGCAGCTGGAGGTCGCCGTAGGGAACGTCGCGCCGGTGCCGGCGCGCCGACGCGTGCAGGTCGTCGTCGAGCAGGGCCAGCCCGTCGTCCAGCCGGCCCCGGGCCCCCCACGCGGTGACGGCCACGGTGGCGGCCCGGACCCGGGCCGGCTCGGGCACGTCCGGAGTGGCGAGCAGCTCGTCGGCCATGGCCCCGGCCTCGGCCAGCCGCAGTGAGAACATGAACATCTGGGCAAGCACCGAGCGGCACTCGGCCTGCCAGTCCGGGTGGCCGGCCAGGTCGTCGTCCGCCGCCCGGAGCACGTCGAACGCCTCGCCCGACCGGTCGAGGTGCAGGAACAGCTCGCTGGCGCGCGCCACGGCGACGCGGGCCACCTGCTCGGGGTCGGCGGGGCTTAGGCGGGCGAGGACCGCGTCGGCCTCCTCGATCCGCCCCTGCCCGGAGAGGGCCTCGCCGAGGACGAGCCCCGCGTCGGCCCGGCTCGCGCCTCCGGCGGCCAGCGCCAGGCGCTCGGCCAGGCGGTGATCGAGGCGCCCGATGGCCTCGCGGGCGAGCAGCAGGAGCTGGCCGGGATCGCCAGGCACGCCGCCTTCCAGCCGCCAGGTGGCGAGGCGCAGCCGGTCGAAGTGCTCGAGGCCCTCGACCGCGCCGACGAGGTCGCGCAGCAACGCCCGGCGGCGCAGGCGCGGCAGGGCCGCCGACAGGACCTCCCCGTAGAGCGGGTGGGCCACCTGCACCGTGCCCGCCGGGCCGACGTCCACCACCTCGACGAGCGCGCGCTGCTCCAGGGCCTCGATGTCGGCCGGGTCCGCGAGGCGCTCGGCCGCCTCGAGCGGCACCTGGTCGCCGACGGCCACGATCTCGAGCGCCGCGCGCCATCCGGGCTCGAGCAGCCGGAGCCGCTCCTCGACGAGCTCGCGTAGCCTCTCGCGGGGTCCGGCGTCGGGGAGGACGATCGGGCCGCCGCCCCCGCCCTGCCGACGTTCGACGGCCGCCGTGACGAGCTCGCGGACGAAGAGGGCGTTGCCCCGGCTCAGCCGCCAGATCCGATCGAGCAAGGAGGCCGGTACCTCGTCGCCGAGCACGGCCAACACGAGCTCCTCGGTGGCGTCGCGGGTCAACGGCGCCACGTCGAGACGGGCGAGCAGCTCGTCCTTCCACAACCCGACGAGGCCGTGGGGCAACGGCTCGCCCGTCCGGACGCTCACGAGCACCCGGATCGGCGACTGCGTCACCGCCAGGTGCAGCAGGGCCACCGACACCTCGTCGAGGAGGTGGGCGTCGTCGACCGCAAGCAGGAAGCCGCCGCCACCCGCCCGCTCGTGCAGCCGGGCGAGCGCCAGGTACAGCAGGTCGTCGCGCTGGTGTGCCGCGTCGCCCGGGGCGAGCAGGTGGGCAAACGACCCGAGCGGGATCTCCCTCGCCGCCTCGGTGGCCCGCACCCACTCGACGGCGACCCCGCGGTCGCGCGCGGCCTGCACCGCCTCGGCGACGAGGCGGGTCTTGCCGACCCCGGGCTCGCCGAAGACCGCCACCCCCCTCGGCCCGCGCCCCGATGCCACCAACTCCAGCAGGTTCGCGAGCTCCCCGTCCCGCCCGACCAGCGGCCAGTGGCCCAGCACGAAGCGGATGCTACCCAGCCCCGGGCGGCCGGCCGCTGCGCAGGTCCGCCGGAATACGTAGGTGCTACGGATCCGCCGCCGCGGGCCCGCGCGTACCGTCTCGCTCCGACGGCCGGACCAGCGCCGCCCCCGGAGCGGCGGTAACGGGTCCGGCGGAGCAGCTGGAGGGATCGGGCGGATCCTCCGGCCGCCCGGGCTCGTGGCGGGACGAGCCCAGGCAGAAGGTCTTGGTCACCCAAGGTGGCCAGGACCTTCTGTTGTCCGGGCCGGACGGGCCGCCCCCGGCGGGCGCCGCGCCCCCGGTGCGACGGTCGGGGCCCGAGTCGCCCGGCCTCGGCGCGGGAAGCGCGGGCGCTGCTCCCGGCGCCTCAGCGGCGGGAGGCGCGCGCGGCGCTTCCGGCGCCGTGCGGCTCGAGGACGCCGTGACCCAGGGCGGCGCGCGTGGCCTCCGGGAGGCGAGCGGCGACGGCGGGCGCCGGGTCGGCCTGCCCGACGAGAGCCGCCATGATGGCGGCTAGCCCGTCGCCCAGGATGTCCGTGTGGCAGGTCCGGGCGGCGGCCAGGGCCAGCGAGGTGACCTGGTCGGCGCTGTCGTGGGCGATCTCGGCCCCCGGGCCGCGGTCCATGTCGTCCCGCCCCGCCCGGAGGCGCTCGGCGATCTCCTCGACCAGGCCCGGGCGCCTGCGGAGGAGGTGGCGGTAGGCGATGGTCTCCGGCGGCGGCGGTCCGGGGCGGGGGGCGCCGGCCGCCTCCCACCGGGCGAGCCGCCGAACGGCGTCGGTGACGTGATGGTCCCATGCCATGATCCCGACGGCCCGGGCGTAGCGGCCGTGGGCGCCGAAGCCCGATCCCCCGGCGAGCAGCGGCATCCCCCACCGGGCGGCGTTCTCGACCGCCCGTGCCACGCCCGGCAGTGCGGCCATGGTCGAACAGCTCAGCGCCAATGCCCGCGGCCGGCGGTCGTCGAGCAGGTGGTCGAGCGCCGCGGCGGACGCCACCGTGCCGACGTGGTCGGCGGCCACCCCCCGCCAGCGCAGCAGCTGGGCGACCATGCGGGAGGCGAGGCAGTGCCACTCGCCCTCGGGGCAGGCGACGAGCACGGGCTCGCCCCGCGGTCGGCCCGGCGCCGCCGTCCCGAGGGCGGCCAGGGCCGCGTCGGTCACGGCGGTGGCGGCGTGCTCCTGCGCGACGGACCACCGCCCGAGCGCCCATCGCCGGCCGACCTCGCACTGCACCGGTCGAAGGATGCGCAGCGTGATGTCCTGCGGGGACACGCCCGCGTCGAGCAGGTCCAGGCAGAGCTCGACCGCCTCGTCGACGCGGGCGGCACCCACCAGGTGCAGGTACCTGTCCCGGTCCTCGTTCGTCAGCCCGCGGTCCCCCACCCCGGTCCGCTACCCGGCTGGGCTCCGCCGGAACGACCTGTCCCCCGCCGCGCCCGATCCGCGCGCAGGCGGGAGGCGGCGAGCCGGGCGTCCTCGACGACGACCGGCAGCAGCGCCTCGAGGCGCTGGCGGGCCGGCGAGCCCGCGGGGGCGTGGGCGAGGGCGGGGGGCGTGGCGCCCAGGGACAGGTCGAGGGGCAGCGCGGTCCGGCCGCCCAGCTCGGCGGGATGCACCGTGCCGCCGATCTCCTCGACGAAGCGGGCGACGGCCGCAGCGACGTCCACGGGCGTCGTGGCCCGCAGGAACGCCCGCGTCGCGCTGTGCAGGGCGCGGAGCGCGTCGAGCTCCTCGGCCGCCGTCGACGCCCACCACGTGCGCGTCCCGCGCTCGATGGGTGCGGCGCCCAGGTCGGCGGCGAACCCATCCGGATCGTCGGGCGAACCCGGCGGGTGCCCGTCCCGCTGGCCGATCACCTGCGCCGCCGCGGCCGAGACCGTGCTGCCGGCGGCCACGAGGCGCTGCATCGACCGGACGGCCGCCACGTCGGCGTCGTCGAAGACGCGGTGACCCCCGGTGGTGCGGGCGGGGCGCAGCAGGCCGGGGTAGCGCTCCTGCCACGAGCGCAGGGTCGAGACGGCCGGTCCGGCCACACGGGCCAGGTCACCGATGCGGTAGCGGGACGGAGAGGACTCGGTCATGCCGGGGGCGTGCTCATCTTGATTCTATGCAACGAGCAGATTTCACGGTGAGTGGTGGGGAAGCGGGGCGGCTGTGACATCTCGCTCGGGAGGAACCTGACCATGTTCGCCAGGATGGACTTCGGCGGCGGCGTCGAAGATGCGTGGTCGAAGGTCGCGACCTTCGACCCGCAGCTCCTCGCCTTCCTCGTCGTCCTCATCGGCTACTTCGTGGCCAAGGCCATCGCCAAGGTCCTCGATTCGGTCCTCGAGCGCGTCGGATTCGACGCCCTCGTCGAGCGGGGCGGCATCAAGGCGGCGCTCGCGCGGTCGACGTACGACGCCAGCGACATCCTGAGCAAGCTCGTCTTCTACGCCCTCATCTTGGTCGTCCTGCACATGGCATTCGGCATCTTCGGCCCGAACCCGGTCAGCGACCTGCTCGAGGGAGTCATCGCGTACCTGCCGAAGGTGTTCGCCGCCATCCTGATCGTGGTCATCGCGTCGGCCATCGCCGCCGACGCCCGCGAGCTGCTGTCGGCCACGCTCGGCACGCTGCCCGAGGTCGTCGAAGACAGCGCTCCGGCCATCGCTACCGAGCCCCTCACCTACGCGGCCGCCTGATCCCCTCCACCAGACCCACCAACCGTCCACAGGAGGACGCACATGACGACGAACCCGAATGAACTGACCGCCTGGATCGGCCACACGCTCGTGGACGAGAACGGCGACAAGATCGGCAAGATCGTCGACATCTACGCGGACGAGGCCACCGGCCAGCCCGAGTGGATCGCCGTGAACACGGGCCGCTTCGGTACCAACATCAGCTTCGTCCCGCTCGCCGGGGCGGTCGCCCGCGGCGACGACCTGCAGGTCCCCTTCCCGGGCAAGCACGTGAGCGACGCCCCGAACGCCAAGGCCGACGGGCAGTTGAGCCAGGAGGAGGAGTCCCGGCTCTACAGGCACTACGGCATGGACTACAGCGACGCCCGGTCCGACAGCGGCCTACCCCAGGGCGGAACCCAAGCCGGCTACGACGACACCGACACCTCGCGCCGCAAGTGGGACACCACCGGCTACGACACCAGCGGTCCCACGACCGACGACGCCATGACCCGCTCCGAGGAGGAGCTGCGGGTCGGCACCGAGCGCCGGGAGGCCGGCCGGGTCCGCCTGCGGAAGTACGTCGTCACCGAGAACGAGACCCGCACGGTGCCGGTCAGCCGGGAAGAGGTCCGCGTCGAGCGCGAGCCGATCACCGACGCGAACGTCGACGCCGCCATGGACGGGCCGGCCATCTCCGAGGAGGAGCACGAGGTGGTGCTCCACGAGGAGCGGCCGGTCGTGAGCAAGGAAGCCGTCCCCAAGGAGCGGGTCCGGCTCGACAAGGACACCGTCACCGACGAGCGCCAGGTCTCCGAAGAGGTGCGCAAGGAGCGCATCGAGACCGACGACGACGCCCTTCGTCGGGACCGTTGAGCCACCACCACCGTCGGGTCGCCGTCGCCGAGCTCCCCTTCCTCGACGCCGGCGACCCGACCGGTGGACGTCACCGACGTGCTGACCGGGCGGCGCCGGCGAACGGCGGCCTCGTCGTGCCGCCCGGCTGGCCGTACGACCTGGCAGTCGCCCTCGGGCGTGGCCGGGGTCAGGGACCGCCGATGGGGTGAGAGGTGGGCGGACCGCCGCCTGGTGGCGTCGGAGTCGTCGGACGCGTGCCCACGCCCGGACTCGTGACGGCGGGCGACAGCGTCGTGGTGGGCGCGGCGGGCACCGCGGTCGTCGTGATCGCGGGACGGCTGGTCGGCGTCGCGGCGCCGTCTCCGCCGTGCGGGCCGGTCGGGTCGTCTGGGCCTGCAGGGGTCACCGGCGCCGGTCCGGAGGTCGACGTCGGCGCCGCAGTGGTCGTGCGGGCGCCGACCGGGTCTTCGTCGTCCGCCAGGATCCCGACGTTGCCGAGGGGCCCGGCGTCGTGTGAGCCCCGTCGCGGCAGGTGGACCGGGGTCCCGTCGCCGGGGTAGCGGGCGACCAGCGCGGCGAACGCCACGCATGCCACCACGACGGCGGCCGTGGCCGCGCGGGCCAGGCGGGCCTCGTAGGACGCGAGCCGCTCGCGGCGGTCCTCGCCGCGGTGGCGCCGCTGCAGGCGGGCCGACAGCTCCGTGTGGAGGTTCAGCCAGGCCATGGCCGGCGCCGCCGCGTACGTGCAGCTCTGCCACAGAGCCAGGACGGCGAGGGCCACCCGGCCCTGGACCCCCGCCACGACCGCGCCCACCACGAGCCCGGCGGCGAGCACGCTCTCGGTGCGCGCCGCCCGGAGGGCCTCGATGAGGCCGCCGTCGTGGCGCCACTTCGGCGTGCGCAGGAACACCCCGTCCCGCTGCACGAGCCCCCGGATCACGGCCTTGGCGACGGTGAGCGACAGCGAGAGCCAGTTGGCGAACGCCAGCGCGGCGCGGCGCAGCGAGATGCCCTGGAGCACGCGTAAGGCCCACACGGCCCGGACCGTGCCGGCGAGGGCCAAGGCCATCGGCAGCACGATCGCCGGACCGCCGAGTGGCCTGAAGCCGAGCTCGCCGCCGGTCAGCAGCGTGGCGACCGAGGCGGCGAGCACGCCGGTGTAGCCCAGGGCGACGAGGTCGGTGCCCCACTGCAGGCCACCCATGAGGAAGTCGAGGCGCTGGACGGGCGTCAGGTAGTCGTCGCGGTGGCGTGGCCAGGGCAGCAGCAGGCGGGCGTGGCGCCGCAAGATCTGGATGCCGCCGAAACACCAGCGGAAGCGCTGGCGCTTCAGGGCGTCGAAGGTCAGTGGCATGATCCCCCGGCCGTAGGACCGGTGGACGTAGACGCCCGCGTAGCCGGCGGCGTACAGGCGCAGGGACGCCTCGGCGTCCTCGGTGATGCACCACTCGTCCCACCCGCCGATCTCGTCAAGGGCCGACCGGCGGATCAGGCCCATCGTCCCGCCGAAGATCGCCGAGTTGCGCTCGTTGCGGGACCGCATCGAGGCCGCGAAGAAGTAGGCGTAGGCGTCGTGGCAGGCCGTGAGGTAGGCGTCGCCCGCCCACTCGTCGTAGTCCTGCGGGCCCTGGACGAACCCGACCCGCGGGTTGGCGAACCACCCCACGAGGTCGCGCAGCCATTCGCGGTCGACGAGGTAGTCGGCGTCGACGATCGCCACGACCTCGGCCCGGTGATCGGTGTGCTCGTCGAGCGCCAGGTTGAGGGCACCGGCCTTGTAGCCGGGCCACGGGGCGACGTGGACGAAGCGGATCCAGGGCCGGTCGCCGCAGTACTCCTCGACGGGCTTCCACACCTCCGCGTCGTCGGTGTTGTTGTCGACGACGACGATCTCGAGGTCGGGGTAGTCGAGGGCCTCGAGCGAGCGGATCGTCTCGATCAGCATGTCGGGCGGCTCGTTGTAGGCGGCCACGTGGATGGACACGAACGGCAGGTAGCCGGTGGCGGGCGGCTCGGTCGGCCGGTCCCACCCGGTGCGGCACACCACGTCGCAGGTCTCGAACGCGAAGCTGGCCGCCAGGACGAGGCCCGCCGCCTCGAGGAGCCACAGCGCGGCGGACACGACGACGGCGCCCGGCTCCAGCCCGCCCGCGACCGTCACCTGGGCCGCGTAGGCGAGGTAGGCGCCCTCGGCCACGAGCAGGCAGGCGAGGAACCAGACTCCGGGCGGGTTCCACCGTCGCCGGGCGCCGGCCACGGCGGCCGCGGCGGCCACCAGCACCGCCTCCGCCGCCACGACCTGGTCGGACGGTAGGCCGAGCCCGCGGGCCGCCAGCTCGCCGGTGACCACGGTGGCCGGCGTGGCGAGGACGAGGGCGCGCAGCACCCCGTCCTGCGGCCACCGGCGCCCGAGCGGCAGCAGGACGACGAGCGCCGCCGCGGTGGCGAGCCCGGCCACGACGAGGAGGGTGACGAGCATCAGCGCCCGACCCCGGTCGCCCGCACCGCCGGCGCGGGCGTGGCGTCGGGGGCGGGCGTGGTGTCGGGCGCGGGCGTGGGGTCCGGCGCCCGCGGTTGCGCCGACGGCGCCGGGGGCGATGCGCCCGCCGGGGGGAGGTCGGGGGGACTCGACGCGGGTCGCACCACGCCGCCGCTATCGCCGGTGCGCCCGCCGGGGGTACCCCGGTCCGCGGGTGGGGAGGTCAGGAGGTGCGGCTGGTCCCGTCGGACGCCGGCGTCACGGCCGTGGTGGGCGTCGTCGGCGTCGTGGGCATGGTGGGCGTCGTCGGGACGTAGCCCGGCACGTCCGTCGGCGCCGGCGTGGTGCTGGGCGGACCGGGTGGCGCGGTCGTCGACGTGGTGGTGGGCAGATGCGAGGACGCAGGCGTCTCCGCCGCCCGGTCGAGTCCCTCGGTCGCGGCGGGCGCCGGGGCGGGTGTGACCGTGCCGGATCCGGAGTCGTCGGCCGCCGCCCCGCCCGGAGTGGCTGCGCCTCGCCCGCCGGGCGTGGCCGGTGTGGACGCCCCGTCGTCCTCGTGGCGGTCGCCAGCGGGCGGCGACGGCGGGTTGACGGGCGACACGAACTCGACGACCTCCCTCACCGGCTCGGGGAGGACGCCGGCGGCGGCCGCCCCCGACACGGCGGCGACGACCGTCGCCGCCACCGAAGCCCCGATCGCGGCCCTCGCGACGAGGCTGCGGCCGGCGACATCACCGGCTCGGCCTGCGACACGCCCGCGGCGGTGCGGTCTGACCGCACCCGGCCTCGGGTGCCCACGAGCGACGAACAACGCCTGGAGCTCCGGTGACGGCGACGGCGGCGGACGGTCACCCTCGGCCTCGATGCGACGCGCCACGGCGGCGATGGAGGCGAGACCCAGGTCGACGTCGTCGCCCCGGGTGATCGCCTCGCTCGTGTCGTCGTCGATCAACCACGTGGATGCCATCTCGCGGCTGTCATCGCCGATGTTCGCCGCAGAGGTACGCCCCCACCTGCACATCCTTCAGAAGAATGCCTGACGACCGGCACCACGCTCCAGACGTACCCCTTCGGGGGGTCGGCGGCGATCACGGGCGTGCGGCTGATCGCAGCGACGCGCCGGCGCGACGGGAAGGCTGGAGGGATACATGTCGACACGGACGCTCACGCGTTCAGTGGCATTCGCCGCCATGCTGGCGGGTACCGGAGCCGTGGTGGTGGGGGCTGGCCCCGCCG
>Ga0126307_10000392_pt1 | contig 28281 bp, 26 predicted proteins | sample Plot28_FD_89955 | JGI IMG/M metagenome (GOLD analysis project Ga0126307, IMG submission 89955) | Serpentine soil microbial communities from UC McLaughlin Reserve, CA, USA - Plot28 | ecosystem: Environmental > Terrestrial > Soil > Grasslands | place: USA: UC McLaughlin Reserve, Lake County... | reverse complement strand
TCCTCGGCGACCATGCCGGCGATCTGGTCCAGCACCGTCTGGTCCTCGCTGGTGACCACCACCTCCGCGCCCTGCTTGGCGCCGAGGGTCATGATCATGAGTGGGGACCCGGCGTCGATGGGCGCGCCCCCCGGGGTGTGCAGGGTGACCGGGACCCCGGCCTTCCCCACGGCCTCGGCGATCAGGGCGGCGGGACGGGCGTGCAACCCGACCCGGGAGCCGACGGTGACGGTCTGACTGGGCATCGATCCTCTTCCTCGCTGCTCGGAGATGTCTGTAACGGCACCCTTGCAGGGTCCCGCCGCGAGCGCGCGAGCGGCGGGGGGGCAAGGGTGTCCTTCTACCTGTCAGACGGTCCCGGCGCGCGCCGGGACGTGCACGGGGGTGTGCGCGTGCTCGAGGTCGACGGCGTCCTCGGGGGCCTCCTCGGCGTCGGAGCGCCCGATGCTCTTCAGCACCGTGACGGCCAGAGCGCCGACGACGGTGCCCACGACCAGCGCGACCAGGAACCACAGGATCCCGCTGATGGCGAAGAACACGAAGATGCCGCCGTGCGGGGCGCGCAGTTGCACACCGGCGCCCGCGACGATCGCTCCGGTGGTCGCGCCGCCGAGCATCATCGAGGGGATGACCCGCAGCGGGTCGGCCGCCGCGAACGGGATCGCGCCCTCGGAGATGAACGACAGGCCGAGCAGCCAGGCGGCCTTGCCGTTGTCCCGCTCCGCCGGGGTGTACAGCTTCGGCCGGAGCGCGGTGCTCAGCGCCATCGCCAGCGGAGGCACCATGCCGGCCGCCATCACGGTCGCCATGATCACCAGCGGGGTGCCCGAGGCCGCGGCGGTGAGTCCGGTGGTGGCGAAGACGTAGGCCGCCTTGTTGATGGGGCCGCCGAGGTCGAAGCACATCATCAGCCCGAGGATGATGCCCAGAAGGATCGCCGACGTGCCGGTCAGGCCGCTGAGCCAGTTGCCCAGACCGGTCAGCGCGGCGGCCAGTGGTCGGCCGAGGACGGCAACCATGAGACCACTGGAGATCAACGTCGCCAGCAGCGGGATGATCACGACCGGCTGCAGACCGCGGACACCGAGCGGCAGCTTCCAGCGGCTGATCCACAGCGCGGCGAACCCGGCGATGATGCCGCCGACCAGGCCGCCGATGAAGCCCGCGCCCACGGTGACCGAGACGGCGCCGACGACGAAGCCGGGCACGATGCCCGGGCGGTCGGCGATCGCGAAGGCGATGAAGCCGGCCAGTGCCGGGACGAGGAAGCCGAAGGCCGCCTGCCCCAGGACGGTGCACACCGCGCCCAGGTAGCCGAGGAAGCCATCGTTGAGGCCCTCGATCCCCGACGCGCTCGGCAGGTTGAAGAACGAGTTGTCGAGCACCCAGCTCAGCGCGTAGCTCTGGCCGTCCGCGTCGGGATTGCCGGTGACGATCTTGTAGCCGCCGAACAGGAAGCCCAGCGCGATCAGCAGACCGCCGGCCGCGACGAACGGGATCATGTAGCTGACACCGGTAAGCAGCCAGCGACGCACCTCCGACGCGCCCCGTCCGGCACCGCCACCGCTCGAGGCGGCGGGACCGGCTCCGGTCGCGCCGCCGGTGACGCGGCGCGCGTTCGGGTCGTCCGCGGCCGCGAGCGCCTCGCGGATCATCACGTCGGGCTCGTTGATGGCGCGCTTCGTACCGCTCTGCACCAGCGGCTTGCCGGCGAACCGGTCCTGGTCGCGGACGCCGACGTCGACGGCGAAGATCACCGCGTCGGCGGCCCGGATGAGCGCCGGGTCGAGCGGGGTGGAGCCGGACGACCCCTGGGTCTCGACGTGCACGTCGACGCCGGCGTCCTGCGCGGCCGCCGTGAGCTTGTCGGCCGCCATGTAGGTGTGCGCGATGCCGGTCGGGCAGGCGCTGACCACAACGATGCTCTTCCGGGCGGTGGTCGCCGCGGCGGGGGCGGAGGCGGTGGCGGCAGCGGGCGCGGCCGCCGTCTCCGCGGGCGCAACGACATCCTGGACCAGGGTCACGATCTCGTCGGCCGAGGCCGCCGCCCGCAGCGAGGCCACGAAGTCGGGCCGTACGAGCGCGCGGGCCAGCGCGGTCAGCAGGGTGAGGTGGTCGGCGTCGCCCTCGGCTGGTGCGGCGATGAGGAAGACCAGGTCGGCCGGGCCGTCCGGGGCGCCGAAGTCGACCTTCGGGTCGAGCCGAGCGAAGCCGAGGGACGCCTGGGTGACGGCGGCGGAACGGCAGTGCGGGATGGCGATGCCACCCGGCAGGCCGGTGGGGGCCTGCGCCTCACGGGCCATGGCATCACCGTGCAGCGCCTCCGCGCTGGTCGCCCTGCCGGCGCCCGCGACCAGATCGGCCAGCCGGCGGACGACGGTGCTCTTGTCGGAGCCCAGATCCGCGTCGAGGGCGACGAGGTCGGGGGTGATCAGTGCGGTCATCGAGACCCTCTTCCAGAGGTCAGGAGGCGTCCCGGCCGGCGGCCGGGACGGGGGTGAGAGCGCTGGAGCTGCCGGGCACGCCGGCGGTGACGGACACGGCGAGCAGATCGACGTCGCCCGGTTCGGGCAGGGCGGAGCCGGGCAACGATGCCGCGGCCGCCCCGAAAGCGACCGCGGCCCGCAGTCGCTCGGATGGCGGTGCGCCGGCCAGGTCGGCCAGCAGGTAGCCCGCCAGGCTGCTGTCGCCCGCACCGACGGTGCTGCGGACGGTGATGCGCGGCGGCCGGGCGGACCAGACGCCCTCGGCCGTGGAGAGGACGGCGCCGTCCCCGCCGAGGGTGAGCAGGACCTCGGCGACCCCGCGCCGGTGGAGGGTGCCCACCGCGGCCATCGTCGCGGCGGGGTCGCCGAGCACCTCGTCCTCCGGGATGCCGGCCAGCTGGGCCAGCTCCTCGGAGTTCGGCTTCAGCAGGTCGGGCGCGCACTCCGGGCCCGCGGCCAGCAGTGCGAGCAGCGGGGCCTCGCTGGTGTCGACGGCGACCCGGGCGCCGGTGTCGCGCAGCGACGCGACCAGCTCGCCGTACCAGCCGGGCGGCGTGCCCGGAGGCAGGGAGCCGGAGAGCACGACCCAGCGCGCACCCTCGGCGTGGTCGTGCAGGGCCGCGTCCAGCGCCGACCGGGTGGCCCCGTCCAGCGGCGCGCCCGGCTCGTTGAGCTTCGTCGTCGTCCCGTCGGGCGCGACCAGCGTGTAGTTGGTCCGCACCGGCGTGCGCACCGGGACCGTGGCCAGCTCCAGGCCGATCTCGCGCAGTGCCGTCACCAGCGGGTCGGAGGCCGCGGCCGGCAGCACGGAGACGACGTCCCCTCCGGCCGCGGCGACGGCGCGGGCGACGTTGACCCCCTTGCCGCCGGGCTCGGTGCTCGCGGCGGTGAGGCGCATGATGCCGCCCTCGACGAGCGGGCCGGGCAGCTCCAGGGTGCGGTCGAGACTCGGATTGGCGGTCAGTGTGACCACGCGCGCGCCGGGGCTGCGGCTCATGCGACCAGGACCTCGATCCCCATCGTCTCCAGCTCGGTGACGACGCCGGGGTCGGCGCCGTCGTCGGTGACCAGCACGTCGACGTCGGCCACGGCGGCGAACCGCACGAGGTGCTCCCGGCCGAGCTTGCTGCTGTCGGCCAGCACGATCACCCGCTGGGCGGCCCGCACCATGGCGCGCTTGGTGGCCGCCTCCGCCTCGTCCGGGGTGCTGAAGCCGTGGCCCGCGCTCACCCCGTTGGTGCCGAGGAAGACGACGTCGACGCGCAGGTCCTCCATCGCGCGGACGGTGGCGTCTCCCACGGCCGTCTGGGTGATGCCGCGCACCCGGCCGCCCAGCAGGTGCAGGGTGACCATGGGCGAGCCCGAGAGTCGTGCCGCGATGGGCACCGAGTTGGTGGCGACGTAGAGCCGGCGGTCGGTGGGCAGCACCTCCGCGAGCGCCGCCGTGGTGCTGCCCCCGTCGAGGATCACGCTGCCGTCCGGGGCCGGGAGCAGGTCCAGCGCCGTGGCGGCGATCTTCCGCTTCGCCTCGGTGCGGGTGCCGTGCCGCTCGCCCAGCCCCGGCTCCACGAGGGTCAGCGCCCCGGCCGGCACGGCACCGCCGTGCACGCGGCGCAGCATCCCGGCCCGTTCCAGGAGTGCCAGGTCGCGGCGGACGGTCTCGGTGGTGACGCCGAACTCCTCGGCCAGAGCGATCACCGCCAGGCGGCCGCGCTCGGCGACCATTCCGGCGATGGTGTGCTGACGCTCCTCGGCGTACACGGGCCCCACCCTCCTCCGGCGCTGTGACGTGCACCATGGCGGATGCCCGGATGCGTGGGTTTCAGATTGTGCTTACGTTGTTTTACGTCCGTTCTGTTGACAAGTCAAGGCCTGTTCGTGACTCTGGTCACCGCACGGACAATCCCGTCGCGACGAATCCACAGCGACGTTCCCGCGACCCGCCGCGTCGCCCGTCCTCCAGCGAGGCCCTCCATGCCGACCACCTCCACCACCTCCAGCCTGTCGGGGAACACGGTCGCCGGGCCGGGCTCGCTGCCTCCCGCCGGCGGCCCCACGGTCCTGACCGGCACGCCCGTCGTCCCGGGTGCGGCGCTGGGTCCCGTGATCCGGCCGGCCGGTGCGGTGCAGTTGCCGTCGGAGGACCAGCCCGACGTCGCCGAGGCCGATCGCGCCGCCGAACGGGAGCGCTTCGTCGCGGCGGCCGAGACCGTCGCCGGCCGGCTGGCCGACCGCGCGGCGGCCGCGACCGGGGTGAGCGCGGAGGTGCTCTCGACCACCGCCGGCCTCGCCCGGGACCGCGGGCTGCTGTCGGCGGTCGAGCAGCGGATCGACGGCGGCACGCCGGCGGCGGCCGCCACCGTCCAGGCCGCACAGCAGTTCGTCGACCTGTTCACCTCGCTGGGCGGCCTCATGGCCGAGCGGGTCACGGACGTCCGCGACATCCGCGACCGGATCGTCGCCCAGCTGACCGGTCAGGGTGAGCCCGGCGTCCCGGACCCCGAGGTGCCGTCGGTGCTGCTGGCCGACGACCTCGCGCCCGCCGACACGGCAGGGCTCGACCCCACCCGGGTCATCGGCCTGGCCACCCGCCTCGGTGGAACGACCAGCCACACCGCGATCATCGCCCGCCAGCTCGGCCTGCCCTGCGTCGTGGCGGTCGGCGGCCTCGACGACGTCCCCGAGGGGGTGACGGTGCTGCTCGACGGCGACCAGGGCACGGTGACAGTGGACCCGGACCCGGACGAGGCCCGCATCCGCGTGCAGGCGGCCCGGACGGCCGCCGAGCTCCTGGCCACCTACTCGGGTCCCGCCACGACCAGGGACGGGCAGGCTGTCGCGGTGCTGGCCAACGTGCAGGACGGCGCCGGTGCCCGTGCCGCGGTCGCCGCGCACGCCGAGGGTGTCGGGTTGCTCCGCACCGAGCTGGCCTTCCTCGGCCGGGCCCAGGAGCCCTCGGTCGAGGAGCAGGCAGCCGGATACGCCGAGGTGTTCGAGGCGTTCGCGGGACGCAAGGTCGTGCTGCGCACGCTCGACGCGGGATCGGACAAGCCGCTGGCCTTCGCCACCGCGCCCGACGAGCCGAACCCGTCGCTCGGCGTCCGGGGGCTGCGGGTGGCCCGCGGCAACCCGGGCATCCTCGAGCGGCAGCTGGACGCGGTGGCCGAGGCGGCACGGCGGACCAGCTCGACTCCCTGGGTGATGGCTCCCATGGTGGCGACCGTGCCGGAGGCGGCGGAGTTCGCGGCCGCCGTCCGGGCCCGGGGCCTGGTGCCCGGCGTCATGATCGAGGTGCCGTCGGCCGCGCTGCACGCCGACCGGCTGCTCGAACACGTCGACTTCCTGTCGATCGGCACCAACGACCTCTCGCAGTACACGCTGGCCGCCGACCGGCTGTCGGCCGACCTGGCCGACCTGACCGACCCGTGGCAGCCCGCGCTGCTGCTCCTGGTGTCCATGACCGCGGATGCCGGCAAGCGGAAGGGCAAGCCGGTCGGCGTGTGCGGTGAGGCCGCCGCCGATCCGTTGCTCGCCTGCGTCCTCGTGGGCCTGGGCATCACGTCGTTGTCCTGTGCCGCCTCGGCCGTCGCCGGGGTGGGCGCGCGGTTGGCGACGGTCGACCTGGCCACCTGCCAGGAGGCCGCGGCCGCGGCTCTGGCGGCCGACGACCCGATGGGCGCGCGGGCAGCGGCGCGCGTGGTCCTCGAGGGGGCGTGACCGGTCTCTCACCCATTCGAGGGGAAAGCTTCGGATTCAGCTCGATTTTGCCTGCGTTTCGTCGGAATAACTTCGTCTCCGCCTGCTTTACTACGGGTGTACCTCCGCGAAGTTCCGAAGAAAGGCACCACGATGAGCAGCGTGACGTCCAGCTGGCGGCAGCGTCGACAGGCCGCGCGTACCCGGCGCGCCCTCGACCGGGCGCTCGCCCGCACGAGCAGCCCGGCGATGCGTGACGAGCTCCTGACGCTCGCCAACGGCAGCGACTTCCTCGGTCGCTGACCCGCCGCGCCCCCGGGCGCGGCACGCCGACATCGACCCCGGCCTCCATGCGGAGGCCGGGGTCGTCTGCTGTCCGCCCGACGAGCGGGGTCAGTCGCGCAGCCGCGCGCGCAGTGCCGCCTGCTCGTCGGCGCCGAACCCATGGCTGTCCAGCCAGCCCGCGGCGCCCCCGAACCGCTCGTCGAGCAGGGTGAGCACCCGGTCCATCGTCTCCGCCCGAGGCGTGTGGCTGGCGACGTCGCGCTGCTCCATGTCCTCGGCGTACGTGGTTGACGCGGCGAGCTTCGCCACGAGCGCGTCGATCACGTCGGCGGTCAGCGCGTAGTCGGCCACGATCTCCTCGTGGCCCACGCCGGCTACGGCGAGGGCCAGCGCGACCACGACCCCGGTGCGGTCCTTGCCGGCGGCGCAGTGCACGACCGAGGCGCCGGGGCCCGCCGTCGCGAGCGCCCGCAGGGCAGCCACCACGTTGTCGGCCCGGTCGCTGAGGTAGCCGAGGTAGGACCGCACCGCCGGTGGCTCCTCGCGGTCGTGCTCCGCGGTCTGCCGCGGCAGCAGCGACTCGACCCAGTCGGCCGGCAGGTCGTGGACCGGGTCGTCCTCCTCCACGGCGAAGACGTCGGTGTGGTGCCCGCGCTCCGGCAGCAGGCTGAAGTGCTGGTGGACGACGTCGTCGACGTCGCGGAGCGGTCCCCGCCCCTCCAGGAGAATCTCGGCGGTCGTGCGCAGGTCGATCACCTGGCGCAGTCCGATCTCGTCCACCAGCCGGCGGACGTCCTCCGGGCTCAGCGTCTGCAGGTTGTCGCTGCGCAGGACGCGGCCGGCGACCGTGCGCCCGCCGTCCGTGGTCGGCAGGCCCCCGAGGTCGCGGGTGTTGGTGGTGCCGTCGAGCCGCACCCAGCGGCCGGTGCGGGTGGAAGTCACGAGCCCGACGGTACTTCGGCGCCGGGACGACGGAGGTGCTGCCTCAGGCCAGCTCGTTCGTTACGTCGAGGAGTCGCTGCCGGAGGACGGCACCGCGCTCGGCGAACGTCCGCTGGGCGGTCACGTACTCCGCCTTGCCCTCGGGCGTCTCGATCGCGACCGGGGCGTAGCCGTGGTCGCGGAGGTCGTAGGGGGAGGCCCGCATGTCCAGCTCCCGGATCTCCGCCGCGAGCTCGAGGCAGTCGGCCACCAGCTCACCCGGCGTGGCCGGGCTGAGCTTGTAGGCCCACTTGTAGAGGTCCATGCCGGCGTGCAGGCAGCCCGGTTGCTCGAGCGCGGGCTGCGTCTCCCGCGTCGGCTGCACACGGTTGCGGCCCACCGCCGCCGGTGTAAAGAACCGGAAGGCGTCGTAGTGCGTGCACCGGATCGGGTGCGCCTCGACGACGGCGTCGGTGCCCTCGGGGCCCAGCCGGAGCGGCACCGCGTGCCGGGTCCGCCGGTCGCGGTAGACCATCGCCCACTCGTGCAGGCCGAAGCAGCCGGTGGACGGCGGCCGGGACGCCGTGGCGGCGAGCAGCCGGCGGGCGAACGCGACGGTGTCGCGGCGGTCGGCCAGGAACGCCGGGACGTCCAGGCGCACCGTGCCGTCGGCGTCGGCCCGGTACCAGCGCCATCCCTCGTGCGGCGCGGGCCCGGCCAGGGCGACGCCCGGACCCGGGTGCCAGCGGCGCAACCGGCCGGGGGTCTCCGAGTAGTAGGTGAAGAGGAAGTCGAGCACCGGGTGCGGCTGACCCCGCCGCCGACGCTCCAGGTGCGGCGTCACCCAGCGGTCGACGCGCGCCTCGTGTGCCGCGGCCCGCGCCGTCCACTCCTCCACCGCGAGGCGGGTCAGGACGCCGGGCATCCCGCCAGCGTAGGTGGCGCCCCTCCGGGGCACCGCCGCGAGCTTGCGAGGGGGTGGGGAGGAGGGGGTCCTTGTTCAGTCGGAGACCGCGCCGGTGAGCCGGTGCAACCGCAGCGCGAGCTGCACCTCCAGCGCCCGTTCCGGGGTGTTCCAGTCCTTGCCCAGGAGCCGGCCCACCCGCTCCAGCCGCTGGCTGACCGTGTTCACGTGCACCCGCAGCGCCTCGGCGGCGCGGGCCGGCGAGCCGCCGCTGTCGAAGAACGCCTGCAGCGTGCCGACCAGGTCGGTCCCGCGGCGCTCGTCGTACTCGAGGACCGGGGCCAGGGTCGCCGTCACGAAGCCGCCGACGTCCCGCCCCTCCCCCACCAGCAGGCCGAAGAAGCCCAGCTCGGCCGCGCTGGCCGCGCCGCCGGTCCGGCCCAGTGCGACCAGCGTGGCCGCGCACCGGGTGGCCTCGGCGTGGGCCGGTGCGATCGCGGCCGGTCCCTGGGCCGGTCCCGCGCCGCCGACGGTCACCGGGCCTCCGCCGGCGCTGGTCAGCTCGCGGCAGACGGCGGCCGCGGCGGCTCCCGGCTCGGCATCGGGCAGGCACAGGACGATCTCGCCGTCGTGGGTGCCTGCCAGTCCACCGCGGGTGGCGGCCAGGTGCGTGGCGGCGGCGAGCACCCGGGCACGGCCTCGGTCGTCGGTGCGCGTCACGAGAACGGCGTGCGGGCGGTCGAGATCGGCGCCGAGCCGCCGCGCCCGCTCCCGCAGCCCCTCCGGATCGCGGCCCGAGGAGGTCAGGAGCTCCTCGAGGAGCTCGCCGCGGACCCGGTTCTCCGCCTCGCCCGCGGTCCGCCGGATGAGCAGCAGGAGCGCGGTCACCAGGGCCGCGCGCTCGAGGATGCGCTGGTCGGAGTCGGAGAGATCCTCGTCCCGCTGCAGCACCAGACCGCCCAGCAGGTCGCTGCCGACCGTGACGGCGGCGATCCACCAGCTGCCGTCGCGGACGGTCCGACCCGTGGTGCGGGCCTGCACCAGTGCGCCGGCCGGGTCGGGCGGCAGCGCCGCCGCGGACTCCTCGGCCGGGGTGGCGCGGCCCTCCTCGTCGATCACGGTGATGGTGCCGCCCAGGGCCTCGGTGACCGCCTCCGCGACGTCCTCCACCCCGCCGCCGCGCAGGACGACGTCGATGAACCGGTCGTGGGCGCCGGCGGCGCGCTCCACGGAGGCGGTGTGCGCCCGCAGCTCGCGGCTGGCCGCCGACAGCTCGTCCAGTGCGGCCCGCGTCTCCTCCAGCAGCCGCGCGTTGTCCAGGGCGATGGCGGCGTGGGCGGCCAGCGAGCCCAGCAGCGACACCTCCGAGCGGTCGAAGGTGCGCTCGGAACGGTCGGCGGCGTAGAGCACGCCGATGACCTGCGATCCCCGGATCAGCGGAACGCCGAGGATCGCGACGAGCCCCTCGTCCCGGACGCCGTTGTTGATCTCGTCGGTGTGCTTGAACCGGGCGTCGGTGAAGTAGCTGGCGGTGGCGTAGGGCGCCGCGGTCTGGGCGACCAGCCCGCCGAGCCCCGCGCCCAGGGGCAGCCGCAGGGCCTGGAAGCGGGCGGACACCGAGCCGTCGGTCACGCGCATGTAGGTGTGGCGGCGGGCGCCGTCGTTGAGGGTCAGGTAGGAGACATCGGTACCCAGCAGCTGGCGGGCCCGGCGGACGATCGCGGTGAGCACGGAGTCGACGCCGCGCAGGGCGGCGAGGTCGCCCGCGGTGTCGAAGAGGGCCGAGAGCTCCGACTCCCGGCGGCGGCGGGCCGCGAACGCCTCCCGGACCTGCAGCGCCAGCAGCTTCACCCGCTCCAGCTCGGCGAGCTCGTCGGCATCGGCCCCGGCCGCCCGGGCGCGGACCAGCGGGCGTTCGTAGGCGATCGCCGCGGCGTCGTCGAGGAGCAGCTCGAAGTACTCGGCCGCGCACCCGGAGGCCGACGGGGGCGGGCTCGCCGACCGCGCGTCGCCGGGGGCCGTCGGCCGGGACACGGGTCCCGTCCTCGCCGGTCGGGGGGTCAATGGGCGCTCCAGCCGCCGTCCATCACCAGCGAGGTGCCGGTGATCGAGGCCGCCGCGGGGCAGCACAGGAACGCGACGGCCTCGGCTACCTCCTCCGGCTCGATCAGCCGCTTGACGGCCGCCGGGGCGAGCATGACCTTCTCCACGACCTCGTCCTCGGAGAGGCCGTGGGCCCTGGCCTGGTCGGCGATCTGGCCCTCGACCAGCGGTGTCCGCACGTAGGCCGGGTTCACGCAGTTCGACGTGACGCCGTGCTCGGCCCCCTCCAGGGCGATCACCTTCGACAGCCCCTCGAGCCCGTGCTTGGCGGTCACGTAGGCGGACTTGAACGGCGAGGCCCGCAGGCCGTGGACGGAGCTGATGTTGATGACGCGACCCCAGCCCTGCCCGTACATGTGCGGGAGCGCGCCCCGGACCAGCCGGAACGGCGCCTCGAGCATGAGCCGGAGGATGTAGGAGAACCGGTCGACCGGGAACTCCTGCAGCGGCGCCACGTGCTGCAGCCCGGCGTTGTTGACCACGACGTCCACGGCGAGGTCGAGCGCGTCGACGGCGTCCAGGTCGGAGAGGTCGACGGCGACCGCGGTCCCGCGCACCGCGTCGGCGACCGCCTCGGCCGCCTCGGCGTCCCGGTCGACGACGACGACGTCCGCCCCGGCCGCGGCCAGCCGGACGGCGCAGGCCCGGCCGATACCGGAGGCGCCCCCGGTGATGAGGGCGCGCCGTCCGCGTAGGACATCGTCAGTCGTCACGCCGAGGACGGTATGCGGTTCCGGTGACCGGGCCCACAGGGTTCCCCCACACGGCGTGACACGGACGGGTGGTGCCGACCCACATCACGGTCAGTCGGGCTCGTTGCCCGGGCGCATCACCCCGTCGTCCTCTTGGGCCTCGTCGTCGGTGGTGAGGGTGGCCGAGCCGGCCGTGCTGTTCTCCTGCTGGCCCTCGACCTGCTCGCTGCCGGGGGCGACGTCGCCGTCGGAGGTGTCGGGGGACTCCCCGTAGCCGGTGGGTTCGCTCATGGGGCTGTCATGCCCCGCCGGGCGGGTCGGCACGCTGCGAGAGAGCGACATCGTCGTCGGCCTTGGCCGGCAGGTCGTCGTCCGAGGCGGCGTCCCGCTCCACCGCGTCCTCGCGGGTGAGGGGGACGTCCTCGAACGCGGAGCCCGTGCTGCTGTTGTCCCCCGTCCCCGAGGCGGTGGGGATGTCCTGCTGGATGCGGTCGCTGCCCTGTGGGTCGCTCACGGATGCCTCCCGTGGTCCGGTGGTGCCGCGACCATGCCCGCGCACCGGGCCGCGAAACGACGACGGCCGCCTCCACGTCGGTGGGGAGGCGGCCGTCGAGCAGGGTGGGGACCCGGAGGGTTCCCCGAGGCGAGACGAGGGGGCTCAGCGCAGCAGGGGCACGGCACCTGGCCGCGGTGTCGTCCGGAGGACGACGATCAGAAACAACGCTCGTCGACCTCCATGAGGGCGTTGTCGGTGTTCTCGACGATCGCGCGCTCCGAGGACAGCCGCGGCAGCACCTGGGTGGCGAAGAAGCGGGTGGCGGCCAGCTTGCCCTCGTAGAAGAACCGGTCCTTCTCGCTGACCTCGCCACCGAGCGCGGCCAACGCGACCTCCGACTGCCGGATGAGCAGCCACCCGGTGATGAGGTCACCGGTCGCCAGCAGCAACCGGCTCGTGTTCTGCGCGACCTTGTACAGCGACGTCATGTCCTGCTGCGCCTCGGTCAGGTGGCCGAACATCGCGGTGAGCATGCCCTGGACGTCGGAGAGAGCGGTCGCCAGCAGCGCGCGCTCCTCCTTGAGCCGCCCGTTGCCCGCCTCGGCGTCGATCGTCGACTGGATCTGCTCGGCGATCCAGGTCAGCGCCACCCCGCCGTCCTTGACGATCTTGCGGAAGAAGAAGTCCTGCCCCTGGATCGCCGTGGTGCCCTCGTAGAGGGTGTCGATCTTGGAGTCGCGGATGTACTGCTCGATCGGGTAGTCCTGCAGGTAGCCCGAGCCGCCGAGGGTCTGCAGCGACTCGGCGGTCAGCAGCTGGGTGGCGCGCTCGGACCCGAAGCCCTTCACGATGGGCAGCAGCAGGTCGTTGACCCGCTCGGCCAGCTTCGCCTCCTCGCTCTCGCCCTCGCCGGCCGCCTCCGCCTCGACGACCCGGTCCCGGAAGCTCGCCGCGTAGAGGTAGAGCGCGCGCATGCCCTCGGCGTAGGCCTTCTGGACCATCAGCGAGCGGCGGACGTCGGGGTGGTGGCTGATCGTCACCCGCGGCGCGTCCTTGGACGTCGCGGTCAGGTCGGCGCCCTGCACCCGCTCCTTCGCGTAGGCCAGGGCGACCTGGTAGCCGGCCGACAGCGTGGCGATGGCCTTGGCCCCGACGAACATGCGGGCGTGCTCGATGACCTTGAACATCTGGGCGATGCCGTCGTGCACCTCGCCGACCAGCCAGCCCTGCGCGGGCACGTCGGTCGCGCCGAAGGTGAGCTCGCAGGTGGTGGAGACCTTGAGGCCCATCTTCTTCTCGACGTTGGTGACGTAGACGCCGTTGCGCTCGCCGAGCTCACCGGTCTCGAGGTCGACGTGGAACTTGGGGACGACGAACAGCGACAGGCCCTTGGTGCCGGCCCTCGCACGCTCGGGGCGGGCCAGCACCAGGTGGATGATGTTGTCGTAGAGGTCGTGCTCGGCCGAGGTGATGAACCGCTTCACCCCGGTGATGTGCCAGGAGCCGTCGTCCTGCTGCACGGCCTTGGTGAGGCCGGCCCCCACGTCGGAGCCCGCGTCGGGCTCGGTGAGCACCATCGTGGCGCCCCAGCCCTTCTCCAGCATGAGCTCGGCGAGCTTCTTCTGCTCCGGGGTGCCGAGGTCGTCGAGGACGGCGGCGAACGCGGCGCCCGACCCGTACATGAAGACGGCCGGGTTCGCGCCCAGCACCATCTCGAACGCCGCCCACGTCAGGGCGTGCGGGGCGCCGAACCCGCCCAGGTGCTCGGGGACGTCCAGCCGCCACCACTCGCCGTCGTTGATCGCCTGCATCGACTTCTTGAACGACTCGGGGAGGGTCACCGAGTGCGTGGGCGGGTCGAAGACCGGCGGGTTGCGGTCGGCGTCGGTGAAGGACGCCGCGATCGGCCCCTCGGCCAGCTTGCGGATCTCGGCGAGCACACCGCGGGCCGTGTCGGCGTCCATCTGCTCGAACGGCCCGGTGCCGAACTTGTCCTTGGTGTCCAGGAACTCGAAGAGGTTGAACTCGAGGTCCCGGAGGTTGGCCGTGTAGTGGCTCATCGTGCGTGTGCTCCCGTGCTGGTGCCGGTGGGCGGCGATTCCCTACTCGCCAGTAACAAACGTTATTACCCACCGGTAGCAACGAGCAACCCGCCGCGCCGTTCCGCGCCCTCTCCGAGGGGGACCGCGGCTCAGCGGTTGCGGCGCCGGGCCCGCACGGTCGCACCCGCCAGGGCGACGAGGAGGCCGCCCAGCACGGCCGCGATCACCAGGGCCAGCACCAGCGGCGCCTTCACGTCGGCGAACACCAGGCTGATGTCGACGGTCTGGGTGTTGAAGACGACGAACAGCACGAGGACGACGGTGACGAAGAGGAGCAGGGCGAGCGCCACCGTGCGGCCGATCGTGCGTCCGGTGTGCCGCTTGGGAGCGGAGGCCGTCGGGGGAGTGCCGGCCGGGGCCGCGGGGGGAGGGCCGGGAACGGTCCTCCCCGGCACGAGGGTCGGGTCGGCGCCGGGAGTGGTGGCCAGGTGCGGGTCGGGAGTGCTCACGTTGCCGAGTGTGCTGCCCGGAGGGGGTCTCCGCAGGTTCCCGCGACGCGGCCGTGATCTTCAGTGCGCGTCCGGCTCGGTCTCCGCCGGCGGGTAGCTCGGTCCGGCCACGCCGCCGGCCGGCCCGGGCTCACCGCCCTGCGACTCGGGGTCCCCGGGAGGGGCGGACTCGCTGCCGAGGGGCTGGGCGTCGCGGTCGTCGTCGTCCGGCATCGTCATGCGCGGAGTGTGTGGCGCATCCAGCAAGATCACCACTGGTCCGACGGGGTCTCCGCGATTCCGACGGCCCGGTGGGCCAGTGCTGATCGTGGTTCCTCAGTCCTCCAGCGCGGGGCCGGCCTCGTGGCGCGGATGGCCCTTGGTCCGCTCGCCCTGCTTCATCCGCGCCTCGTAGACGTGCCGGTCGCCGCCGGCCAGCTCGTTCCGGGCGCGGGCGTCGAAGTCGCGGAACGAGGCCCAGTAGCTGGCGTCGAAGTCCTCGACGATCTGGAAGGTCCAGCGGTCGGCGATCACGTTCCGCCCCACCAGGTCGCGGTCGAGGTCGGCGGCCAGCTCGCGCGCGCCGGCCTTCTGGAACAGCTCCACCGACTCCTGCAGCAGCCGGTCCGCCTTGCCGGTCAGCTGGTGGAACGCGTAGAGGAAGCCACGGGCCTGCTCGACGGTCTCGAGTGCCTCGGAGAGCTTCCCGAGCGCCTCGACGGTCGTGTCGTCGAGGTCGGGGCGGGTGCGGTCGGTCGTCACCCGCTCATCCTGTTCCCGCGGTTGTCGCCATAAACGCGGGAAGGGCGGGTCAGGCCCTGGCCGCCGCGATCGCGATCAGGCGCTCGGCGAGCTGGCGACCGTGGGCGGCCGGCCCGTCGGGGCCCAGGAGCCCGCCCGAGAGGTACATGCCGTCGATGATCAGGTGGATCTGCGCGGCGAGGTGCTCCCCGGCGCCCGGCACGATCTCCTCGGCCAGGCGCTCCAGGCGGCCGTACAGCTCGAACTTGTAGTCGGCGGCCGCGCTGCGGGCGGGGTGCTGCGGGTCGTCGTACTCGCTGCTGACGTTGTTGAAGGGGCAGCCGCGGAAGCCGGTCCGCGTGACATCGCGCTCGACGGCGTCGACGACCGAGAGCAGGGCGGCGCGCGGGTCGCCCTGGAGGCGGACGAGCTCGGCGTCGATGAACGCCAGCACCGTGGCGGCCTTGCGGGCGAGGTACGCGCCGACGAGGTCGTCCTTGCTCTTGAAGAGCCGGTACACGGTCATCTTGCCGAGGCCGGTCTCGCGGACGAGCTCGTCCATGCCGACGCTGCGCGAGCTGCGGCCGGCGAAAAGGCGCTCGGCGGTGTCGAGGACGATGGCCTGCCGCTCGGCGCGGCTGCGGCGAACGGGGGTGGAGACGTCGTCGGCGGCGGCGAGGGCGGCGGTCACGTCAGGGATGGTGCACCACGTCCGTGACGGAGCAGTTCGCGGCACGCCGGAATGGTTGCTCTGGGTGACGAGAGGCGCGGGGGTGGCCCGGGACGCCGGGGGACCCTGGGGCCGCTGTGACGACGGAGAGTGAGGAAGGGCCCCGTCGCCTCGGGACGGGGCCTTAGTTGCGGCGGACGCGGCGGGGGTTGGCCAGCATGCGCGCGACGGTGGCGACGGCGGCCTCGGGGGAGCGGGACTCCTCGGTCTGGGTCGAGGCGGTGTCCTCGGATACGCGTGCGTCGTGCTGGGTGTTCGCCATGCCGACCAGCCTGCCCCTGCCCCCCGGGCCGGAAACAGCCCCGGACCTGTGATCTACCCCCTCGGGGGTGAGAGTTCGCTCACCTCCGTGCTGGTCAGGTGCGCTGCGCGACGCCGTGGCCGTGCGCGGCGGGCCGCTGCGGCCGGTGCCGTCCGCGGCCGCCGGAGGTCGCCAGGACCACCACCCAGGCGAGCACGGCGAGCGACACGATGAAGAAGCTCGGCGGCAGGTCGACCATCGCCGACAGCACGAGGCCGCCCCAGACCGAGCCGAGCGCCAGGAGGACGGCCAGGGCCGCCACCCGCGCCGGCCGGGCGGTGATCCGCAGGGCCGTGGCCGCGGGGGTCACCACCAGCGCGAACAGCAGCAGCGTGCCCACGACCTGGACGGCCATGGTGATGGTCAGCGCGAGCAGGACGACGAAGGCGAGGCCGAGCGCGCGCACCGGTACCCCGCGGGCCTCGGCCACCGCGGGGTCGACCGAGGCGAACACCAGCGGCCGGGCCAGGACGGCGAGGGTGCCCACCACCGCCGCGGTGAAGACGCCGAACACGACCAGCTGGTCGGCCGAGATCGCCAGCAGGTTGCCGAACAGGACCGACGTGGTCGTCCCCGCGTTGGCGCTCGCCAGCGAGGCGAACAGCACGCCGAGCGCGGTGGCCAGCGCGAGGATCGTGCCGGTGGCCATCTCGCGGTCGGCGACCCGGCGGCCGAACAGCCCGATGAGCAGCCCGCCGCCGACGCAGAAGACGGTGAGGCCGAGGGTGACCGGTGCGCCGACCAGGATCGCGCCGGTCGCGCCGGGGAAGCCGATGTGCGCGAGGGCGTGCGCGGCGAAGGCGTTCTGCCGGGTGATCACGAAGTAGCCCAGGAGCCCCGCGGCCACGGCGACCATCGAGCCGCCGACCAGCGCGTTGCGCATGAACGGGCTCTGCAGGATCTCCACCCAGTTGCTCTGGAACTCCACGGCGGCGAGCGCGCTCACGGCCGCGGGTCCCGCCACGCGGCGCGGGTGAACAGGTCGCCCTGCGCGGTGCGGACGACGCCGACCGGCGTGCCGTAGAGGTGGGTGAGCAGCTCCTCCTGCACCACCTCGCCGATCGTGTCGTGGTGCGGGTGTCCGTCGAGCAGGTAGACCGCGTCGGTCAGCACCGGCAGCAGCGGGTTCAGGTCGTGCGCGACGACCATGATCGTGACGTCGCGCTCCCGGTGCAGCTCGCCCAGCAGCCGGACGATCTCCTGCTGGTTGCGCAGGTCCAGGTTGGCCAGTGGCTCGTCCAGCAGCAGCAGCTCGGCGTCGTCGACGATGGCCTGCGCGATCGCCACCCGCTGCTGCTGGCCGCCGGACAGCTCCGACATCCGCCGCTCGGCGTACGGGGCGGCGCCGACCCGCTCCAGCGCGGCGTCCACCCGCGCGCGCTCCGCGGGCGAGGTGGGTCGCAGGCCGAAGCGGCCGCCGGTGAGACCGAGGGTGACCAGGTCGCGGCAGCGGATGGCGTCGCCGAGGGCGGCGGTGTAGTTCTGCGGCACGTAGCCGATCCGCCGGTTGCCGCGGCGGGGCGGGGCGCCCAGCACCTCGACCCGGCCGGATGCGGCCGGGAGCAGCCCGAGGGCCAGCTGGAACATCGTCGTCTTGCCCGCCCCGTTCGGGCCGATCACCCCCACCACGGCGCCGGCCCGCACGGTGAAGGAGCCCTGTGCCCACACGGTGAGCCCGCCGCGGACGACGCTGACGTCGTCCAGCACGAGGGCCGGCGGGCGCTCGCCGGGAGCCGTCACGGGTTCCCACCGAGAGCCTCGGAGAGCGCCGAGAGCTGGGAGACCTGCCACGCGACGAAGGAACCGCCGGCGTCGGTCGGCGATTCCGTCACCTCCACCACGGGCACGCCCGCCTCCTCGGCGGCCGACCGCAGCTGCTCGGGGACGCTGCCGCTCGTCTGGCTGTTGTAGATCAGCACGTCGACGGACCCGTCGGCGAGTGCCGACTCGAACGCGGCGAGATCCCCCGGCGCGGGGTCGCTGTCGTTGCTCGCCGCCCGCCGGTAGCCGGCGGGCGTGACGTCGGTCAGCCCCACCGCGGCCGCCATCCGGTCGAAGACGCCCTCCGTGGCGGCGTAGCTGTGCCCGGCGGCGGCCGAGCTCAGCGCGACGACGGCGTCGGTGTAGCGCCGCAGGTCCGCCTGCCAGGCAGCTGCGCGCTCCTCGACGTAGCCCTTGGCGTCGGGCGACACGGCCGCCAGCTCGTCGGCGAGGACGCCGGCGAGCCCGTGCACCGTCTCGGGGGCGTACCACAGGTGCGGGTCCTCGCCGTCGGAGACGCCCGAGACGTCGGCGACGTCGACCACCACCGGGTCGCTGTCCAGCGTGGCGACGGCGTCGAGGGCCCACTCGTCGTAGTGCGCCCCGTTGACCACCACGAGATCGGCCTCGGAGAAGGCGGCGAGGTCGGACGTGCTGGCCTCGAAGTCGTGCGGATCGACCGACCCGGAGGCGACGATCGTCGTCACCGTCGCGCAGTCGCCGGCGACCCGGCGGACGACGTCGCTCCACTGCGACACCGACACGACGACGTCGACGACCTCCCCCGGGCAGCTGTCGGGGTTGCCCGACGACACCGCGGCGCCGTCGCCGGACCCGTCGTCGGCGGTGCAGGCGGTCAGCGCCAGCGCGGCGAGCCCGGCGAGCGCCGAACGGACGGCGGTGGATCGGGCGCGCGGCACGACGACGACCTTCCTAACTGACAATGATTCCCATGAGCAGTATGCCCGGGGTCAGCGGAAGGCGGCGACGAGGGGGTTCCACAGATCGAGGGACGCCGGGTAGGAGGCGTAGACGCTGAACCGATCGAGCAGCCCGGCGAACCGCTCCCGCACGCGGGCGGCGACATCCCCCGGGTCGGCCACCACCGCGAACGTGGCCAGCACCTCGTCGTCGACCAGGTCGCGCATCGCCGTCCACTTGTCCTCGCGGCGGCCGACCGACAGCGCGTGCAGCTCGTCGGCGAGCGCGTCCCAGCCGTGCAGCTCGAGCACCGGCCGGTAGGCCGGCGTGCTCCCGTAGAACGCGATCGTCGCCTTCACCGCCGCCGCGGCCTCGGCGCGCTCGGCGTCCGTCCGGCCCGACACCACGAGACCGGGCAGGCTCACCGTCAGCTCCTCGCGGGCCCGGCCGGCGAGAACCAGGCCCTCGGCGAGCGCCGGCAGGGTGCGCTCGCGCAGGTAGCGCTCGGTCGTGAACCCGTGGACGAGCAGCCCGTCGGCGACCTCGCCGGCGAGCCGGGTCATGACCGGGCCCACCGCGGCCAGGTGCACGGGCGGGGCGCCCCACTCGTGCGCGGCCGGGGCGAACATCGGCGTCATGAGGGTGTGCCGGTAGTGCGTGCCCTCGAAGCGCAGGCGGGTGCCGTCCTGCCACGCCGACCAGATGGCGCGCAGCGCCGCGATGTACTCCCGCATCCGGTCGGCCGGCGCGCTCCACGGCATCGAGAAGCGGCGCTCGACGTGCGCGCGCACCTGGGTGCCCAGTCCCAGCACGAACCGGCCGCGGGTGTAGCGCTGCAGGTCGTGCGCGGTCATGGCCAGCGTCATGGGTGACCGGGCGAAGGCCACCGCGATGGCGGTGCCCACCTGCAACCGCGTGGTCGCCTGGCCGGCGGTGAGCAGCGGCAGGAACGGGTCGTGGTCGACCTCCGACGCCCAGACGCCGGCGTAGCCGCGGGCCTCGAGGTCCCGAGCGGTGGCGCCGACGTCGTCGATCCCGGTGGACAGCAGCGCGGCGTCGAGGAGCACGGGGCCCGAGCCTGCCCGACAGCGACCTCCCTGGCCAGCACGGGGGCGGCGACCGTACGGTCAGCGGTCGGAGGCGGCAGCGTGGCCGGCCCGGGCAGGAGGTGGTCGTGGCGGAGCTGGCACCGCTGCTCGGCGATCTGCGCGACGAGGGAGAGGCGCTCGACGCCGTCGTCGCCCCGCTCGAGGAGACCGCCTGGCTCGGTTCCACCCCCGCCGAGGGCTGGACGATCGCGCACCAGGTCGCCCACCTCGCGTGGACCGACCAGCAGGCGCTGCTCGCCGCGACCGACCCCGAGGGCTTCGCCCGTGCCGTCTGCGCGACGGGCCCGGAGCTCACCTCGGCGGTCGACGACACGGCGGCGGCCGGGGCGACGGAGCCGCCGGAACAGCTGCTGGCCCGCTGGCGCGAGGGGCGGACGGCGCTGACCGACGCCCTCGCCGCGCTCCCGGACGGCACCAAGCTGCCGTGGTTCGGACCGCCCATGAGCGCCGCCTCGATGGCGACGGCGCGGCTGATGGAGACCTGGGCGCACGGCCTCGACGTCACCGACGCGCTGGGCCTGCCGCCCTCGGTCTCCGGGCGGCTGCGGCACGTCGCGCACATCGGCGTCCGGGCGCGGGACTTCGCCTTCCGCCAACACAGCCTGTCCCCGCCCGTCGGGGAGTTCCGGGTCGAGCTGACCGCGCCGGACGGGGACACGTGGACCTGGGGTCCGGAGGACGCCGCGCAGCGGATCGCCGGCCCAGCCCTCGACTTCTGTCTCAAGGTCACCCGCCGCCGCCACCGCGCCGACCTGGCGCTGGTGGCGACGGGGCCCGACGCAGACCGCTGGCTGGACCTGGCACAGGCCTTCGCGGGGCCGCCCGGGAAGGAACGCCCTCCCTCGGACGGCGGGGCGTGACGGCGCCCCTGCGGATCGGCAACGCCTCGGGCTTCTACGGGGACCGGCGCTCCGCGGTGCGCGAGATGCTCGAGGGCGGGCCGCTCGACGTCCTCACCGGCGACTACCTGGCCGAGCTGACCCTGCTCATCCTCGGCCGGGACCGGGCGCGCGACCCGGCCCTCGGGTACGCCCGCACCTTCCTGGCGCAGATGGAGGAGTGCCTCGGTCTCGCCGGGGACCGCGGCGTGCGGATCGTGGTGAACGCCGGCGGCCTGAACCCCGCCGGACTGGCCGCCGCCCTCCGCGACCTGGCCGACCGGCTCGGCGTGCCGGCGGCCGTCGCCTTCGTGGAGGGCGACGACCTGCTGCCGCGCGCCGGCGAGCTCGGCCTCGGCGCACCGCTGACGGCCAACGCCTATCTCGGGGCCTTCGGCATCGCGGAGTGCCTGGGGGCGGGCGCGGACGTCGTCGTCACGGGGCGCGTCACCGATGCCTCGCTGGTCGTGGGAGCGGGGATCGCGCATTTCGGCTGGGGGCGGGACGACCTCGACGCCCTCGCCGGGGCGGTGGTGGCCGGGCACGTGCTCGAGTGCGGGGCGCAGGCGACCGGAGGCAACCTCTCCGCCTTCTCCGAGCACCCGCTCGAACAGCTCCTCCACCCCGGCTTCCCCCTCGCCGAGCTCGCCGCCGACGGATCCAGCGTCATCACCAAGCATCCCGGCACCGGGGGCGTGGTCGACCAGGACACGGTCACCGCCCAGCTGCTCTACGAGGTCGGCGGTGCCCGGTACGCCGGCCCCGACGTCGTCGCCCGGTTCGACACGATCGAGCTGGCCGACGACGGGCCCGACCGGGTGCGGATCTCCGGTGTGCGTGGCGAGCGCCCGCCGCCGACGGCGAAGGTCTGCCTGAACGCGCTCGGCGGCCACCGCAACGAGGTGACGTTCGTGCTCACCGGCGAGCGGATCGAGGCGAAGGCGGCCTTCGCCCGGGCCCAGTTCGAGGCGGCACTGCCCCAGCGGCCCGCGGAACTGGTCTGGTCGCAGCTCGGCGACGGCCGGCCGGACGCGGCCACGGAGGCCGGCGCCAGCGTGCTGCTGCGCTGCCAGGCGCTGGACCCATCCGCCGACGTGGTGGGGCGGGCCTTCAGCGGGGCCGCGGTGGAGATGGCCCTGGCGAGCTACCCCGGCTTCCACCTCACCGCGCCGCCCGGCAACGGCTCGCCCTTCGGCGTCTACACCGCGGCCTACGTGCCGCAGACCGAGGTGCCGCACGTCGCCGTCCTGCCCGACGGCACACGGGTCGAGGTCCCGCCGCCCGCGGAGACCTCGCCCCTCGAGGCGGGGTCCTCGGCAACGTCTGCCTCTGAGTGCGGTGGCACTCAGAGGCAGAGGTTCACGGGAACAACGAGTCGGGTCCCGCTGGGTGCCGTGGCCCGGGCCCGGAGCGGGGACAAGGGCGGGACCGCCAACGTGGGGGTGTGGGCGCGGACCGACGCGGCGGCGGCCTGGCTCGCGGAGACCCTCACGCCCGAGAAGGTGCGCGAGCTGCTGAGCGAGGCCGCGAGCCTGCCGGTCACCGTGCACCCGCTGCCGAACCTGCGGGCGGTCAACGTGGTGGTCGACGGGCTTCTCGGCCGCGGCGTCGCCGCGAGCACCCGGTTCGACCCCCAGGGCAAGGCCGTGGGCGAGTGGCTGCTCAGCCGCGCGGTCGACGTGCCGGAGGAGCTCCTGTGACCGATCCCTGGACGACGCCGGAGCGACTCGCGCTGCGGGAGTCGGCGGCCGGCTTCGTGCGGCGGCACGTCGTGCCGCACCTGGCCGACTGGGAGGAGGCCGGGGAGGTCCCGCGGGAGCTGCACCGCCAGGCCGCGGCCGCCGGGCTGCTCGGGCTCGGGATGCCCGAGGAGGTGGGCGGCCAGGGCGGCGACCTGGTCGACGTCGTCACCTCGATGGAGGCGATGGTCGGGGCCGGGGCCTCCTCGGGACTGCTGGCCGCCCTCTTCACCCACGCCATCGCGCTGCCGCACATCGTCGCCGGGGGGAACGCCGACCTGATCGACCGGTTCGTCCGCCCGACGCTGGCGGGCGAGCTGATCGGTGCCCTCGCCGTCACCGAGCCGGGCGGTGGCTCCGACGTCGCCGCGCTGCGCACCCGGGCCGTGCGCGAGGGGGACGACTACGTCGTCGACGGCGCCAAGACCTTCATCACCAGCGGCACCCGGGCCGACTTCGTCACCACCGCCGTGCGCACCGGTGGGCCGGGCGCGCGGGGCGTGAGCCTGCTGGTCGTCGAGCGCGGGACCGAGGGCTTCACCGTGGACCGGCGGCTGGCCAAGATGGGCTGGCTCTGCTCCGACACCGCGGAGCTCGGCTACGCGGGCGTGCGCGTGCCCGCGGCCAACCTGGTCGGCCCGGAGGGCAGCGGCTTCGGGCAGATCATGCGGCAGTTCGTGACTGAGCGGCTGGCGCTCGCAGTGCACGCCTACGCCGTCGGCGCCCGGGCGCTCGCGCTGACGAAGGCGTGGACCCAGGAGCGGGCCACGTTCGGTGTCCCGCTGGCCGGCCGGCAGGCCGTGGTGCACCGGCTGGTGGAGATGCACCAGCGGATCGAGCTGGCCCGCACCTACACGCGGTCGGTGGTGCTGCGGCACGTCGCGGGCGAGGACGTCACCGCCGACGCCTGCCTGGCCAAGAACGCCGCCGTCGCCGCGGGGGAGTGGGTGGTCGACCAGGCCGTCCAGCTGCACGGCGGCGCGGGATACCTGAGGGAGTCGGAAGTGGAACGGCACTACCGCGACGTGCGGATCCTCGGCATCGGCGGCGGCGCCACCGAGGTGCTCGCCGACCTCGCCGGCCGCCTCCTGGGTTACACCGCTGCGGGTGTCCGGTGACCGTCGTCCGCTCGGTGCTGGACCCGACGTCGGCCGAGTTCGCCGCCAACCGCGAGGCCGTGCTGGCCGCCCTCACCGAACTGGACGCCGAGCACGCGAAAGCCCTGGCCGGGGGCGGCGCGAAGGCCGTCGCCCGCCACCGGAGCCGCGGGAAGCTGCTGCCCCGCGAGCGGATCGAGCTGCTGCTCGACCCCGACAGCCCGTTCCTCGAGCTCTCCCCGCTGGCCGCCTGGGGCACCGAGTTCGCGGTCGGGGCCAGCGTCGTCACCGGCATCGGCGTGGTCGAGGACGTCGAGTCCGTGGTCATCGCCAACGACCCCACCGTGCGCGGTGGCGCGAGCAACCCCTGGACGCTGAAGAAGTCGCTGCGGGCACTGCAGATCGCCCGGGAGAACCGGCTGCCGGTGATCCAGCTCGTCGAGTCCGGCGGGGCGGACCTGCCGACGCAGAAGGAGATCTTCATCCCGGGCGGGCAGCTCTTCCGCGACCTGACCCGGCTCTCTGCCGCGGGTATCCCGACCATCGCGCTGGTCTTCGGCAACTCCACGGCCGGCGGGGCCTACGTGCCCGGCATGAGCGACCACGTCGTCCTGGTCGACGGCGGCGCGAAGGTCTTCCTGGGAGGTCCGCCGCTGGTCCGCATGGCCACCGGCGAGATCGCCGACGAGGAGGAGCTGGGCGGGGCCGCGATGCACGGCCGGGTCAGCGGGCTGGCCGACCACGTGGCGTCGGACGAACAGGACGCGATCAGGATCGGCCGGCGCATCGTCGCCCGGCTGAACTGGCGCAAGCGCGGGCCGGCGCCGCTCCCGTCGCTGCCGCCGCGCTACCCCGAGGAGGACCTGGTCGGCATCGTCGGCCCCGATCTGTCCCGGCCGTTCGACCCGCGCGACGTGCTCGCCCGGGTGGTCGACGACTCCGACGTCGACGAGGTCAAGCCGCGGTACGGGCCCAGCCTGGTCACCGCCTGGGCCCGCATCCACGGCCACCCCGTCGGCATCCTCGCCAACGCCCAGGGCGTGCTGTTCAGCCAGGAGGCCCAGAAGGCGGCCCAGTTCATACAGCTCGCGAACCAGACCGACACCCCGCTGGTTTTCCTGCACAACACCACCGGCTACATGGTCGGCCGCGAGTACGAGCAGGGCGGGATCATCAAGCACGGCGCCATGATGATCAACGCCGTCGCCAACAGCCGGGTCCCGCACCTCTCCGTGCTGCTCGGCGCCTCCTATGGCGCCGGCCACTACGGCATGTGCGGCCGGGCCTACGACCCGCGCTTCCTGTTCGCCTGGCCCACGGCGAAGTCGGCGGTGATGGGTCCGGCGCAGCTGGCCGGGGTGCTGTCGATCGTCTCGCGGGCAGCCGCCGAGGCGCGGGGGACGCCGTTCGACGAGGAAGGGGACACCGCGATGCGGGCCGCCGTCGAGGCGCAGATCGAGGCCGAGTCCCTGCCGGCCTTCCTCTCCGGCCGGGTCTACGACGACGGCGTCATCGACCCCCGGGACACCCGGACGGTGCTCGGCCTCTGCCTCTCGGCGATCGCCAACGGCCCGATCGAGGGCGTCGGCTCGGGACGAGGGGACGCCGGCTTCGGCGTCTTCCGGATGTGAGCGGCATGATCACGCGGGTCCTCGTGGCCAACCGGGGCGAGATCGCCCGGCGCGTCTTCCGCACCTGCCGCGACCTCGGCATCGGCACCGTCGCGGTGTACTCCGACGCGGATGCCGACAGCCCGCACCGCGCGGAGGCCGACCGCGCCGTCCGGCTCCCCGGGTCCGCGCCCGCCGACACCTACCTGCGCGCCGACCTGCTGATCGCCGCCGCGCGGGCGGCCGGTGCCGACGCCGTCCACCCCGGCTACGGGTTCCTGTCGGAGAACGCGGAGTTCGCGCAGGCCGTGCTCGACGCGGGGCTCACCTGGATCGGCCCGCCGCCGGCCGCCATCGCGGCGATGGGGTCGAAGGTCGCGGCCAAGAAGCTCATGGCCGACGCCGGTGTGCCGGTGCTGCCCGAGCTCGACCCCGGCGCGGTCGCCGACTCCGACCTGCCCGTGCTGGTCAAGGCGTCGGCCGGTGGTGGTGGCCGGGGGATGCGGGTCGTGCGCACCCTCGCCGAGCTGCCGGCAGCGCTGGACGCGGCCCGGGCCGAGGCGGCCTCGGCGTTCGGCGATCCCACCGTCTTCTGCGAGCCGTACATCGAGGTGGGGCGGCACCTGGAGGTGCAGGTCCTGGCCGACGCGCACGGCACCGTGTGGTCGCTGGGCGAGCGGGAGTGCTCGCTGCAGCGCCGCCACCAGAAGATCGTCGAGGAGACGCCCTCGCCGATGGTCGACGACAGGCTGCGCGGCGAGCTGTCCGCGGCCGCGGTGGCCGCCGCCAAGGCCATCGACTACGTCGGCGCGGGCACCGTGGAGTTCCTCGCGAGGAATGACGGCGGCTTCTGGTTCCTCGAGACCAACACCCGTCTGCAGGTCGAGCACCCGGTCACCGAGTGCGTCACCGGGCTGGACCTCGTCGCTGCGCAGCTGCGGATCGCCGCGGGGGAGCGGCTCCCCGCCGCGCCGCCGGAGCCGCGGGGGGCGGCCATCGAGGTGCGGCTGTACGCGGAGGACCCGGCCCGGGACTGGCGCCCCACCGGGGGCACCGTCCGCCGCTTCGCCGTCCCGGGGGTCACGGCGGAGTTCGACGTCCCGCCCCGTCCCGGCATCCGGCTGGACGCCGGCGTCGCCGACGGGACGCCGGTCGGCACGGCCTACGACCCGATGCTGGCCAAGGTCATCGGGTGGGCGCCCACCCGCGAAGAGGCGGCCGCCCGCCTGGCGGCGGCGCTCGCCGGCGCCCGGGTGCACGGCATGACCACCAACCGCGACCTCCTGGTCCGCACGCTCCGGCACCCCGAGTTCCTCGCCGGCCGCACCGACACCGCGTTCTTCGACCGGATCGGACTGGGGCAGCTGGCGTCTCCCCTGGCCGGCCCGGACGAGGTGCGCCTGGCCGCCCTCGCCGCCGCGCTCGCGGGCGCCGCGACCCGGCGCAGGGACGCCCGGGTGCTCGGCGGCCTGCCGAGCGGGTGGCGGAACGTCCCGTCCCAGCCGCAGCGGGCGGCGTTCGACGTGGCGGGGCGGACCGTCGAGGTGGGCTACCGGTACACCCGTGACGGGCTGCTGGTCGAGGGTCGCGACGACGTGGGCCGGGTGACGGCGACGCCCGAGGAGGTGATCGTCGAGATCGGCGGCGCGGAGCACCGACTCCGGACTTTCGGCGCCGAAAGTCCGGACGTGGACGTCGAGGGTGACGGGTGGTCGGTCGCGCTGCGCGCCCTGCCGCGCTTCCCGGACGCCGCGGCCGCCGTCGCCGCCGGTTCGCTGGTCGCCCCCATGCCCGGCGCGGTCGCCGCGGTGCACGTGGCGGTCGGCGACCGCGTGCAGGCCGGGAGCCCGTTGCTGGTGCTGGAGGCGATGAAGATGCAGCACCCGGTCGTGGCACCCGGGGCGGGCGTCGTCCGTTCCCTGGGCGTCGTCGCGGGCCAGCAGGTGGACGCCGGCACGGTGCTGGCCGTGATCGAGGCAGAAGGAGAACCGTGAGCCTGGACTTCGACGAGGGCGACGAGCTGCGGGCGCTGCGGGCGGCCGTGGCCGACCTGGGCGGCCGCTACGGGCAGTCGTACTTCCTGGAGCAGGCGCGCACCGGCGGCACCACCGCCGCGCTGTGGGCCGAGGCGGGGAAGGCCGGGTTCCTGGGCGTGAACCTGCCGGAGGAGTACGGCGGCGGGGGCGGCGGCATGGTCGAGCTGTCGCTGGTCTGCGAGGAGCTGGGCGCCGCCGGCTGCGGGCTGCTGATGATGGTCGTCTCGCCGGCGATCTGCGGCACGGTCATCAGCCGGTTCGGCACGCCCGAGCAGAAGGAGCGCTGGCTGCCCGGCCTGGCCGACGGGTCGCGGATCATGGCGTTCGCGATCACCGAACCGGACGCCGGGTCGAACGCGCACGAGATCAGCACGACCGCCCGCCGCGACGGCGACGAGTGGGTGCTCAGCGGGCGCAAGACCTGGATCAGCGGGGTCGACCTCGCCGACGCCGTCCTCGTGGTGGGCCGGCTCGCCGACGGGCCGAAGGGCACGCTCCGCCCGGCGCTGTTCGTCGTCCCGACCGATGCCCCCGGCTTCGGCGCGCGGCCGATCCCCATGGAGCTGGTCAGCCCCGAGCGGCAGTTCCAGGTGTTCCTCGACGACGTCCGGCTGCCCGCCGACGCGCTGGTCGGGCACCCCGACCAGGGCATCGCGCAGCTGTTCGCCGGCCTCAACCCAGAGCGGGTGATGGCGGCCGCGTTCTCCCTCGGCGTCGCCCGGCTCGCGATGAGCAAGGCCACCGCCTATGCCCGGCAGCGCCAGGTCTGGGGGACGCCGATCGGCGCCCACCAGGGTCTGGCGCACCCGCTGGCCGCCTGCCAGATCGAGATCGAGCTCGCGCGGCTGATGACGCAGAAGGCGGCGTGGCTGATCGACCAGGGCCGTGACGCCGAGGCGGGCCTGGCGGCCAACAGCGCGAAATATGCCGCCGCCGAGGCCTCGGCCCGCACGGTCGACCAGGCGGTGCAGACCCACGGCGGCGCCGGCCTCTCGCAGGAGTACGGCGTCGGAGCCCTGCTCGTGGCGTCCCGGCTGAGCCGGATCGCCCCCGTGAGCCGCGAGATGATCCTCAGCTTCGTGGCCCAGCACGACCTGCAGCTCCCCCGCTCCTACTGACCGCCCACCCGGACTTTGGGCGCCCAAAGTCCCGAGACCGGAGGACGACGATGTCCGCACCGCGCATCCACACCAGCGAGTTCCCGCCGGTCGAGACGCCCTCGACCCCGATCTGGCAGACCGTGCT
>Ga0126307_10000391_pt1 | contig 28339 bp, 29 predicted proteins | sample Plot28_FD_89955 | JGI IMG/M metagenome (GOLD analysis project Ga0126307, IMG submission 89955) | Serpentine soil microbial communities from UC McLaughlin Reserve, CA, USA - Plot28 | ecosystem: Environmental > Terrestrial > Soil > Grasslands | place: USA: UC McLaughlin Reserve, Lake County... | reverse complement strand
CACCTCGCGAAGCTGCTGCGCCGCGGCGGCAACGTGCTGCTGCTCGACGAGCCGACCAACGACCTCGACGTCGACACGCTGCGGGCGCTCGAGGAGGGCCTGCTGGCGTTCCCGGGCTGCGCGGTGATCATCTCCCACGACCGCTGGTTCCTGGACCGCGTCGCGACGCACGTCCTGGCCTTCGAGGGCGAGTCGCAGGTGACGTGGTTCGAAGGCAACTTCGAGGCCTACGAGGAGCACCGGCGCGAGCAGCTGGGCGCCGAGGCCGACCGGCCACACCGGATCACCTACAAGAAGCTCACGCGAGCGTGACGTGCTCGGGGTCGCGGCGGGCATAGTCCTCGGACTCGTGCTGCTGGCCGCGGCGGCGCTCAAGCTCGCCGGCGGCGTGCGGGCCCGCGCGGCGCTCGCGACCTACGGCCTCCATGGCGCTCGCGCGACGGCGGCGTGGGCGGCGCTGATCGCGGTCGAGGCGGCGCTCGGCGTGGCGGTCGCCGCCGGCGCGGAGGTCGCGGCCTACGCGGGCGCCGCGCTGATGGCCGCGTTCGCGGCGGCGCAGGCGGCCGTCATCGCCGCGGGTCGCGCGGGCGCGCCGTGCGCCTGTCTGGGCGCGCGCGGGCGCGTCGGCCGCGGCTCGCTTGCGCGGGCCTGCGTGCTGGCCGCGGCGCTCGCCGTGCTGCCGCTGCTCGAGCGGCGTCAACCGACCACCGACGAGTGGCTGGCGATCGGCCTCGGCCTCGCGCTGGCGGGCGTGGCGGTGCTCGCGGTCGCCGTGCTGGCGCTCGCGCGCGAGGTTGGCGTGCTGCGGCTCGCGATGCCCGCCGTGGGCGCCCTGGAGATCCCGCACGAGGGGCCCGAGCTCGGCGGACGCACGGCGCTGGCGGACGCGTTCGGCGACGAGCTGACGCGGGGCCGGCTCGGGCTCGCGGTCTTCACGTCGGAGGGCTGCGCGATGTGTCACGCGCTCGCACCGGCGGTGGCCGCCCTCGCCGGCGACCCGCAGGTGGCCCTGCGCGAGTTCGACGAGGCCCGCGACGCCCCGGCGTGGGCGGCGGCCGACGTGCCGGGGAGCCCGTTCGCCGTGGCGGTCGACGAGGCCGGCACCGTGCTGGCCAAGGGGACGTTCAACTCCGGCGCGCAGCTGGAGAGCGTGCTCGCCGCCGCCGAGCGCCGCCGGGGGGCGATGCGTGCGGCTGGCTGAGGAGGTCGCCGCCGGCACGTCGCGGCGCGGCTTCCTCGCGCGGGTGTCGGCCGGGGTGCTGGGGATCACGGGGGCGCGTCTCGTCGCGCCGGGGGAGGCCGAGGCCTACCACTTCTGCGGGCACATCTACACGACCGACTCCTGCCCGCACCCCACCGGCCTGCCGCGCATCGACGCCAAGGGCCGGCCACTGCGCGCCAAGGACGGGCGCCCGGTCGACGACCTGGGGCGCCTGATCGACGCCGACGGCCGGCCGGTCGACGAGGACGGGCGGCCGCTCACCGACGCCGACGGCCGGCCGCTCCCGCTCGCGACCCGCACGCCGGTGTGCGAGGCGACCGGCGACAGGTTCGGGCTCGAGACGAGGATCGACGGCGCGTGGTATCGCTGCTGCGGCGGCCGCGTGCGCAAGCTCGTCGACTGCTGCTCGCGCTCGGACCGGCGCATCAACGGCGACGCCTCGCTCACCGGCTACTGCTACCGCGGCCGCAAGGTCTTCTGCGTCATGTACTACCAGTCGGGGGTCCCGTGCTAGAGAGCGTGCTCGTCCTCGCCGCCGTCGCCGCCGGGATCACCGGCGCCTGGTCGCCGTGCGGCTTCTCGATGGTCGAGACGCTCGCGCCCAGCGGGTATGCCGGCCGGCTCCGGACCACGCTCGCGGCCTGCGTGACGTTCACGGCCGGCGCGCTCGCCGGCGGCGTCGCGACGTTCGGCGGACTCTCGGCGCTCGGAGCGGCGCTCGGCGCCGGCGGGCCGGCGGCGCTGGGCGTCGCGGTGGCCGTCGCCGCCGCGGCGGCCGCCGGCGAGGCGCGCGGGGCGCGGATCGTGCCGCAGGTTCGCCGCCAGGTGCCGGAGTCGTGGCGGCGGCTGCTGCCGGTGCCGTTGGCGGCGGCGGGCTACGGCGTGCTCCTCGGGCTCGGCTTCACGACGTTCATCCTCTCGTTCGCCGTCTGGGCGCTCGCCGGGGTCTGCGTCGCGCTCGGTGATCCCACCGCCGGCGTGCTCGCCGGGCTCGCGTTCGGCGCGGGGCGCGCACTCCCGGTCGTGTTGCTGGCGCCGCGCGCGGGCGGCGCCGTCCACGCCGCGATGGCCGAGCGGCCGCGCATCCTGCGCTCGCTGCGGCTGCTCGACGCCGTCGCGCTCGCCGCCGTGGCCGTCGCGGCGGCCGCCGCCTGATGGCGACGGTCATCGCCATCGACGCCTCGGACCCGAGCGCCGACGGCGGCGTCGTCGCCTGGCACCGTCCGGGCCGCGTGGGCGTGCTGGCGCGCGACGGCGGCACCGAGGAGGCGCCCGGTGCGCACCCCGCCGTCGGCGAGGGCCTGCTGGCCTGGATCGGCGACGGCGCGATCGAGGTCCGGTCGCTGAGCGACCGCAGCTACGCGCGGACGGTGCCCGCCCCCGGCGCCGACGCGGTCGCCGTCTCGGCCCGCTGGCTCGCGTGGCGGGCGCGGCGCGCCGGCGGCGACGACCTTGTCGTCGTTCCGCTCGGCGGCGGTGCGCCGATCCTCGCCGCCGGCGCCGACGCGCCCGCGCAGCTCGGGCGGCCGAGCCTCAGCGGCGACCTCGTCGCCTGGCACGTCGCGGGCCGGCGCGGCAGCCGCATCCGCATCCGGCCGCTGCCCGTGGGAAGCGCGCGCACGCTGCGCAGGGAGCGCCGCGCGCAGCTGCTCAACCCGGCGCTGCTGGGCGCCGAGCTCGTCTACGTGCGCGCCACGTTCAAGGGCCAGGAGCTGCGGCTCGGCGGCCTCGAGCGCCGCTCGACGCGCCGCGACGGCGAGCTGTGGGACTCCGTGCCGACCGGCCGGCGCGACAAGGGGCACGAGGAGGGCCGCGAGCACCTGCGCCGCGGCTGGCCGCGCAAGCTCTGGCCGCGCCCGCCCAGGGGCCGCAGCGACACGCTGTGGACCACGGCGCTGGCGCCCGACGCTGCCTACGTGACGCGGCTGCGGCAGGAGGCGGGCGCCCCGCTCGCTCTCGCCCTCGTGCGCGTGGATCGCTGACCGACGGGGTACGCGCCCGGAATGCGACGTGCCGCGTGCCTGATGGCGGCCGCCGGAGCGCTGGCGCTCACGGCCCCCGCCGCCGAGGCCTTCACCAAGGTGCCCACCGCGACCGGCAAGGGCGGCGCCGCCGCCACGGCCGACGAGCTGGCCACGAAGGCGGCGATCAACGTGCTGCGCCGGGGCGGCAACGCCGTCGACGCTACGGTCGCCGCGGCCGGGGTGCTGAGCGTCGTCGAGCCGTTCTCGTGCGGCCTCGGCGGGGGTGGGTTCATGGTCATCCGCCGCAAGAACGGCAGGGTGACGACGATCGACTCGCGCGAGACCGCGCCCGAGTCGATGCAGCCGACGTCGTTCTACTTCGCCAACGGGGAGCCGCCGGAGGAGTTCGAGGACGCGCGCTACACGGGGCTGTCGGCCGGCGTCCCCGGGACGCCGCTCGCCTGGGCCCGTGCGCTGAACCGCTTCGGCACGATGCGGCTGCGCAAGCTGCTGCGGCCCGGCGAGCGCGTCGCTCGCGAGGGCTTCCTCGTCGACAAGACGTACTCCGACCAGGTGGACGAGAACGTCCCGTGGTTCGACGACATCACCTCGACCTCATCCGTCTATCTGGATGCCGACGGCACGGCGCCGGACGTGGGCTCCCGCGTCCGCAACCCCGACCTCGCGCAGACCTTCCGGCTGCTGATGCGAAAGGGCGTCCGCCGCGGCTTCTATCGCGGCGCGCTCGCCGGCACGATGGCCGCCGCGGCCCAGCGCCCGCCGGTGGCGCCCGGCGCGGACCACAACTGGGTCCCCGGCCTGATGACCGCCGAGGACGTCCGCGGCTACCACGCGCCGTTCCGCAAGCCCACGCGCGTCGGCTACCGCGGCTTCGACGTCTGGAGCATGCGCCCGCCGTCGAGCGGCGGGACCACCGTCGGCGAGGCCCTGAACATCCTCGAGGGCTTCCAGGACCTCGGCGCCGACCACACCGAGGCGCTGCACCGCTACCTCGAGGCCACGCGCCTCGCCTATGCCGACCGCGCCGCGTACGTCGCCGACCCGTCGTACACCGACGTGCCGCGCCGCGGCCTGCTCTCCGACGAGTTCGCGGCCGAGCGCCGCGCGCTGATCGGCGAGACGCCGGCCGACAGCCCGGTCGACCCTGGCGACCCGGGCAGCCACTCGACCACGCACCTGACGGTCGCCGACCGCAAGGGCAACGTCGTCTCGTACACGTTCACGATCGAGTCGATCGGCGGCAACGGCATCGTGGTCCCGGGCTACGGCTTCCTGCTCAACAACGAGCTCACCGACTTCACCTACGACGACGCGACCGACATCAACGCCCCCGAAGCGGGCAAGCGGCCGCGCTCGTCGATGGCGCCGACCATCGTCACGAAGAACGACAAGCCGAAGCTCGCGCTCGGCTCGCCCGGCGGCTCGATGATCATCACCACGGTGCTCCAGACGCTGATGGAGCGCATCGACTTCCACCGTCTGCTGCCCGCCGCGATCCTCGTCCCGCGGGCGTCGCAGCGCAACCGGGACGTCACCGACGCCGAGCTGGCGTTCATCGACTCGCCGGAGGGCGTCGCGCTCGCGGCGCGCGGCCACCGGTTCGAGGCGCCCGACCCGCCGGGCGAGATCGGCTACGTGCACGGCATCGAGTTCCGGCCGGGCAAGCGCTTCATCGCCGCCGCGGAGCCCACGCGCCGCGGCGGCGGCAGCGCCGGGGTCGTGCGCCCGGGCTAGGTGCGCGCGCCGGCGGCGCTCGCGCTGCTGCGCGAGCCGAACTACCGCCGCCTGTGGGCCGCCTCCGCGGTGTCGTGGCTCGGCGACCGCATGGTCGGCGTGGCGCTGGCGTTCGCCGTCCTGAGCATCACGAAGTCGCCCTCGGCGCTCGGCCTGGTGCTGACCGCACGGATGGCGCCGGTCGTCGCCTTCCTGCTCGTCGGGGGCGTGATCGCCGACCGCCTGCCCCGACGCGCCCTGATGGTCACGGCCGATCTCGCCCGCCTCGCGACCCAGGGCGCCATGGCAGCGCTGCTGATCGCCGGCGTGGCCGAGGTCTGGATGCTCGCCGCCCTGGCGGCGGCCGGCGGCGTCGCGACGGCGTTCTTCACGCCCGCTGCCATGGGCCTCATGCCGGCCGTCGTCGACCCGGAGCGCCTGAAGGACGCCAACGCCCTGCGCGGCATGGCGCTGTCCGCCGGCGAGGTGAGCGGCCCGCTGCTCGCCGGCGTGCTCGTCGCGGGGCCGGGGCCGGGGTGGGCGCTCGCGGTCGACGCCGGCACGTTCGGCGTGAGCGCGCTGTTCCTCGTGCGCCTGCGCCTGCCGGCGCACGCCAGCTCCGCGGCGGAGCCGTTCCTCGCGCAGCTGCGCGAGGGCTGGGCAGAAGTCCGCTCGCGCAGGTGGCTGAGCGCGCTGATCGTCAACGTGTCGCTGATCAACCTGACGTGGGGAGCGTTCGGCGTGCTCGGCCCGCTGGTCGCCGACCGCGAGCTCGGCGGGGCGGCGGCGTGGTCCTACGTCGTCGGGGCGCTCGGTGCCGGCACCGTCGCCGGCGGCCTGGTCGTGCTGCGGCTGCGCGCCGAGCGCCCGCTGCTCGTCTCGGCGACGGTGGCGCTGCTGTTCACGCTGCCGCTCGCCGGGCTCGCCGCCGGGGCGTCGACGGCTCTCGTCGTCGGCCTGACGTTCCTCGGCGGCGTGGCGCTGATGATCGGCAACACCCTCTGGGACACGACGCTCCAGCGTCACGTCCCCGACGCGATGCTCTCGCGCGTGACGTCGTACGCCGAGGTCGGCGCGCTCGCCGCCGCGCCGGTCGGCTACGCGATCTGGGGTCCGGTGGGCGGCGCCGTCGGCATCGCCCCGGCGCTGTGGCTCGCGTTCGGGGCGCAGGTGGCGGCGACGCTCGGGATGCTCGCCATCCGCGACGTCCGCGAGCTCAGAGCCAGTCCTCGAGCACCGGCATGAGCGCGCGCGCGTCGTCGACGACCGCGTCGGCCTCCGCGAGCTGCTCGACCGCGAACGGGCCGGTGGCGACGGCGGCGACGCGGACGCGGTCGGCGCGCGCGCACGCGATGTCGCGCGGCGTGTCGCCGATGACGACGGTCCGCCGGCGCGGCCACGGCGGGTCGGCGGCGCGGGCGCGGGCGATGGCCGGCAGCTCGCCGCGCGACTCGTGGTCGGAGCCGAAGCCCCCGCCCGCGAAGTGGGCGCCGATGCCGGCGCGCTCGAGCTTCAGCCGCGCGACCGGCTCGAGGTTGCCGGTGACCAGCGACAGCCGGAAGTCGTCGGGCCGCGCCGCGAGCTCCGCCAGCAGTTCGGGGATGCCGGGCGCCACATTGGCCGACAGGTCCGGCGGGCACAGCTCGGCGAACTCCTCGACGGCGAGCGACCGCACATCCGCGGCGCGCTCGGTCACGACGGCGTCCGGCACCCCCGCGGCGACCAGCAGGTCCCGGAGGATCGCCCCGTCGGTCCGCCCCGCCGCCTCCACGGGCTCGCCGTCGAGCGACGGCAGCCCGTGCACCCGCGCCGCGGCGCGGCGCAGCGCCAGCGCGTGCTCCACCGACGCCCGCTGCAGCAGCGTGCCGTCGATGTCGAAGAGCAGGAGGAGGCGTGGTTCCGGACGGGGCCCCGAGCGCCGCCAGGGGCCGGGCGGGGTCGCGGCCGGGACCACTCAGCGGCGCAGGTCCAGCGCGGGGTCGAGCCGCTGCGCGAAGGCCGCGATCAGCCGCGCGGCGTTCTCGACGTCGTCGAGCTGGACCATCTCGACGGGCGAGTGCATGTAGCGCAGCGGGATCGAGACCACGGCGCACGGGATGCCGGCGCGCGAGAGGTGGAACGCGTCGGCGTCCGTGCCCGTGGCGCGCGCGCTCGCGGCGACGGTGAACGGGATGCCCTCGGCCTCGCCCGCCTCGTGCAGCAGCTCGAACAGCGTCGGGTTCAGCGTCGAGCCGCGCGTGATGACCGGGCCGGACCCGAACTTGTGGCGCCCGATCTCCTTCTCCTCGGTGCCCGGCGCATCGGTGGCGAACGTGACGTCGACGACGACGGCGATGTCGGGCCGGAGCGAGTAAGCCGTCGTCGTCGCCCCGCCGAACGAGATCTCCTCCTGCGTGACGGCCACGGCGGCCACCGCGCCGGGCGCGCCGCCGGCCTCGGACACCAGCCGCGCGGCCTCCAGCGCCACGTAGCAGCCCAGCCGGTTGTCCATCGAGCGCGCGATCACACGCCGGTTGGGCAGCTCCACGGGCTCGCCGGCGATGACCGCGACGTCGCCGATGCGCACGAGCGAGCGCGCCTCGTCGCCGTCGCGCGCGCCGACGTCGATGTGCAGCCCGCGCAGCTCCGGCGCCTTCTTGCGCTCCTCCTCCTTGAGCAGGTGGATCGGCTTCTTGCCGACCACGCCGGGGATGCGCCCCTCGCGCGTGGAGACCTCGACGCGCTGGCCGACGAGGATCACCGGGTCCCACCCGCCGACGCCGGTGAACCACAGGTAGCCCTCGTCGTCGATGTGGTGGACGATCAGCCCGATCTCGTCGATGTGGCCGACGACGGCGACCAGCGGGCCGTCGCCGGTGCCCGCCACCCGCGCCACCGTGGAGCCCACGCTGTCGTGCGTCACATCGGCGAACGCCCCCGCCGCCTCGCGGAACACGGCGGCGGGCGCCTGCTCGTAGCCCGACGGCCCGGGCGCGGTGAGCAGCTTGCTGAGAGTCTCGGGAACCGGCACTGCGGCGGGCAGGTTACTGCCCGAGCAGTTGGCGCAGGACGAACGGCAGGATGCCGCCGTGCCGGAAGTACTCGACTTCCTGGGGCGTGTCGATCCGCACGCGCGCCCGGAACTCCGTCCCGCCGGCCTTCACGTCGAGCTCGCGCGCGCGGCCCTCGTCGAGCCCGGTGATCGAGATCTCCTCCTCGCCGGTCAGCCCGAGCGACGCGGCCGACTCGCCCTCCGGGAACTGGAGCGGCACCACGCCCATGCCGACCAGGTTCGAGCGGTGGATGCGCTCGTAGGACTCCGCGATGACCGCCTTGACGCCGAGCAGGTTCGTGCCCTTGGCCGCCCAGTCGCGCGACGACCCCGAGCCGTACTCCTTGCCGGCGAGCACCACGAGCGGCACGCCGTCGGCCGCGTAGCGCATCGCCGCGTCGTAGATCGTCATCTCGTCGCCGTCGGGCAGATGGCGCGTGACGCCGCCTTCGGTGCCGGGCGCGAGCTGGTTGCGCAGCCGGATGTTGGCGAACGTGCCGCGCATCATCACCTCGTGATTGCCGCGGCGCGACCCGTAGGAGTTGAAGTCCTTGTTCTCGACGCCGTGCTCGTTGAGGTACTGCGCCGCCGGCGAGCCGCGCTTGATCGCGCCCGCGGGCGAGATGTGATCGGTCGTCACCGAGTCGCCGAGCACGGCGAGCACGCGCGCGCCCTCGATGTCGCCGACCGGCTGGGGCTCGCGCGGCAGGTCCTCGAGGAACGGCGGCCGGCGCACGTACGTCGAGTCCTCGGCCCAGGCGAAGCGGTCGCCCTCGGGCACCTCGAGCGAGTTCCAGCGCTCGTCGCCCGCGAACACCTCGCCGTAGGAGGACCGGAACATGTCGCTCTGCACCGCCTCCTCGACCGTGCGCGCGACCTCCTCGGCGCTCGGCCAGATGTCCTTGAGGTAGACGTCCTCGCCGTCGGAGCCCTGCCCCAGCGGCTCGTCGAGCAGGTCGATGTCCATCGTCCCGGCGAGCGCGTAGGCCACGACCAGCGGCGGCGACGCCAGGTAGTTCATCTTCACGTCGGGGTTGATCCGCCCCTCGAAGTTGCGGTTGCCGGACAGGACGGACACGACCGCCAGGTCCTCCTCGTTGACGGCGTTCGAGATCGTCTCCGGCAGCGGCCCGGAGTTCCCGATGCAGGTCGTGCAGCCGTACCCGACGAGGTGGAACCCCAGCTCCTCGAGGGACGGGATCAGCCCCGCGCGCTCGTAGTACTCCATGACGACCTTCGACCCGGGCGCCAGCGACGTCTTGACCCACGGCTGCGCGCGCAGCCCGCGCTCGGCCGCGTTGCGGGCGAGCAGGCCGGCGCTGAGCATGACCGACGGGTTCGACGTGTTGGTGCACGACGTGATCGCGGCGATGACCACGTCGCCGTGGTCGAGCTCCACGTCCGTCCCGTCGTCGAGGGTCACGGGGACGCGGGCGGTCACGCGGTCGGCGACCTGCGCGCCGCCCGTGCCCGCGCCCGCCTGCACCGGCCGCTGCTCACCCGGGTAGGCCGGCGGGTCGGATGCGGGGAAGCTCTCCTCGACCGCCTCGTCGTTGCAGTTCTCGTCGGGCATGAAGCCCTCGAGCGCCATCCGGAACGACGCCTTGGACTCGGTCAGCGACACGCGGTCCTGCGGCCGCTTGGGGCCCGCCAGCGAGGGGACCACCTCGCCGAGGTCGAGCTCGAGCGTCTCGGAGTACGTCGGCTCCTCGGAGTGCTCGTCGTGCCAGAGCCCCTGCTCGCGCGCGTAGGCCTCCACGAGCTCGATCCGCTCCGGGTCGCGCCCCGAGAACTCCAGGTAGCGCAGCGTCTCGGCGTCGATCGGGAAGATCGCGCACGTCGAGCCGAACTCCGGCGACATGTTGCCGATCGTCGCCCGGTCCGCGAGCGGCAGGTTGGGGACGCCGGGCCCGTAGAACTCGACGAACTTGCCGACGACGCCGTGCTCGCGCAACATCTGCGTGACGGTGAGCACGAGGTCGGTCGCCGTCGCGCCCTCGTGCAGCTCGCCTGAGAGCTTGAAGCCGACAACGCGCGGGATGAGCATCGGCATCGGCTGGCCGAGCATCGCCGCCTCGGCCTCGATGCCGCCGACGCCCCAGCCGAGCACGCCGAGGCCGTTGATCATCGTCGTGTGCGAGTCGGTGCCCACGAGCGTGTCGGGATAGGCGACGCCCTCGGCGTCGAAGACCACGCGCGCCAGGTACTCGAGGTTGACCTGGTGCACGATGCCGGTGTCCGGCGGCACGACCTTGAAGCCCTCGAACGCGCCCTGCCCCCAGCGCAGGAACGCGTAGCGCTCGCGGTTGCGCTCGAACTCGCGCTCGGCGTTCACGCGGAAGGCGTCGCGCGTGCCGAAGACGTCGACCTGCACGGAGTGGTCGATCACGAGCTCGGCCGGGACGAGCGGGTTGATCTTGGCCGGGTCGCCGCCGAGCTCGGCCATGGCGTCGCGCATGGCCGCCAGGTCGACGACGGCCGGGACACCCGTGAAGTCCTGCATGATCACGCGCGCCGGGGTGAAGGCTATTTCCTGCGTCGGCTCGGCCGCATGGTCCCAGCGCGCGAGCGCCTCATAGTCCTCGCCGTTGCGCAGGAGGTTCTCGAGCAGGACCTTCAGCGAGAACGGCAGCCGCGCGACGTCGAACTGGGACTGGAGGGCATTGAGGCGGTAGATCTCGTAGCTGCGCCCGCCGACGTCCAGCGTCCCGCGAGCGTCGATGGAGTTCTCGGGCATGCCCTTGAGGCTACTCAGCGCACTTCGGACGGGATGCGCGCCTCGCCGGTCATCTCGAACACCCAGAAGTCCTCGCCCATGACGGGCACGGAGACGTTGTAGACCGGCACCTCGCCGATGCGCCCCTGGAAGGTCCCGGCGTGCGCGTGGCCGTGCAGGACGAGGTCCGGGTTGTGCTCGAGGATCGGCGCCGCCAGGCGGTCCGTCCCGAGGAAGGCCCAGATGTCGCGCCGCTCGCCCTCCAGGGTCTGCGTGGTCGGCGCGTAGTGCAGGAGCACGATCCGGAACGGGCACAGCGCGACCGCGCGCAGGCCGGCGTCGAGCGCCTCGACCTCGGCCATGCCGTACGCGTACGCCTGCCGCAGCAGCGGCTCCCCGAAGTCGGGCAGGTGCGAGCCGGCGAAGCCGCCGATGAAGCCCTTGGTGCCCACGATGCCGATCTCCGCCCCGCAGGCCTCGATCACGTGGTGCGAGCGCTCGAGCACGACGACGCCGGACTCCTCGAGCACCGCTCGCACCTCGCCCGCGCGGTTGGCGTGCCAGTCGTGGTTGCCGAGGACGCTGACCACCGGCACGTCGATCTCCCCGGCGGCCTCGGCGAGGATGGCCGCCTGCTCGGGCTCCCCGTGCGTCGTGAGGTCGCCGGCGAGCAGGACGAGGTCCACGCGGCCCTCCAGCCCGGCGAAGGCCGCGCGCGCCCGCTCGCGATCCTCGTCGCGGCCGTAGTGCACGTCGCCGGCGGCGGCGATCCGGATGCGGCACGGCTCACGCTCCGCCGGCGGCCGGCCGGTGGTGTGGATCGTCATGTCCAACGCGGGTACCCATCCCGGCATGGCCTCAGACGAGCAGCCGTTCTCCGAGATCGAGCACGCGCTCAAGCGCGCGGCGGCGGCCCTGCGGGAGGCGGGCATCCCCTTCCTGCTCGGCGGCAGCCTTGCGAGCTGGGCGCGCGGCGGGCCCGAGACGCGTCACGACCTCGACCTGATGATCAAGCCCGACGACGTCGAGCGCGCGCTCGAGGCGCTCGAGGCGGCGGGCATGCGGCCCGAGCGCCCGCCCGAGGAGTGGCTCGTGAAGGCGTGGGACGGCGACACGCTCGTGGATCTCATCTTCGGGCCGAGCGGGATGACGATCGACGACGAGGTCATCGCCCGCGGCGAGCGGCTCACCGTCCTGGGCATGGACATGCCCGTGATGGCGCTCGAGGACGTGCTGACGACCAAGCTGATGGCGCTCACCGAGCACGCGCTGCGCTACGAGTCGCTGCTGCGTATCGCCCGCGCGCTGCGCGAGCAGATCGACTGGGACGAGGTGCGCTCGCGCACGGAGTCCTCGCCGTTCGCGCGCGCGTTCTTCGTGCTGCTCGAGGGCCTCGACATCGTCCCCGACCAGCGCCCGCCGGCCCCGAGCCGCGCCCGCGTGCGCGTGCTGTCGGCTCCACCGGAGCAGGGTTCGACGCAGGCGCGGGCGGGGTAGCCGCCCGGCATGGCAGCCAACACCATCACGCGCGGCCGCCTGCGCCGGCTGGCCGAGGTGCGCCCTGAGCGCGGCCGCGTCCTGTCCGTCTTCCTGAACCTGGATCCCGCGCAGTTCGGCACGCCCGCCGCCCGCTCGAGCGCGATCACCTCGGTGCTCACCGAGGCCGCGCACCGCGTGGAGGACGCCGCGGCGCTCGAGCACGACGAGCGCGAGGCGCTCAAGGCCGACCTGGACCGCGTGCGCGAGACGCTGGGCGGCGACATCGCGAGTGACGGGGCGCGCGCGGTGGCGGTGTTCGCCTGCCAGGACGCCGACCTGCTCGAGGTCGTCGCGCTGAGCCATCCCGTGGACTCTCGCGTCGTGCTGGAGCGCGCCGCCTACATCGAGCCGCTGGTCGAGGACGCCGACCGCGAGCGTTGGCTCGTGATCCTCGCCAACCGTCGCAACGCGCGCCTGTTCGCGGGCGACGGCGAGGCGTTCGAGGAGACCGACCGCATCGAGGACGACGTGCACTCGCAGCACGACCAGGGCGGCTGGTCGCAGGCGCGCTACCAGCGCGGGGTGGAGAAGGAGAAGGACGACCACCTCACTCACGTGGCCGACGTGGCCTTCATGGCCTACAAGCGCCGCGGCTTCGACCGCGTGCTCCTCGGCGCGCCGGACGAGCTGAGCGGCCAGCTCGAGCAGCGCCTGCACAGCTACGTGCGCGAGCGCGTCGCCGGGCGCGTGCACGTCGACGTCGAGAACTCGAGCGCCGACGACGTCGCCACCGCCGCCCGGGCGGCCGTGCAGGATTGGCGGCGCGGCTGCGAGCGCGAGGCGCTCGACCGCCTGGCCGAGGCCGTCGGCCGCGGCGAGCGCGGCGCCGCCGGGCGCGAGGCGGTGGACGAGGCGCTCGAGCAGGCGCGCGTGGACACGCTGCTGATCGCCGAGGGCTATGAGGACGCCGAGCCGGCGATCGAACGGGCGCTCGAGCAGTCGGCGCGGTTGGTGGTCGTGCGCCACCACGACGACCTGGGGCCGCTCGGCGGCATCGGCGCGCTCCTGCGCTACTGAGGGCATGCGCAGCGCTCGCGAGCGGCTGGTCGCCGAGCTGCGGCGCCACGTCGCCGACGAGCGGGTGCTGGAGGCCATCCGGACGGTGCCGCGCGACGTCTTCGTGCCGCCCGACCTGCGCCGCGAGGCCTGGGACAACATCCCGCTGCCGATCGGGTCGGGGCAGACGATCTCCCAGCCGCTCGTCGTCGCCCGCATGTGCGAGGTCCTCGAGCTGCGCGGCGACGAGGCCGTCCTCGACGTCGGGACCGGCTCCGGCTATCACGCCGCGATCCTCGCGCGGCTGGCGCGGCACGTGTTCTCGATCGAGGTCCATCCCGAGCTCTCCACGGGCGCCGGGCGTGCGCTGGCAGAGGCGCAGGTGGGCAACGTGACGCTGGTGGTCGGCGACGGTACGCGCGGGCTGCCGGAGCATGCGCCCTACGACGCCGTCAACGTGGCCGCCGCGGCGGGCGGCGGCGTGCCGCAGGCGCTCGCCGAGCAGCTGACGCCCGGCGGCCGGCTCGTGGCGCCGGTGTCCGACGGCGACCAGCGGCTCGTGCTGGCGCGGCGCACGCCGGAGGGGCTCGCCGTCACCGAGCTCGAGCGCGTGCGCTTCGTGCCGCTCGTGACGCGCGGCTAGGTCACCGGCTCCAGCCGCTCGTTCGGGCGGTACTCGCGGCCGACCTTGGCGCACGGCCGGCCGTCGACCATGACGACGTCGGCCGTGAAGTCGTTCTGGCCGCGGATGAGCGACGAGCCGACGCCGTAGGCGTCGACCGGCACGCCGGCGGCCTCGAAGGCGCGGATGCGCTGGGCGTCGAACCCGCCTGAGGCGACGATGCGCACGCGCTCGAACCCGCGCGCGTCGAGCTCGCGGCGCACCAGCTCGACGAGCTCCGGCGCGACGCCCTTCGGCGCGCCTTCCCCGTGGAGGCGCTCGAGCGCCGCGTCGGCGAGGCGGTCCGAGGTGTCGAGCCGCACGCCCCACAGGTCGTCGCCGAGCGCGTCGGCGACCTCGAGCGCCGTGCGCACCGAGTCGTTCTCGAAGTCGACGAGCACGGTGACGTTCATCTCGCCGGCGAAGCGCGCCGCGAAGGCCCGTGCCGCGGCGACCGTGCTGCCGCCGTAGGCCGCGATCAGGCCGTGGGGCACCGTCCCGACGCCGCGTCCGCCCCACCACGACGCCTGCGCGTCGGTCGACACGCCGATCGCCCCGGCGACGTGTGCCGCCCAGCCGTCGCCGGTCTGCACGAGCCAGTGGTCGTGGCGGGCCGGGAAGTAGATGATCTGCTTGCCGCCGGCCGCCTCGACCACCTCGGCGACGTTGCGCATGACGAGCGTGCGGCGCGCCATGCAGCCGAGGTAGACGGTCTCGAGGTGGGCGAACAGCGCGTAGTCGCCCTCGATCGTCATGACCGTCTCCCACGGCCCGATCCGGTCGCCCTCGTGCAGCGCGCGGACCTCGAGGTCGCCCCAGCCGCCGACCCAGGTGGCGTCGGGCGCGCGGTGGCCGCTGCCGAGCTTGAGCACGGCGATCGCCTCGTCGACGCCGCCGAGCACCGAGTCCTTGCGCTGGAAGACCTGCATGACGACGCGCGGATGGTGCCCGTCGGCCTCCAGCAGCGCCTTCGTGTGGTTGAAGTAGGCGTCGGAGTAGTAGCCGTCGCGCAGGCGCTCGACGGGCAGCCGGAAGATGGCGGGGTCGAGGCGCGAGCGGGCGTTCACCGGGCGCTACTACCCTCTCGCGCCTCGTGAGCCTCCTCGAAGCCGTGGTCCTGGGGATCGTCCAAGGCCTCACCGAGTTCCTGCCCATCTCCTCGAGCGGCCACTTGCGGATCGTGCCGGCGCTGCTCGGCTGGGACGACCCGGGGGCCGCCTTCACCGCCGTCACGCAGCTGGGCACGGCCGCGGCGGTGATCATCTACTTCCGGCGCGACCTGTGGGCGATCGCGCGGGCCTTGCTGCGCGATCCGCGCGCTCGCCGCGAGCCCGAGGCGCGGCTCGGCTGGTACATCGTCGCGGGCACGGTCCCGATCGGGGTGCTCGGGTTCGCCTTCCGCGACCAGATCGAGACGGGCGCGCGCAACCTGTGGCTGATCGGGACGGTGCTGATCGTCTTCGGGTTGGTGCTGCTGTGGGCCGACCGCCGCGGGGCGCACGAGCGCGAGCTGGAGCGCATCTCCGTGCACGACGGCGTGCTCATCGGCCTGGCCCAGTCGCTGGCGCTCATCCCGGGCGTGTCGCGCTCCGGCGCCACGATCTCGGCCGGCCTGCTGCTGGGGCTCCGGCGGCCGGACGCCGCGCGCTTCGCGTTCCTGCTCTCGATCCCGGCCGTCCTGGCCAGCGGGCTGTTCGAGCTGCGCGACATCGGCGGCTCGCACGAGGACTTCGCGCCCGTGGCGGTGGCGACCGTGGTCGCGTTCGTCACCGGCTACGCGGCCATCGCCTGGCTGCTGCGGTATCTGGCGCACCACTCCCTGGAGCTGTTCGTCGTCTATCGCGTCGCGGTCGGGGCGCTGGTGCTGGCGCTGCTCGCCGCGGGCGAGATCAGCTGAACGCGGCGAGCGCGACGTCGGGGAAGTTCGAGAACACGCCGTCGACGCCGAGATCGCCGAAGCGGATGTACTCGGCGGCGTCGGCGCCGAGCGTGTAGGGGTGCACGCCGAGGCCCGCGGCATGCGCGGCCGCGACGAAGCCGGCGTCGACGAGGCGCTTGTTCGGGCCGACCGCGTCGGCGTACGCCGCGATCGCCGTGAAGTCGGCCGGCTCGCGCATGAGCTGCACGAGCGGCGCGTCCGTGCGCTCGCGCAGGGCCTGCAGGTTGCCGGCCTCGAAGGACTGGATGAACGCCGGGACGTCGGGGAAGCGGGCGAGCGCCGCCAGCATCGCGTCCTCGAGCGGCAGGCCGATGGCGCGGAAGTACGCCGGGTGCTTGGTCTCGGGATAGACGCCCGTGCCGTGGCGGCGCGCGATCTCGAGCACCTCCTCGAAGGTGAGGATGCCGGGGCGCAGCGTCCTCAGCTCGGCGAGCGTGAAGTCCTCGGTGAACCAGCCATGCCGCTCGCGCCCGTCGATCGTCCGGCCGCTGTGCCGGTCGGCGAACTCGGGCCGCTCGGCCACGTCGGTGGTCACGGAGATCTCGTTCTCGTGGCGCGCCACCAGGTGGCCGTCGCGCGTCGGCACCAGGTCCGGCTCGATGTAGTCGGCGCCCATGCGGGCGCCGAGCTCGTAGGCCGCGAGCGTGTGCTCGGGCCGGTGGCCCGACGCTCCGCGGTGGGCGATGACGAGCGGGCGGCTCACACCGCGAGCGGCGCGGCGTGCAGCTCCTCGCGCAGCGTGCGGAGCGTCTCCTCGCCGGTCGCCGGCGCCATCATGACCACGCGCAGGTGGCGGCGGCCGCCGAGCATCGTCGTGCCGATGTGCAGTCGACCGCCCTCGACGATGCGCTGGCGCAGCGCGAGGTCGCCGGGCACGCCGTGCCGCCAGGCGAGGAGGTCGACCGCGGCGTGGGCGCCGGCCGCGTAGTCCTCCATCAGCGGCTCAGCCACCTCCGCAGCTGCTCGTACACAGCCGGGTGGTTGAGCAGGTCGAAGTGGGTCAGGCCGTTGAGCTCGAGCCCGTTGTCCACCTCGAACGGGATCCTGCGTCCCTTGCCGTTGCCGCGCCCGGACGCGCTCGGCATGCGCACGAGCAGGTCGCCGAGGTAGGTGCCCACCGGGCCCTCGCTCACGCAGGCGCCGATGAAGTAGTAGTTCGCGGCTGGGAGGAAGGGCACCTCGGTGCAGCGGTCGCTCAGGAACTCGTCCGGGTCGCAGTCGCACCAGTCCTCGTCGACGCAGTTGCCGTAGCGCAGGTCCTTGATGCCCACGCTGCGGGCGTTGAGCAGGCTGCCCAGCGCCCGCGTCTCGGGCAGGCGCCGGAAGGCCCAGCCGACGGCGTTGAGGCCCTTCTCGCTGTCGGCGCCCAGGTGCGGCGAGCCGAGGCAGAAGACGTGGCGGACGTGGTCGGGCCAGCGGCGGCCGTCGCGTTCGCCGTAGTGGCAGGCGCTGCGGACGACGAGGCCTCCCATGGAGTGCCCCACGAGCACGATCTCCTCCAGGGGGGTCGGCCACTCGGCCACGACCTCGTCGAGCAGCCGGCCGAGGTCGCGGCCGTTGCGGCTGATCCGCAGCCCGGTGTTGTAGCGGACGTGGAGCGGCGTGAAGCCGAGGTCGTCGCGGAGGCGCTCGCCGTACGCCGGGCGCCGCTCCCACAGCGGGAAGTGCCGCCACGACTCGCCGGTCTCGAACAGCCCGTGCGCGAAGACGGCGATGCGCGGCGTGGCGCTGGCGCGCGCGGCCTCGAGGTCGCGGATCTCCATCCGCGTCGCCAGGGCATTCCCCCGGTCGGTGAGGTGGTGGCCGTAGAGGCCGTTCAGCGTCGCGAGGGCGAGCGACCCGGCGGTGCTCGCGCCGGCGGCCGGCCCATCCTCGCGGGCGCCGCGGGCGACCAGCCGCGCGCCGCCGCGCGCCGCGCCGCGCAGGCCGCCGCGGACCCCGGAGTAGACGGCGTGGGACACGCCCCGGTGGATGACGCGGACGGGGGCCGCCGCGGGGCCGAGGATGCCGAGCGGGCGGCTTGCGATGCCCTCGTGCATGTCCTTGATCAGGCCGCCGCCGGCCGCGAGCGCCTCACCTGCCACGTCGCCGATCGCCTCGATGTCCGTCCTGCGCACGCGCCACCTCCTGGGCCGGTTCGCGGAACTGTTGCACGCCCCCGCCACGGGTGTACGGTGGGCTGGCCATGCCGACCGCGCTGGACCGGCTCGTCAACGGGTCCGACCACGTGCTGGTGCTCGGGCTCGAGCAGCTCGCGGACGACGCCTGGGCGGTGCTGGAGGACGCGGGGGTCGGCGTGCTGCGCGCACGCGACCCCGAGGCGGCGATGGAGTCGCTGTCGGGAGGGGCGGCGCAGGTCGTGCTGGCCGACGCCCGGCAGGCACCCGCGTTCGTGAGTGAGCTGCGCGCGCAGCCCGACGTCGCCGCCGCGCACGTCGTCCTGTGTGCCGACTTCGACGCCCCGGGGGAGCTCGGGGCGGCGCTCGACGCCGGAGCGGACGACGTCCTGCGCGTCCCGTTCGAGCCGCAGGTCCTCGCGCTGCGCGTGGCGACCGGTCTACGCGCCGCACGCCTGCGGGCCAGCGAGGCGCTCCTGCGCTCGCTCGTCTCCAACATCCCCGGCGCCGTCTACCGGTGCGCCTGCGACTCCGACTGGACGATGGAGTGGCTGAGCGACGAGATCGAGGCGATCTCCGGCTATCCGGCCGCCGACTTCATCGGGAACGCGGTGCGGACCTTCGCGAGCATCGAGCATCCCGACGATCACCGGTATGTCGAGGAAGCGGTGATGGAGTCCAGGACGACGGGCCGGCCGTTCGCGCTGGAGTACCGGATCGTGCGGCGCGACGGCTCGGTGCGCTGGGTGCTCGAGCGCGGGCTCGCGCAGCAGGCGGGCGACGGGCGCTGGTGGCTCGACGGCGCGATCTTCGACATCACCGCGCGGCGCCGGGCCGAGCAGGCGCTCCGGGACCGCGAGGTGATGCAGGCCCAGCTCGCGGAGGTCCATGCGTCACGGATCCGGATCCTCGACGCGGCCGACCGCGCGCGGCGCGACATCGAGCGCAACCTCCACGACGGCGCCCAGCAGCGCCTGGTCTCGGCGACGCTCGACCTCCAGCTCTGGCTGGCCCGCCATCGAGACCTGCCCGAGGAGTGCCGCGCCCCGGTGCGCTCGGTGCTCGGCGAGCTGCGGTCGAGCCTCGAGGAGCTGCGAGACCTCGCCCGCGGCCTGCACCCCGCCGTCCTCAGCGACCACGGCCTCGGGCACGCGTTGCGCTCGCTGGCGCAGCGTGCCGCGGTGCCGGTCGACCTCGAGGTCACGCTCCCGGACGCGCGCCTGCCGATGCCGATCGAGGCCGCCGCGTACTTCGCCGTCGCCGAAGGGCTCACCAACGTCGCCAAGTACGCGGACGCGGAGCGTGCCTGGGTTCGCGTCGAGGCCCACGACGAGCACCTCGACGTCGTCGTGGCCGACGACGGGATCGGCGGCGCCGACCCGAGCTCCGGATCGGGCCTCCAGGGCCTGCGCGACCGGCTGGCGGCGCTGAACGGGACCCTGGAGGTCGCCAGCCGGCCGGGCGAGGGCACGCAGCTGCGCGCCTGGCTGCCCACGGCCGCCCGCGGCGACGGGCCGCCGCTCTAGCCGGTGGCGGGAGCCGAGCACCGCCGCGCCCGCGCCGGCGACGTGGAGTACGCCTTCGTCGTCGCCGGCAGCGGGCCGCCGCTGCTGCTCCTGCACGGCTTCCCGCAGACGTACCACTGCTGGCGCCACGTCGTGCCGGCGCTCGCGCCAACGCGCACCGTGGTGGCGCCGGACCTGCGCGGATACGGGGGCTCCCGCGCGCCCGCCGGCGGGCCGCGCGGCGAGGGGTTCACGAAGCGCGAGATGGCCGCGGACCTCGCCGCGCTCATGCGCGGGCTGGGCTTCGACCGCTTCGCCGTCGCGGGCCACGACCGCGGGGCGCGCGTCGCGTACCGGATGGCGCTCGACCATCCTCGCCGCGTCGAGCGGCTCGCCGTGCTGAACGTGATCCCGACCGTCGACCAGTTCGAGCGCATGGCCGGCGGCGCGGCGCTCGGGTACTGGCCGTGGCTCCTGCTGGCGCAGCCGGCGCCGTTCCCGGAGCAGCTGATCGCGGCGGCGCCGGAGGCGTTCCTGCGCTTCGTCTTCGACGCCTGGACGCACGATCCGAGCGCCATCGACGACACGGCGTTCGCCGTCTATCTGGAGGCGTTCGCCCCGGCGGCGCCTGCGATCTGCGGCGACTACCGCGCGAGCTTCTGGCTCGACCGCGAGCACGACGAGGAGGATCTGCGGGCGGGCCGGCGCATCGAGTGCCCGGCGCTGGTCGTCACGGGCGCGGAGGAGACGCAGCTGGCCGACGCGGCGGACGTGTGGCGCCGCTGGGCGGTCGACGTCCGCGCGGGAACCACGCGCGGCGGTCACTTCATCCCCGAGGAGGCGCCGGACGAGCTCACGGCGATGCTCGGGGCGTTCCTGGACGGGAGCGACGGGACTCGAACCCGCGACCTCCGGCGTGACAGGCCGGCGCTCTAACCAACTGAGCTACGCCCCCGTGAGGGCGACCAGTATGGCACGCGGATCTGGGCGTGATCGGGGCCCTCGTGGGTAGGAGGCGCCCATGTACATCGGACTGGGCACCCTCCTCATCATCATCATCCTGCTGATCATCCTGCTCTAGGGATCAGCCGCTGCGGACCCCCACCGACCCCGGTGGGGCCGTCCGCGGCCCAGTTACGCTGGGAGGCATGCGCATCGGCCTCCTCACCGGGGGCGGCGACTGCCCCGGTCTCAACGCCGTCATCCGTGCCGTCGTGCGCCGCAGCATCCGCGACCACGGCCACGAGCTCGTCGGGTTCCGCTACGGATGGGCCGGGGTGCTCGACGACAACGCGGTCGAGCTCACGCTCGACGCCACGCGCGGGATCCTGCACCGCGGCGGCACCATCCTCGGCTCGTCGCGCACGAACCCGTTCAGCCAGGACGGCGGCGCCGACCGCGTGAGGGCGTCGATGGCGGCGCACGGGCTCGACGCGCTGATCCCGATCGGCGGCGAGGACACGCTCGGCGTCGCCCGCCGCCTGGCCGACGAGGGCGTGAACGTCGTCGGTGTCCCGAAGACGATCGACAACGACCTCGCCGGGACCGACTTCACCTTCGGCTTCCAGACCGCCGTGCAGATCGCCACCGACGCGATCGACCGCCTGCACACCACGGCCGAGTCGCACAACCGCGTGATCATCCTCGAGGTCATGGGCCGTCACGCGGGCTGGATCGCCGTCTACTCCGGCATCGCGGGCGGCGCCGACGTGATCCTCGTGCCCGAGCGGCCGTTCGACGTCGACGCCGTGTGCGAGCACATCCGCCGCCGGCACGCCGCGGGACGCACGTTCTCGATCGTCGTCGTCGCCGAGGGCGCCACGCCGACGGACGGCGAGGTGGTCTCCGAGCACGCGGGTATGGACGCGTTCGGGCACGCGCGCCTCGGCGGCATCGCGGTGCGGCTGGAGAAGGCGATCGAGTCGCGCACCGGCTTCGAGTCGCGCATGACGATCCTCGGCCACACGCAGCGCGGCGGCTCGCCGCTCGCCTACGACCGCGTGCTCGGCACGCGCTTCGGCGTCGCGGCGGCCGACGCCGCGACCGAGGGCGACTTCGGCAAGATGGTCGCGCTGCGCGGGACCCGGATCGAGCGCGTGCCGCTCGACGAGGCGCTCGCCGCCCCCAAGCTGCTCGACCCCGACCTGTACGCCACCGCGGAGGTGTTCTTCGGCTGATGCGCCTCTACGAGCACCAGTCCTCCGGCAACTGCCTGAAGTGCCGCATCCTGCTGCGCCAGCTCGACCGCGACTACGAGTCGGTCGAGGTCGACCTCTTCCTCGGCGAGACGCGCACGGACGAGCACTTCGCCCGCAACCCCGACGGTCGCATCCCCGTGCTGGAGACCGACGCCGGCGAGTTCATCCCGGAGTCGGGGGCGATCCTGCTCTACCTGGCCGAGGGCTCGCCGCTGGTGCCGGCCGGCGGCGTGGAGCGCGCGCGCGTGCACCAGTGGATGTTCTTCGAGCAGAACCGCATCGAGGCCGACCTGGCGGTCGCGCGCTTCTGGCAGCTCTCCGGCCGCGCGCCGGCGATGGGCGACGCGTTCGCGAACCGGCAGGAGCGCGGGCGCGATGCGCTGGCCACCCTCGACCGGGCGCTCGGCGACGCGCGCGAGTTCGTCACCGGCCCCGCATACACGGTCGCCGACATCGCGCTCTACGCCTACGTGCACCGTGGGGCCGACGCCGGCGCCGACCCGCGCGACTTCCCCGCGATCACCGCCTGGCTGGCTCGCGTCGAGGCCACGCCGGGGTTCGCCAACGACCTCACGCCGATGCCCGCGCACGCGAGCGAGCGTCCGATCTAGCGCGCACGACTTTCCGGCGCGTTGGCATCTCGGCCGCCGGTGGGAGAGGATGGTCCGCAATGGTCATCGAGGTCGCGGCGGGCGCGGTTCTCGGCGCAGGCTCGGCCGCCTGTGCGGCCGCCGCGGCGGTGGACGCGCGCGGACGTCTGGCGCGCATCGCGCTCGCCGCGGCGCTCGGCTGCGGCGCGGCCGCCGCGTTCGCCGACGAGGACGGCCTGTGGATCGCGGCCTGCATGCTGGCCGCCGCCGGCATCGCGCTGCTCGTCGACGGGCGCTCGCGCCCGCTCACGCGGCTGTCGTGGCTCGACGCGGCGATGGGCGCGTCGTCGGTCGGCGCGCTCGCGGTCGCCGCCGGCGCCGGCGCGCCCGAGGCCGTGGCGGCCGGCGGGGTGGCCGGCGCGCTCGCGCTGTCGCGGTGGCGGCCCGGCGCGTCGGTCCTGATCGCGGCGGTGGGCCTCGCGGCGCTCGGGGCGGCCGGCGCGGTGTCGGCGGCGGCCGCTCCGGCGTTCGCCGCGGCCGCCTGGCGGCGCGAGCCGCACGCCGGACCCGGGCCGGCGTTCAGCCGCATCGTGCTGACCGCGATCCTCGCCTTCGCCACGATCGCGCTCACGCTGCTGACCGTTGGGCAGTTCTCGTCGGTCGACGCGGCGGCCGTCGGCCTCGCCATCGCCACCGTCATCGCCGGCATGGCGCGCGCCGGCTTGACCGTCATCGAGCGGCTCGAGGAGGTGCGCCGCCAGGCCGTGACCGACGACCTGACCGGCCTGGCCAACCGGCGCCACCTGCTCGACCGGCTCGACGTGGCCATCGCCACGTGCCCGGAGGCCGACGAGCTCGCGCTGCTGCTCGTCGACCTCGACGGCTTCAAGGAGCTCAACGACACGCTCGGGCACCACGCCGGCGACCAGGTGCTACGGCAGATCGGGCCGCGCCTGAAGGGCCTGCTGCGCTCCGACGACACGCTCGCGCGGCTCGGCGGCGACGAGTTCGCCGTCGTGCTGTGCCCGGCCGACGAGGCGTCGGCCAGCAGCGCCGGCCTGCGCGTGCGCTCGGCGCTCGAGCGCTCGTTCGAGGTCGGCGACATGCGCGTGCACATCGACGCGAGCGTCGGCATCGCGCTCTTCCCGCGGCACTCGCGGCACGCGCTCGGGCTGCTCCAGCGCGCGGACGTGGCGATGTACGAGGCCAAGCGCCGGCGCACCGGCCACGAGGTCTATCTCCCCGGGCGCGACCATCACAGCCGTGAGCGCCTGGCGCTCGTCGGCGAGCTGTACGCCGCGCTCGAGGCCGGGCAGCTCGTGCTGCACTACCAGCCGAAGGCGGAGATGCGCACGGGCGCGGTGCGCGGCGTGGAGGCGCTCGTGCGCTGGCAGCACCCCGAGCGCGGCCTGCTCGGCCCGGGCCACTTCCTCCCGCTCGTGGAGCAGAGCGGCCTCACCCGCGCGCTGACGGCGTTCGTGCTCGACCAGGCGCTGGAGGACATCGGCGCCCAGCGCGAGGCGGGGTTCGACCTCAGCGTCGCGGTCAACCTCGGGCCGGCCGACCTGCTCGACCTCGGGCTGCCGTCGGAGGTCGAGCGGATCCTGCGGCGGCGACGCTTCGACCCCGCCAACCTCCAGCTCGAGGTCTCCGAGAACGTGGTGATGGCCGACGTGCAGCGCACCGTCGACGTGCTCGACGGGCTGCGCGCCGTCGGCGTGCAGACGGCGCTCGACGACTTCGGCGCCGGGCCGTCGGCGCTCGCGCACCTGCGCGACCTGCCGGTGGACGCGCTCAAGATCGACCGCTCGTTCGTGATGCGGCTGACGCGCGAGCGCAGCGACGCGGCGATCGTGCACTCGGTCATCGACCTCGGGCGGCGGCTCAGCCTCGCCGTGGTGGCCGAGGGCGTCGACAGCCGAGAGGCATGGGGCCAGCTCGCGCTCTGGGGCTGCGACGAGGCGCAGGGGCACTTCCTCGCGCGCCCGATGCCGGGCGGCGAGCTCACCGCCTGGCTGCACGCGCTCGGAGACGTCGCCGGCCTAGACCCGCGGCTCTGGGCCGCGGTGCGTGAGTGAGCGCTCGGCGTCCTCGCGGCTGTCGTGCAGCTCGAGGACCTCGGCCACGCGCGTGACTTCGAACAGCCGGCGGACCGGTCCGGGCGGGCAGACGACGACCAGCGCGCGGTTCTCGCGGCCCAGCAGCGCGCGGGCGCGCATGAGCGCGCTCAGCCCGCTCGAGTCGAAGAACTCGACGTCGCAGAGGTCGATGACGAACACGCCGTGGCTGTCGCGGATCGCGGCGTCGAGCGCCTCGACGAGGTCGCCCGCGGTCTGCAGGTCGACCTCACCGCGGATCGCGACGCCGGGCGCATAAAGCAGCCCGGCGTCGGCGACCTCGAATGCCGCGGGAGGACGCTCCGTCATGACGGGAGAGCGATGACGGGCCACGGCATCGCGAGGAGGCTAGGAGCACCGCGCGCGGCTGCTGCCGCCGCCCGTCGGCGCGGCGACGTCCGCGCTCGGACATGCCTCGGCGGGGTAGACGACCCGTGTGCCGGAGACCATCAGCATCCTCCACGCCGACCCCGATCTCGCCGACCTCCTCGACGCCGGTGAGCTCGACCGGGCACGGCGCGAGACGCTCACGCGCGTGCAGCGGCTGTCGCCGGGCGAGTGGGACGCGGGCGCGGCGCTCGAGCCGGCGATCCACCATCGCGGCTTCCTGATCGTCGACGGCCTGCTGAGCCGTACGGTCGACGTGCTCGGCCGGCGCTGTGTGGAGCTCGTGGGCCACGGCGACGTCATGCGCCCGTGGCGCTGGGACGACGAGGGGTCGCACGTGCAGGCGGAGGTCGGCTGGGCGGTGCTCGAGCCGGCGCGGCTCGCGGTGCTCGACCACAAGCTCGTGCAACGCATGGTCCCGTGGCCGCAGATCGGCCTGGAGCTCTTCAGCCGCGGCACCCGGCGAGCGCACCACCTCGCGGTGGCGCTGGCCATCGCGCACCACCAGCGCGTCGACGACCGGCTGCTGCTCACGCTGTGGCACCTCGCCGAGCGCTGGGGCCGCGTGCACAGCGACGGCATCGTCGTGCCGCTGCCGCTCGGCCATCAGCGCCTGGCCGACCTCGTGGGCGCGCAGCGCCAGTCCGTGACGACGGCGATGGGCGGCCTCACGCGCGCGGGCACGGTCAGCCGCCGCGACGAGGGCCACTGGGTGCTCCACGGCGGCCCGCCGGACGAGCTGCGCCACCACAAGCTCGTCGCCGTGCTGAGCTGAGAGAGGTCCGTTCGCGGCGGCGGCGAAGGTTCGACCGCGATGAAGGGCTTCCGCGAGTTCATCCTGCGTGGCAACCTCGTCGACCTCGCGGTCGCCGTCGTCGTGGGCGCCGCCTTCGGCGCGGTCATCGCGGCGCTCGTCGCCGACCTCGTCACACCGCTGATCGCGGCGGTCGCGGGGGAGCCGGACTTCGGCCGGCTGTCGTTCACGATCAACGAGTCGGAGTTCCGCTACGGCGACTTCCTGAACGCGCTGCTGACGTTCCTGATCGTGGCGGCCGTCGTCTACTTCCTCGTGCTCAAGCCGGTGGCGGCGCTGATCGAGCGACTGGTCGCGAAGCCACCGGTCGCGCCGCAGCGGGAATGCCCGGAGTGCCTGTCGGACATCCCCGCCGCCGCGCGGCGGTGCGCGTTCTGCACCGCGCAGGTCGAGCCGGCCTGACGGCGGGCGCCCCGCCCTACGCGCCGCTGGGCGGGCAGGCGACCTGCCCTTCGGGCTTCGCGGCGGGGCCGAACGCCGAGATCCCGAACGGCTGGTTCTCCCTCACCCCGTTGGGGCTGAAGACGAGGGTGATCGGTCCGAACCCCTCGGTCGCGAGGGGAAGCCGTCCGGCTGGCCGGAGGACATGCAGCCTCCGAAGTTGAAGACCTGCGCTCCCTGGTCCTGGGCGATCGCGGTGCCGGCGGCGAGACCGGCGACCGTCACGGCTGCGGCGAGGCCGGCGAGCGTGCGGGCGGTGAGCTGGAACATTCACGAACCCCTGGGCGTTTGAGCGTCCTTCACCGTAGAGGGCGCGGTCGTGCGCCACGCCGACGGCTAAGCCAGCGTCGGGTCCTCGGACAGCTCGACGACACGGCGCGCGAGGGCCCGCAGGACCTTGCGCTCGACGTTCGGGTTGTCGTCCACCAGGCGGCGGAAGTCCCGGCGCGTGAGCACGAACACGCGCAGAGGCGTCTTCGCCACGACGGTCGCCGTGCGCGGCGTGTCCTCGAGGAGCGAGATCTCGCCCACGAAGTCGCCGGCGCCGCGGGTGGTCACGCGCTTGCCCTTGCGCCTGACCTCCGCCTCTCCCTCGACCAGGACGAAGAACTCCTGGCCCGTCTCGCCTTCCTTGCACAACGCCTTGCCGGCGGGGATCTCGAGGTCCTCGCTCACCCGCGCAAGCTGAGTCAGCTCCTTCCGCGAGAGACCCTCGAACAGCGGCGCACGCTTGAGGGCCTCGACCTTCGTGCCCTGGTCGAACAGTCGCATGGACCTAGCCTATTCGCGGTCGCGCGCCCAGTCGAGCCGCGAAGAGGTGCCACTCCCCCGTGACGCCTTTCAGCGACCGCACGCCGCGGTCCTCGAAGTCGATGCCCGAGCCGCCGGCGAGGTCGCGGACGATGCTCGAGACGAGGACCTCGCATGGAGCGGCCTCCGCGGCGATCCGCGCGCCGACGTGCACGCTGATGCCCTCGATCTTGTCGCCGACGATCTCGACCTCGCCGGTGTGGATGCCGGCGCGCAGCTCGAGCCCGAGGTCGGACACCGCCGCCTGCGCCCCCTGGGCGCAGGCGATTGCCCGCGCCGGCCCGTCGAACGTCGCGAACAAGCCGTCTCCCGTGCTCCTGATCTCCCGGCCGCCGTAGCGCGCGAGCTGCGCGCGGACCACCGCGTGGTGCGCCTCGAGCAGCTCGGTCCAGCGCCGGTCCCCGAGGTCCGAGGCCAGGGACGTCGAATCGACGATGTCGGTGAACAGGATCGTGGTCAGGACGCGCTCCGGCGCGCTGTCGGTACGCCCCTCGCCCAGGAACCGCTCGACCGCCTCGGGGATCACCGGGTCGGAGTAGATGCTCACGTCGGGGGCTTGCAGCTCGACCGTCTCGGCGTCCGCGATGCGCTCGGCCACGTACAGGCATCCGTCCGCCCATTGCCGGTGGTAGAGGATCAGCGTCGGCACGGAGATGGCCGGCAGCACCTCGCGGATGTCCGTCTCCATCAGCACCCGCATGAACCAGGCGGCGGCGCCCGGACTTGCGGCGAGGCGCTCGTGGTTGACATACCACTGCTCGAACATGCGATCGCCGACGAGGCTCGGCCAGTAGCGCCGAAGCTCCCGCATCTGGTACTCGCGCGTCCCCCACTTCGAGCGCGCCTCGCGCACGCGCCGGTGCCATATCTCCACCGGGGCCCCCGCCGGGAAGTCCGGCGCCCACACGACGCGCGGCCACATGTTCTGAAGGATCAGCGCGACGACACGCTCCGGGTACGTGGCCGCGAACAGGGCGCAGAGCTGGCCCCCGGGAGAGCCGGCGCCAAGCAGCGCCGCCCGCTCGGACCCCACGTCGTCCATCACCGCGCGGATGTCGTCCATCCGCATCTCGAGCGTCGGGAGGTCCCGCGGCCGGTCCGAGAGGCCCGTGCCGCGCTTGTCGAGCAGGATCAGGCGCGAGAACGACGCCACCCGGTGGCAGAACTCGGCGAAGATCGGCTGCTCCCACGCCCAGACGAGGTTGATCATGTAGGGCACGAAGACCACGTCCACCGGCCCCTCGCCGACCACTTGATAGGCGATGCTCAGGTCGGCGCTGCGCGCGTAGCGCACCTCGGGCGTCTCGAGGTTCACGGCGCGAACACTAGGCGGACGCTGACATCGCCGGAGCGAAAGGCGGGCTGACGGCCGAGCTGCGCGGCGTACCGCTGACCCGAGTCGATGGGCGGTGCCCGGCTCGAACGGGCGACCGCCTGCTTGTGAGGAGCGCGCGGCTGTCGCGGCCTGCGGCCGCCCGTTGCCGATTCGGTGCGCGTTGCAGCGCTTCGCCGCCGTTGCCGGGCTCCGTGTGTTGCCCCACACGGCGGTCTGCCGCTT
>Ga0126307_10000390_pt1 | contig 28340 bp, 27 predicted proteins | sample Plot28_FD_89955 | JGI IMG/M metagenome (GOLD analysis project Ga0126307, IMG submission 89955) | Serpentine soil microbial communities from UC McLaughlin Reserve, CA, USA - Plot28 | ecosystem: Environmental > Terrestrial > Soil > Grasslands | place: USA: UC McLaughlin Reserve, Lake County... | reverse complement strand
GCACTCGGTTTCCACCCATCACGGCGATGAGTATGGCAAGCGTCCACAGGATCTTCCCTTCGTCGAGGGACAGGAGGTCGCCAACTCGGCCTGCGAGTGGGGCAGTGCCTGTAACGCAGGTGCTGGCATGGGCAGGGTGGTGCCGGATCTCTACAGCGTGGGGCGTTACGCCATATTTGTGCGGCCAGGCTCCGAGATCGAGAGACTCTATGAGCTCAGGGACGTGCCGGTCGGTATTGGGCAGATGGCCGGTAGCCACTTCACGACCCTAAAGGCCTTGGGCGAGGTGCTGCCCAAAGAGCACATCAAGACCGTGCACACCGGTGGACCCGGGGAGCGCCTAATTGCGCTCCTGGACGAAGAGGTGGAGGCGGCGAACCTCCTCGATCCCGAGATCCCGATCGCGGAAGCGAAAGGGCTACGTAAGCTGGCGCAGGGTGAGTTTGTGATCACGTTCTGGGTGTCGCCTACCATCGCCCGAGACACACTTAGCAAGTTCTTCAGAGCGTTGAGGCTAGCAGACGAGGCCCTTGAGCAGAATACGGACAAGTATTTGCATCTTTGGGAGCGTAACATTCCTCCTGCCTTCGAAGGCGACCACGATTACGCTTCCTTCGGCAGAGGCGAGAAGCTGATCTTCGAGCCTTACTCGCTGGAGATGTTCGAGGATGCCATGCAGTTTGCCCGAGCATGGGGCCTCCACGAGCACGTTCGCGAAAGTAACTATGAAAGACTCGTGGCTCCCCTATCTACGTAGCTCATGCGCGGCAGCACGTGCGGGCGAGGCGCTGCGCTAGGTGCGTTCTTCTGTGGACACTGGACGAGTTTCGCCTAGACGAGGGTACAAGTGCGCAGGGGTGAAAAGGCTGAGCCCGTATCGCTACCGCATTGCACACGACGCGAGAAAATATCCAACCGATGTCCACGGTTGGGTTGCGCTGTGCCGGGGTTGCTACTCCATCTTGTAGACGAAGAGGCGAGTCATGTGTGAGGTGTTCCCGGCGGGGAAGGGCTGGAAAGCTTCGCTCATCGTCACCCTCTGCCACCTACCGCCTTTCTCCAGCGACGCTTGCTTCTCCTCGAAACCCTCCTTCCGATACACATCGTCACGGACGCTGAAGATCACCAACCCTCCGGCTCGACGACCCACACGAGCTCGTCGAGTGCCTCGGGCGGGGCGTGGTTCGTCGTGAAGACCCCCACGCAGACGGCGGCCGAGAAGGAGGCGGCGTCGAAACCCAGGGGCTCACCCAACACCATGCAGTGCAGGCCGCGGTAGGCATCCTTTTCGCCGGCCTTCTCGAGCATACGCTCGGAGATGTCTATCCCCACGAGGTCCTCGTAACCGAGCACGCGCAGTATGCTTCCGAACATGCCGGTGCCTGCGCCGGCATCCAGCACGGTCCCCCCGAATGGGACATGGCGCCCCACGTATCCGGCCGCCACGGCGGGTATTGCGTAGCCAAAGCTCAGCATGTCGTCTTCGTAATCTTCCGCCCACTCGTCGTAACGGCTGGCCAACTCGCGGTTGTCGCGGGCCGAGTACACGTTCTGTAGCCTCTTGGATTTCTCCGAATCGTCCAAGATTCTCCTCTCTTCGGCGGACCATCTTACCGTAGGGCAGTCAGGGCGCACGCAAGCCGGTCCGGCGTCCGGTACTGCGCGCGAGGATACGATTATCCTACACGAGAGACGCCGATCGTTTAGGTCGGGCGTTCCTTATGCGTTTTCCCCCGGCTGGCGCTGCGAACCTCTGCTTGTGCCATAGTCCACACCGTGGAGGACGAGCGGGCTCTCACCAGCGAGTCCTCATCGGGGGCGGTATGCTCGCGCTCGGTTACGCTTCGGGTGCCGTGGGACACTCGCTCGTGGGTGTGGGCGTCGCGGCGATGCTGGTGGGCGGGGGTTCGCCTTCATGCATTCGACGCTGCAGATATGGGCCACCGAGGGCTTGCCGGAGGCTCGGGCGACGGTGATTTCACTCTTCGCCGCGGCCCTGTTCGCCGGCAGCGGGCCGGCCACCGCAGCAGCGGCCCCTCTGGCTGACGATGGTCGTTTCGGAGAGCTCTTTGCGACGGCTGCCCTGGTAGCCGTGTCCTTGGGGCTTTTCGCGGCCTTGGCACGTCGACGCTACGCCGGGCATCAAGCGTAAGGACATACGAACCTGACTTCCCCTAGCCACTCAAGGCGTACCTCCCTCGCCGAAAAGCCCCGGCTGCCAGCGGCGTTTAGCGCCTTCCAGATCACGCACAGCCTCCCCTTCCTGGTCTGCTTGCTCTGGGAGCCAGCGGTGAATGAGGGCGCGCACCAGGGCGCTGGTCGGGACGCCACTTCGGAGGCTGTGGCGGCGCAAGCGCAGGTAGGTCACTTCTTCGAGCCTCACGGACACCGACTTGTTGCGCAATGGGCCCATCGCCGACCACCAGCTTACACGAGCCCGCCGCTAGTCGCCCCACCGAGGCAAGCGGCTTACGTCCTCGACCTTGGCAGTGCCGCATACTCAGAGACCATATACCCGAGCGCCTGACCCGTTATTGGCGTTAGACTAGTAGGGTGGCTCGGGGGACTTGGGGCCAACGCCGACGACGGCTGCCGCAACCCCGGCGAAGGCGAATAGGGTGAAGGCGGAGGCACCGATGACCGACGACGTACTCATCGAGGAGATTAACTCGGCGTACCGTCGTCTGAATGCCGCTGCGGAGGGGCTAGCGAGCGCCGACCGTGAGCTCACAGAGCACATCAGGAGGGTCCGCCTGGACAACGCCGAAGCCATCCTTGAGGCCAAGAACGAGAGGACGGCCAGCCTTTACCTAGATGGCCTGCTCGATACCGAGGAGCATCGCCGCCTGGAGAACGACCGGGCGAGGGCGGAGCTCGATCTGCAGCACGCAAAGCGCGAGGTCGAGCGGCTGCACCTGATCGTTCGTCTGCTTGGGACCCAGGCGAGTGAAGTGCGATAAGGAGATTAGTGGAAGAGAGACGAGTGGGGGATGGCGCCCTTAGCTGAGCGGGAGGCCCACCTGTGCACGAGAAACTAGGTGATTCCGTGGTCTGGCGTCACGAAGATGGTCGCGGCCGTCTCGCTGCGGCGCGAAATCGAGGGCGAGTTGGGCCAGTTGTGGAGTCGGAGACCGGCAACAGCGCCGGCGTCGCTGACCGTCGGTGATACCGCGCTCGGAGATAACGCTGCGTGGAGCACTACCGGAAGACGCGCCGACGATCGCTGAGATCTGGTATCACGGATGGCGCGACGGCCACCTCGGGCATGTGTCCCAAGAGCTGATCGAGTTGCGTCACGAAGATTCTTTTAGGACGAGGACTGCGCAGCGAGTGAACGATACCACGGTCGCCGTAGTCCAGGGCCAGATCGCTGGATTCGTGATGGTCGTCGACAACGAAGTAGAACAGCTATACGTTTCGGCGCTCCATCGCGGCGAAGGCGTGGCCGACATGCTCATGGCGGACGCACAACGACGGATCAAAGATGCCGGATACTCGACCACCTGGCTCGCTGTGGTGGCGGGTAATGCGAGAGCCCGGAGGTTCTACGAGCGCTGCGGCTGGTCCGACAGGGGTCTGTTCGAGTACGCCGCGGCAGGTGAGCACGGTCCAATCCCCGTGCCTTCTCATCGATATGTGAAAGATCTCTAGTTCAAAGCTGAACCAGCTCCAAAGGGCAACAGTTGACGCGGATACGCAACCCTGTAATTCGTAGGTATCTCTCGGCGCCCACCCTGACTCGCTTAGCCACCAAGTGGAATGCATCTAGGCTTGTGTAACTTGCGTTAGGTGAGCTCACCAGAGAACAAGGGGCGAAAACCTGCACCTCCCAGTTCTGCGCTAGCCATGTTCATCATCTGGACCTGCACGTGATCGGTGCGAAAAGAACTACAGAGGCGGGGGGGCGTATCCACCGATTATCTCTGTAAACAGTTCGGCGAATGTGATCGCCGTGTTGTCTTCGTAGAGCGGCCCCAAGATCTGTGCGGCGACGGGGAGGCCACCACGTGTGCGTCCTATGGGTGCGGCTACGGCAGGCAAGCCTGCCAATGAGGCGTGCGAGACCCAGAAAGCCTGGTCGTTATACGGCCGCTCGCCTTCACGTGTCGCTATCGTGCGATCCTCGAAGGATCTGGCGTCATGTGGAAAGGCTGGCGTGAAGTTTACTGGACACAGGAACACATCGATCTCCTTGAAGTAGCGGCCCCAGGCGGCACGGGCCGCCATACGGCGGTTCTCGTGGTCGATGACTTCCGAGAGCGGCGCGAAGTCTTCACCGGGTTGCTGAAAGGCGAAGAACAACCGCATGTGGAACCCGAACGATTCGTAGTGGCGCTTGGGGTCCACTCCATCGGGCCAGCCTTCGACGACCGTGGCACCGGCTCGGGCGAGTGTGTCCACAGCATTAGATAGCGGCGCGGCGACCTCACCGGTGACGGGCACGTGTTCGTGGTCGAGCACTACGCCGACACGAAAATCCTCCAGCAGCGTGTGGCGTGATGGCGACAGGGTCCAGGTGTAGGCCTTCGCCGCCTGGTTCTCGGGGCCCCCGGTGACGCTCAAGGCCATCCTCAGATCCTGTGCTGACCGGCCGAGCGGGCCCACCGTGGACATGTACTTCATGTCGCTCGGACCCGCTGGAGGGCCGGGCAGCTGGAATCCGGTCGACGGGACGATCCCGACGCTCGGCTTCAGTCCGTAAACACAACAGAAGCTTGCCGGGATGCGAATCGAGCCCACGAGGTCCGATCCGTATTCGAGGAACGTCAACCCAGCGGATAATGCTGCAGCTGATCCGCCGGAGGAGCCGCCCGGCGTGCGCCTTTGGTCCCACGGATTGTTAGTTACGCCGTAGAGCTCGTTCGCCGTCTGCCCGAAGTCGCCTAGCATGAAGGCCACGTTGGTCTTGCCGACGATGATCGCACCAGCTCGCCTCAGCCGTTGGACGACCGTAGCATCCCAGTCTGCTACGAAGTCCTTGAAGTCGGGATTGCCCCAGGTGGTGTGCAGTCCGGCAACGTTAATACTGTCCTTGATCGTCATGGGCACACCGTGCAGCGGTCCGGTGGCAAAGCCGCGGGCGGTCGCCTCATCGGCCGCGACCGCTTCCTGCAGTGCCGCCTCGGGGCGGAACTCAACGACAGCGTTCAGCGCAGTGTTGACGCTATCGATGCGCGCGAGCAATACCTCGATCAGCTCGCGAGAGGAGATCTCCTTACGCCTCAGCATTCGAGCTGCATTAGTGGCCGACTGCAACAGTGCCTTGTGCATGTCGTGGCCGCCCATCTACTAATCAGCCGAGCGGCGTCTTATTGCGTCGATCCAGCGAGCCAGCGTTCGGATTATCCGCAAGACGTTGAACATTGAGCGACGGTGCATGGTCGTGACCGATTGCTCGATCTCAGGCAGCTCAACGATTGAGAAGTCGTGGTCCTCGCTGGGCTCCGCGCCGGGCTTGATTGGGCAGGAAAGATCTCTGGTTCCCGCCCACCGAATCCACCATCCTCTTGTGCTCAAGTCGACTTCCCACCTTCAGCTGATCTCGCCGAAAATCCCAGGCAGCGACTCACCGGCGCAGCTCAGACGATAATATACCCTCTTGCTGCGATGCGGGGCGCCCAGCTCTGCGGCCCTGAGCCGCAAGAGGTGGGCCGAGACCGCGGCGGCAGTATGGCGGAGCCGCCGGACGAGCTCTGTAGTGGTACTCGGCACAAGAAGCGCAAGCGGGACACCGGAGACCGGCCCGCAAACAAGGATGAAAATTGAGAGGAGATGGTGTCGTGTGGTCGTTAAGGAAACTCGATGACCAGCAAACGAAGCGAGTACGTGATCAAGAAAGAGGGGCTCCCTGGCAGTGAGAATGCCTCCAGGTTCGACGGTCACGAGTACGGGGCAAGCGTCTCGTTCTTTATCAGCCGCAACAGACCGGGCACGGGACCGGATCTGCACCGGCAATCCATATGAAGAGACGTTCATAGTCCTGGAGGGGAAGGTCCGCTTCACTCTCGGAGAGGAGACGCTCGAGGCGACGGCGGGACAGATCGTCGTCATTCCCGCCGGGACGCCGCACAAGTTCTTAAGCACGGGTGCTGGGCGGCTCAGGCAGATCAGTATCCACCCGGCAGTCCGGATGGAGACGGAGTGGCTCGAGTGACGAGCAATGCGCTTCCAGCTTCTGAAGGAGGGCGAGCTAGCCTTCGTTGGAGGGCGCTAGCGGGTGGCGCAGCGCCGGAGCAGGGGCGCCTAACGGGAAAGAACACGGCAACACAGCGGGCGTCCGCTTTGTCTGGATCGCACGCACGAATCGGAAGGAGAGCTTCATGGAAACAGTAACTTCGAAAGACGGCACCACCATAGCCTTCGATCGATTGGGTGATGGACTGCCGGTCATCTTGGTGTGTGGCGGATCGACCGATCGCATGGCGAACGCGCCGCTGGCCGAGCTCCTGGCCGAGCACTTCACCGTATTCAACTACGATCGCAGGGGCCGTGGCGACAGCGGTGACGCTGCGCCCTATGCAGTCGAGCGCGAGGTCGAGGATCTCGACGCTGTGATGGCCGCAGCAGGAAGATCTGCGTTCGTATACGGCACGTCCTCCGGCGGGGCCCTGGCGCTTGAGGCTGCAGCGGGCGGGCTCTCCATCACGAAGTTGGCACTGTGGGAGCCGCCGTTTAGCATAGACGAAAGCAGCCGACCGCCTCAAGACCAGGTGGAGCGCTACAACGAGATGATCTCGGCGGGTCGGGGAGGGGACGCGGTCGAGTATTTCATGACGAAGGTGGTGGGCCTCCCGCCCGAGTTCGTCGCCTACGCGCGCACCCAGCCATTCTGGCAGAAACAGGAAGAGCTGGCGCACACGCTCGCCTACGACGCTACTATCATGGGCGACTACTCTTTGCCGGCAGAGCTGGCGGCGGCCGTCAGGGCACCGACGCTCGTGATGGCCGGCGGGGAGAGCTTCCCGTTCATGCGCGAGACGGCGCGGGCGCTCGCGGACATTATCCCCAATGCGCAGAGACGCATCCTTGAAGGACAGGAGCACAACGTAGACCCATCGGCGCTGGCTCCGGTACTGGGGGAGTTCTTCACAGCCTAGTACGGCGCTCGGCGGGCCACCTGCCAGCGAATCAGGAGCCTACTGCTGGAAGCGAGCAAGGTAAGAAGGACATAATGGGCGAGCAAGCGAGGGCAATGATGACGACAACCAACCCTGGGCCTGAGAAGGGAGCGTCTTCATTCCGAGAAGACTCAAGATGCTGGGAATAGGGGCGGGTTCGTTGCTCTTGCTCGCGCTAGTCATGGTCGTTGTAGGGTACCTGTCAGCGCCGCACTTCTACCTGACACGGACCATCTTCTGGGGCGAGTCCGACTACAAAGACCTCCAAAGGTTTCCCGCTCGCACCATCCACAACGGACCCTACATCTCCCACTTCGATGAGCTGCCCGCTCACAACCCTTATGCTTCACAGATCGAGGCCATCGGGAACCGTAGCACCAACGGCAGCTTCGAGAATTACCTGGAGGCTAGCGGGACAACGGCTTTCCTCGTCATCCACGACGACAAATTGCTCTACGAGAGGTACTTCAACGGCTACGACGAAACTTCCCTCAATACTTCCTTCTCTATGGCCAAGTCCTTCGCTTCTGCGCTGGTGGGGATCGCTATCGACGAGGGGTACATCAAGAGCGTAGATGAGCCCATAACTAACTACATCCCCGAACTGCTAAAGAAAGACAAGCGCTTCAAGGAGATCACCATAAGAAACCTCCTCACGATGTCCTCAGGGATCAAGTACGAGGAGGGCGGCGACCTGCCATGGAGCGAGGAGGCAGACGACACCAAGACCTACTACGCAACCGATCTCAGGGAACTGGCTCTGACCTGCCGGATCGAGGGCAAGCCGGGAGAGTACTTCGAGTACAACAACTACAACCCCCTGCTGGTGGGCTTGATACTCGAGCGGGCCACGGGTATGCCGGTCTCACGCTACATGCAGGAGAAGCTGTGGAAACCCATGGGTATGGAGGCGGATGGCTCCTGGAGCCTGGACAGCAAGAAGGATAGTTTCGAGAAGATGGAGAGCGGAGTTAACGCGCGGGCGCGCGACTTCGCGAGGTTCGGCATGCTGTTCGCCAATGAGGGCAACTGGGAGGGTAGGCAGCTCATCTCCCGAGGTTGGGTAGAGGAGTCCACGCGCGCGGACACGAGCACGGATCCTTCCCAGGATTACCAGTATTTCTGGTGGATCAGCACGCCCGACAGCGAGACTTCCCACTTCTCGGCGCGCGGCAAATACGGACAGTACATCTACGTAGCTCCCGAGAAAGACCTGGTGATCGTCCGGCTCGGCAAGGAAGAAGGAGAGCGAGGCTACGGCTACTGGATCAACCTTTTCGAGGAGCTATCCACCAAACTCGACACCTCGGCGAAGAAGTCGCGATAGAGATATATCTGACACTGCTTTGCTCCGGCTGCCCTTTGCTCATTGACCACCCTTTCCCAGGCTCAGGAGGCACGACTGGTTCATTCCAGACCCTGACGCTCTCAGGGATACGAGAAAGTGGCTCCGTGGTTTATCGCAGGAACTCATGACACCACACGGACCTCCATGATGACACGCTCGTCGAGCACCCCGCTGTTCCTGCCACAGTGATTCTCGATCAGCGACCCAGGCGTTGCTCGGGCTCACTTGCGCATCGTTCTCTCGACTATCACACCTAAGCCTGCCCACGTCGCCGGGTCGCCGCATGCCAGGTGACCGCGAGGAGTGCCATGCCCAGCACCGCCGCGGCCTTGGGCGGGGGGTCAGGAGGGGCGGGCGGCACCGAAGAAGGATACCCGTGCGCTGGGCAGAACGCCTGCGGGGTAGAACGAGCCATCGGCGAGTCGCAGACCGGTGGTCTTCAGGCTACGTCGAATATCGTACCCGCCGGAGATGATTCTCTCACCTTGCGTGCCGGTTACTTTGATCTTCGTGAGTCGTTCTGAAGGGGAACGCCCAAGCACCGTGACAGCGACTACAGCACCGATCTTCAATAGGGGCGACCCGTTCGCATCCAGCGCACCGGACCATCTTATCCAGGGAGCGTTGACATAGGCCGGTCCTTCAAACGAGCGACCCTCCGAATCTACGTCTCTCATCGCTTTGAGGTAGGGCGCGCTACCTAACGCGGTCGAGGCATTGAAAGCGAACGAGGTATCTTCCGTGTGATCACCGCTGGCAGAATGGAACACGGCTATTATCGGGCTCCCGTTGTAGACGGCGCAGATCCGTGCCGTGGCTGCTACAGCCTCGTTCGTGGCAGAGGTCTCGGATGTGGCCCCTCCGTAGACCTGGTCGCGAATGTCGGGGTAGACGTCAAAGTACTCACCCCTTTGCGTAGCTCGTGCATAGGAGCGGGCGGCAATGGCCTGGCTCTTAAGGGCTTCGAGGGGCGAGGAAGGAGACATTTCATTAGCGACTACGCCCTGGATGTAGCACTCGATTGGCAGTCGGTTAATAACGCAGACTCTTGAGTTCACCGTTCGTACGGTGAGGAATCCTCGATAGTATCGATGACCATAGCCCAACAGCCCCCCTGAGGTCTCGAATCGGATCGGCCCCGGGTAGCTGCCCACGGCCTTCCCCTTAGAGAGATTCGTTAAGGTGTACAGTCCACTGTTCGCTAGATACTGCGCCCGGTAGGCTCCGGGGCCGAGGACAACCGTGCCGTCCGTGGCAAGGTTTCGCATTAGCGCCTTAGTCCCCGTGCGCACGGCCACGTCTTGGCACCCGGTCAGATCCCGCTCCCCCAGCAAGACCCGAATGGGCGGATCGTCCGGGCACTCCTGGAGGAATACCCCCTGGTAGTAGGCCTGTAAGATTTGAGCGTAGCCTTGCCCAGCAAGGGCCCGTCCGTGGGACCCGAACTGAGATAGGCCAACTCCATGTCCATAGCCTGAGCCGTGCACTCTGATGTCGGTCGTCCTGTCTATCGCCAGTAGGACCTTAGAAGCTTAGGACGGGATCGAAGCGCCAAAAGCTAACGCCCCTCAGTCCGTGGACGTTTCGGGGCCTGGCAATCCCATAAGGACGACCGGCAGGGCCAACATGGCAAAGCCTACGCAGGCATAGAGCCCCCACCGCAGGCCAATGACGAGCGCCTCGGCGCCGCCCGACTCGCCGCCTAGCGCGGACGTCACGGCCGCAACCACCGTGGCGACCACCCCCAATCCCCAGGTGTTGCCGAGCTGTATGGAGGTATTCAAGAGGCCCGCGGCCAGCCCGCGCTCGCCCGTGCCTCCGCTGCCGACAATCGTCAGCGGGACGTTGGAGAACATGAATCCGATCTCCCCGACCACCATGCCCAAGAGCACGAACACCAGCCCACCTCCGACGGACATCGTCGTCATCAAGAGCAATCCTACCGCCACCAGCACGAGGCCAGATGCTGCGGTCATCCTCACGCCGAGTCGTGTGGCGAGCCGCCCGGCCAGGGGAGCGGCGACGACCGAGGCGAGGGTCATGGGTGAGAAGAGGAGCCCGGCCGTGAGCGGACTGTGCCCCAGCACCTCCTGGAAATGGAGCGTCAGCACGTAGAGCCAGGCGATGCCGACCATCGACTGTAAGAAGATCGCTGCGTTGGGGACGACCACGGCGGGCTTCCTCAGCACGCCAAGGGGCACGAGTGGGGCGGTTGAGTGGTGTTCGGCCACCACGAAACAGGCTATGAGCAGCGTGCCCAGAGTGCCGAGGCTAACGGTCACGGCGGATGTCCAGCCGTTCTTTGGCACCTCGGAGATAGCGTAGATGAGCAACCCGAGCCCCGAGGTAGCCGTAAGCGCCCCGGCCAGATCGAGGGAGCGCGGGGCCATCTCATTGCGGCTCTCGGGAAGCGCCGCCGGGGCGGGTACGAGCGCAGCCAGGGCCACGGGCACGTTTACGAATAAGACCCACCTCCAACCGAAAAACTCCGTGATCACACCTCCCCCCACCATGCCGACCACGAACCCTATGGCTGCCATCGCGCCGTAGACGCCGATGGCGCCGTTACGCTCCTCCCCTTCCGCAAAGGTGGCTGTAAGGAGCGAGAGTGATGCCGGCACGAGCGCCGCCGCGCCGACGCCCTGGATGAAGCGGGCACAGACGAGGATCCAAGGCTCCCAGGAGAACCCACCAACGAGCGAGGCGGCGGCAAATAGGGCGAGTCCTGCCATAAAGAGGCGCCGCCGCCCGTAAAGGTCACCAGCGCGCCCGAGCAGGAGCACAAGGCCGCCGAAGGCGAGCGCGTAACCATTGAGGATCCACTGGGCGTCGGCACCCGAAAAGCCCAACTCCCGCCGTATCGAAGGCAATGCGATGCTGACGATGGTGGTATCGACCACGGCGATGAACGAAGCTAGGCACAACAGAAAGAGCGCCAGGCGCTTACGAGTACTCACTTCCGGCCCGACCGCAGATAACTACGTGCGCCTCTGGCGTGCATGGTGCTAGATCTTATCCCGTAAATAGGTCAGAACCGACCCTTTTTATCGGGTGTGCAGTCACCCATTCACCGGTCACCACCCTGGCACCACCGCGAACGCAATGTGGTGAAACATAGGGAAGGCCAAAATCCCTCTAGCGAGCGAGGGTTTGGTAGGTCGCTAGGGAGATGTCCTGAATCGTCTCTATGGCCTCCACTTGCGCAGCACCTTCGCAGAAGACGACGATGTAGTACTCCTGACCCTTGCCGCTCTCCTCGGGGAACACTATCCCGGCGTCTGAGAGGGTGCTCTCGTAGGATCCGATCTTGTGGGCGACGCGGGTTCCTTCCGGTAGTGGCTTAGGTAAGCGCTCCTCAAAGGAGGTATTCGTCATGAGTTCGAGCATCTCGGCCGAGAGCTGCGGGCTCGTGTAGGAGGGATCGGCGATCTTCTTCAGCACTAGCAAGATATCGTTTGGGGTTGTGGTGTTGATCGGATTCCAGTAGCGCGTGGAGTCGGCACCTATTCGGTCGAGCTCGGCCTCTATCCTCTTCTCCCCGAGGTAGCGGTTGAGCATGAGCTCTGCGGTGTTGTCGCTCTCCTTGATCATGAACTTCGCGCACTCGCGCAGGGTCATGGTGTAGCCGACCGGGTACTTGTTAGGGTATTTGGAGAGCACCCCAGAGCCGTAGGCCCAGACATCCGAGGAGTGCATGGTGATTTTATCGTCCAGGCTTAACTCACCTAGGGAAGCCGCCCTGTAGAGGGTGAGCAGAGCGTACAGCTTGCTGAGGCTTGCAGCCACAAAGCGCCGATCAGCGTTGAGCGAAGCCGTCGCGCCGGAATAGGGATCGAAGACCACCACCCCATAGGTCCCTGCGTGAGATTCGGAGATGCCTTGGAGCTTAGAGCGCAGCTCCTCTACGGCATGGGTTCGTTCGGGTGCTGGAGGTCGCGGTGGTTTCACAGAGGTCGGGCGATCCACGCTCGCGATCGCTGTAGTCTTGGCCGGCCGCTCGGAATCCCACAGAGCGTAAGTGGCTACAAAGAGGCACAACAGAAGGCTAAATATCAGCAGGGTCCAACCTCTGCGTCGCCGTCGGCGCCTTTGGTGCCTAGCATGCCGACGCGCTCGGTGCCTCACGGAACGCTCGTAAGATCTCCTCGCTGGTGGGACCATAGCTAGTGCGCACTTTAGCAGGAACGATTAGCCTGAGTCCTTGCAAGAATCGCATGATCCATCCGTTCTTCGGTTATCTCGATGCCAAGGTGGGGGCTAACTTACCCCAATCCGCTGAAGGAGCACTCTTCGCCAGCATCTTCACGCCTCGGTAGGATCGAGCCGGGGTCCGTTGCCCGGCCGCCAGGGAAGGTCAGCTTGCCCCGCTGCCTGACCCCTCATCTATGATGGTTAGTAGCGCGGAGTGATCCCAGCCGCCCTTACCCCTGGCCTCCAGGACCCCGAACATCTGGTCCACGAGCGCCGTGACGGGGAGCGTCACCCCGTACTCCCTGCCCACCGCCAGTGCTATCCCCAGATCCTTGCGATGGTACTCGACCTTGCCCCCGGGGGCGAAGTCGTGCGACAGGAGCTTCTCGCCCTTTACCTCGAGGACCTTGTTGGCCGCGAGGCCCCCTGCGAGCACCTCGACGACCCTATGAGGAGCCACCCCGGCCTTCGAGCCCAGGACCAGGGCCTCGACTACCGCCTCGATGATCAGCGCAACCACTATCTGGTTGCAAGCTTTCACCACCTGACCCGCCCCGGCCCCTCCGACATGGACGACCGTCTCGCCCATGACCCCGAAGAGGAGTCTCGCCCTCTCGAAGTCTTCCTCTTCTCCGCCGACCATGATCGAGAGCGTCCCATCCCTGGCCCCGACGTCCCCGCCTGAGACCGGGGCGTCCAGCATCCCTACACCACTTTCTCCGGCGGTGCGGGCCAACTCCCGGGCGAGGACCGGTGAGGAGGTACTCATATCGACGATGAGGGAGCCTTCTTTGGCCCCCTCCAGCAAGCCACCCTCCCCGGCGACTATCTCCTCGACCTGAGGTGGTCCGGGTAGCATGGTGATGATAATGGCGCTTCTCTCTGCTACCTCACTCGGCGAATCGGCGACGCTCGCGCCATGTTGCGCAAGCCGTTCCGCCTTGGTCCTGGTGCGGTTGTGGACCACGAGTTCGTGGCCCGCCTCCAAAAGGTTGCTCGCCATGGCCGCGCCCATGATCCCCAACCCCACGAATCCCACCTTCTCCTCCATCCACTCTCCCTTTCGGCAAAGCCTACTCGATCGAAAAGGTTAAGCGTTCTACGCTGCCCACGGCGCCGGACCGCAGCGAGCCAGGCGACCGTAGCCGCGAGGAGCGCCATGCCCAGCACCGCTGCGGCCTTGGGTACGGGATCCGGAGGAGCGGGCGGCAGCCATGCTACGCCTCGCTCGTCGAAGCGGGCTGGCTCGCCGACGTAGCGCCCGTGCTCGGGAGCTGCGAAGCTCTCGGCGAAGGCAGCGAGCTCCGTAGCCAGGGTAGGGCCCTCCATTGGCTCGCCGTGTCCTGGGGCGAGGACGCGTGCTCTTAGGGCAGCGATCTCCCTGACCGAGCGCTCGGCCGCGCCCCAATCGGGGGTCACGGGCGTAGCCGGGCGGGAGATCTTCCGCCTGCGGCGCAGCATGCCGGAGAACGAATCGGCGTCCACGGTGGCCAGGGCGTCGCCCGCCAGGAGCACGTGGTCTCCGTCACGCCACAGGCAGACGTGCCCGGGCGTGTGCCCCGGCGTGTGGATCCAACGCCAGCCAGGCATGCCAGGCACCTCTGTGCCCGCTGGCAACTCGCGTACCCGCTCTTCGCCGAGGTCGATGGCCCGCCTGGGCATGAAGCGGCTCAGGAGGGCGAGCGGGCCGCCGACTGTCGGGTCCGGAGGCGGGTAGGCGGACAGGCCAGTGAGGAACGGAAGCTCGGAGCGGTGGGCGTAGACGGGCACGCCCCACAAACCTGAGAGCTCCGCGGCGGAGCCCGAGTGGTCGGCGTGACCGTGGGTGAGCACGATCGCCTCCGGCCTCGCCCCCGATCCGAACCGCTTCTGCGCCTCTGCTTGTATCCTCTCGGCGCTCCCAGGCGTGCCGGCGTCGACCAACACCCAGGGACCTCCCGCCTCCCCGACAAGGTAGGCGTTGACCACGCCCAGGGCGAGCCGCGCCACGCCGGGCGCCACTACCTCGGCGTCCGCCACAGCGTGACCGAACGAATTATCCTCCTCACCGAGGTCGATGGCGACGAACGATAGCCGGCTCCGCTCGATCGCATCGACCAGTTCCTCGTGGGTGGGCATCCGATCCACGTTGATCCTTATGCCAAGACGCCGCCCGGCCTGCTCGTGCCCGTACTCCTCGATGAGGTTGGCGTAGATGCGCGCCATCGCCTCGGGGTCCTCCACCAGTTCGGCCCGTCCGCGCTGAAGCTCGCCCTCGAGGATCACCTCCACCGGCGCTCCTCCTCGGAAGTTGACCCGCCAGGGGCTGTTCGTGAGGACGCCCAGCCGCCCATCGATGGTCCGGCGTCCCACCGGCAGCGTGTAGCTGCGTCCCGTCTTGCGGCCCCGAAAGCGTACCAGCATGAAGTGTTCGTCTACGAGCCCGTGCAGCCGAGAGCGCAGTAGCCAATCGAAGATAGGATTGCCGACCTTGATGATCGCTTCTGGTGGCCTGATCCGCTCGACGGCGGGTCGTTTCTCCCTGGTCAAGAGATGCTGCCTCACACATCCGGGCGGGCGCTCATTGCTCCTGGCGCCCGGCATCGGTCAGCCTCTTTATCGCCCCCACCGTCTCAAACATCGGAGCCAGCTTGGAGATAGCCCCCCTAGCGCCCGCATCCATCGCCACGACGGCCACGGAGTTCTCCAGGCTCGCCGTCACCACGAGCGTCGGGACGTAGCTGGTCGCGCCGCCGTCGTTGATCTCTCGCACGAGATCAAGCCCGTTGCCGTCGGGCATCGTCACGTCGATGTGGGCAGCATCCAACCCACCCTCCCTAAGCCGCGCGCGTGCCTCGGCCAGAGAGCCCACCTCCACGAAGTCGACCTCGAAGCGCTCTGAGGCAAGCGCCTCCCCCAACGCGCTCGCGAAGACCTCCCTGAAGCGTGCGTCGTCTTCTACAAACAGGATCCTCTTTATCATTCCGAGCCCTTCGCGTAGTTGACTACCATTCTAACGCTTCGGGCCAACTCTAGAAGCCCTCGGCAGACAAGAAGAGTCCGGGCTGCTCGGTGATGCCCAACTGGGCCAACAGCGAGAGCTGATCCCATAAGCCCCACTGGCGCACGATCTTGCCATCCTTAACCTCGGTGAGCAACGCGCCCGACACCCTCACTCTTCGCCGGGTCGGGGGGATGGTCTCTCCCGTTACGGTAGCCAGCCGTTCGGCGTGGGTACCGCTCCCTCTCCAGTGGATGAGGACGTGATCTCCCTCGGCGAGGACGTGCAGCACCTCGAGGTGGATGTCGGGAAAGGCCGTCACGAAGCGCTGCTGGTACCCTATGCTCCTAGTCTTGTCCAGGAGGACGGACACGCCGGGATGTTCCGCAGCGTAGTCCTCCGACAGATGCCGCGACCACAGGCCCAGGTCGCGGGTGTTGAGAGCTTCGATGAGGCTCAGCGCGATCTCCTTGTTCTGGTCTGCCGACATAGGAAGAACCTCCTTCCACCCGGGTTACCGGTGAGCTAGGCGATGCCCCGCTTTATGGCACCGCCGCGAGAAGCCGCACTCTCCTCAACTCGTCAGCACCTGGGGCGAGACAACCTTGATCAGCGTGTTGGTCCACTTGAGGGTGCGCAACGTGTCGGGGTGGCACTCCTTCGTGGTCTGCAGTAGCTCGGCGTCCTTGGCGGCCTGGGCGCCCTGGCCGAGGATGACCCAGTTGATGGAGGCCCAAGAGGCCAGCGTGTAGAGTGCGCGCAGGTCGCGCAGGAGCAGCAGCCCCGACTCCGGCCGGCGCCCGACCATCTGGGCGCCTTTCTCGCGCACCGTGTCGAACAGGCCAGAGCCCACTTCGTTTTCCCGTATCCCTCCCGAGACAGGGTAGCGCTCCTGGAAGCGGGCAATCTTCTCGGCGTTGCGCCGCGAGACGTCGGCGAGCGTCCTGGTGAGATGATAGACCTCCTGGTCCGTCATGTGACGCTCGCCTACCCTCTCGAGCTCATTGGCGAGGTCCTCTTCGGCGGAGCGTACCTGCTGTATGGCGAGTCCCACCTTCATCCGTCGTTCACCTCTTCGATCTTCTCGGTGACCAGGGCCGAGGCGCCGCCCGCGGTACGAAAGCCCACGTCGCGGACTGGTTTCGAACCGGTGTTGGTCGGCGCTGGCGCGGCCCTGCCCTCCTGATCTTCGAGCTTCGTAACGCGGGCCGCGACCGTCTTGTAGATCGGCTGCTTGGAGACGGGGTCCCATTGGGTGATGGTCAGCTCGTTGGCGGCCCTCGCGTGGCCCCGGCCATCATCCTCTTCCGGCAGATCCCAGTATCCGTAGTGGAAGGGGACGAAGACGACGCCCTCGCGTATGGCGCTGATCCTGGCCCTCGCCAGGATGCTCGCCCGGGGCGAGGAGATCTCAAGGAGATCCCCCTCCCCGACGCCTAAAGACTCAGCGTCAGTCGCGGATAATTCGGCCCAGACCTCAGGGGCCGCCTCCTGCAGTTGCGGTGCCCTCGCGGTCTTGGTGCGGGTGTGGAAATGGTAGATCGTGCGACCGGTGTTGAGCCAGAACGGGTACTCCTCGCGCGTGGTCTCGTAGGGCGGGACGTACTCGGCCGCCTTGAGGAGGGCCTTGCCCTGAGGGTTGGTCGCCATGTACTCCGTCGGCTCCCACGAGGCGCCGGTGAGCAAATCCTTCCCGTAGGACTCGCAATAGTCGGGGGATGCCCAGAACCTTCCGCCTTCGTAGAGACGCTCGGTGCCCTCGGGATGCTCCTCGTTGCACGGCCACTGGATGCCTGAGGCGCTCCTCAGTTTCTCGTAGGTGATGCCCGAGTAATCGCACGGGCGGTCCCTCGAGCATTCCTTCCACGCTTCGAAGGCGGATTCCGGATCGTGCCACTTGATCAGGGGCTCCCCGTCCTTGTCTTCGAAGCCCATCCTCTCGGCGTAGTCGAGGAAGATGTCCAGGTCGCTCCTCGCCTCGCCGGGGGCGTCGATTGCCTTCTCGGAAAGGTGGACGGTGCGGTCGGAGTTCGTGTAGGTGCCCGTCTTCTCACCCCAGGTCGCGGCCGGCAAGACGACATCGGCCAACCGCGCCGTCTCCGTCAAGAAGATGTCCTGGACCACGACGAAGAGGCGCTCCTGCTCGAGGATGGAGCGGATGCGGTGCAATTCAGGGAGGGAGACCGCAGGGTTGGTGCATTGGATCCAGAGTAACTTTATCGAGCCCTCCTCCGCGTACCGGAAGATCTGCATCGCGTGGGTGGGCGGCGCGTAATGGGGGATGGTAAGTGGATCGACGTTCCACACTCGTGTCAAGTCCTGAACATGGGCGTCGTTCTGCCAGTTCCTGAAACCTGGCAAATCCCCGTTACAACCGGTCTCTCGGGTGTTCTCGGCCGTCGGCTGGCCGTTCATCTGCAATACGCCGCATCCGGGCTTGCCGATCATGCCGCGCACCAGGTTGATGTTGTTTACCTGGCACGCCGACGCCGTGGCTTGATGGGACTGGTAGACGCCTTGCAGAACGGTCTGGAGGAGCCTCTCGGACTCGCCGATCACGCGTGCAGCCTCCCTTATCTCCGCCGCAGGGACCCCGCAGATCTCCGCCGCCCACTCCGGCGTGCAGTCCCTGGTCTGCTCCTCCAGCTCCCCGAAACCCACCGTGTTGGCCTCTACGTACTCGTAATCGACCCGGTCGTACTCGATGATCTCGTGCACGAGCGCGTTCAACAGCGCCAGATTCGTCCCGTTCTTGACGGCGAGGTGGATGTCGGCCTCCTCGGCCACCGGGGTCGGCCGGGGGTCTATGGCGATGAGTTTGGGCGGGTTCTGCCCCCGGCGACGGTCGAGGACGCGCATCCAGGTGACCGCCTGGGTCTCGGCCATGTTGTGGCCGTACATGACGATCGTGTCGGCGTGGTCTATGTCGGTGTAGGAGCCCGGCTGCCCGTCGCAGCCGAAGCTCTCCTTGAGCGACTCTCCCGCCGTCGCCGTGCACAGTCGGGTGTTGCCGTCGAGGTGGTTGGTGCCGATACCCGCCCGCGCTATCGCCCCGAGCGTGTAGTACTCCTCGAGGAATAGCTGGCCCGTGGTGTAGAAGCCGAACGCCGAAGGACCCTGCTCACCGAGCAACTCCCCCGAGCGCTCGACGATTCGGGACATCGCCGTCTCCCAATCGGTCTCGACGAGCCCGCCGTTCTCGCGGACGAGCGGGCGCCCTAGCCTGTCGGGGGAGCCATTCGCCTGCCAGCCGAAGAGGTCCTTCGGTCCGAGGCGGCCATGGTTAACCCGGCTGGGTACGTGCCCGCGTACCCCGACCATGCGCCCGTCCTTGACGGCGATGTCCATCGCGTCCCCGTTGGAGTGGAGAATGGAGGCCGACTGTACCCAGCGATCCACATCCTGCTCCGAGACTCCCTCCTCCAGGAAGGCATCGATACGAACGGGCCAGAACTCACCCGTACCGTACGGCGTCCTGCTCCCCCACGGCTCGGCGATGCGGTCCACCGTGCGGACGGCCCCTGTTCCGGCCTCTTCCCGACCCGCGCTCGATGACCCCCTGCCTCCGTTCATCGGGACCTCCTGGGCTACACCCCGATCGTCGCCATCGTGGCCACGCTCGCCACGAAGACCGCTCCTGCCTACGCTGCCACCACAAGCCCGGTACGTTATGCTACCAGTAAGTCCGGCAATGGACGCCACACCTCCAGTAGGAGGGACCGCTGCGCTTCGTCGCCGAGCTCTTAGCTCCCACTGCGCCTCGCGTGCGAGCTTGGTGCATGGCGCCTCTTGCCCTTGACACATCAACATCTCTTGATATACACTCCGATCAACTCTATTTGATCGGAAGGAGTGTCGGGCGCATGAGAGGAGAGCTGCGCGAGCGGGTCAAGGACAGGTACGCGGGGGCTGCCAGGACCGTATTGGAGGGGGCTGGGTCGACTTCATGCTGCGGGTCGGCGGGCGAGCGGGGATTCGACTCCGAGGCGCTCGGGGTGGACTGGACGGGGGGCGGCTACTCGGCCGAGGAGCTTGCGATGTTGCCCGAGGCGGCGGGCGCCGCTTCTCTGGGGTGCGGCAACCCTACGGCGCTTGCCACGCTCTCGCCCGGTGAGGTGGTTTTGGACCTCGGCAGCGGCGGCGGCATAGACGTGCTGCTCTCGGCCAGGAGGGTTTCTCCGGGCGGCAGTGCCTACGGTTTGGACATGACCGACGAGATGCTGGAGCTGGCCGAGAAGAACAGGGCCGAGGCCGGGGTGGAGAACGCCCAGTTCCTCAAGGGCGAGATCGAGGACGTTCCGCTGCCGGATGGCCACGTGGACGTGGTGATCTCCAACTGCGTCATAAACCTTTCGACCGAGAAGCCCAAGGTTATCTCCGAGGCTTTCAGGGTCCTCAAGCCGGGGGGACGCTTCACGGTCTCGGACATGGTGTTCTTGGGCGACAAGGGCAAGCTCCCTGCCGAGTTGGTGAGTAGCATGGAGGCGTGGGCCGGCTGCGTCTCCGGTGCCCTTGAGAAGGACGAGTACGAGAGGCTGCTGAGGGAGATGGGCTTCGAGAACGTCTCCGTCGAGGTCACGCACACCTACGAGGAGGAAATTGAGTCGGCGGCGGGATGCTGCGGAGGTGCGGGTTGCTGCGGCCACACCGTGGCGACGGAGGTCCCGCTGGCGAGCGCCTTCATCAGGGGCCGCAAACCGACCCGGGGGACGCCGTGAGCACCGGGAAGCTCGGGGTCGTAGAAGAGAACGGCGTCCGTAGGGACGGTCCCGAGGAAGGGGTAGAGCGGCTCGTCGCCCTGGGTCGCGCCCTATCGGACCCCATCCGGGTGAGGATGCTCGGCATGATGGCCGACGGCCGCGGCTGCTGTGACTTCTCCAGCTCCAGCGTGCCAGCGAGCGAGGATGACAAGGGCATCTGCGTCTGCGAGTTCGAGGAGGTCTTCGGCATGGGCCAGTCTAAGGTCTCCTACCACATGAGGAAGCTCAAGGACGCCGGGCTGGTACGCGAGGAACGGCGTGGGAAGTGGAGCTTCTACTCCCTCGACAGGGAGGCAGCCGAGGAATTGCTCGGGGAGGCCGCGGATCACCTGCTTCCCGAGAAGCGGAGCGCGGTCGGTGGCTGCTGCTGAGGAGGCGCAGAGGAGCAAGGTCCTGTTCCTTTGCACCCACAATAGCGCGCGATCGCAGATGGCCGAAGGGCTACTCAGGCACCTGGCCGGGGACCGCTTCGAGGTGATGAGCGCAGGCACAGAGACTACCCGCGTGAGGCCGCTCGCCATCAGGGCGATGGATGAGATCGGCATAGATATCTCCTGGCAGGAGTCCAAGACGCTAGACCGCTATCTTCAGGAGCCCTTCGACTACGTGATCACGGTCTGCGACGATGCGAACGAGGCGTGCCCGTTCTTCCCTGGGGCCAGCAACAGGCTGCACTGGTCATTCGAGGACCCTTCCCGCACGGAAGGGACGGACGAGGAGCACCTGTGCGCGTTCCGCCGTGTGCGCGACCGCATCCGCGAGCGTATCGAAGAAGATCTCGTCCTCACGGACGAATATGATCTCCCGACTTCTTAGAACCCCTTCCCGAATATGACAGACGGGAAGCGTCGCGGACGAGAACTTACGCCCTCATACAGCGGTTTGCGGAAGGTCACTCCGCAAACCGCCCCGTGAGCATTCAGCGCTCAGCCTTCGGCTCTTCTGCGAACCTCCCGCGCTGCCTCGCTAGCCTTGCGTCTGTTCCGATGAGTGGCGGGCTGTCCCGTTCGCGAACAGGAAGTCTGTCGCCGCGAGCGGGCCTGGCCGGTACAATCACGCGGATCGACGGTGCGGCGCACACGGAGGTGGGTGATGGACGGCCGGGGCGAGATCAGGCGGGTGGCCATAGCGTGCCAGGGCGGCGGCAGCCACACGGCCTTCACGGCCGGGGTGCTAAAGAGGCTCCTCCGCAGCCAGGGGTCGACGGGGCATGAGGTGGTTGGTCTGAGCGGCACCTCCGGCGGGGCAGTCTGCGCCCTGCTCGCGTGGCACAACCTGCTCGGGGGCGACGGGGCAAGGGCGGCGGAGGCGCTCGACGCCTTCTGGCGGGACAACTCCGCCACCACACCCCACGAGCAGATCCTCAACTCCTGGATCTTGTGGGCGAGTAGCCTCCAGAACTTCGTCACGATGCCGGCTCTCAGCCCCTACGACACCTACTTCTCCGTCTCGGCGCTCGAGGAGTTCAAGAGGATGCTCGAGCGGAGGGTCGACTTCGCTGGGGTAGGGGTGCAGCCGCAGGATACCCACCCCGTCCTGCTCATCGGGGCCGTGGACGTGCTCTCCGGCGAGTTCAGGGCGTTCAACAGCAGACGGGACAGGATCACCCCTGAGACCATACTCGCCTCGGCGGCCATCCCGACCCTCTTTCGTTCGGTGCACCCTGGCGACGGGGGGACCTACTGGGACGGCCTCTTCTCCCAGAACCCTCCGGTCAGGGAGCTGACCGACGAGGAACCAGACGAGATCTGGGTGATCCAGATAAACCCCAAGGAACTCGAGACCGAGCCAAGGACGATGGTCGAGATAGCCGACCGGCGAAACGAGCTCTCCGGCAACCTCTCCCTCTACCAGGAGCTCCGTTCCATCGAAAAGATAGATCAGCTACTGGAGAGAGGGCTCCTCTCGTCAGACGGCAAGTACAAGCAGATCGTGGTGCGCGTAATAGAGCTGTCCCGCTCCCGCTTCTCCCGCTCGCTCGGCACCGCTTCGAAGCTGAACCGCGATCCTTACTTCATCCAGGATCTGATGTCGCACGGGGAAGCGCGGGCCGAGGAATTCCTCGCGGCACTCGCCTTCGAAGACGCGTGGAGGAGCCGAGATGCGGACGCCTTGACGGGCTTCTTCGCCGAGGACGCGGAACTCGTGTCGTCGGCGCCGTTCCCGAGCCGGGGTTCCCACAGGGGGAAGAGGCAGGTACGTACCTTCGTGGCGGAACACCTGGCGGCTGACGTGCGCATGGACCTGACAAAGAAGCAGGTCGCGCGGAATGCGGTCGCCTGGACGGTCAGGTCGCCAGGGGCCGACGGTTCCCGCGACCGGTATGAGGGCGTCGCGGAGGCGCGGTTCCGGGATGGGAAGATAAAGGCGCTCTGCCTGGGTGACGAGACGCGGCCGGGGTGAACGACGAAACGTCTGTACCTCACGGGGATGGGGAGTGCTGGCTATAACGGTGCGTGGTAAGCAGTGAGCACTTCCTTCTCGTCGCGCCTGAGAGGCGAAGTTGACCGACTATGAACATTATCAAGGAATACGCTAGTCCGGACGATCAACTCAAGTTCGTGGTGGCCCACGATGAGTGGGACGTCAGCTTGGGGTTCGAGGGTTTCCCGTGGCACACGCATGCCGACGTGCTGGCTTCGACGTTCGGCACATCCGAGGAGCTTGCGGTGAACCGGTTTGTGAGTGATCTGCTCGGCGATCGCTGCATTATCGTTGTGTCGCGTATCGGCGGGACGGTACGCGACATCTGGATCACCACGAATCCCCAGTCGGACCTGCGTCACGGATCTGATGACGAAGTCCTTGAGTTTCGGTATTGGAGCGGCGCGCTGTGGAAGCCCATGTAGTCAGCCGTTGCAGCCACCCTTGGCCAGCAGGAGTGCGGACTGGTGATCGCCTGCTCAGACCGTGCACCAAACGGTGTGGAAGGATGGAGTTCCGGGAAAGTTCGTCACAGAGCTGCTCTCTCTGGCTACGGAGGAGGCAAGACAATGAGAGACTTATCGGGTGCGAAGCACCCCGCAACCAGGGCAGTGTGGGCGGGAGAGGAGCGCTACCTCCTCGAGGGCGCGACGCAGGTGCCCATCGTGCAGAGCATCCCGTTCGGCTACGACGACCTTGACGAGTGGATGGGCGTCGCCCTCGGCGAGCGCGAGGGGCACATTTACAGCCGCAACACCAACCCGACCACCCGCACCTTCGAGGAAAAGGTCAGGGCGCTAGAGGGGGCGGAGGACTCGACGAGTTTCGCTACCGGGATGGCGGCCGTCAGCAACACCCTCTTCGCGTTACTTAGGCCCGGGGACCGCGTAATCTCGGTAAAGGATACCTACGGCGGAACGAACAAGATCTTCCTGGAGTTCCTCCCCAGGGCGGGCGTGGAGGTGAAGCTCTGCGACACCACGGACGCCGACGCCGTCGCTGAAGAGGTCGCCAGGGGCTGCGAGGTGCTTTGCCTCGAGACGCCGACCAACCCGACGCTCAAGTTGGTCGACATAGGGCGCCTTTCGGAGGCCGGGCACGAGGCCGAAGCCGTCGTAATTGTGGACGGCACCTTCGCAACACCCATAAACCAGAGCCCCCTCGCCCTCGGGGCTGACCTCGTGCTCCACAGCGCCTCCAAGTACCTCGGCGGCCACTCTGACGCCCTCGGGGGCGTTTTGTGCGGGCCTGGCGAACTCGTGCGCCGGGTCTACCACTACCGAGAGATCAACGGCGCGGCCCTCGACCCCTTCGCCGCCTACCTACTGATCCGCGGCCTGAAGACCCTCGAACTGCGCATCTCTCGCCACGACGAGAACGCCATGAAGGTCGCGCGATACCTGGAAGGACACCCGGCGGTAGAACGAGTCTACTACCCTGGCCTAAAGTCCCACCCGCAGCACGAGCTCGCCAAGAGACAGATGCGGGGTTTCGGCGGGATGCTGAGCTTCTCGCTCGTGGGTGGGTACGAGGCTGTCCGGGCGTTCTTGCCGCGACTGCAGTTCGCACACCGCGCGGCGAACCTCGGGGCCGTCGAAACCACGGTAGGGCCGCCCGCAACCACGAGCCACGTCGAGTCCAGCGCCCCCGAGCGCGAGGCGATGGGCATCCCCGAGTCGCTAGTGAGGTACTCGGCGGGCATAGAGCACTCAGACGACCTGATCTCAGACCTCTCCCAAGCACTCAGCTATTAGCGATCCGCTATCAGCTTGCCGTCGGGGCCTTGGGCGCGGGGGCTCGTCTTCGCGCCCTGTCGATGACGAAGCCGGATCGCTCATCAGTGCCTCATTGCGTAATCTTGTCCTTCCCGATCTCGCCATGAGGAGCTGGATAGCCCATAATCCTGCTTGTCGGAAAGAGCGCCAGGCGGACCAGGACTAGAGTCAATGACACTGCTTCCAACGGGCACAGTTACGTTCCTGTTCACGGACGTTGAGGGCTCTACCAAGCTGTGGGAACGCGACCCCAGAGCTATGTCGCAAGCTCTCTCTCGCCACGACGAGCTGCTGCGAAACGCTGTTGAGGCTTATGGTGGGTTCGCCTTCAAGACGGTTGGCGACGCCTTTTACGTCGCCTTCTCGAACGCCCCGCAAGCAGTCGAGGCGGCTCTTGACGCCCAGAAGTCCTTACTCTCTGAGGAGTGGGAAAAGGCTTGTCCCTTGAGGGTTAGGATAGCCTTGAACACCGGAACGGCCGAGGAGCGGGGCGGGGATTACTTCGGCCCTACCCTAAACCGGGTCGCCAGACTCCTCTCGGCCGGGCACGGTGGGCAAATACTTCTCTCGCATTCCACCCAGGAGTTGGTACACGACGAGTTACCGCTCGGGGCTGGGCTGAGGGATCTGGGCGTGAGGCGTCTGAAGGATCTCTTCGGGCCCGAACACGTCTTCCAGCTCACTGCTCCCGAACTGCCCGCTTCCTTCCCGCCGCTCAAGACCCTGGACGTGCGCCTGAACAACCTTCCCATCCAGCCCACGCCACTACTCGGGCGCGAACGCGAGGTGGCGGAGATCTCGGCTTTGCCGAGGCGTACCGATGTACGCTTGGTCACCCTCACGGGACCCGGGGGAACGGGAAAGACACGCCTTGCGCTGCAGTCAGCCGCCGAGCTGATCGACGAGTTCGAAGACGGGGTGTTTTTCGTGGCGCTCACCTCGATAAGCGACCCCGAGCTGGTAACGTCGACCGTGGCGGGAGCCCTGTCGGTGAGTGAGAGCGCCGGACGAGCACTTAAGGAGGATTTGAAAGATTTCCTGGGCGACAAGGAGTTGCTCCTACTCCTGGACAACTTCGAGCAGGTGGTCGATGCCGCGCCGCTGGTGGGGGAGTTACTCTCGGTTTGCCCTGGCCTCAAGGCGCTCGTAACCAGCCGTACTCTGCTCCGAATCTATGGTGAGCACGAGTACGCGGTGAGCCCGCTCGAACTGGCGGATCCAAGGCACCTGCCGCCGATCGAGAGGCTTAGGCACTACGAGGCGATCGGACTCTTCGTAGAGCGTGCCCGTGCCGCAAAGGCCGATTTCTCCTTGACGAACGAGAATGCTCCGGCGGTCGCCGAGATCTGCGCCCGTCTCGAAGGACTGCCTCTGGCGATAGAGCTAGCCGCGGCGAGGATAAAGCTGCTCTCGCCCCAGGCGATATGTTCCAGGCTTGGCGATCCACTGAAGTTCCTAACGGGTGGGGCACGTGATCTCCCAGAGCGGCAAAGGACCCTGAGGGGCGCAATCGCGTGGAGTCACGCTCTGCTGAGCGAAGACGAGCAGGTGCTCTTCGCGAGACTTTCGGTTTTCTCCGGTGGGTGCGCCCTGGAAGCCGTAGAGGCCGTCTGCGACGCCAAGGGCGACTTGTCGGTAGATATCTTCGAGGGCATCTCCTCGGTCGTGGACAAGAGCATCTTGAGGCAAGAGGGGAGCGAAGAGCCGCGCTTCGTGATGCTCGAGATCATCCGTGAGTACGCCCGAGAGAGACTTGAGGCCGGTGGCGGCGCTGAGGAGATTAGAAGGCTGCACGCCGCGCACTTCCTCGCCCTGGCAGAACAGGGCGAATCGAGACTGCGAGAACCGGAGGAAGCGACGTGGCTAGAGCGCCTCGACATTGAGCATGACAATATGAGGGCGGCTCTCTCCTGGACGCTACAATCAGAGGAGCCCGAGCTGGGACTGCGCTTGGCAGGAACGTTGTGGCGGTTCTGGTGGATGAGGGGACACTACAGTGAGGGTAGGAGATGGCTCGAGGAAGCCCTGGCCAGGGATGGGCGTGCCTCAGCGGCGCGGGCAAAGGCCTTGGAGGCGGTAGGCTGGCTTGCGGATGATCAAGGCGACATCGATCGCGCGGTGGCGGCGGCCGAGGAAGGTCTGCGTATTAGTGCGCGAGCAGAGATACAGAGCAGCGTTACGGCTTCCTTCATACGCATGTTGGGTTCGGCGGCTTATGTGCGCGGAGATCACGAGCAGGCGGCACAACTCTTCGAAGAAAGTCTCACGCTCAGCCGGGAAGTGGGGGACGAGTGGAGTGTTGCATCATCCCTACTCCAATTGGGTAACGTTTCGGGCGACCGAGGGGATTACGAGGAAGCAAGAAAGTTCTATGAAGAAGGGTTGGCCCTGGCCCGGAAATTAGACGACAAGGCACTGCTCGCTTCGGCCTTGATCAGCGTGGGCGCAGAGTTCCTGCTCCAGGGCGATCATAATCGAGGGGCCATGCTAAACGAGGAGGCAGCTGCACTGTACAGGGAACGAGGGAATAGAGGTCACCTCCAATACGCCCTCGACAACCTGGGATGGGCAGCCCTAATGCGTGGAGACCACGAGCAGGCCGTGGCCCTGCACCGAGAGAGCCTCGCGCTGAGCCGGCAGCTTGGCGATAAGCTTGTCGGCGCGGAGGCCCTGGAGGGGCTGGCGTGTTCTGCCAGCGCCAGAGGCGAGGCGGATCGGGTGTCTAGGCTGTTCGGAGCCGCCGAGGCTCTACGGGAGGCAGTGGGCTATCAACAGGAACCAAGAGAGCGTGCCCTGCGGGAGCCCTACCTGGCGGCCGCCCGCCCACGGTTGACAGAGGCAAGGTGGGATGCGGCGTGGGCCGAAGGGAGGCGGCTGGGCTTCGAAGAGTCAATCGCGTACGCACTGGAAAACGAGAAGCTGACAAGCTGAAGTGCTCTAAATGCTGACCAGCGTGTGCGAAGAGGTTCCCTCTTCGCACACTACCCCGCGGCTTCCATCAGGCGATGCACGACCTCAGGCAGCGTGCGCGGGTCGTCGACAATGTGGCTGCGATCCAGCAGGTCCGTGCCGCGGAACTTCTGGCGGGTCAGCTCGGTGGTAACGGCGACGGTCACGGTGCTGGCGGCGAGTGCCGCCATGACTCCCGCCGGGGAATCCTCGATCGCCAGACACTCGCTCGGCCGAACCCCGAGCTCCCGGGCCACAAGAAGGTGCATCTCGGGCGACGGCTTGCCGTGTTCGACGTCTTCGCGGGTAACGACCACGTCGAACTCGTCCGTTAGGTCAAGGACGTCGAGCACGCGCCGGGCCTGCTGTCGGTGGGATTGCGTAGCGAGGGCCGTCAGGAAACCTTCTCGTCGGGCGTCCCGGAGCAGGGCTATGTTGTGCGGGTAGCGGTGCTCCCGGATCAGTTCCTGGTCGCCAAGCAGCTCCTCGTAGATGCCGAGCCGGATATGGACGTAGGCCTGCCAGGGCGTGCCGACACCGAACTCTGCCATGCGCGCTCGAGCCGCTTCCTCCAGCCCGAAACGCCGCATCAGACCGGCGGCGACCTCCTGTCGCGAGAAACCCACCAGGTCCCCGAAGGCGGCGATCACCTGCTCCTCGTCGAGATCGGGGCGTAGTTCGGTGGCGGCGCAGGCGTAGGAGAGGGCCTTGAGCTCCTCGGTCTCTACGAGCGTACCGTCAAGGTCGAAGACGAACGCGCGGATCATGCCGCCTCCTCCCCGAAAATCGTCCCAG
>Ga0126307_10000389_pt1 | contig 28360 bp, 30 predicted proteins | sample Plot28_FD_89955 | JGI IMG/M metagenome (GOLD analysis project Ga0126307, IMG submission 89955) | Serpentine soil microbial communities from UC McLaughlin Reserve, CA, USA - Plot28 | ecosystem: Environmental > Terrestrial > Soil > Grasslands | place: USA: UC McLaughlin Reserve, Lake County... | reverse complement strand
CCAGGTGGCGCTCCACCAGGGCCGGCGCCTGTTCGCCTTCACACGTGCGGGCGACGACGCCGCCCAGGCGTTCGCGCGGGAGCTGGGCGCCGAGTGGGCGGGACCTTCGGACGAACCGGCGCCCGAGGAGCTCGACGCTGCGCTCATCTTCGCCCCCGCCGGACCGCTCGTGCCGGCGGCGCTGCGCGCCGTGGCCAAGGGCGGCAGCGTCGTGTGCGGCGGGATCCACATGAGCGACATCCCGGCGATGCCGTACGAGCTGCTGTGGGGAGAGCGAGTGCTGCGCTCGGTGGCGAACCTCACGCGAGCCGACGGCGAGGAGTTCCTAGCGCTCGCACCCGAGGTGCCGGTGCGCACCGAGGTGGAATCGCACCCGCTCGAGGACGCGAACGAGGCTCTCGCGCGCCTGCGCGGCGGGCTAGTGAGGGGCTCGGCGGTGCTGGTGCCGTAGGCCGGCGCTGCTCGGCTCGACGGTTGCACACCTCGGTCGGATCGGACGCGGCGGCGCGGACGGTGTCGCTATGCGACGCGCCGCAGGCGCTTCGCGCCGCCGCCGCGCGCCGCGCGCGCGGACGTGTCGTCCTCGCGCGCGAACCGCGCCAACGCGGCCGCCACGGCGCGCCAGCCCGCCGGGCTCACCGCCATGCCGCAGTGGCTCGCGTCGATCTCCACATGCTCGTCGGCCGCAGGGTCGAGGCAGGCGCGCCAGTCGACCACGCCGTCGCTGCGCGAGTAGATCGACACGAAGCCGACGCCGTCGGGCATCGGCCCGGCGAGGTGCTCCCAGAACTCGGCGCAGCACTCGCCCTCGAGGCAGGAGCGGCGGAAGAGGCCGGGCGCGCCGAGCGAGCCGAGCCGACTCACCGCCTCGACCTGCAGCCGAACGAGCGGGTGGATCGCGAACGGGTCTACCTGCGGCGAGCCGAGCGTGACGATCCCGGCCACGAGCTCGGGACGGCGGCGGGCCAGCGCCTTCGCGAGGCTCCCGCCGCGGCTCTGGCCGACGATCACGGCCGGGCTGCCCTGCTCGGCCACCGCCCAGTCGAGCCTGCGCTCGAGGCGCGCGAGTGCCGCGCCCGAGCAGTCCACGTTCGTGAACATCCCGGCACGCACGGGGCGGTACTTGGCGCGCTTCAGCCAGTTCGACATCAGGCCGAGCGAGCCGTCGCCCGCGAGGAATCCGGGAATCAACACCACGGGCCGCCCGCGCCCGTCGCGAAGGCCATCACCGCGGAAGACCGGATCGCGCATGAGGGCCGCGGCCTCGAGCCCCACGCGAGCCTCGCGCCAGAGCGGCGGCCGCGCCGTCCCATCCCGCCCGAACGGCGGCCGGATACTGCGCGGAAACGGGAGCGGCGCCCTCATCGCGGCCTCTGCACCCTAATCGTCGGCCGGGACGGGACCGTTTCAAAGGACACCGCACTAAATTGCCCCAGCGTGCGGGCTTTAACCATCGACGACGGCGAGCTCCGCGTCGCGGAGCGGCCGGACCCGGAGCCCGGCGCGGGCGAGCTGCTCGTGCGCGTGCGCGCCTCCGGGCTGAACGGTGCCGACATGCTGCAGCGCCGCGGTGCCTATCCGGCCCCGCCCGGCTCGCCTGCGGACATCCCCGGGCTCGAGCTGGCCGGTGAGGTGGTCGGGCTCGGCGCGGGCGCGCGCCGGTTCTCCGAGGGCGAGCGCGTGATGGCGGTCGTGGGCGGCGGCGGCCAGGCGGAGCTCGCGCTCGTCCACGAGCGCGCCTGCATGCCCGTGCCGGATGGGCTCGACTGGCCCGAGGCGGGCGGCCTCCCGGAGGTCTTCGTGACCGCCCACGACGCCGTCTTCACCCAGGCCGGTCTTCGCCCCGGCGAGCACCTGCTCGTGCACGGGGCGGCCGGCGGCGTCGGCACCGCCGCCGTGCAGCTCGGCCGCGCCGCCGGCGCGCGGCTGACCGCCACCGTGCGCCGCGAGGAGCTGCGGCCGCTCGTGGCCGAGCTCGGCGCTCGCGCGATCGCGCCGGAGGGTTTCGGCGAGCACGGTCCCTACGACGTGATCCTGGAGCTCGTCGGCGCCGCGAACCTCGCGGAGAACCTCGACTCGCTCGCCATCGGTGGACGGATCGCCGTGATCGGCGTGGGCGGGACGGGCCCCGTGGGCGAGATCAACCTCGTGGCACTGATGGGCAAGCGCGGCAGCATCCACGCGTCCACGCTGCGTGCCCGCCCACTCGAGGAGAAGGCCCTCTGCATGCGGCGCGTGGAGAAGGAGGTGTTGCCGATGTTCGAGACAGGCGCGCTCAGGGTCCCGGTGGCGGAGACGTTCCCGCTGGAGGCCGCCGAGGCCGCCTACGAGCGCTTCACGGCCGGCGGGAAGCTTGGGAAGATCGTGGTGCTGCCATGACGGATCGCGCAAGCTGGCGAGCGCCCGAGCTCGGCCCCGCCACGACTCTCGACCTGGGCGGAGGGCGGCGCCTGCGCGCGCACGTGATCGGCGACGGTCCCGCCGTCGTGTTCGTGCACGGCGTGCTCGTGAACGCGAACCTCTGGCGCGGCGTGGTGGCGCGCCTCGACGGCTTCACGCGCGTGACGCTCGACATGCCGCTCGGCTCCCATCTCGAGCCGATGCCGCGGCACGCCGACCTCTCCGGCAGGGCGCTGGCGGCGATGATCGGCGAGGCGATCGACGCGCTCGAGCTGAGCGACGTGACGATCGTGGGCAACGACACCGGCGGCGGCCTGACGCAGCTGCTGGCCGTGCGCCGCCCCGAGCTGATCGGCCGGATGGTGCTCACCTCGTGCGACGCCTTCGACAACTTCCCGCCGCGCTTCTTCCGGATCGTGCTCGCTCCGGCTCGGATCCCCGGCGCCATTCCACTCGCGTTTGGCGGCCTGCGGCTGCGGCCGCTGCGGAGGCTCCCGATCGCGTTCGGCTGGCTCACCACGAAGCCGATCGCCCGCGAGGCCGAGGACTCCTACGTGCTCCCCGTGCTTACGCGCGGCGCGATCCGGCGCGACGTGCGCAAGCTGCTGGGCGGCCTCGACGCCGCCGACACGCTGGACGCCGCCACGCGGCTTACGCGCTTCGAGCGCCCCGCGCTGATCGCCTGGTCCGAGCGCGACCGCTTCTTCCCGCCGGAGCACGGCGAGCGCCTGGCGAAGCTCATCCCGGACTCCCGCTTCGAGCTGATCGAGGGGGCTCGCTCGTTCAGCCCCGAGGACGCGCCCGACCGGCTCGCCCGGCTGATAGCGGATTTCGCGCGCGGCTAGACCACGAGGCGGTGCGCTCAGGACACAGCCGTCTGCACGGGCACCTCGAAGAACTCGACAGAGGTGCGGCGCTCGCTCGCGCCCGGGTTCATCGCGTTGAGCGCCTCGTCGCCGCGACGCATGGCGTCCTCGCTGTCGAACAGCGTGATCCCGAGACCCCCTCCGGTCTCGCGGTTCACGAGCATCAGCATCTTGGCGCCCTCGAGCCCCTCCGGGGTGTCCTCCGACTCGACGGAGGTGCGAACCACCTCGATGGCATCGTCGACCTTGGCGGGATCGCTTTCGAACGTCGCTACTCGTGCGTACATATCGCCTCCTCGCTGGACGGGAACGGGGCGGAGACTACGCCGAGTTGCGCAGCAGGTCGGTGTCGAGGACCATTTCGCCCGGCGTCCCGCTGAGGACGATTCCCGTGAGCGCGGGCACGCCCGGGCGCACGCTGATCGGAAGGTCGTCGGTGGCGAGCCACGAGGCGAGACGGTCCGCATCGCCTTCGAGTCGCAGCTCGGTGATCCGGACGTCCTCGGTGCGGTGGGTGGCCGGCGCCTGGCCCGGGAGACGCGTCCCGCGTTCCCACTCTATGAAGAACGGAAGCGAGGGCTCGGCGGCCGCCTGCTCGATCCCGGCAAGCCGCCAGCGCAGGAGCCCGCCGCTCCGCATGGCACGCGAGCCGGAGGCCACGCTCAGGCCGAGCCGCCGGGCGACGTCGTCGAGGTCGCTGGTGCGTACAGCCCAGCCCAGCAACCCGGCCGGGGCAGGGGAAGTGCGCGCGACCCAGCTCCCGAACGGGCTCTGTGCCGCTTCGGCCTCGTCGACGACCGCAACAAGCTCGAGGTACGTGTCTCCAAGCGGCACGATCCGGTTGGCCGTGCCCCACCCCGGGTGCCGGCCGCCCTCAACCGAGACGAGGCCATAGCGGGCCTCGAGCTCGCCGCCGGCCGCTGTGAGATCCGCGACGGCGATCAGGACGTGGTCGAGCTGTATCGCGTCGCACCTTTCAGCATCGACCACCGAATAGGTGGTTCAGGCTGCAAGGTGACCTAATTCAGCCGCTCGACGAGCATCGCCTGCCCCTGCCCGCCCGCCACGCACATCGTCTCGAGCCCGATCGTCCTGTCGTCGGTCTCGAGGCCGTTCAGGAGCGTGGTCATGATGCGCGCACCCGTCATCCCGAACGGATGGCCGAGCGCGATCGCTCCACCGTGAGGGTTCAGCTTCTCGAGCGGGATGCCCGTCTCGGCCATGATCGGGATCACCTGGGCGGCGAACGCCTCGTTCAGCTCGACGGTGTCCACGTCGTCGACCGTCATGCCCGCGCGCTCGAGCACTCCGCGGATCGCCCAGATGGGGGCCACGCCCATGTACTCCGGCTCGTTCGCCGCCGTGGCGGAGGTGATGATGCGCGCGCGCGGCCGCAGGCCGAGCTCGTTCGCCCTCGTGTCCGACATGACGAGCACGGCGGCCGCGCCGTCGTTGAGCGGACAGGAATTGCCGGCCGTGACCTTGCCGTCCTCCTTGAACGCCGGGTCGAGCTCCGCCAGCTTCTCGAGCGTCGACGACGCGCGCGGCCCGTCGTCCTTCGCGACGACCGTCCCGTCGGACAGCGTGACGGGCACGATCTCGCGCTCGAAGTAGCCGTTCTCCTGGGAGGCCACGGCCAGCTCCTGCGAGCGCTGCGCGTACTTGTCCATGTCGGCGCGGCTCACCTCGTAGCGCTCGGCCACGTTCTCGGCGGTCAGGCCCATCGAGATGTACGCGTCCGGACGGCCGTCCCCGCCCTGGAGCTTCTCGTTCTGATCCTGCGGGCGCGCGCCCTCGACGGCCTCGTTGTAGCGCGACACCCACTCCACGCCCGCCGCGATGTACGCGTCGCCCTGACCCGCCACGACGGCGTTCGCCGCTTGACGGATCGCCTCGAGCGACGACGCGCAGTAGCGCGACACCGTGGCGCCGTTCACGCCGAGCGGCAGCTTCTCCGATAACAGCACCATGATGCGCGCGAGGTTGAAGCCCTGGAGGCCCTGCGGCAGCCCGACGCCGCAGTAGAGCTCCTCGACGAGCGCGGGGTCGACCTCGGGATTGCGGTCGAGCAGAGCGTCCACCACGAAGGCGCCCATCTCGTCCGGGCGGAGCTGTGCGAGCGAGCCCTTGAAGGCACGGCCGATCGGGGTGCGGACGGCGTCGACGATCACTGCTTCGGGCATGGCGTGTTCGGCTCCTTGGGTGAGAAACTGCCTGGTTCCTAACTATGGAGGCTAGCGCGGCCGGACGGCCGGCGCGCTACCGGGGCGGCATGCGCAGCGCGCCGTCGAGGCGCAGCACCTCTCCGTTCAGCATGCCGTTCTCGGCGATGTGGCAGGCGAGCGCGGCGTACTCGTCGGGCCGGCCGAGCCGCGACGGGAACGGGATCTGCGCTCCGAGCGCGTCCCGCGCCTCCTGCGGTAGCCCGGCGAGCAGGGGCGTGTCGAACAGGCCGGGCGCGATTGTGCAGACGCGGATGCCGAGCCGGGCGAGATCGCGCGCCGCCGGCAGCGTCAGGCCCACCACGCCGCCCTTCGAAGCCGAGTAGGCGGTCTGCCCGATCTGACCGTCGAACGCGGCGATCGACGCCGTCATGACCACCGCGCCGCGCTCGCCCTCGGAATCCGGCTCGCTCGCCGCCATCGCGGCGGCGGCCAGCCGCAGCACGTTGAAGGTGCCGATCAGGTTCACGCGGACCACCGTCTCGAAAGGCGCCAGCGCGGCGGGCCCGTCCTTCTTCACGGTGCGCTCGGCCCAGCCGATGCCCGCGCAGGACACCGCGAGCCTGAGCGCGCCCGCCGCCTCGACCGCGGCGCCGACCTGCTGCTCGTCCGTCACGTCGGCCCGGACGAACGATGCGGCGCCGCCCAGCTCGTCGGCGAGCGCCGTGCCGCGCTCCTCGTTCAAGTCAGCGATGGTCACGCGCGCGCCGCGCGCGGCGAGCTGGCGAGCCGTGGCCTCGCCGAGTCCGCTGGCGCCGCCGGCCACGAGCGCGCCGGCCCCGTTCAGCTCCATGGGCGCGGCAGGCTACACGGGCGCCGCGAACGCCATCCCGAACAAGCCGGCGCCGTCCGTCAGGAAGCGCTCGAGCCGCAGGCCGGCGGCGCTCAGCTCGTGCTTCACGGCGTCCTCGGTGAACTTCGCCGAGATCTCGGTGCGGATCTCCTCGCCGTCCGCGAGCGTCAGCTCGAGGTCGACGCCGTGGATGCGGACCTGCTGGGCTCCGTTCGCGCGCAGGCGCATCTCGATCCAGGAGTTCGCCTCGTCGAAGAAGGCCACGTGCTCGAACGCGGCCGGCTCGAAGTCGGCTCCGAGCCCCGCGTTGATGACCCGCAGGACGTTCCGGTTGAACTCCGCGGTCACGCCCTCGGCGTCGTTGTAGGCGGCCTCGAGCACCGTTCGGTCCTTCACCAGGTCGGTTCCGACGAGCAACCGGTCGCCGCGAGCCATGAGCCCACGGAGGCGCGCGAGGAACTCGGCGCGCTCGTGCGGGAAGAGGTTGCCGATCGTGCCGCCGAGGAATGCGAACAGGCGGCTGCGGCCGTCCGGGATGTGTTCGAGGTCACGGCCGAAGTCGCCCACCACGCCGTGCACCTCGAGGCCGGGGTAGTGCTCGACCAGCTCGAGCGCACACGCCTCGACCACGGAGCCGTCCACGTCGAACGGCACGTAGCGGCGCAGGGCGCCGCTGCCCGCCATGGCGTACAGGAGCGCGCGCGTCTTCGAGGCCATCCCGGAGCCGAGCTCCACGAGCTCCTCGGCGCCGTCCACGAGCAGCGGGGCATGCCGGTTCAGGATCTCGCGCTCACTGCGGCACTGGTAGTACTCGGGCAGCGTCGTGATGCGGTCGAACAGCTCCGAGCCGCGCTCGTCGTAGAAGTACTTCGGCGGCAGCTCCTTGAGCGGACGCCCGAGCCCCTCGCGCACGTCATCGGCCAGCGAGTCCGCGACCGGGTGGCGCTCGATCACGAGCTGACCGTCGGGCGTCTCGCTCACTCCAGCTCACCGTCCTGCGCGCAGCGGAAGCCCGCGAAGATCTGGCGGCGCTGCGGGTGGTCCCAGTTGCGGAAGGTCGCGCGCGCGACGCGCCGCCGCGTGGCCCAGGAGGCGCCGCGCAACACTCGCTGGCCCGTCGAGAAGAACACCTGCGAGTACTCGCGATACGGATGCACCCGGAAGCCGGGATACCCGTCGAGCTCGCTCGCCGTCCACTCCCAGCAGTCGCCGAGGAACGGCCCGGCGGGACCGGGGCCGAAGTCGAGCTGGTCGAGGTTGCCGTGCTCCTCGCCGGCCAGCGTGGCGACGTATTCCCACTCGAACTCGCTCGGAAGCCGCGCGCCTCGCCAGCGTGCGAACGCCTCGGCCTCGAAGAACGAGACGTGCATCACTGGCAGCTCCGGCTCGAGTGGCACGGTCCGGTCGAAGCGCCGCACACCGCCGTCGCGCGTCCAGTAGAGCGGACGCTCCCAGCCGTCGCGCTCGCGATGCACCCAGCCGGCGTCGCTCCAGAGCTCGCGGCGGCGGTAGCCGCCGTCGGCCACGAACTCGGCGAAGGCGGCGGTCGTGACGGGCGCGCGGTCGATCCGGAAGGCGGCCAGCTCGCGCTCGTGGCGCGGCCGTTCGTTGTCGTACGCGAAGCCCTCGGCGCCGTCGCCGATCGCGACCGTCGCCGAAGGCACCTCGATCGTCCCGCGCGCCGCCTCGCCGCGCGGCTCGCGGCGGTCGGGCGAATAGACGCCCGGCTCCGCCAGCTGCAGCGTCTGGAGCATCGTCTCGTTGTGCTGATGCTCGTGCTGGATGAGCATCTCGACGATGAACGGCGACACGCGGTCGAGCGCCGAGAGCGTGCGCTCGCGCACCGCGTCGAGATAGGCGAGCGCCTCGCGGCGCCGCAGAGAGGAGATATCGCCGCGGAGGGCGCGCGGCGTCTCGAACGCGTCGTAGACAGCGGCCAGGTCCTCACGCAGGAGGCTCGCGCCGGTCTCGCGGGAGACCCAGAGATCCTCGAAGGCGGCGATGTGCCCGAGGTCCCACACGAGCGGGCTCATCAGCGGATCATGCACGCGCTCGAGGTCGCGATCGCTCAGGTCCTCGACGAGGCGCAGAGTGCGCTCGCGGGCGTCATGAAGAAGCGCTTCGACCCCTCCAAGGGGCGGTGAGTGTGCGATATCGAGCGTCACGGGCGGGGCTGCCGCCTAAGTCTCGCAGCAGCCCGGGGCGTTACGCGTGAACTATTCCGAAACGCGCTCCACGAGGAAGGAGATGCGCACGAGCGCGCGCCACTCGCCGAGGTTGTCGCCGCGCAGGCCGGTCGAGACGACGTCGACCGCCTTGATGTTGCGGAGCGACTGGCGCGCTTCGTCGAGCGCCGCCTTCACCGCTCCATCGGAGCTCTCCGGCGAGCTCCCCACGACTTCGATGATCTTCGTGACCGGCAAACGCTCACGCTCCTCTCGGTCGTTGGCGGGGCCAGCCTATCCGCTGTAGGGTGCCGCCACATGGAGGCCTCGCGCGCTCAGGGGAGGAGCGGCTATCTCGACACGTCGCGCCTGTCTCCCGGCGAGTTCCTCGGGATGGGGGCCGCGCTGGTGCTGCTTGGGTCCCTCTGGCTGCCCTGGTTCACCACGAGCGAGACGAATCGCTTCTCGGAACTCGCCGGCGCGAGCGGCGGCGAGGGAGCGAGCGCCTGGGAGGTCTTCTCGACGCTCGACATCCTGCTCGTGGGGGCGGTGACCGCGCCGTTCCTCCTGAGCTGGATCATCGCGCGTGGCCACAGGCTCACCTGGAAGCCGGGAGAGGTGACGATGATCGTGGGGATCACCGCGTTCATGCTGATCCTCTGCAACGGGATCATCCTCGGGCGCCCCGGTGACAGCGTCGACATCGGGCTTGGGATCGGCTACTGGGTGGCGCTCGCGGCGTCGCTCGGGCTGCTCGCCGCCGGATACCTGCGCCAGTCGGTATACGGCGATCCCAAGAAGCCCCCCGGTGTGATCTAGTCCGGGCCGATGGAGGCCGGATCCCAGATCGGCGCGCCGCCGCACGGCACGGGCAGCGGCCGCCCGGACCGCAACCTCGCGATGGAGCTCGTGCGGACCACCGAGTACGCCGCGCTCGCCTGTGCGCGCTGGATCGGCCGCGGCGACAAGGAGGGGGCCGACGCCGCTGCCGTCGACGCCATGCGGATGCTGCTCGACACGGTCTCGATGAACGGCATCGTCGTGATCGGAGAGGGCGAGAAGGACGAGGCGCCGATGCTCTACAACGGCGAGCAGATCGGCGACGGGTCGCCGCCGCAGGTGGACGTCGCGGTCGATCCGCTCGAGGGCACGGAGCTGTGCGCGAAGGGACTCCCCAACGCCATCGCCACGATCGCCCTGTCCGAGCGCGGCACGATGTTCGACCCCGGTCCGTGCGTCTACATGATGAAGATGGCCACGTCGCGCGACATGGCGCACCTGCTCGACCTCGACCGGCCGCTCGGCGAGACGCTCGAGCTGATGGCTAAGGAGAAGGGCGTGCCGGTCGGCGACCTCGTGGTGATCATGCTTGACCGTCCCCGGCACGACGACTTCATGGCCGAGATACGCGAAGTGGGGGCTCGCATCCGCCTGATCCCTCACGGCGACGTCTCGGCCGCGCTCGTGGCCGTCACACAGGGCTCGCCGGTCGACCTCCTCTACGGCATCGGCGGCACCCCCGAGGGCGTGTTGGCGGCCGCCGCGATCCAGTGCACGGGCGGCCAGATCCTCGGGCGCCTGTGGCCGCGCTCCGACGAGGAGCGCCGGGCCGCGCTCGAAGCCGGCTACGACCTCGAAGAGGTGCTCGACAAGGACAGGCTCGTGTCCGGCCGGGACGTTTTCTTCGCGGCGACCGGCGTGACGGACGGCGAGATGCTGCAGGGCGTCCACTTCATCGCGCCCCAGGGCGCCACGACGGAGTCGATCTCGATGCGGTCGCGCTCAGGCACCGTCAGGACGATCACCGCTCGCCACGACCGCGCGAAGCTGCGGGAGATAATGGGCGAGCGCCTCGGATAGGGATCGCTCACACCGGGCTAGCCCGGCGTTCGCGGCGGCCGGATCCGCTCACACCGGGCTAGCCCGGCGTTCGCGGCTGAGCGTCCCGACGACCGACTCCTCCAGCTCGAGGTTCGCGAGGGAGCGCAGGAAGGCGTGGGTCACGATCACGTGCAGTCGCAGCTGCGTCTGGTCGTAGATGAAGCGGCCGATTGTCGAGAACCAGCCCCAGCCCGCGATCAGCGGGTAGAAGCTCACGACCTCGGAGGAGACGGTCGCCGTGACCTCGCCGGCGCCGTCGGTGCCGACGGCGCGCTCGACCGTCAGTCGCAGGTAGCCGCGCCCGCGCCCGCTCGGCGCCACCAGGAGCCCACGCTCGATCGGCCACGTCACGCTGCCACGCTCGGCCGCTGTCTCGTACTCGGGCGGGCGGAACCGGAGCAGCACGAGCGGGCGCCCGAACAGCACCACCTCGCGCGAGTCCGGGCCGTAGAGCACGCGCAGGGCGCCGAGCGAGATCCGCTCGAGGAAGTGCCAGTAGCTGCGCGCGAGGCGCTCGAGGTGCTCCGGCGACCAGATCCCGTCGAGCTCCGTGCGCGGCAGCGTCACGCGCGCGACCTGCTTCGAGCGGGTCGCGCCGTCCTGCGCGTAGCTCTCCGACTCCGGCAGCACGATCGCGACGCGCGCTCGCGCGCGGCGGTGGCGCTCGAGCAGGCGGCGCGGGTCGCGCCTTCTCACAGGAGCTCGACCTCCACCGTAGCTCCGGCTGGCAACGCGCCCTCGCCGGCCGCGACGCGCGCGAGCGCGTCCGCGCCGAGCATCGAGGTGAGCATGTGCGAGCCCTGCGGCCCCGTGCTTGTCGCGCGGAGCCCGTTCGCCGTCCGCCGCAGGCGCACCCTCACAGCCTGCTCGCGCGCCGGGTGGCGCTCGATCGGCTCGTCGAGGGTGACGGTGGCGGTCGCGGCGTCGGGCGACCGCCCCTGGAGCGCGCGCAGCGCCGGCCGGACGAACAGCTCGAAGGTGACCATCGCGGAAACCGGGTTCCCGGGTAGGCCGAAGACGAGCACGCCGACCTTGGTGCCAAACCAGGTGGGCTTCCCGGGGCGCAGGCTCACGCCCCAAAAGCGCTCGTCCACGCCGAGCCCGCGGAGCGCCGGCTTGACGTGGTCGTGAGGCCCGACGGAGATCCCGCCCGAGGCGATCACCACGTCGGCCGTCGCCAGCGCACCGGCGAGCGCGGTGCGCGTGGCCTGCGCGTCGTCGGGCACGTTCCGGCGGCCAGCGAGCTCGGCGCCCGCGCCGGCCACCTGCGCGCCGAGCGCATACACGTTCGAGGAGTAGATGCCGCCGGGCGGCAGCGGTTGGCCTGGCGGCACGAGCTCGTCGCCGGTCACGACGAGCGCCACGCGCGGGCGGCGCCCGCAGCGCACGGCGGCGCGGCCGATGGCGGCCGCGGCGCCGATTGTCGCCGCGTCGAGCGGCGTGCCGGCGGTCGCGACCGGCCGTCCCGCAGGGAGGTCCTCGCCGGCGTAGCGCACGTTGGCGCGCGGCTCGGTGGCCGGCACGCGCACGCGCTCCGTCGGTCTCGCTACTGGCTCGGCGCGCTCGAGCGGCACAACGGCGTCCGCGCCGGCGGGCAGGGCCGCGCCGGTCGAGATCCGGATCGCCGTGCCGGGGCGCACCTGCTCGGCGGCCGGCGCCCCGGCGCGAGACTCGCCGATCACCTCGAGCTCCGCCGCGGGTCCGGCGCGCACGGCGTAGCCGTCCATCGCCGAGCCGTCGAACGGCGGCACGTCGATTGGGCTCGTTACGTCCTCGGCCAGCACCCGCCCGAGCGCCTCGGCGAGCGGAACGTCCTCGGCCTCGAGCGGTCGCACCGCCTCGAGGACGCGCGCGCGAGCCTCGTCGATCGATATCAGCACGCGCGAATCTTCCCAGCGCGAAACGCCATGCGCTCACGAGCGCGGCCGCCGGGAGCGCGGGTACGATCACCCGAGCCGGACCAGGACGTCCGGACTGTCACGAGTGAACGCCGCGCCATGAAACCCATCAGGGGCCCGCTCGCGCGCCTCGACCGCTCGCGCGACGAGCTGGCCAAGGCGTGGCTCGTGAAGCTCATTGAGCGCGCGTCGCTGGACGAGATCGCGGAGCTGCCGACGGACCGCATCGCGCGCGAGCTGCCGGAGCTGATCGGCGACATCGTGCGCCGCGCGGCCGACGCCGAGGACGCCTACGAGCTCTCGGCCGACGAGATCCAGCGCGCCGCGGCCCTCGGTGCGCTGCGCGCGGGCACGCGCGACCGCAACGCGGCGGAGCTCGCGCGCGACCTCGCCTCGCTCCAGGCGGTACTCGTGCGCGCTCTCCGCGAGGAGCTCGCGAGCGGCGATCCCGACGAGTTCGCCGACGCCGTCGAGCGGCTCGTCGAGTCGACCGGCGCTGTCCAGGCCGCCGCGATCGATGCGCTCGTGCAAAGCCGCTCGCGCGAGCTCGAGTCACAGGCGAACACCGACCCGCTGACCGGGCTCGGCAACCTGCGCGCCCTCCAGCGACAGCTCGCGACGCTGCTCGCGGCGCAGAAGCGCTACGGGCGCGGCTTCGCGGTGCTGCTGATGGACATCGACGGCCTGAAGCGCATCAACGACGGTCACGGCCACCAGGCGGGCGACCGCGTGCTGATGCAGGTGGCGATGTCCGTGCGGCGCTCGGTGAGAGAGGTCGACCTCGCTGCGCGCCTCGGCGGCGACGAGTTCTGCGTGCTCGCGCCGGAGCAGGACGCCGCAAGCGCCGCCAAGCTCGCCGGGCGGCTCGGCGACGCGGTCCGCGCGGAGGCCGCGATGCCCGACGAGCCACCCGTCGCGATGTCGATCGGCGTGGCCGCCTGCCCCGAGCACGGTGATGACGCGGAGTCCCTGATCGACGGCGCGGATCGCGCGATGTACCGCGCCAAGGCGTCGGGCGACGGCGTGGCGGTGAGCGACAGCTCGGGCGCCGAGCTCGCCGAGGAGGCGAAGACCTAGCCAGCCGCCTGCTCGAGCAGCGCGGCCGTCGATTCGGCGATGTGCGGGCGCAGGGCGTCGGCGCCGTCGGTCTCGAGCGCCTCGACGAGCCGTTCGTGGTCGCTCGCGATCCGCTCGAACGTCCAGGCGGGCGGCAGCTGGAGGACGAACAGCCGCAGCTCGGCGCCCGCCTGGCGATGCACGGCCGCGAGCCGCGGGCTGCCGGCGGCCTCGACGATCGCGTGGTGGAGCGCCTCGTGGGTCTCCGCCACCGCCCCCCACGAGGGGCGCGCGCGCCGGCACGCCGACGCCAGCCGGCGCATCGCCGAGTGCACCAGGGCCGGCAGCCGGCCGCCCCCGGCCGCGAGCGCCATGCGCGCCGCCTCAACCTCGATCGCCGTGCGCAGCTCGGAGAGCCCGCGCACGTCCTCGGCGGTCAGGAGCGCCACGCGCGCGCCGCGGTTCGGCTCGATCTGCACGATCCCCTCCGCCGACAGCGCGCGCAGCGCGGAGCGCAGCGAGTGGCGCGCCACGTCGTACTCGCGCGCGAGCGTCTCCTCGCGCAGCGGCGTGCCGGGCTCGAGCTCGCCGTCGAGGATGCGCGCCCGCAGGGACTCCGCCAGCGCGTCGACCGTCGAGCGCCGCGGCAGCTCGCGGGGCGGACTACTCGATGAGGCCATGGCGAATTCCGATGGCCACGGCCTGCGTGCGGGTTGACGCCTCGAGCTTCGCGAGGATCCGCTTCGTGTGGGTGCGGACCGTCTCGGTCGAGAGCCCGAGCCGCTCCGCCACCTGATCCGTCTGCATCCCGTCGGCGAGCATTTGCAGGATCTCGCGCTGGCGCGCGCTCAACGTGCGATCTCCCTCGTCGAGCACGATGGTGGACGAAAGCCCGGGATCCACGTAGAACTCGCCGGCGCGCGCCGCCTCGACGGCGCGCACGAGGTCCTCGGAGGGGGAGTCCTTGCGCACGTAGCCCTTCACGCCGGCTTTGAGGGCCTCGCTCAGGAGTCGCGCTCCCCCGTCCGAGGTGAACACGACGATCGGCGCGTTCACGCGGTCCTGCAGGCGCCCCACCACCGCGGCGATGTCGACGCCGACTCGCCAGGGGTCCACGATCACGACATCCGGCTGCTGGCCATTGGCCGCGTCGCCGAGATCGTCGAGCGAGGGCGCGTCCGCGACCTCCGCTCCCCGGAACGCGCTCTCGAGCACAGCGCGGACGCCGGCGCGCACGACTGGGTGGTCGTCGACGATGAGGCAGCGAGGGGAGTCCTTCGCGCCGGTGGGCACGCGCTCAGGATACCTCTAAAAGCAAAGCGATCCCCGTCCAGGAGGAACGCCCCGCCCTCGCGGCGGGCACATGCCTCTCCTCGCGGCGGCTACGGGCGCGGGAGCCGGCGGATCAGCTCGCGGCTGAGCGCACCTGCCAAGCGGACGCCGCTGCCAGCGATGCCGAAGGCTGCGCGCACGGCTTCCCTGAGCGGATCAGCCTCCGGAGCACGCCTCCATCGTCCGCCATCGGCGGCAGTCTGTCGCTCACCCGCGCGAGGTTTCGTGGGCCCGTGAACGCGGGGACAAAGAGGCCACACGACCCACGACCGGTTGACCGGCTAGTCAGCGTCCGTTCGGCTCTGCCGCGGTTGACTTCACTATCTGTAGCGTTAGTGTTTAGACAGTCTGCTTGACTGGGGCGAGCGCCCTCGCGCTCGGCCCTGCCGCCGCAAGGAAAAGGATGTCTGTAGCTGAACTTCAAGAGCTCGAGGAGGTCAAGCTCCTACTCGCCAAGGGACAGGCGCTTGGGACGCTGACCTACGCCGAAGTGGCCACGGCCCTTGCCGAGGTCGAGCTTGACGAGGGCGACATCGAGGAGCTGCACGGCTACTTCGAGCGCTCCGAAATCGAGCTCGTGGAGGACGACCCGACCCACTCCGAGCCTCAGGTCGAGCGGGCGGTCGACCGTCGCAGCCGTCGCAAGAAGGCGGCGATCGATCTGAAGCCCGACATGACCACCGACTCCCTTCAGCTGTTCCTGAAGGACATCGGCAAGGTCAGGCTGCTCACGGCTCAGGAGGAGGTCGATCTGGCCAAGCGCATCGAGCGCGGCGACCTCGACGCCAAGCAGAAGATGGTCGAGTCGAACCTGCGCCTGGTCGTCTCGATCGCAAAGAACTACCGCAACCAGGGGCTGCCCTTCCTCGACCTGATCCAGGAGGGCACGCTCGGGCTGGTGCGCGCCGCCGAGAAGTTCGACTACCGCAAGGGCTTCAAGTTCTCTACCTACGCGACCTGGTGGATCCGCCAGGCGATCGCCCGCGCGCTCGCCGACAAGGCACGCACGATTCGCATCCCGGTGCACGTGGTCGAGAAGCTCAACAAGATCGGCCGCGCCGAGCGCAAGCTCGTGACCGAGCTCGGGCGTGAGCCGACCGCCGACGAGATCGCCGAGCACACCGGCATCGAGCCGGACGAGGTCGAGTCGATCAAGCGCTCGGCGCAGGCGCCCGTGTCGCTCGAGAAGCCGGTCGGAGACGAGGAGGAGTCCGAATTCGGCCAGTTCATCGCGGACGAGCGCGCGGAGTCGCCCTACGAGCGCGCCGCGGAGATCCTCACGAAGGAGGCGCTCCGCGAGGCGCTGGAGAACCTCTCCTACCGCGAGCGGCGCGTGCTCGAGCTCCGCTACGGCCTGGGCGGCGAGCACCCGCGGACGCTCGACGAGGTCGGCCGCACGTTCAACGTCACGCGCGAGCGCATCCGCCAGATCGAGAACCAGTCTCTGAAGAAGCTGCAGTCGCTGGCCGAGGCGCAGAAGCTGCGCGACGTCGCCTGAGCCCGTCGGCGCGGCTCGCCGGAACGGGGATCCTTTCGGTTCTGGGCGGCCTTGCCGCGCTGACGGTCGCGCTGCGGAGACGACCCCGATGAGCCCGGAGCGAGCAGACCGCGATTCGCCGCGGCCTGCTCGCACGCGCGCTCAACCGAGCAGCTCGCAGCCGTTCGCCGCGGCGACGGCGGCCACCTGCTCCCAGTCGGGCTCCTCGTCCGGCGGCGGCGGCACTTTGCGGCTGTGCGCCGGCTCGCTCATCTCGCGCACGAGCTTCTCGAAGCCGCCCGGCACGCAGATGAACAGCATCCGGCAGCCGTCGTCGCCGACCGTGAACCTGTGCGGCACGTCGCGCGGCCCGAACGCGTAGTCGCCGGCGCTCAGCTCGAACTGCTGGTCGCCCACTTGCACGGTCAGCGAGCCCTCGAGGACGTAGAACGCCTCGTCCTCGCGGCGGTGGACGTGCAGCGGCGCCTCGGCGCCGGGCGGCTCGGTCATCTCGACGATCGTCAGCAGGCCGCCGGTGTCCGCGGCGGTCGCCTTGATCACCGCGAGCGCGCCGAGCCACCAGCGCGCCTCGCCTTCGTCGCTCCGGACGACACGTGCCTCCGCGGCCTGGGTGATCTGCTGGGTCATCGATCCTCCTCGGGGTTGTGGTCCATGGCGAGGAGCGAGATCGCGAAGCGCCAGCCGCCGTCGGAGCCGCGTCGCACGACGCTCGTCCCGGCGGCGCCGAGCACGAGCGCGAGGTCATGCGCCTGTACGACCCGCCGCGGGTCGGCCACATACGTGTAGTCGCTGTTCCAGAGCGCCGACGCCGAGCGGGCGATCTGGCGGCTACCGCGAGCCTCACCGGCCACGCCATCGGCCATCAGCAGAGCCGATGCCTCGAAGAGTGCCGGTACCGCGGTCGAGTCGCGAAGCACGAATGCGTCCTCGAGCAGCAGCTCGAGCTCCTCGGGTGTGCTCGCTCCTTGCCTCATGCCCGGCCACGCTACGGCCGCGCCGATGCGCCGGCCATACCAGGAAGCTGGTGTTTACGGCCGGGCGCGCGCGACGTATCTTGCGTTCATGAGCGCGAGCGCCATGCAGCTTGCCCGGGACCGGATAGCGGAGCTCGCCCTGCGCGGCCACGACCTCGTGACGTTCTGGCGGGAGTGCAGCGAGCCGCTCAGGGCGGCGGTTCCGTATTTCGACGAGCCCTGCTGGTACACCCTCGACCCGGCGTCGCTCCTCATCACGAGCCACTTCCACCACGGTCTTCCCGAGTTCCCGCCGGAGATGCTGCAACACGAGTACTACGACGACGACGTGAACCAGATCGCCGACGTGGCACGCTCCGAGGCCGGGGTCTCGACGCTCCACGAGGCGACAGGCGGCGATCCGTCCTCGAGCCCGACCTGGCACCTCAACATGCAGATGGGCGGCGATCAGGAGATGATTGCGGCGCTGCGGACCGACTCGGGCCACGTCTGGGGAGCGGTGGGCATCTACCGCGACCCGGGCAGGCAGCTCTTCGACGCAGACGAGCAGGCCTTTCTACGCTCGATCGCCGGCGACCTCGCGGCGGGTGCGCGCACCGGCCTGCTCGTCGGCGAGGCGCGCGACCCGGAGTGGCCGGACTCGCCCGGGCTCGTCGTACTGTCGGCGGACGGCGAGATCGAGTCGACCACGGCGGGCGTGGAGCAGTGGCTCGCCGATCTTCCGGACGGAGACCTCGACGCGGGCCGCCTGCCGTCCGCCGTCCACGCGGTGGCCGGACGCGCGCTGCGGAGCGCATCGGGCGGGGAGCGGCCGGGCGAGCTCGCGCTCGCCCGCGTTCTGTCCCGCTCGGGAACGTGGGTGGTGCTGCACGGCGCCGCGATGGTGGGATCCGGCGCTCGCCGCGCCGCCGTGATCGTGGAGCCCGCGCATCCCGCGAGGATCACCCCGCTCCTGATGTCGGCGTACGGCCTGACCGAGCGCGAGCAGGAGGTCACCCGGCTGGTGCTCCAGGGAGATTCGACCGCGCAGATCGCAGAGCGCCTCGTCGTCTCGCCGCACACCGTGCAGGAGCACTTGAAGCGCATCTTCGAGAAGACGTCGGTCCGCAGCAGGCGCGAGCTTGTCGGCAAGGTCTTCTTCGCCCACTACCAGCCGCGCTTCCGCGACAACGAGAAGCGCGCGCTGGCCGGCGACCCGGTGCGGGGCGAGCCGTTCCCCGAGGCTGACCGCGCTCGAGCGACCTAGAGCTGCGCCAACAGCCGGCGGCCTCTGGTGGTCGGCGCCGACGCCATCAAACTGGCTGCCCGAATGGCACGATCAGGCGATGCTTCGCCGAGGGTCAGCGACCTGCTCGACCAGTGGCGCCGAGAAGAGCAGCCACGGACGCTGGGCGACCTTGTCGAGGCGTTCGGCGAGAGGAGTTTCGCGATCGTCTTCATCGTTCTGCTGAGCGTGCCAGCGTTGCCGCTGCCGACGGGCGGCGTCACGCATGTCTTCGAGGCCATTGCGATGCTCATCGCGGCTCAGCTGGTCGTGGGACGGCGCTCGATCTGGGTACCGGCTCGGTGGAGGCGCCTCGACCTGCGCGGACGCGCCGGCGCGCGCGTGCTTGAGGTACTCGTGCGGAGGATCCGCTGGCTGGAGCGTTTCTCACGCGAGCGACTGCCGTACCTGACCCGTGCGCGCCCGGCGCGTACGCTGTTCGGAACGCTCGTCTTCGCGTTCTCGCTCGCGGCGTTCGTCGCGCCGCCATTCTCCGGCCTCGACACGCTGCCTGCGCTGGGCGTGGTGATCATGTCGCTCGGAGTCCTGCTCGCGGACTTCGTTCTCGTCGCGGCCGGGACGCTTATCGGGTGCCTGGGCGTTGCGGCCGTGATCGGCCTCGGCGGCCTCGTCGTCCGGGTGCTCGGCGACGTCCTCTAGAGCAGCTACCACGACGATCATCACCGGTTGAGCGCGGCGGCGGTGCTTCTAGGCCAACGGTATTGACCCCTGCGAGAGTGACGTGGCGGACGGCTGAGCGGAGAACGGCGGCAGCCCCCGCCCCGGCGAACCGGGACGGGGGGCTCCAGACACCTCCCGTGGAGGCCCGCTACTGGCTCGCCAGGGCGGGCTGGCCGGCGGGAGCCTTCGAGATCGCCTCCTCCTCGTGGCGCCACGGGAGCCGCAGCGTCAGGACGAGGAAGCCGATCCCCGCCAGCAGCAGGGCGAAGCCCATGATGACCGCGAAGTTCGCGACATTCTCAGCAAAGTACGACGTGTTGAGAGCGTTCGTGAGCGCGGTCTCGGTCACCCAGATCTCGCGCGCCGGGTTGCTGACCGGCTCGCCGGACTTTGGATCGATCGCGGCCGCCTTCTCGTCCGCCGTCGGCTTTCCGCTCTTGTCGAGGAAGCGCGGCATCTCGGCATACGTCTGGCCGCCTGTCGCCTCCAGCGTGTGCACCCGCATGCCGGCGGCGAAATCACGCGCCTCCTGGCCCGTATTGATCTGCTCGTTCGCGACGTTCTTCATGTCGGGAGTTCCGACGATGTTCTCGCGGGCGAGCTCGTCACGAACGGTCGAGCGGCCGTCGAGCCCGACCACGACCGCGCCAATCCCGATGCAGATCATCACGCAGCTCGCTGCGATTCCGGCGTAGACGTAGAGCTTCTTACTCATCACAGACCTCCTTTGGTGCCTGGTGTGGAGGTCATCATCGATCTGCTGCTCCGCGCCGGCATCGGCAGGAGCTACCCGCACGGGGCGCGGAGCTCCCGCCTCGCGAATCCGTACAAACCCGCAGCTGCCCGCTGCTCTACGCGGCGATCGGGCTGGCCACGCGAGCTCGGGACGAGGATGTGCGATCCGGAGCCGACCCCGAAGCTCGTGGCGGCGAAACCAGCGGCGCGCGTGCTCGTCGGTGGTCGCGGTGCGGATCAGCCCCGACGGGCGCGTCTTGTTCGGTTCGAGCTCGCGCACCGAGAGGTCATGCGTCCGCCACCGTCGGCGCGGCCATCTTTGGGAAGCGTACGCTGCGGGATCTCGCGTCGGTGATCTGGCAGGCTTCCGAGGCGTGGAGCTGATCGAGCGCCTGCTCGAGATCGACGTGTCGGCGCTCTCCGACGCCGACAAGACGCTGCCGATCCTCGATCCGGCCGTCCGGGCGATGGTTCCGGACGTGCGAGTGGCCGGGCCGGCCTTCACGGTCACCGCCGAGGACGACCACCTGCCGGTGATGGCGGCGCTCGAGGAGGCGGCACCGGGCGACGTGCTCGTGATCGCCACGAGCGGCGGCTCGCGGGCCGTCTTCGGCGAGCTGTTCGCCACCGAGGCGAAGCGGCGCGGGCTCGCCGGGATCGTGGCCGACGGCTACTGCCGCGATCTTCGCGGGCTCCGCGCCATAGGGCTCCCGGTCTTCGCCCGCGGTACGACGCCCAGGTCGGGCAGCACGGTCTCGCGGGCCGGGCTCGGTGCGACGATCGACTGCGGCGGCGTGCGCGTCTCCCCCGGAGACGTCGTGTTCGGAGACGACGACGGCCTCCTGATCGCGGCGTCCGAGCGGATCGCCGCCGCCCTCGAGACCGCCGAGGCGATCGCTCGCGCCGAGCGCGCGATCCTCGCGGCGCAGGAGCGCGGCGGGTCGCTCCACGAGCTGACGAACCACGACGAGCACGTCGCCGCCCTCGACCGCGGCGAGGCGAGCGCGCTGGCTTTCCGGGCCGGTGACTGAGCTCGACCTCCGCTTCGCACGTCGGACGCGCCTGCGAGGCGGCGAGGAGCTGACCGCGATCCTCGCCGGCAACGTCCCCGGGGTGCTCTCGATGACCGGCGGCTTCCCGAACGCGGCCACATTCCCGACGAAAGAGCTCGAGGAGCTCGCCGCCCGGCTCGTGCGCGACGACGCGGCGGCGAGCCTCCAGTACACGCCGAGCGCCGGCCTCGCCAGCGTGCGCGACTACCTGGTCGACCGCCAGGAGCAGCTCCAGCGCCGGCGCCCGGACCTGGCCGAGCTCATGGTCACGAGCGGCGGCATGGATTGCCTTGCGCTCATGTGCCAGGCGCTGATCGACCCGGGCGACTCGATCGTCGTCGAGGCGCCGAGCTACCTCGGCGCCCTAATGGCGTTCGCCGCCGCGGAGGCCGAGCTCGTCGCGGTCGAGATGGACGAGGACGGCCTGCGCGTTGACGCCCTCGCCGAGCGCATCGCCGGCGGGCTGCGACCGAAGTTCGTCTACACGATCCCGGAATATCAGAATCCCACCGGCCGGACGCTCTCGCTCGAGCGCCGTCACCAGGTGGTCGAGCTCTGCCGCCGCCACGGGGTCTTGATCTTCGAGGATGTGGCCTACCGCGAGCTGTCGTTCGACGGGCGCTCGCTCCCGACGCTGTGGTCGCTCGCCCCCGAGATAGTGCTGCAGGCGGGCACCTTCTCGAAGAGCTTCTTCCCCGGCGTCCGGCTCGGCTGGGCCACCGGCCCGCGCGAGCTCGTGGCCGAGCTGATCGCCGCGAAGGGAAACACCGACCAGTGCGCGGGCGCGCTCGGGCAGCGGCTCGTCGAGGAATACGGGCGCGACGGCGGCTTCGAGCGTCACCTGCCGGCGGCGCGAGCGCTGTACGCGTCTCATTGGTCGGCGCTGTCGGAGGCGCTTACCCGCCACATGCCGGCCGGGGTGCGCTGGAGCGAGCCGACGGGCGGGTTCCTGACCTGGGTCGAGCTGCCGGAGGAGCTCGAATCCCTCGTGCTGCGGCCGGCCGCGCTCGCCGCCGGCGTGGCGTACGTGCCCGGACCGCCCTTCCACGCCGGCGACGGCGGTCGCGGCGCGCTGAGGCTCTCGTTCAGCCACCTAACGGAGGACGAGCTCGCCGCGGCCGTCGAGCGCCTGGCCGGGGTCGTCCATGCCGCCCTCGAGCAGGTTCCCGCCGCTCGGCTGCGGTCCAAATAAGCCCTGAGAGGCTTCAGGCGGCGCGCCTAGCTGTCGATGCACGAAGCATGTTCGACATCGACGCTGCCCTCATGCGCCTGATCGAGCTGGAGGGCTCTGACCTGCACCTCAAGGTCCCCGCCCGGCCCATCATCCGTCGTCACGGCATGCTCGAGCCTCTGGAGGGGGCCGAGCCGCTCAAGCACGAGGACACGGAAAGCACGCTGTTCCAGATCCTGCGCGATGAGGCGAAGCTCGAGTCCTTCCGCAACGAGCGCGAGGTGGACTTCTCGTATTCGATCCCGGGCGTGGCGCGGTTCCGCGTGAACGCCTTCGTGCAGCGCGGATCCGTCTCGCTAGTGCTGCGCGCGATCCCGTTCGAGATCAAGACGGTCGAGGAGCTCCTCCTGCCGTCGGTGATCTCAGATATAGCCGACGAGGAGCGCGGACTCATCCTGCTCACCGGCACGACGGGTTCCGGTAAGTCGACCACGCTCGCGTCGATGATCGATCACATCAACACCAGCTACCCGAAGCACATCGTCACGATCGAGGACCCGGTCGAGTTCCTCCACCGCGACAAGCTCTCGATCATCAACCAGCGCGAGGTGGGCGAGGACACCGCGTCGTTCGCCCGCGCGCTGCGGCGCGTGCTGCGCCAGGACCCGGACGTCATCCTGGTCGGCGAGATGCGCGACGAGGAGACGGTGCGGACCGCGCTGTCGGCCGCCGAGACCGGCCACCTCGTGCTCTCCACCGTCCACACCGTGGACGCGGCCGAGTCGGTCAACCGCATCATCGACTTCTTCCCCGAGGCCGAGCAGCGCCAGGCGCGCGCGATGCTCGCGGGGACGCTCAAGGCGGTGATCTCCCAGCGACTCGTCCCGACGCCCGACGGCGACGGCCGCGTGGCCACCTGCGAGATCCTGCGGATGACCGGCCGCGTGCGGGACATGATCATGAACCCGGAGGAGACCGGGAGGCTGCCCGAGGTGATCTCCGAGGGTGTCTACTACGGGATGCAGACCTTCGATCAGGCGCTGCTCGCGCACGTGCAGGCCGGGCGCGTCTCGATGGACGACGCGCTCAAGGCGGCCACCCATCCGCACGACTTCAAGCTGCTCGTCTCCTCGGACGGCCAGCGCCACACGTCTGTCGAGTCGGTGTTCGCGAGCGAGCAGGGCGAGCCGGAGGACGAGGGCGGCAGCGGGTCCGCGAACGGGTCAGCGCCGCCGGTCGAGCACGCGCAGTCGTAGGCGCGCGCTGCCCTCGAAGCTCACCTCGTCGGAGCGGAGCACGAGCCGCGGCGGGCTGCCGCGGCCGAAGCGCGCCTCGATGCCGAGCGGACGGCGCAGCGTCCGCACGTCGGCGGCGAGCTGACGCAGAGTGCGCGGCTCGGGGAAGCCGCCGCCGCCACCGCCGAGCACCTCGAAGCCGATCGCGTCGGCGAGCTCGTGGATGATCTCCTCCTCGCCCGACAGCGAGCCGCCGTTGCCGGTCAGGGCGAGGCGCTGCGGCCCGGGTCCGATCCCGCGCGGGACCCTCACGCGCACGTCGAGCCGCCGCCGCCCGCCGAGCCGGCGCTGGAGCGTCAGGCGGACGCGGATTTGCTGACCCGGCCGCGCGCGCCGCGGCCCGTCCGCGCCCAGGATCACGTCGCGAAGCACCCTGCCGCGCACTTCGCTGATGCTCACCTCGGCGCGCTCCAGGTCGAGCGGCGCGAGGTCGAAGAATTCGACGAGGCCGGCGCCCTCCGCGAGGTCGTTCAGCGCCGGATCGACCGCGAAGTAGGGGTTGCAGAAGCCGAGCGGGCGTCGCAGCTGCCTAACGCGGAAGCGCGCGCACATCGAGAAGCTGACCGGCCCGAAGTCGCGCGTGAGGCGCTCGAGCGCCTGACTCACGGCAAGCGGTGCGAGTAGGCCGAGGCCGGCGCCGTAGCCGAGCGAGCGCTCGTCGGCGAGCTGCGACTCGAGCGTGACCGCGTCGCCCGCGCGCGAGCGGCCCGCCACGCGCAGCGGGATGGTCGGCGGCGGAGCGCCGACGATGCCGGCGATCGCGGCGCTGGCGTCGCGAGTGAACGTGCCCTGAACGTTGCCGGCGCTTGACGCGAGCTTGTAGGTGCTGACGCCGAAGTCGGGGATCGCGACAGGGTTGTTGATCACGCTGAAGACGTAGGAGTCCTGTAGCAGGAGCGCGCGCCGGCCGAGCCCGTCAAGCGCGTGGCCGAAGGCCCAGAGGCGGTCGCCGTCGCGGTAGGTCACGGTCCCGACGCCGGCGATGGCAAGGTCCCCGGTCGAGATGGCGGCACCCACGGCGGCGCCCGGCCGCAGGTCGGCGGGAGCGTAGCCGCCCGCCGGCCCGGCCGGGGCGGCCACGAGCACGCGGCCGGCGCGCCGGCTCGCGCGCTCGAGGAGCCTGCGGGTGCGGCCGGTGACGCCCGAGACCGTCAGCGGTCCGGTGAGCGGACGGGCCGAGCGCAGGAGCGCGCGGTCGCGCCGTGCGGTCCGCGGCGCCACGGGTTGCTCGCGGAGGATCTGCTCGATCGGCGTGGCGAGCGCCACGTGGTTGCCGTACTCGCCCACACCCTCCGAGATGGCGCCGGCGTTGCGGTCGCCGCACAGAATCGGCGAGCCCGAGAAGCCCGGCCCGATGCCGGTGACGGCGACCGCGGGGCCGCCGACCCGCACCAGCATTCGGGCCCCGCTCAGCCCAGCCTCCGGCGCGATGACGTCAATGATCTCGACGTCGAACGAGCTGATCGTCGTGCCCTTGATGACCGAAAGCCCGGTGCAGTCCATCCCTGGCTGGACTTCGGCCAGCGGCAGGATCGGGTCAGCCGCGCGGGCCGCGGAGGCGAGCACGAGGGCCGCGGCGAGCGTCAGGACGGCACCACGGATCAACGCGGCCCAGCGTAGTGGACGGATCGCCACTTGACCTGCGCGGCAGCTTTGCGGAGAGTTCGGTGACTGATCACTTGACTACGCAGACAACGAAGGAGGCCAGGTGCAGAGCACCCTTGGTGAGTTCCAGGAGACGCAGTCACAGCAGGCGTTCGCTCTTCAGAACTCGAAGCTGCTGAAAGTGAGCCTCGACCAGGTCACGGTCCAGGCGAAGGCCGGCTCGATGGTCGCCTATCAGGGCGATGTCTCGTTCGAGCACGCCGGCTCGGGGGGCATGAGCCGGATGCTGAAGAAGGCGGTGTCCGGCGAGGGCACCACGCTGATGAAGATGGCCGGCACGGGGGAGGTGTTCCTCGCGGACACAGCGCAGGACATCCATCTCATCTACCTCGAGAACGACGCGATCACCGTCAACGGCACGAACCTGCTCGCGTTCGACGCCGGCATCGACTGGGACATCAAGCGCGTAGAAGGCGTCTCGGGCTTCATGGGCGCGGGCCTCTTCAACACCGCGCTTCAGGGCACCGGCTGGGTGGCGATCATCTCGGACGGCCCGCCTGTCCTCCTCAACACGGGCGACGCGGCGACCTACGCGGATCCGCAGGCCGCGATCACCTGGGCCTCGAGCGTCCAGACCGGGATCAAGACCGACGTGAAGCTGAAGAACTTCATCGGGCGTGGCTCCGGCGAGTCGATTCAGATGTCGTTCGCCGGCCCGGGCTGGGTGCTCGTCCAGCCGAGCGAGGGCCGCGTGGTGCCCACGACCGGCGGCGGCTCCGCCGGCGGCGGGTTGCTCAGCAACCTGGGCGGCTGAGCGCTCACGGGAGGGCTGCGTGCGGCGGCGCCCGCGCCGCCCTCCACACTTCAGTTCGTGAAGTCTTGCGCTAGACTCGGGTTCCATGCCCGATCCGAGCTGCCCCGTCTGCGCAACGGCGGACATCATCTGCGGCAAGTGGACCATCCTCGTGATTCGCGATCTAGCGGCAGGCAGGCAGCGCTTCTGCGAGCTCGAGCGCTCGCTCGCGGGCATCAGCCCGCGGACGCTCTCGCTTCGGCTGCGCGCTCTCGAGGAGCAGGGCATCGTCGAGCGGCACACCTATCCCGAGGTGCCGCCGCGGGTCGAGTACTCGCTCACGCCGAAAGGCGAGGCGCTCGTGCCGCTGATCGAGGACATGCGCCGCTACGGCCGCGAGTACCTCGGCGTGGACGACGGCTCCTGCGTCACTCCGAGCGAGCGCGACGCGCCGACGATCGTCGCCGCCTAGCTCAAGCCTCGTAGGTCTGCCGCGCGGCGCGCAACCGCTCCACCAGGGTGATGCCCATCGCGGTGGCCGGTGTCAGGACGCCCGCGCGCTCGGGGAGCTGCGGGCCGTCCAGCGCCAGGCAGAGCGCGCTCTCGGCCAGCATGACCGCCGTGGCGCCGTAGCCGGGGTCGCCCTGAGCCGCCACGCGCGCGACTCGGCGGTCGCCCGCCGGCGTGCGCCCGTGGATCTCGATCTGAAAGAAGCCCGTGCGGACCATCTCATCGGACGGGCCCTCGCCGGGTTCCGGCAGGAGCTTGTCGAGCACGAAGCGCGTGGGCGGGAGCGCGAGGCCCAGAGGGAGCGTCGCGACCGCTCCGGCCGCGGCCGTGGCGCGCGCCCGTCCGGCCAGGCCGTCGCCGAATGACATCACCTCGCGATAGCGGAAGCGCCGCCCGTACGCCCAGTCCTGGAGCGCGTTCGAGCGCCGCACCACGCGCGTGTTGATCGGCGCCATCAGGAACGGACCCACGAAGCCGCCGAGCTCGGGCGCGTGCTCGACGCCGCGCAGGTCGCGCTCCGAGCCGAGATCGGGCTCGCTCGAACGGGCCGGCGACAGCGCGTACGGGTCGTCGAGCACCTTCATCAGCGAACGGTCCGAGCGGACCTGATCAACGGCCGTCTTCATGGAGTCCACCGTGCCGCCGCTGATTCCGCCCTTGACGCGGCGCAGCACGAACGTGGTGTCCTCGAGCTCGCCGGCCGCTTCATGGAGCATGAGCACGCCGAGGTCGGAGGGAATCGAGTCGAAGCCGCAGGTATGCACGATGCGCGCGCCGCTCTCCTTCGCCGGGCCGTCGAGGCGGCGGATGGTCTCGCGCATGAAGAGCGTCTCGCCGGTCAGGTCGGCGTAGTGGGTGCCCGCCGCGGCGCAGGCCTTCGCGAGCTGCATGCCGTACTTCTGGTACGGGCCCACGGTCGTCGCCACCGCGGTCGCGCTCGCCGCGAGCTCGGCGAGCGCCGCCGCGTCGGCGGAGTCGGCGATCACGAGAGGCCAGTCCGCCGCTCGCTCGCCCAGCTGCGCTCGCACCCCCTCGAGCTTCGAGCGGTTTCGCCCGCCCAGGCCGATCCGCGCCTCCGCGGGCGCGCTTCGCGCGAGATACGCCGCGGTCAGCTTGCCGACAAAGCCGGTTGCCCCGTAGACGACGACGTCGAGCTCGCGATCCTCGGCCACCGCGCGCCCACCCTACCGGGGTCGGCATGAAGAGGCTCACGACGCCGGGCAGGAAGCGCGCTCCCCGCCGCGAATCGCGGGACATGCGCAATCGTGCCCTCCACGAGGCGTTGCGGAACTTCGCGCTCGAGGCCGCGGCGCTTCTCACCGACGATCTGCGCGCCGGCGCGGAGATCGAGTTCGACGTCGTGAACGACGGAGGCCCCCGCGCTCCCGCGCTCTACCACTACCGGCCGCGCATCGACGCGTTCGTGGCGGAGCGCTGGGAGCGGCTGCGTGAGCTGCCCGCGTGCGGCGCGGCCTGCCGCGAGCTCGGCGCCGGCGCGGCCGGCTGGCTCCGCGTGAACGGGCTGCGCGGTGAACAGGCGGAGCCCGCGCTCCGGGCGATGCTCGAGCGCCTGTACGAGGACGCCACCAGCTTCGGCTTCCCGGAGGAGCGCTTCGAGCGCGTGTACGCGGAGGTGGAGCAGACGCTGTACCGCGACACCGCGCCGGCGCGTGCACTCGCCCCGCTGCGCGGGGCGTGGCTCGACTCCAACCGGCTCGAGCTGGCGCCCGGGCTCGTGCTCGTGCGCGGCGATCGGATGGACGCGCCGCCCGAGGCCGTCTATCCGGAGGGCGGCGACGGCGACCCGGAGGTGCTGGTCGTCCTCGAGCGCGACCTGCCGGCCGGCGAGTCGATCGGGGCGGCCGAGGCGGCCGCGCGCTTCGCGAGCGTCGTTACGGCGCTGCGGCTGTGGGCACCCGGCCACGTGTTCGTCGGCGCTCCCGGCTGGCGGAGCTCGGCGGGCGGGCGCTGGGAGGCGATTCCGGTCGGCGCTGCACTGCCCGCGCCGGCGGGCCGCTCGTGGGATCTGAGGGCGGACGAGGAGGAGGCGCTTGGCGACTTCTTCGAGCTGATCGAGGCCGCCGACCCGCCGCGCACGGTGGCCTGGGCGCTCGGCCGCTTCGAGATGGGCTGCGAGCGGCGGCTCGACGCCGAGGCGCTGCCGGATTT
>Ga0126307_10000388_pt1 | contig 28400 bp, 35 predicted proteins | sample Plot28_FD_89955 | JGI IMG/M metagenome (GOLD analysis project Ga0126307, IMG submission 89955) | Serpentine soil microbial communities from UC McLaughlin Reserve, CA, USA - Plot28 | ecosystem: Environmental > Terrestrial > Soil > Grasslands | place: USA: UC McLaughlin Reserve, Lake County... | reverse complement strand
GTGGCGCCCGGACGGGAACTCGATCCGCGCCGTCTCCAGGTAGTCCGGCGCCCCCTTCGGGACACGCTTCTGGAAGAAGGCGTCGCCGCCGCCCTTCTCGCGCGTGGAGAGCACGATCCCCGGGTGCACCCCCTTGGGCCAGCGCTCGAGCGTCGTTGGTCGCCGGCACAGCGCGCGCATGATGCCGTCCTCGACAGCGAGGTAGTAGTTCACGATGTCGAGCTTCGTCGCGGCCGCCGTGCGCTCGGTGGCCGGGAAGATCACGCGGTCGGGATTGGAGACGCGCAGCTCCCGCCCGCCGGCATCGACGTTGGTGGCCTCGGAGGTGGCGATGCCCGGAGTTCTACGGGAGCGGCCACGCCTACGCTTTCGCCGCGCACGAGCTGCGGCGACTTCTGCAGGCGAATCGCTAGCCGTCCGGCGGCGAAGACCGGGATAGCCGGCCCGACACTCGGCCCACACCGCGGGTCACACCCTGGAGCGGCTCGACGGTCTCGGCCACCGTCCCCACCGACTCCTCCAGCTGCTCGACGCTGTCCATTCCCTCGAGCAGGCGCGGGAATGCTGCGCGTAGGACCCGGACTGACTCGGTGAGCTCGTTCGTCACGGCCGTCACGTCTCGTGCGCCGGCGGTCAGCTCCTGCGTGTGTTCGTCGAGGACGTCGCCGGTTTGCCGCAGCCCGCGGCCTCCGGACTCGATCGCCCGGGCCGTCGCGTCGAGGTCACGCGTCGCCCGAAGGAGGTCCTCGCCGCCGGCGGCCAGCGTTCGCGCGCTGCCGTCCACGGCACGGACGCCGTCGATCAGCGTCTCGACCTGAGCCAGGAGGGTGTCGAGGCGCTGGCGCGCCTCCTCGACCGGATCGGGCTCGCGGCGCGCGCGCTCCGCAACTGCGCTCAGGTCATCGGCCGCACGCGCCAGCAGCCTCAACGTGCGCCAGGGTGTAAGCGCCAGACCGAGCACGCGATCAAACATGATGCTCGAGGGAGCCGGGCCAGAGTCGAGTCACTGCGCTCGGATACCCGACGCCTTCGGGGGCAATCCTGGCCCGGCTGCCGAACGGCCTCTCGCTGCTGATGGCGCTCGGCGCGCTGGTCGTCCTGGTGCTGGGTGCGGCGCTGGTGCGCAGGGACGTTCGGCTACGGCGCGGCGAGCCAGCGGGCTCAAAGACTTTCCAGCGGTACGCCGACGATCCGCATCCGGCGGGTTAGCCCGCCGAGCGCGAACTGCCTGATCTCGTCCTGCGTGACTCCGAGCACGTCTCCGCCGTCGCCACCGGGCGGCCGGAGGGTGTCGGCTGCCGCCGGCAGCAGATCGCGGAGCGTCTGACGGACCACGTCGGCCGCGGCGCGGTTCGACCTCACCGCCTCACGTAGGAACCAGATGCCGTACCCGATGTGGCGCGTCTCGTCGTGATGGATCCTCGAATAGCCCTCCACGAAGCCCGGCAGGAGCTGGTGCTCGCGCAGGTAGTCGGTCACGAACTTGAAGGAGGTGAGGCCGAGCGTCCCCTCGAGGATGAGGTGGTAGAGCGTGATGAATCGGACCTTCGCCGCGACGTCAGCTGGCGCTGCCAGGAGGTGGCTGTGGAAGTCGACGAGCGCCCCGTCGAAGAGCCGGCGAAAGCCCTCCGATACATGCGCCCGCGCCAGCTCCACGTGCGCCGCGATCACCCGCGGCGCGGCCACGACCTCGTCCTGGAAGCGCGCGTAGAACTGCATGTGGCGCGCCTCGTCGACCTGCTGGGTCGCGAGGAAGGTCGCCTCCTCCTCGGTCCCGTGCGCCGCCACGAGGCCGGCGAACTTCGTGGTGATGCGCTCCTCGGCGACCATCAGCGATGAAAGCACGAAGTGCACGAGCTCGCGCTCGTCGGCGTCGATCGTGTGCCACTGCGCCGTGTCGCGCGCGAGGTCGACCGCGAACGGGCTCCACTGCGATTCCTCCCAGCGCCGGTAGAGAGCCTGCGGGTCGTTCAGCTGGAGATCGTCGCCGGCCGCCTCGCCCATCATCGAGCGGGCAGCGGCTTGCGCGCCCGCACGATCGCCGAGCTGGCGTGCGCGTGCACGCGGTGGGTCTCCGTGATCTCGATGTCCACCAGACCCTCGCCCGCGAGCATCGCCTCGAACTGGCCGCGCGTGAGCGCGCCGGCGATGCAGCCGGTCCACTGCTGCATGTCCTCGCGGGTGGCCCTGTCCATCTCGGGGTCGGCGATCACGTCGGACACCGCGAAGCGGCCGCCCGGCCTCAGCACGCGGGCCGCCTCGGCCAGCACCTTGCCCTTGTCCGCCGCGAGGTTGATCACGCAGTTGGAGAGCACGACGTCCACCGTCTCGTCGGCGAGTGGGATGTCCTCCATGTAGCCCTTCACGAATTCTGCGTTCGCAAGGCCCGCCTCCCGCGCGTTCGAGCGGGCCAGCTCGAGCATCTCGTCCGTCATGTCGAGGCCGATCGCCCTGCCCGTGGGGCCCACCCGGCGAGCCGAGATCAGCACGTCGGCGCCGGCGCCCGAGCCGAGATCGAGCACCGTCTCACCCTCGTGGAGGTCGGCGACCGCCGTGGGAACGCCGCAACCGAGCGACGCCTCGACAGCCGGCCTCAGGGCCGGGTCGCCCTCGTCGTCGTAGAGGGTGGCGCCGAAGACCTCGTCCGCCCGCCTGTCGCTTCTGCTGGGGCCGCCGCAACAGCCGGCGCTCGTGCCTTCGCTCGCGGCGCTGGCGGCCGCGGCGTAGCGCTCGCGCACGCGCTCGCGGATATCGATGTCGGTCAGCTCAGCCATTCGGACAGTTCCTCCAGGGCGTCGGGCATCACGTAGTAGTAGGCCCACAGGCCGCGGCGCTCACGGTCGACGATTCCGGCCGCGCGCAGCTTCTTGAGGTGATGCGAAAGGGTCGGCTGCGAGATCTCGAAGAGCGGCACGAGCTCGCAGACACAGACTTTGCCGGCGTGTTTGCGAAGCACGTCGACGAGCTGGACCCGCACCGGGTCGCCGAGCGCCTTGGCCACGTCGGCCATGCGCGCCGCGCGCTCGCGCTCGACGTCGGGGTACACGACCGGCTCGCAACAGCGCGCGCCGGACGGCCGCTTCCGCTTGGGCGACAGCTCGAGATCGACGGCCATCTATCTACGTATATCCGATTGAATCGACATATGTCAATGAGTAGGATCCGAGCTGTGGCGCGTGTCCTGTTCGTCTGCCTCCACAACGCGGGCCGCTCTCAGATGAGCCACGCGCTCTTCGAGCGCGCCGTCGACGGGCGCCACACGGCCGCGTCGGCGGGCACGACACCCGCCGAGCGCGTGCACCCCGAGGTGGTCGACGCGATGCGCGAGCTCGGCGTAGATCTCTCCACGCGAACGCCGCGGCGCCTGACGGCGGAGCTCGCCGAAGAGGCCGACGTGGTGGTGACGATGGGATGCGGAGACGAATGCCCCTACATCCCCGGCAAGCTCTACATCGACTGGGAGCTCCCCGATCCGAAGGGCCGTTCGCTCGAGGAGGTCCGGACGATTCGGAACGAGATCGAGAAGCGGGTCGCCGGCCTCGTCGCCGAGCTCGACAGCGGCTAGCGCTCGGCGCGGTAGACGAGGATCGCGACGCCGTCGCCGACGATCTTCGACTCCGCGAGCGACAGCCGCTTCTTGTCGGTCGTCGCTCCGAACAGCCGCTTGCCCGCGCCGAGCACGACGGGAAAGACCATCAGGTGCAGCTCGTCGACCAGATCGCGCTCGATCAGCTCCTGGGCGAGACGGACGCTGCCGTGGACCACCACGTCCCCCTCGTGGCGCTCGGCTACCTGGGACACCGCCTCTGCGGGGTCGCTTCCGACTACATGGGTGTTCGTCCACTCGGGGTCGCTCAGCGTGGACGAGACGACGTACTTCGGCATGGAGTTGAACTTGTCGGCGAACTCGCCCTCGCGCTGCGGCCAGGAGTCGGCGAAGCCCTGATAGGTCACGCGCCCGAGCAGCAGGGCCTCCGACGCCATCGTCTCGTCGAGCTTGAACCTATCGCCCTCGCCGCGCTCGAACGCGAAGCTCCAGCCACCGTACTTGAAGTCCTCGCTACCGCCCGGGTCCTCCACCACTCCGTCCAGCGACATGAATTCCGTCACGACGATCCGCGCCATGCCTTCCCCTCTCCTGTTCCCGATGTCCCAGCGGCGGGGTACCATATCCAACCGCCTGGTTTTGCAACCGATAGGTAGTAAATGCGAACCGACGAGCTGAGCGCCACCTTCGCGGCCCTCGCGGACCCCACGCGCAGGGAGATCCTCGCGAGGCTGCGCGACGGGGAGGCGAGCGTCGGTGAGCTCGCGGCGACCTTTCCGATCAGTGGACAGGCCGTATCCAAGCACCTCCGCGTGCTCGAGCACGCGGGCCTGATCGAGCGCGGCAGGCAGGCACAGCGGCGGCCCTCGCGACTTAGCGGGCGGCCGCTCAGGGATGCCGCCGACTGGCTCGACCGCTACCGGGCCCTCTGGGACGCGAGCTTCGATCGGCTGGACGAGCGCGTGCGCAGCGGCGAGGATGCCGAGCGTGACTGAGCGGCTCGGGATTCGCCTCACGCGCGTGTTCGACGCGCCGCGGGAACGCCTCTGGCGCGAGTGGACCGAACCGGAGCGCTTCGCCGACTGGTTCGGCGGGCCGGACTCGCAGGTCCCCGTGTCGAGCGTCTCGATGGACGTGCGTCCCGGCGGAACCTGGCGGGCCACCATGTTCGCCGGACCCGAGCGCCGCGAGATCGCCTGGGAGGGGGAGTACCTCGAGGTCGAGCCGCCCGAGCGCCTGGTCATGACGTTCTCGGACCAGCCCGGCGACGACAGCTTCGAGCACGTCACCGTGGTGTTCACCGCGCTGGGCGACGGTCGAACCGAGATGCTGCTCGAGCAGCGCGGCCCGAGACCGCCGGCAGCCTACGATCGCACCCGCGAGGGCTGGGGCATCTTCTTCGACCGCATCGACAAGCGGCTGGCCGAGGCGCCCTGACCCTCGGGCTTGGAGCTGGAGCTCCCGCCCTACGGGCACCGCTGGCTGCGCATCCGCCGCGCAACACAGCGTGTCCTTCCCTAAAGCCGCAGCAGGAGCGCCTCCGCGGGCGCGAGGCGCAGCTCTTCCAGCGATCGCTCCCGCGCTGACCGCGCGGGGTCGGTGGAGATTTCGAGCCGTGCGCTGCGCTGCCGCAGATCCGGCGGGCACTCGAACGCGCGCTCGTCGTCTGCGAAGTTGACGACCGCCAGCAGCTCGTCCCTGGCATCGTCGCCGCCGATGCGCAGCCAAGCGAGCAGGTCATCACCCGCGTCGAACGAGCGCTGCTCGCCGCTCTGGAGCGCCGGCTCCTCGGCACGCAGGGCGGCGAGCCGGCGCGCGAGTGACAGCGTCGAGTCGGGGTCAGAGGCCTGGAGCGCGGCACTCAGCTCCTCCGCTGCGCTTGTTATCGGCAGCCATGGCCGGCCCGCCGTGAAGCCGGCGCCGGGCCCGCTCTGAGAGGGCGAGCGCCACGGGATCGGCGCGCGCTCGGGGTCCCGGCCATCGACGTCCACCACGCGCTCGGGCGGGATCTCGGCGTCCGGCAGCCCCAGCTCCTCGCCCTGATAGACGAACGGCGTGCCACGAAGGGCGTAGAGCATCAGGAGGACCGCGCGGGCCTGCTCGTGCCCGAAGCGCGACGCCACGCGGGGATGGTCGTGGTTGGCGAGGAACCACGCCGGCCAAGCCGACTCCGACGAGAGCGCCTCGAAGTTGTCGATGCCCGCGCGGAAGGCGGACGCGTCCCAGGGCAGACGCAGGAAGACGAAGTTGTGCGCAAGGTGAAGCTCGTCGCCGGTGTTCACGTAGGCGACGATGCGCTCCAGGTCGAGCAGGTAGACCTCGCCCACGAGCATCCGCTCCGGGTAGCCGTCGACGACCTTTCTCAGCCGCCGCAGCCGCTCGTGGATCGTCGGCTGCCAGTCCTCCCACGGCACCGGCTCGCCCGGCTGGCCGTCCCGCAGCTGCGGGTCCTTCGCGAGCTTGTGCGCGACGTCGATGCGGAAGCCGTCGACGCCGCGCTCACACCAGAAGCGGAGCACCTCGTGCATCGCCGCCTCGACCTCTGGGTTGTCCCAGTCGAGGTCCGGCTGCTGCGGCAGGAACGAGTGGAGGTACCACTGACCGGTCGTCTCGTCGAAGGTCCACGCGCGTCCCACGCTCGGAAAGGTCGACCGCCAGTCGTTGGGCGGGGTGTTCGGACCGCGGCCGTCGCGCCACACGTACCAGTCGCGCTTCGGGCTCGCGCGTGAGGCGCGCGAGTCGCGGAACCATGGGTGCGCGTCGGAGGTGTGGTTCGGCACGAAGTCGATCACGACCCTGATGCCGCGCGCGTGGAACGCCTCCACGAGCCGGTCGAAGTCGTCGAGCGTGCCGAAGACCGGATCGACGTCGCAGTAGTCCGCCACGTCGTAGCCGAAGTCCGCCATCGGCGACGGATAGAACGGCGAGAGCCAGATCGCCTCGACGTTCAGCTCGGTCAGGTAATCGAGGCGGTCGACGATGCCCCGAAGGTCCCCTAGGCCGTCGCCGTCCGAGTCCGCGAACGAGCGCGGGTAGATCTGATAGATCGCACCGCGCTGCCACCAGGGGACGGTCATGAGGTGGGGCCTACCCCGCTCGCCGCGGGGCGGAACGATCGACGGCGGCGTCAGCGCCGAAGCCGCCCGGCGCGCGATCTCTCTCCGTAGCGCAACGTCTCGCCGATCAGCCAGAACATCGGCGGCCACAGGCCCACGAAGAGGGCGCGGCGCTCGGCGTTCCCGCGCTCCGACTGATCCACCGTCTTGGCGCGAATCCAGAGCGTGATGCAGAGGTAGATCGTCGCGAACGAGGCGGCGAACATGTGCGAGCTTCTCACGCCCGCGCCCGCCAGAAGTCTCAGCAGCATGAGCGGTTCGTACCCGCGCGCCGCAGGTGCATGCGCGAACGCCGGCTCGGGTACCCGGCCGCATGGCCGAGACGCGCAGCCTCCCGCGCCTGCGCCGGCGACTTCCGCTCGCTCGCTCGCTGGCAACCGCGACCCGCTGGCCCGCAGGCCTCGCTCTCACCTCCTGGCGCTACATGTGGAGGACGACGCCGATGAACCGCTCGGAGGAGCCGGGCTCGTGGCCGCGCGACGCTCCGCCGCCGCTGCCCGACGAGCTCGTCGACGGCGACGTACAGGATCCCGGGCAGGGAGCGGGCGCGTTCTTCCACCGCCGCTACGTCGCACGCATCCGCGACACCGCCGTCGGCCCCGAGGCGCTGATGGAGCGCCTCCAGGGCGACCCGGACCGCGCGGCACCCTCGGAGTTCGCCACGTTCAAGCGAGTCGACGGGGACGGCAGCCCGATGCAACCGGGCGACGAGTACGTGGTGCGGATGCCCGGGCCCTGGGACGGGCCGGTGCGCGTGGTGGAGACGACGCCGCGCTCATTCCGGCTCGTTACGCTCGGCGGCCACCTCGAGGCCGGACAGATCGTCTTTCGCGCCTCCGGGGGGAACGGCCGGCTCGAGTTCGAGATCGAGTCGTGGGCTCGCAGCGGCGACCGGCTCTCGGACCTCCTCTACGACCGCCTGCGGATGTCGAAGGAGGTCCAGCTGCACATGTGGATCTCGTTCCTCGAGAAGGTGATCGAGCTCTCCGGTGGCGTCCGCGAAGGGCCGCTCGAAGTCGAGACGCGCCGCCTCGAGGAAGATCAGCTTGCTGATTGACCGGCTGCTCGGGCAGCCGAGCGATCCGGCGCGCGCGCTCGCCGAGCTTCGCGATCGCCCGCTCAACTTCGACCCTGACGGCCGCGAGAGCTACACCGCCGACAACGGCTGGTACCGCGACGACGTGCGAGCGGCGCTGCCGCCCGAGCCTCCCGGCGAGCCGCTGGAGCGCGGCAGCTGGGATACGGCGCGGCGCACCGCGCGCAACTATGACTTCGCCGAGCCGTCGATCGTGGAGGGCATCTTCGACCGCGACGAGCCGCTCGAGAACCGGACGATGCTGCTCGTGCTGCACTTCTGCTTCCTGCGGATTCACGTCGGCGTTCGCGTCGGCGACGTATACGACACGAGCCGCCGGCTCGACGGGCGGGTGGGACGGGTCTTCGGCTGGAGCTACCGCACGCTCGAGGGACACGTCGAGCGCGGCGAGATGAACTGGCAGGTCTGGAAGTTCCCCGACAGCGGGGAGGTGATGTTCCGGATCTTCTCCTTCTCGCAGGCGGCCGGCGGCGGCAATCTGCTGCTGCGCGCCGGCTTCCGCGTGTTCGGCAGGCGCGAACAGCTGCGTTTCCTCAACATGACCGCCGAGCGGATGGCGAGACTGACCCGTGAGCGGACATGACCGATGACTTCACCCCACTGCCGCGCTTCCCAGAGCGGCTGGGGGCAACAGATCCGCTCTGAGAGGAGCGCGCCATGATCGACACCCACGCAGTGCAGTTCTCCGTCGACTATCCGGAGCGCCAGCTGAACCGCGTAACGACGGCGTTCCGGATCTTGACGGTCATCCCGATCGCGATCGTGCTCGGCACGATCGGCGGCTATACCGGGCAGTGGAGCACGGGGCCGGAGACCACGACCGTCGCCGTCGGCGGCACCGGCCTCCTCGTCCTCCCGCCGCTGCTCATGATCCTGTTCCGGCAGAAGTACCCGCGCTGGTGGTTCGACTGGAACCTGGAGCTGCTCCGCTTCACGAACCGGGTCGGCGTCTACCTCGCGCTCATGGATGACCGCTACCCCTCGACGGACGAGCAGCAGGCCGTGCGCCTCGAGTTCGACTATCCGGACGCCCGTCTCGGTCTGAACCGCTGGCTGCCGCTCGTGAAGTGGCTGCTCGCGATCCCGCACTACATCGTGCTCTTCTTCCTCTACATCGCGGTGCTCGTCGTCGTGATCCTCGCCTGGTTCGCGATCCTCTTCACCGGCCGCTACCCGCGCGGCATGTTCGACTTCGTCGAGGGCGTGATCCGCTGGCACAACCGCGTGGTCGGCTACGCGTTCGTCCTCGTGACCGACCAGTACCCGCCGTTTCGCCTGCGGCCGTGACGCATTCCGCGGTCGAGCTCTACTCGGGTTAGCGTCGCCCGGGGGGCCTCCTACAAACGTCCACCGGGACGCGCGCCGGTTGACGGCGCGAGCGGCCGGGTCGAAGAGGGCGCATGAGGCGTTGGGTCGTCTTGCTCGTCGCTGTCGTCAGCGGGGCTCTTTCCCTTCCCGGCGACGCTGCTGCGTGCTCGCGGGACGACAAGTCCTACTTCGACGCGTTCCCCGACGCCAGCTGTCTGCTTGCGGGCTACACGAACGTCGAGACCGACACTCTTGGCGGCCTGCGCCTCAAGACGAACGGCATCCCCGTCACGGCGAGCTGGGACACGAGGGCGGAGCTCGAGAACGGCCTGACCTATCAGAGCGAGCTCTTCGCGCCGGTGGGCCGCTCGAGCCTCGAGGTGGTCGGGTCGGCGGACGCCACAGCCGCGCTCGAGCTGCCGAAGACCACGATGCCGCTGACCCCCGCGAGCGAGCCCGTGCTCACACCGACGGCTTCGCCGTGGCTCGATTCCGACGGCGTGCGCGATCCGTCCGTCGTCAAGGTGGGCTCCCAGTACGTCATGTACTACACCGGGCTCGCCGAGGACGGAAGCGGGCCGGCGATCTTCCGGCTCGTGTCGACCGCCGGCACCACGACCTGGACGCGCCCGGCAGACCCTGCCCAGCACCAGCCCGTCCTGTCGGGCACCGTCGGCGCCTTCGACGAGCACGGCGTCTACGGCGCGGACATCGTCTACGACCCGGCGGACGCCTCCGCCCGCTACAAGATGTGGTACTCCGGCGCCGGGGACACCTTCGACCAGATCGGCTACGCGACGTCGAGCGACGGCGTCACGTGGACCAAGCACGACGGCGATGACCCGGACGTGCTTCCCGACCCCGTGGTGGCAGTCGGGCTCCCGGGGTCCCAGGACGCCTTCTCCGCCGCGCATCCGACCGTCCTCTTCGACGGTGGGCTCTGGAAGATGTACTACGAAGGCGACGACTCGACGAAGAAGTCGATCGCGTACGCGACGTCCACCGACGGCCTCATCTGGTCCAAGGCCGGAGCCGTTATCGAGTCGGGGTCGGGCAACGTCGAGTTCGGAGTGTTCGCGCCGACCGTCTGGAAGGACGGCAGCACGTTCAGGATGCTCGTCGGCGGGCGCAAGGAGACGCAGCAGGGCAGCGGCATCTTCCAGACGAAGCTGATCGCCGCGAACTCGAGCGACGGGCTCGACTGGACACTCGGCAACATCGCGCTCAATACCGCGGGCTTCGCCGCCTCCAACCTCAGCTCCCCGGAAGTGCTGCCGGAGGGCACCGCGATCAAGCTCTACTACTCGGGCAACCGCGCGAACGAGGGCGACGCGCGCGACCGCATCGGCTACGTCGCCGGCACGGGCGGCACCTCCCAGACCATGGCGCTCGACATCGCGCCGCGCGCGTCGCTTCTCGATGCGCGCGAGGCGTTGGACCTGGCGGCCGCCGATCCCGGCGGCACGCCCGATGAGCTGGCCGGCGTGTACGTCGGGCTGAAAGAGGACGGCGTTCCCCGGCTCGGCGCCGCGAGGTCGGATACCGCGGGCACGACGTGGACGAAGGTGCCGCTGACCGGCAACAACCCGGTGATTCCGCTCGGGTCGAACAACAACCAGTTCGACCAGGAGGGGCAGCGCGACCCGCACCTCGTCTACGGGCAGAACTCGAGCGGCAACGCCGCTACGGACTACTTCCTCTTCTTCACCGGCGTCAACGACGGCGTCGAGAGGATCGGCCTCACGACCGCCTCCGAGACCGTCACGACCAACCAGCCGGACCACACGAGCTGGGTGAACCCAGGCAACAGCGCACACTTCGGACTCGGGACGTCCGGGCAGTTCGACGAGGCGGGCGTATCGCATCCGTCCGTTGTCGGCGTGGGGGCGAACTCGGTCATGTACTACACCGGTCGTGGCGCCGGGGGCACGACCGCGATCGGCAGGGCGGTCGCGCCGTCGCTCGGTGGCACCTACACCAACCGTCAGTCGATCACTCTGAGCGCCGCGACCGCCGGCACGCCCGCCGACGCCTGCGACAAGAACGGCCGGCGCGATCCGGAGGCCGTCGTGATCGGCGGCGTCGTGCACCTGCTCTTCATTGGCTTGCAGACGGTCGATGGCGAGACCGTCGAGCGCACCTGCTGGGCGAGAGCCACCTCGGCCGGCGAGACGACCAGCTTCGAACGCATGGGCCCCGTGCTGAACCCGAGCCAGCTCCCGCACGGACTCGACGAGCTCGGCGTCGCGCCCTCGAGCATCGTGAACGACGGTGGCGCCCTGCTCCGCGTGTTCACGAACGGCCGGGGCCGCGACGGGCGGACGCGCGCCGGCTACGCCTCGACGCCGCTTCCGCTGCCGGACACCGCCACCGACAGCGTCCCGAGCGGCTGGGCCACGTACCAGATGGGCGACGCGGACACGCCCGTGCGCGACTTCCAGAAGATCACCGCCACGGCCACCGGAAGCGGCACGGAGCTCTGGATGAGCGTGCTGCAGCCGTACTCCACGACGGGTACGCCGTACTGGTCTGATTTCTTTCCCGTCGACGCCGTCGGCGCGGGCCAGGAGCTCAACTTCCAGCTCGGCGCGAGCGCGGGCGAGGGCGTCCGCGCGGCCCGCTGGCAGGCCCGCCTGCGCCGGCCCGACGAGCCGTCCGAGGCGCCGCACCTGGACGCGGTCACGATCGACCACGCCGACGTCTCGTTCTTCGCGGAAGGCTCGGCGACGACGACGGACATCACGCCGCCCGACGAGTTCGCGCTCCGGGGCTGGAAGACCCTGACCCTGGGCGCGAGCCTCTTCCAGCCGCTCGGCGCCGGATCGGCCTCCGGGACGGTGACGGTGCTGGACGACACCGGGGCCCCCCTTGCCGCGCCGGCGCCGATCACGATCCCCGGCGAGACGACCGTCTCGCTCGTCGGCATCAACGCCGCGAGCCACCCGAAGCTGGGTGTCAAGGTCGACCTCGCGAGCGCGAGCGGCCAGGCTTCGCCGCTCGTGGGATCGCTGAAGGTCGACTACACGGCCGTGGCCCCCGGCGCGCCTCCCCCGCCTCCCCCGCCTCCCCCTCCGCCGCCTCCGCCGCCTCCGCCGGCACCGCTGCTGACGCTGGCCACACCCACGCCGGCGATCGTCTTCGGCAAGACCGCCACGGTGTCCGGGACGTTGGCGCGGGCAGGGGCCGGTCTGCAGGGTCAGACGGTGAGCGTGCTCGCCCAGCCGCGCGGCGCAACCGCGCCCGTGTCTGCCGGGACCGCGACGACAGACGCTACGGGAGCGTGGACGCTGAGCGTCAGGCCGACCAAGCAGACCGTCTACACCGCCGCCTCCACGGGCGCCGCCGCGCCTGCCCCGGTCACGGTGGCGGTGAAGCACCGCCTCAGCCTTGAGGTCGCGGTCGTCGGCCGTAGGGCCACGTTCACGGGCGCCATCGGCCCGAAGCACAAGCGCCGCGCCGTGACGATCCAGCGAAAGGCGGGCGGGCGCTGGCGCAAGGTCGCCGCGGTCAAGACCGGCCGCAGGGCGACCTTCCGCTACGCGGCCCGCTTTGCCAAGGGCCGCTACAGCTTCCGCGCGGTCACCGCGAAGGACGCGGACCACATGGCAGGGCGCAGCCGCGTCCGCAAGGTTCGCGTGCGCTGAGATGCCGTACCGCGGTAGCGTCGCCGCGGACATGAGTTTGAACCGCGCCGCCGAGGTGGCGATCTCGTGGGCGGACCAAGAGGGCTGGAATCCGGGGCTCGACGACTCCGCGCGCTTCCTCGCCGCCGACCCCGGCGCTTTCATGGCGACTGAGCGTGACGGCGAGGTCGTCGCGACCGTCTCCTGCGCGCTCTACGGCGACTCGTACGCCTTCATCGGGTTCTACATCGTGCGCGCCGACCTGCGCGGCCGGGGCATAGGAGCTCCACTCTTCCAGCGCGCACTCGAACGGGCGGCCGGCCGGGCGGTCGGACTGGACGGATGCCGGCCGGGCGCGCGTCGTATGAGCGGCGTGGCTTCGTGCTGGCACACCGCAACGTCCGCTGGCGCACGATGGGCGGTGGCGAGCGCCTCGCCGAGCTCGTCCCGCTCTCCTTCGTTCCGTTCGGCGAGCTCCGCGCGTTCGACGCCGCCGTCTTCGGGGTCGATCGCGAGCGCTTGCTGCGCGCCTGGGTCGACCGTCCCGACGGTCACGCGCTCGCGCACGTCCGGGGCGGGAGGCTCGCCGGCTACGGCGTGCTCCGGCCCTGCCGCGTGGGAGCAAAGATCGGCCCGCTGTTCGCCGACGACCCGGATGTCGCGCAGGCGCTCTTCGCCGGGCTGCTGGCGGCGGCGGGCCCGCGTACCGAGGTCTTCATCGACATTCCTGCTGCGAACGAGCGCACCGCGGCCCTGCACGCCGGCCGCGCGATGGAACCCTCGTTCGAGACCGCGCGGATGTATTTGAACGGCCGACCCGCGGAGGACGTACAGAGGGTCTTCGGGGTCACCAGCTTCGAGTTCGGCTAGGCGCGCCCGCGCGAGCACCTCGTCGCTCACAGCCGCGGCTTGGCCAGGGCAGGAACCGCGCGTCCCGTGCGTACGGGCGCGGGACCTCAGCCGGCGGGCTGGAACAGCTCGACCGGGTTGCCCGACGGGTCCTCGAGCAGAATCTGCTGCCCTCCAGGGCCGCTGATGATGTCGTTGCGGAACTTCAGGCCCGCGGCTCGCAGCCGCTCGACGTCGGCGGCGATGTCGTCGACGATGAAGTGGATCCGGTTCCAGCCGCCCGGCCCGGGTGTGCGGCCGTCGGGCATCGCTCGCCCGGCAGAGCTCTTCGGCCCGCTGAGCAGAAGCCGGAGGTTGCCGCGCACCACGTCGGCAAACGCTGGTGCGGCGTTCGAGCGGACCGTGAAGTCGAAGTGGGTCGTGTAGAAGTCGATCGACTCCTCGACGTCGTCGACCATGTAGCGCACGCTGACCAGGTCGTCATGCACGTTCGGTCACCTCCTGCTCGGTGGTCGTATGTTCAATCGCCTTGATGAAGAAACCGATGCGGGCGCCGAGCTCCGTCGCGGTGCGCTCGAATGCGGGCAGCGTTTCGTCGTCGCCACCGGGCCCTCGCGCCGGATCAGGGATGCTCCAGTGGATCAGCTCGGGCCCGCCGGGAAACTCCGGGCAGGCCTCGCGCACGCGGTCGCAGAGGCTGATCACGTAGTCGAAGCGCTCGCCTGCGAACTCGCTCAGATGCTTCGAGCGCCGGCCGGAAAGGTCGATGCCGCGCGTTCGCATGACCCGCACCGCGTTGGCGTGCAGAGGTTTCGGAGCGCTCCCCGCGCTCGCTGCGGTGACCGCACCGTCCGATTGCTGCTCGCAGATCGCCTCCGCGATCTGCGAGCGCGCGCTGTTACCGGTGCATAGAAACAAGGCCCGCGCGAGCGGCTTGCTCGGCTCCGGCCGCGGGGCCGGTGGCTCCGGCGCCAGGCCGGGGTGAAGCGAGGCGCCCGCGCCCGCGAGGAGCTCCGAGCACCGCACCAGCTCGAGGACGTAATAACTGTCGCGCCCGTCGGCGGCACTGCGACGCATCGAGACAAGCCCGCCGTCGCCTAGCTGGCGCAGGTGGTAGGAGACGAGGCTCTGTCGCCTGCCCGCCAGGTCACACAGCTCGCCCACGCGCCGATCGCTCCGCGCCAGCTCGCTCAGCAGGCGCCAGCGCAAAGGATGCCCGGCAAGCCGCAGAAAACGCGGCGGCGCCCCACCGAGCTGTCCCGCCGTGGCGATCATCGCCCGGAGAATACATCAATCGGGTTTGATGTGTTCTTCGCCCGCTGTGCGAGAGCCCGCGGACGATGGTGCGCCTGGATGTCCCGTGCGGATGACCGCAACCGCCGCGACGAAGGCGACCATCAGCTGCGCGGCCTCGGCCGGCCGGCACCCCTGACGGCGGACGAGCGACTGCCAGGTGCGGAACTCGAGCGCGTGGCCGGTCGCTCGGCCCAGGCGCGCTCGTGCTGCGCCACGCGCCGCCCAGGCCTCGACGAGGACATCCCGGACCTCCTCGAGGTAGCGGACGCGGTAGGCGTTCATCTCGGCGACGATCGGCATCACCGCGGCGTCGCGCTGCACGTTCTCGAGCAACGGCTCGAGGCGCTCGTAGTACCCGTACAGATCTTGCAGCGCCGTCTCGAGGCGCTTGCCGGGATCGGGGATCGAGCGCCACGCGGCCGGATCCGGCGGCGGGACGGTCGTCCGCACGTGGCCCGAGCACGCCTCGAAGAGCGAGCGGTCGTCCGGAAAGTGTGCGTACACCGTCGGGCGTGTGACGCCCGCCCGCTCCGCGATCGCCGTGACCGTGGTCCGAGACGGCCCCAGCGTCGTATGCAGCTCGATGGCCGCTTCAACGATCCGCTCGCGCGTCTCTTGCTGACGCTCGGCCCGCCGCTTCAGCTCGTAGGTTCGAGAAATCGACATTTCGCTTGACATCAGTGTAAATGATTCGTAAGCTGCCCGCAGATCGGTTTACAGGACTGTAAAACGAAAGGAGCGCAGATGCTTGCTGTTCAACTGACCGAGCGGGATCTGGTCGATGTCTCGTCGGAGACCGATGGAGCCGTCGGATGCGGGTCGATTTCCCGATCTCGAGCGTGGAGGGCGCCGCGAGCACAGCGGTCGTCTACTTCGAGCTCGAGCCCGGCGAGCACACCGGGATGCACACCGACAGCGCCGAGGAGATCGTGCTCGTTCTGTCCGGCCGCGCGGAGGCGATCGTCGGTGACGAGCGCGGGGAGCTCTCCGCGGGAGGGATGGGACTCGTCCCCGCGCTCGTCCCACACGACGTCCGCAACATCGGCGACGAGACGGCGCGGGTGGTCGGCTTCTTCTCGAGCGGCATCGTTGTGAGCGTCTTTGACGATCCGCTCATGCCGGCCGGGAGGAGAGTCGTGGGGACGCCCCTCCCCGAGGAGTCGGGCGTCGAGCCGGCCGCAGCCGCGGTCTGAGCTTCCCCGCCTGTCTTCGAAAGGCCCGCTAAGCGGGCCTTCCTCGTGGACCTCCTGATCAGTCGGTGATGCTGCCGGCGCTCAGGTTGGCCACGGTCGCGGTCATCGCACCCGCGCGATCCGAGGCCATGAAGGCGGCGGTGTCGGCGACGTCGGCGACCGTGGGGAGCCGCCGCAGCAGCGTGCTCTCCTCAAGGACCGCTTGGAATTGGGCGGCGCTGACGCCGGCGGCCTCGGCCGCCGTGGCGAAGTTCTCCTCGATGAGCGGGGTCTCAGGGATCGCGTGCGCGCGCAGGCAGACCACCCGGACGCCCGCTGGTCCCAGCTCCAGGGCGAGGGATCGCGAGAACGCCTCGACGGCGGCCCACGCCGGGGCCTGCCCACCGATCAGGCGCGCCGGCATCTTGCCTGGGACGGCCGTCATCGTGACGATCACGCCCGCCCCCTGACGGCTCATCTGCCGGCCCGCGGCCGTCGCGGTGATGAAGTTGCCGCTGGTGTAGTAGGCGATCGGGCGCACGAAGGCGTCGCAAGACAGCTCGGTCAGAGGTGCTCGATCGCGCGCGGGACCGGGGCCGATGGCGTTGAACGAGACGTCGACGCCTCCGGCTCGCTCGACGACCCTGCCGAGGTGCTCCTCCACAGCCCGCTCGTCAAGAGCGTCGACCTGCGCTGCCTCAGCCACACCGCCGGCGGCACCGATCTCCCTAGCGACGGTCTCCACCTTCGCCACACCACGCCCCGTCAAGAAGAGCCTCGCCCCCTCGCGTGAGAACGCCCGTGCGACGGCGCCGCCGATCGCGCCCCCCGCCCCGTAGATCACCGCGGTCTTGTCCTCGAGCAGCATGTCCATTCAGACACCGACGGCAGCCAGAACGGAACGGAACAGAACGGCAAACGGTCGACCCCTGGCCTGCCGCCGGTCACGAGAGGAGTGCGGTGCCCGCACGTCAGCCCGGGGTCGCTCACCGCGCTGCTCCGACGGCGGCCGGGCGCCGCTCGTGTAGATCGACGGCCACCCATAGCCCGGAGCCGGCGGTCAGCGCGGCCACTACCGCGATCGCCGCGCTGTAGCTGAGCGCGTCGGCGGCTATGCCGGCGAGGAGGCCGCCCGCGACGTAGCCCATGTCGCGCCAGAAGCGGTACACCCCGACGGTGGGTGCGCGCGCGACGGGTGAGACGGCGTCCGAGATCGCCGCGATGAGCGTGGGGTACACCAGGGCGGTGCCCGCCCCGAGCCCGACCGCGGCCAGCGCCGCTACGCCGACGGCTCCTTCCGAGGCGGCCAGCAATGCGAGCGCCGCGGACTGGACGAGCATGCCGGCCACGATCAGCGGCTTTCGGCCGATGTGGTCCGACCACTGACCGGCGATGATCTGCCCGACTCCCCATACGGCTGGGTAGAGCCCGGCGACCAGTCCGACCTGTGAGGGCGAGGCGCCCTCAGCCGCGAGGAACAGCGGGACGATGCCCCAGGCGAGCGCGTCGTTGAGGTTGTTGACCAGACCGGCCTGTGAGCACGCCCGCAGCGGCGGGAGGCGGTAGGTCGCGTCTGGAAAGACATCCGCCAGCCGCGGGGCCCGTTCACCGGTGTCGTGATGGCGGGCCTGCTCGAGCCTCACGTGCGCGGCCGTGTCGCGGACGAAGGCGACCGAGACCGCGAGCGCGGAGATCGCGATCGCGGCCGCTCCGACAACAAGCACGTCGCGAGGCGCGAGCTCGGCGGCCAGCCAGCCGCTGAGCGCGGCGGCCACGGCGACGCCGCCGTAGCCGGCCGCCTCGTTGAGCCCGAGGGCGAGCCCGCGGCGCTTCGGGCCGACCAGGTCGATCTTCATGACGACGGTCATCGACCAGGCGAGTCCCTGGTTGATGCCGAGCAGCGCATTGGCTGCCACCACCCAGGCCCAACTCGGCGCGAGCGCGATCAGCAACGGCACCGGCAGCGCGAAGGTCCAGCCGACGATCAGGAGCCGCCGCCGTCCGAGGCGCTCGGCTCCGACGCCGGCGGCGAGGTTGGTGAATGACTTCGCCAGCCCGAAGGCGACGATGAAGGACAGGACGGCGGCGCTCGACGTGAGGCCGAAATCGCCCTCGCCGATCAGCGGCAGGGTGGAGCGCTCAAGCCCGACGATCGCGCCGACGAACGCGTTGACGGCGACCAGGAGCGAGAACTGCGGAAGGTTCTCGCGCAGCCCGAGCCCGACCTGCGGCATGGCTAGTCCCGTCGCGCCAGTGGCCGGCCGGAGCGGTTTACGGCGACGATCTCGGCCTGGTGCGCCGGCGCCGGCGGGATGTCGCGGACGAGTGCGTCGACGAAGGCCTGCTCGGAGTCGTGCTGGAGCGCCTGGTTGTGGCGGCGCTCGAAGCCGATCGTCGAGGCGGGGTGCCCGGAGAGGCCGCGGCCGCAGACCGAGCCCGAGTAGTGGGCGGGATAGAGCAGGAGGTGGTCGGGCAGGCTCAGCAACTTCTCGGTCAGCGAGCGGTACAGCGAGCGGGCCATTTGCTCAATGCTGTCGTCACCGCCTGCATGCAGATCGGGCCTGCCCGCGTCGCCGACCAGCAGCGCGTCGCCCGTCAGCACCATCCACGGCTCGTCGGCCCGAGCATGGTCGGTGATCAGGTACGCGTGATGGGCGTGCGCGTGCCCGGGCGTCGCGATCGCCTTCAACTCGGTGTTGCCGAGGCGGACGACCTCGCCATCGGCGAGCTCGTGGTGCTCGAACTCGACTCCGGCGCCCGCCGGCAGAAATGCGGTCGCGTCGGTGCGCTCGCGCAGCTCGGGCAGCCCCGACACGTGGTCCGCCTGCACGTGGGTCTCGAATACGGCGACGATTGGAGCGCCCTGCGCCTCAGCGAGCGAGATGTATTCGTCCACGAGCTCGGCGTGCGGATCGACCACGGCGAGCTTCGTGTGCGACTTGCAGCCGAGCAGGTACGAGGCGCAGGCGCTCTCGTCGTTCAGGAGCTGGCGGAAAAACACGCGGGCCTCCAAGTTTGCGTGGTGATCACGCTTGACAAGCTATCAAGTGTCCTATTGAATATCAACGAATGGCGGAGCCGCGAAAGAAGGAAGCGCTTTTCGAGGCGATCGCGTTGCTGGGCAAGGCCTTCGCCAGCCCGCGGCGGCTCGAGCTGCTCGATCTGCTCGCTCAGGCGCCGCGCACGGTGGACGAGCTTGCCCGGGCGAGCGGTCAGTCGACCGCGAACACCTCGCAGCACCTGCAGGCGCTGCACGCGGCCGGCATGGTCACGCGCGAGCGCGAGGGCACGAGCGTGCGCTACTCGCTGGCCGGCGACAGGGCGCTCTCTCTGTGGTTGGCGCTGCGCGACGCGTCGGTGTCGCAGCTGGCCGCGGTCGAGCGCGCCGCACGCGACTACCTCGGCGCGGACGTGGACGCGGTTGGACGTGACGAGCTGGTCGCGCGGCTGCGCAGGGGCGACGTGGTGGTGATCGACGTTCGGCCGGCGGAGGAGTACGAGGCCGGGCATATCGACGGCGCGCGCTCGATCCCGATCGACGAGCTGCGGGACCGGCTCGGCGAGCTCCCCGCCGATCGCGAGGTCGTCGCCTACTGCCGGGGTCCCTTCTGCGTGTACGCCCATGACGCGGTGCGCCAGCTGCAGGCCGCCGGCAGGCCCGCACGGCGACTCCGAGGCGGCTGGCCCGAATGGCAGCTCGCACGGAAGTCGAGCAAGCGGACGCAAGCCGCATGAGCGTCAGCCCCTCCCAGAGAGAACCAAAACCCATGTCAGGAGACCGAACGAAATGAGCACCGAGGTTCGTCAGCTCGACACGGCCGAGCTCGAGCAGCGCGTGAAGCGCATGTACGAGGAGGTCGCGCTCGAACCCGAGCGTGAGTTCCACTTCGAGACGGGCCGCGCCCTGGCCGAGCGACTCGGCTATCCGAGCGCAGACCTCGACCGAATCCCGGCGCCCGCGATCGAGTCGTTCGCCGGTGTCGGCTACTTCCTCGACCTCGCGGCGATCGAGGCGGGCGAGCGGGTACTCGACCTCGGCAGCGGCTCGGGGACCGACAGCCTGCTCGCGGCCGTCAAGGCAGGCGCGAACGGGAGCGTGGTAGGGATCGACATGACGAAAGCGCAGCTCGCGAAGGCACAGCGCCTCGCTCGCGACGGCGGACTCGACAACGTGGACTTCCGGGCCGGCTACATCGAGCAGCCGCCGGTCGAGGACGGCAGCGTCGACTGCGTGATCTCGAACGGCGTGATCAACCTCTCGCCGGACAAGCCCGCGGTCTTCGCCGCAGCGGCGCGTGCGCTGCGGCCCGACGGCCGCCTCGCGTTGGCGGACATCGTCAGTGAGCGGCAACTCCCCGAGGGCGTGACCTGCGACGCGTCCCTGTGGGCGGCGTGCATCGGCGGCGCGATGCAGCGCGACGGCTGCCGCGACGCGATCGAGGCTGCCGGCTTCTCTATCGAGACGTGGCGCGAGAACAGCGAGTACCGCTTCGTCTCCGAGCGCGCCGACAACGCGACCCAGAAGTACGGCGTGACCAGCGTGTCGGTGCTGGCTCGTCGCGCGTAAGCGCGCTCGCGAGCTGAAGATCGACCAGGCGCGCGGCGAGCGCTGCGTCGCTTGACAACAGCGTAGGTAAGTGCAACCTTACCGTTCGTGGCGACTTACCAAAGCGATGGTCTCACGGCACTCGGCGACCCGACGCGGCGCGTGATCTTCGAGCGGCTCGCGGACCGTCCGCGCGCGGTCGGCGAGCTCGCAAGCGAGTTGCCGGTCAGCCGCCCTGCCGTCTCGCAGCACCTCAAGGTGCTGAAGGACGCGGGGCTCGTGGTCGATCAGCCGGTCGGCACCCGTCGCATCTATCAGGTGGATCCCGACGGGCTCGCCGCGCTTCGGGGCTACCTCGATCACTTTTGGGACCAGGCGCTCGCCGGTTTCAAGGCCGCCGTGGAGCGACAGACGAAGGAGACCGAATGAGCATGCACGCAACTGATACCGCAACGCGTCACTCGATCGTGGTCGAGGCACCCATCGAGCGCGCCTTCTCCACCTTCACCGAGGGGTTCGGCAGCTTCAAGCCCCGCGAGCACAACCTGCTCGAGGTCGACATCGCCGAGACCATCTTCGACACGCGCGTGGGCGGCAACATTTACGACCGCGGCGTCGACGGCAGCGAGTGCCGCTGGGCGCGGGTACTCGAGTTCGATCCGCCGCACCGGGTCGTGTTCAGCTGGGACATCAGCCCGCGCTGGCAGATCGAGACCGACCTCGACAGGACCAGCGAGGTCGAGGTGCGCTTCGTCGCGGAGGCGCCCCACCGCACACGCGTCGAGCTCGAGCACCGCTACCTCGACCGCCACGGCGAGGGTTGGGAGGCTGTGCGCGAGGGCGTCGGCGGCGAGCAGGGCTGGCCGCTCTACCTCGACAGGTTCGCTCGAGAGGTTGACGGGTAATCGACTCGCTCGGCGGTGATCGCCGCCAGGGCGGAGTGCGTGGGTTCGCGGGGTCGTGCCGGTGTCGCGGCCGGCGTGGCGAACGGCGGGTCGGTCGAGTTCGGCGTTGTTGACGGAGCCGGGCCCGCTGCCGATGCCGGCAGGAATATGGGACCGACCTGCATGTGGCCGACGAGGTCGAAGCAAATGCGCTCGACGCTTCGCCGGAGCTGTGCGGCCATGGCGGCGGCGTGCACGCCCGGCCAGTAGGCAGGCCCGGCGAGCTCCGCGACGCTCGACCAGCAGCGTCGCGCGCCGGCCACGGCGCCGGGGCGGCAGAGCGCCATGTCGAGGAAGCCCCAGGCGGCGAAGCAGAGGCCACCGACGGTGCCGGTGGCGGTGAGCAGCACCCCGGCGGCTGCAGCGGCGGCAACCCCCTGCGGACCGAGGATCAGCACGCTCGCGGCGGCTCCCACGCTCAGACCGAATGGGAGCTGGCCGAGCGTGACGACCGCGATCAGGACGGCGATAGCGTCGAACAACGACGCGTCGACGCCGACGGCGTGCAGCAGGAGCCAGTTGCGGCCGATCTGAGCAAGTACGGCGATGAGCACGAAGCCGACCAGCCGGGCACGCCCGTCGAGCGTTCGCAGCACGGCCAGGCCGCTGCGCAGCCAGCGCGCGCCGGCCGCCGCGACGCTGCGCAGAGCCATGGTGGCTCCGAAAACGGCGGCAAGAGCCACGAACGGAATCCACCAGGGCAGCCCGAGCGGACCGACGAGCGTGAACGAGGTGAGCGCGGCAAGACCCGCCTCCACGATCAGGATCGGCAGTTCGGCGCCGAGCAGCGCGGTAACGCGCGGGCTCGCCTCAGGCGCCGACCGCCGCAGCGCGGCGATACGGGCTGCCGTCCCCAGCTGGGTATGCAGCAGACCGCCGACGAAGCCCATGCTCGATGCCCGGAAAAGCGTCCGCCGACCAACCGTGCCGCCGCTGGCGCGCACGCACTGATGCCACGCCTCGCTGCGCGAGACCAGCGCGAGCAACTGCAGTCCGACCGCCGCCGCGGCGGTTGCGATCGGTGCCCCGGTAATGCCGGTCTTCAGCTCGTCCCACTTCGTGATCAGCACAACTCCGAGCGCGAGCGAAGCGGCGATCGACGCCGCGACGGTGAGCGCGGTTTGATGCCGTCGGCAGCGCAGCCGAAGAGCCGAAAGCACTACTCGAGGCCCCGTTTGCGCGCGTCCTCGCTGAGCGCGCGTGCCAGCTCGCGAGGCGCGGTTCGCCGCTCCAATCGGGCGGCTTCGGTGTCGCGGCGCACCGACTCGCGGTGGATCGCGTCCTGAAGTCCCTCGACGAGCTCCTCGAGGTGAGCAACGCGGCGCTCCAAGTCGTCGGCGCGCCGTTCGGACGCCCGGTCGAGCTGGCGCTGGCGACGGCGGAGGCGCTTCAGCATGTGGTCTTCTCTTGCTCTTCCTCTATCTGGGAACCGGCGGCTACGGCGTAGACCGGCTTGAGGACTATCCTCTGTGTCCTAGTTCCCATCGCCGGGTGTGTCACGCCTCCTGCACCCCTCGTGGTCTCTATCCAGCCTGGAGGCGGCAAGGGCGGAGCATATGACGGACCCGTCGGACGAGCACTTCGGTAACACCGCGCGTGGCGACGCGGCATGGAAAGAGGCGACCGAAGAGGTCGCCGCCCGCAACAAGCGTGCCCAGAAACTGGGCCGCGAGGAACGCGACGCCTACGAGCGGGCGCGAAGCGCCGCCCGTCGCGCCGCCGAAGTCCGCGCGGACGCGCACCTCTCCCGCAGCCGCGATGGGTCGGCCCCGCGGCGCGGAGAGCCGGCGCGGTGAGCACGTCGAAGGAGCGCGCGGAAGAGAAGCGCCGCGAGAAGCTGGCGCTGATTCGAGAGCAGCTCGCCAGCGGCGACTTGAAGATCAGGCAGATGACGCCCGCCGAGCGCGAGAAGCATCCGCCGCGTCCGGCCGAGCCGAGACGGAGGCGCTGGTAACCGCCTCCGTCCGCAGCTCGATATCGGTGCCGCTCAGGCGAGCGTCCGCACGTTGACGGCGCGCGGACCCTTGGCGTCGGCCTCGGTGTCGAAGGAGACCTTCGCGCCCTCGGCGAGCGACTTGAAGCCCTCGCCTGCGATCGCGCTGTGATGCACGAACAGGTCCTTGCCCGGCTCGTCGGGCGTAACGAAGCCGAAGCCCTTGTCGTCGCTGAACCACTTCACGGTTCCGGTGGCCATTGCGTTTTTCCTCCACTGCTTGCGTGCTGCGTACGCAGTGGATGCTTCAAAGCAAACGACAACGAGCGCGGGCACTAGGTCGTCGAGCGACAAGCTCGACCTTGAACATCGCTGACGGTAGCACCCTGGCCGGGCGCCCGCATGGCTGGGATGCGCCTTCTTCTTGTGACTGGACGGCGCCGGCCCTCGGAACGCTCGCCACCTTCACCGTCATCATCCGCCCGGCGGCACGGCTCTGCATCTAACACAAGCGGCCCACGTCCTTATGGGCATGACGATTTCTCTCCGCGCGGCGAGACGCCACGCCAACCTGAAAAGACCGGACGCCTCGCTCGTCGGCGCGACGCGTCGTAGCGCGCTGGACGAGTTCGTCGGCATCGCCGGCGGACCGACCCCCGATGTGCATCCAGGCGGCGACGCCATCGTGCTCGAGCGGTTGACCAAGACCTACCCCGACGGGACCCATGCCGTGCGCCGGCTCTCGCTGCGCGTCGCGGCGGGCGAGTGCTTCGGCATCCTCGGCCCGAACGGGGCGGGGAAGTCGACGACGATCGGAATGCTCGGCACGCTGGTCAAGCCGACCGGCGGGCGGGCGTACGTCGCCGGCTTCGACGTCGTCGCCGAGCCGGTCGAGGTGCGCCGGCGGATCGGCTTCGCGATGCAGCAGGTCGGGGTCGACGAGTTCGCGACCGCGTCGGAGCTGATCGTGCTCCAAGGACGGCTCCAAGGGCTCGCCAAGCGGGACGCGCGCACGCGTGCGTCGCTGCTGCTCGAGGTGATGGATCTCGACCAGGTGGCGGGCAGCCGCCTCGGCACGATGTCCGGCGGAACGCGGCGCCGGGTCGATCTGGCCGCTTCAATGGTGCACCTGCCGCCGGTGCTGTGCCTCGACGAGCCCACCGAGGGCCTCGACCCTCGCAGCCGCGCCGGCATCTGGGACGCGCTCGATCGGCTCCGCCGCGAGCTCGGCGTGACGGTCGTGCTCAGCACACACTTCATGGAGGAGGGCGACCGCTTGTGCGACAGGATCGCGATCATCGACCACGGGGCGATCGTCGTGCAGGGCGCCCCGGCGGCGCTGAAGGCAAGGGTCGGCGCGGACGCGACGCTGGAAGATGTCTATCTCCACTACACGGGTCGCGGGCTCGAGGCGACTACCCCGGTGGCGGCATGAGCACGCCCGGCCATGCCCTGCTGCTCGCCCAGCGGGCGCTGATCCAGTTCCCGCGCAACCCGATCCTGCTCGGCTTCTCGCTGATGCCGGTGCTGATCATGTACCTGGTCTTCGGCGGGCTCTTCGAGGGTGTCGCACAGCTGCCGGGCTTCCCGACAGAGAACTACTTCGAGTACCTCGCCCCGACCGCGATTCTGCTCGCGACGGTGCCTGGCATCGGCAACGCCGGCGTCGCGTTGGCATCGGACTTTCAGAACGGCTACTTCCACAAGCTCCTGACCGCGCCCGTCTCTATCGGCGCGGTGATGCTCGGCCGCCTGCTCGGCGACTGCGTGCGACTCGCCGTGATTGCAGGACTCGTGCTGATCCTGGCGGTTGCGCTCGGAGCGCGCGTCGAGACCGGAGTACCCGGAGCCGTGCTGATGATCGCGATGGGGACGGCGCTCGGGATCGTCACCTTCGGCGCGCTGAGCGCCAACCTCGCCGTCCGCACCCGCGACGCCGCGGCGGTCCAGGCCGTGCAGCCGATGGCATTCCTCTTGATCTTCCTGACGAGCGCCTACCAGACCACGGACCAGATCAACAGCGGCGTGCTCCGCACGATCATCGACCTCAATCCCGCCGAGCGCGTGATGCGGCCAATGCGGGAGCTGATGCTGAGCGGCTACGACTGGGGCGAGATCGCGATCGGGTTTGGTGTGATCGCCGCCCTCGGCCTGATCGCGCTACCGCTGACCGTCCGCAACTACCGAAGCGTCTACAGCTGAATCCATTTCGAGGCGCATCCGTCTCCCCTAATGAACGCAACCGAGAGGACACCGTGACGCCTGATCAGGACGAGACCAGCGTGAGTACGACGCCCGAGCAGCCGGGAACTGGATGCTGCGCGCCCCAGGAACAGGCGACCTGCTGCGAGGCTTCTGACAAGGCGACATGCTGCGGCGATAATCCAGAGACAATGAGTTGCGGATGCCACTAGAGACAGCCCGACCCGACGTCGCGGCGGCGGACGAGCTCTGGCGAGATCTGCACGTACGCCTCCGCGGCTTCATCCGCGCGCGTATCTCCGACCCTGAGGCCGCCGACGACGTCGCACAAGAGGTACTGCTGCGGCTTCACCGCAGCCTGAAGCGCCTGCGCGCCGAGGACCGGCTCGACGCGTTCGCCTACCAGATCGCGCGCAACGCGATCATCGACCACTACCGCTCGCGCGCGACGGCCAAGGAAACCCCCGAACCGTATGACGAGCTCGTCGCGCGCGTCGACGCGGACAGCGAGAGCGCGCACGAGCAGGACGGCCATGCGCGCCAGGAGCTCGCCCGCTGCCTGGCACCGCTGATCCGGCAGCTGCCCGAGCCGTACCGCGAGGCGCTGACGCTTACCGACCTCGGAAAGCTCTCGCAGGTCGAGGCGGCAAAGGTCGTCGGCCTCTCCGTGCCAGGCATGAAGGCGCGCGTGCAGCGCGCGCGCGCCCAGATTCACGAACTGCTCACGTGCTGCTGCGAGGTCGCGCTCGACAGCCGTAGCCAGATCCGCGACGTCCAGCGGACGGGGCCGTGTGCCTGCGATCCGAGTAGCTGAAGACGATCCGCTGCGCGGTCGTCATCAGGGTTCTGGAGCTTCTGCGCGCTGCCTCGCCGGCGCGCGCTGGGCATTTTGCGCGCGATGCTCATCCAGCATCGCTCGCGGGCGCTCGATCGCGGCCGGCGCTCGCCGTTCCAGCGCCCAGACGTCGCGCTTGAACAGCGCGATTGCGCGCATCGGCGAAGTCGCGACGACGGAGGCTGTACGCGAGCCGCCCTCCGCCATCTCCGGTGGGGCGAAGGGGTCGGGCGGAGAGGCCGACACGGCCATCTCGCCTACGACATCACCGGCGCCAACCGTCCCCACCGTGGTGCCGTCTAGGACGACCTCGGCGGTATCGGTCTCGATGGCGAACAGCGAATGCCCGATTTGCCCCTCGGAGGCCAGCGCCTCCCCGGAGGGGATTTCGAAACTCGGACGCGACCCTGGCGACGGCCTCGAGCTCGTCCTCGGGCAAGTCGCCAAAAGAAGGAATCGCCGCGATCCGCGCGCGCTCCATCAACGCAACGTACGACCACGCGCAACTGCGGCTACGACCGTCCAAGTCCGCAGCGCCGAGGGACCTCTAGACCGAGCCGGCGCCGGCGCGCACTGAGCCGAGCCGGCGCCCGATCACCGCATCGGCGGCCTCCGCGCTCGGCGCGTGGCCGGTCACGGCGGCTATGAACGGCTCGCGCTCGAGCGTCACCAGGTCGAGGTCGGTCACCGCCTTCACGGTGGCGGTGCGCGGCAGGTCGCGGATGAGGGCGATCTCGCCGAAGAAGTCGCCCGGCCCTTCGCGGCGCGCGAGGACACCGTCCTCGAATACCTCGACCTCACCGCTCTCGATCACGTAGAAGCGGTCGCCGTGGTCGCCCTGGCGAACCACCTCCTCCCCCCGCGCGACGCGCATCCGCCCGAGCTCCGACGCGAGCAGCTCGAGCGAAACCGGAGCGAGCGCCGAGAACATCGGCACGCTGCGCAGCAGGGCGAGCTCAGGCGGGCCCTGCTCGGCGTCGAGTCGGCGCAGCCCCGGACCGGACAACAGCACGAGCACCGGCAACACCGTCCCCATAAAGACCAGCGCGGCGTCGATGCCGGCGAGCTCCACGAGTCCGGCTGTCGCAATAGTGCCGAAGCCGAGGGAGCCCATGACAAGTGCCTCGAAGGCGCCGAAGACTCGACCGCGAACCTCGTCGGACGTTGCCCGCTGGATGAGGGTCAGGCCGGCGGAGTCGGTCACCGTGTTGGCGACCCCGATCACCGCGAACATGAGCAGTACGAAAGCGGGCTCCGGCAGGAGCGGTATCAGCGCCAGCGGAACGCCCCAGGCCATGATGCCGAGCCCGAACAGCGTCCCGAGGCCGCGACGCCCGGCGATCACGAGCGCGAGGAGCGAGCCGAAGAGCCCACCTAGCCCGGCGGCCGAGTTGAACAGCCCGACCGCGCCCTGCCCGAGCCCGAGCAGCTCGAGCGCGATCACGACGACGAACACGGTCACCGCGCCGGCGACGATCACCTGCGCGCAGAACAGCCCGACGACCAGCCGCAGCCGCGGATCGGCGGCCACGGCGCGAATGCCCGCGAGCGCCTCGCCGAGGAAGCCCTCGCCCGACTTCTCGCTCTGCTCCTCCATGCTCGCCGGCTGTTCCTCGATCCGCGTCAGCAGCAGCGCCGAGCAGGCGAGGAGGGCACCGGTCGCGGCGAATGCGAGCTCAAGGCTCCCCACGGCGAGAAGCAGGCCTCCGAGCGCGGGTCCAACGAATATCCCGCTGCTCTCGAAGCTGCTCGTGGTGACGTTGGCCGCCGTCAGCTTGTCCGGCTTCTCGACGAGCGACGGCAAGATCGCGTTCTTGGCCGGCTCGAATGTCGTGCTCACCATCGCCAGGAGCCCACCCAGCCCCAGAACGACGACGACGCCGAGATCGAGCGCCACGGCGAGCGCGATGAGGCCGGCGAGGACCGCGCGCGT
>Ga0126307_10000387_pt1 | contig 28437 bp, 25 predicted proteins | sample Plot28_FD_89955 | JGI IMG/M metagenome (GOLD analysis project Ga0126307, IMG submission 89955) | Serpentine soil microbial communities from UC McLaughlin Reserve, CA, USA - Plot28 | ecosystem: Environmental > Terrestrial > Soil > Grasslands | place: USA: UC McLaughlin Reserve, Lake County... | reverse complement strand
CAGCCTCGACCACCCGTTCTCGACCGACAAGTTCGGCCGCGACCTCTTCGCCCGAGTTGCTCAGGGCGGGCAGATCTCGATCGCGATCGGCTTTGCGGCCACCTTCATGATCCTCGTCATCGGGGTCCTCTACGGCTCGATCTCGGGCTTCGTGGGGGGCAGGCTCGACAACGGGATGATGCGCTTCCTCGACGCGCTCTACGGGCTTCCGTATCTCCCGTTCGCGATCATCACGACGCAGATCCTGAGCCCCTCGGGCTCGGTAAGCGTGTGGACGATGGTCGTCGCACTCACGATCGCGAGCTGGTTCACCGCCGCGCGCGTCGTCCGCGGCCAGGTGATCACGCTGAAGGAGAACGACTACGTACGTGCTGCCAAGGCGGTTGGCGCGCGGTGGTACCGGGTGCTTGCGCGGCACCTTCTGCCCAACACGCTCGGCATCCTCGTGATCGCGATCTTCCTCGAGCTCCCGGGCGTCGTCCTCGGCGAGGCGTTCCTCTCCTTCATCGGCCTCGGCATCAACCCGCCGACCGCTTCCTGGGGGTCGATCGCCCAGGACGGTCGCGAGGCGTACCGGCTCCATCCGGAGGTGCTCTTCATCCCGTGCCTCGCGATTGCCACCCTCGTTCTGTGCGCGAACTTCATCGCCGACGGCCTCCGCGACGCACTCGATCCGCGAACGCGAGAGACCGGGTAGGCACTCCGTGGCTGTTCTCGAGGTCAACGACCTCAAGACCCACTTCTTCACGCGTGAGGGCGTCGTGCAGGCGGTCGACGGCATCAGCTTCTCGCTGGAGAAGGGGAAGACACTCGGCATAGTCGGCGAGTCCGGTTGTGGGAAGTCGGTCACTGCGCTCTCGATCATGGGCCTCATCCCGAAGCCGCCGGCGAAGATCGTGAGCGGCGAGGTTCTCTTCGACGGCAAGGACCTGACGAAGCTTTCCGAAGGTGAGATGCAGCACATCCGCGGCAACGAGGTCGCGATGATCTTCCAGGACCCGATGACCTCGCTGAACCCGACCCTGAAGATCGGGACGCAGATCACGGAGACCATCCTCGCGCACCGGGACGTCTCGAAACAGGAGGCCCGGAAGCGCGCCGTGGATCTCCTCAAGGAGGTCGGGATCCCGCGCGCGGCCGAGCGATTGGACGACTATCCGCATCGCTTTTCCGGCGGCATGAGGCAGCGCGTGATGATCGCGATCGCGCTTTCGTGCGGCCCACGTCTTCTGATCGCGGACGAGCCGACGACCGCGCTCGACGTGACGATCCAGGCCCAGATCCTCGACCTCCTCGACGCGCTCCGGCAGCAGCACGACATGGCCATGATCCTGATCACGCACGACATGGGCGTCGTGGCCGAGACCGCGGACGACGTGATGATCATGTACGCGGGCCAGATCGTCGAGCAAGCCTCGGGCTTCGAGCTCTTCGACCACCCGGAGCATCCGTACACCGAGGCCCTCCTCGGCGCCCTGCCTCAACTCGAGGGCGACGAGCGCGAGATCCGTGAGGGTCGCCTGACTGCGATCCCGGGCCGGCCGCCCGATCTCGTCAACCCGCCGGAAGCCTGCCGCTTCGCCGCCCGCTGTCCGTACCGCGATTCTGGCGATACATGCGCGACGGTCGAGCCGCAGCTCCGCGAGGTCCGTCCGGGCCACTGGGTCCGCACCGCGCATCCGGCGAGTGAGCGCTCGGGCGAGCGCCAGACGGTGAACGCGTGAGCTCCGAGACCTACTCGTCGAACGGCGCGCTTCTCGCGGTCGACAACCTCGAGAAGCACTTCCCGATTCGCCGGGGAATCCTCTGGGAGAAGACCGTCGGCGCGGTGAAGGCCGTCGACGGCGTTACCTTCGAGGTCGCGGAGGGCGAGACGCTCGGGCTCGTTGGCGAGTCCGGCTCGGGCAAGTCGACGACAGGCTACTGCATCCTCCAGCTCGTCAAGCCGACCTCGGGCTCGATCAAGTTCATGGGGAAGGAGCTCACCAAGCTCCCCCGCGAGGAGCTCCGCAGGATGCGGCGCGAGATGCAGATCGTCTTCCAGGACCCCTACGCGTCGCTGGATCCCCGGATGACCGTCGGTGGCATCGTGGCGGAGCCACTTGAGGTGCACGGGATCGGCACGCGGCGCAGCCGAGGGGAGCAGGTTCGCAAGCTCCTCGACATCGTCGGCTTCAACCCGAACTTCACCAACCGCTATCCGCACGAATTCTCGGGCGGCCAGCGGCAGCGCATCGGGGTCGCGCGTGCTCTGGCGCTCAACCCGAAGCTGATCGTGTGCGACGAGCCGGTCTCGGCCCTGGACGTCTCGATCCAGGCGCAGATCCTCAACCTGCTGAAGGACCTGCAGCGGGACTTCGGCCTCACGTACCTCTTCATCTCCCACGATCTCGCGGTGGTGAGGACGATGAGCGACCGGATCGCGGTCATGAACCAGGGGAAGCTCGTGGAGGTCGGTACGGCTGACCAGGTCTACCACGAGCCGAAGGACGAGTACACGAAGGCGCTGTTCGCCGCGGTGCCCGTCCCGGACCCGCACCGGCAGCGGGAGCGGAAGGCCGAGCGGGCCCTTCTGCGCCAGGAGAACCGCCGCCTCGCCGCCCAGACGGCCGAATCAGGGCTCCCCGACGCAGCCCCGGACATCTCCGACCCCCGCTCGGAGACCGGCCCGGTCGTCTAGGGCCCGGCCGGTCCGCCGGCCGGACGTTGTCTAACCTCCCCGCTCGGCTATCGTCAGAGTGGATATGGCCGGCGAAGCCCCCTTGCGCAATGGTCGTTGCGAGCGCGCCCGCCAGTGGGCATCGCTCCGCGCCGACGGCGAGCTCTCCGAGCTCGAAGACGCGCTGCTCGAGAAGCACCTGGAAGGGTGCGCGAGCTGCAGTGCCTTCGCAGTCCGGCTGGCCGCGACCACCCAGGCCGTGCGCGCTGTGCCGCTCGAGCAGCCCGAGATCTCCTACCCGCGCTTCGAGCGTCCAGTCATCCGGCTTCCGGTCGGCAGGCGGGTGGCGATCGTCGCGGTTGCAGCGGCGGCTGCGCTCGGCGCGTTCGTGGGCTCCTCGCTGCAGAAGCCGGCGATCGCCCCGGCACCCAGCCGAGGCCCCCAGCTCAGCTTTCGCACCGACCAGAACCTTCTGCGCCAGCTGCCGCACCAGACGAAGCAGCCGGTCCCGGCGCCGAACCGCGTACCCGGCCAGCCTCCCGAAGGCTTCGTCTAGTCGTTCGCGGGGTCCCGGCCTGAGGGCTTGGATAGACTGATCCCGGCAAGCGACCGGGGGATTCATGGCTGACAAGATCACGGGCAAGATCGTCGAAATCAAGGGCGTCGTCATCGACGCCGTCTTCCATGGAGGCCTTCCCTCCATCAACAACGCGCTCCGCATCAAGATGCCGAAGCAGGAGCGCCGGGAGGCCTTCGACCTGATCGCAGAGGTCCAGCAGCACCTCGGTAACGATCGCGTCCGCGCGGTCGCCATGGACACCACCGACGGGCTCGCCCGCGGGATGGACGTCGAGGACACGGGCGCGCCGATCAGCGTGCCGGTGGGCGACGCGACCCTCGGCCGGATCTTCAACGTTCTCGGCGAGGTCATCGACGAGGGCGACGAGGTCAAGGCCGACGAGCGCTGGCCGATCCACCGCGACGCGCCGACCTTCGAGGAGCTGCAGCCGACCACGGAGGTCTTCGAGACCGGCATTAAGGTCATCGACCTGCTCGCGCCGTACGTGAAGGGCGGCAAGGTCGGCCTCTTCGGCGGTGCCGGAGTCGGCAAGACCGTCCTCATCCAAGAGCTCATCCGGAACATCGCGGAGGAGCACGAGGGCCTGTCGGTCTTCGCCGGCGTGGGCGAGCGCTCGCGCGAGGGCAACGACCTCTGGCTCGAGATGAAGGAGTCGGGCGTGATCGAGAAGACCGCGCTCGTCTTCGGGCAGATGAACGAGCCGCCGGGAGCCCGCCTGCGTGTTGGCCTCTCGGGCCTGACCATGGCGGAGTACTTCCGCGAGCAGGGCCAGGACGTCCTCCTCTTCATCGACAACATCTTCCGATTCGTGCAGGCAGGCTCGGAGGTGTCCGCTCTCCTCGGGCGCATGCCGAGCGCCGTCGGCTACCAGCCGACGCTCGCCACCGAGATGGGGCAGCTGCAGGAGCGCATCACCTCGACGCGCAAGGGTTCGGTCACGTCGGTGCAGGCGATCTACGTGCCCGCCGACGACCTCACCGACCCGGCGCCCGCTAACACGTTCGCGCACCTCGACTCGACCACCGTCCTCTCGCGCGCCCTCACGGAGCAGGGGATCTATCCGGCGGTCGACCCGCTCGACTCGTTCTCGCGCGCGTTGCAGCCGGACGTCGTCGGTGAGGAGCATTACGAGACCGCGACGCGCGTGCAGGAGCTTCTGCAGCGCTACCGCGAGCTGCAGGACATCATCGCCATCCTGGGCATGGACGAGCTCTCCGACGAGGACAAGCTCGTCGTCCAGCGCGCCCGCAAGGTGCAGCGCTTCCTCTCCCAGCCCTTCTTCGTCGCCGAGGCCTTCACGGGCACTCCCGGGACGTACGTGAAGCTCGAGGACACCATCCGCGGCTTCATGGAGATCATTGTCGGCAAGCACGACGACCTTCCGGAGGGTGCCTTCTACATGGTCGGGACGATCGACGAGGCGATCGAGAAGGGCAAGGAGCTGGCCGGCGAGGACGAGCCGCAGGCATCCAAGGAGGAATCCGAGTCGGAGACCGAGCAGGAGCCTGAGCCCGAACCCGAGCCCGTGGCTGCGTAGATGGCCGCCGAAGGCGGCGTCCGCACGTTCGACCTCTCGGTCGTCACGCCCGACGGCGCAGCGTTCGAGGGCGAGGCCGAGATGGTGATCGTCCCGGGGGCGGCCGGCGAGATCGGCGTGCTGGCCCGTCACGCGCCGCTCGTCGCCATGCTGAAGGCGGGCGAGATCCGCGTGAAGGCGGGGAACGACTGGCAGTCCTTCGCGGCCGGACCGGGCTACTTCAAGGTGCAGCAGGACCGCGCGATTGCGCTCGTGGACGATGCCGTGCGCGCCGAGCAGATCGACATCGACGAGGCGCGCCGCGAGGCCGACGAGGCCCGCGCGGCGCTCGAGCGTGCGGATGCCGGCGATGACGAAATCGACCGCTGGCACATGGAGCAGCGCCTCCGGCACGCCGAGAACAAGATCGCCGTCGCCGGGCGATGAGGGCGTTCGCCCCGGGGATCTATCCGCGCTCCGCGGCGCTCGTCCAGGCGACCCGGGATCTCGAGCGGGGGCGCACCGCGCCGGAGGCGGCCGCCGAGCAGGCCGAGGACGACCTCCGAGAGCTCGTCTCGGTCCAGCGGGCTGCCGGGCTCACTTTCCTGAGCGACGGAATGCTTCAGTGGCAGGACCTCTTCCGCCCACTTGCCGACGCTACCGAGGGTCTCGACGCCCGCCCGTTGACCCGCTTCCTCGACACGAACACCTTCTACCGCGCCGTTCTGGTGGACGGTGAGCCGCGTCTCAGAAACCCGTTGCCAGCGCCGGACCTTCCGGCCGGAGAATGGGTTGGCACGCTGCCGTCGCCGCTCGCGTTCGCCCGCGCTGCCCGCGACGAGGTGTCCGCGGAGGCACTCGCGGCGAACGTTCTCGCGCCTCAAATCCAGGCCTGGGTGGATGCCGGCGCCGCACTCATCGTCCTCAGCGAGCCGTTTGCCGCCCGTGAAGGAAGCGCAGACGAGCTGCTGCGCGCCCTCGACGAGCTCCCGGCTGCGCCTCTCGCGCTCCAGCTCCCCTTCGGAGACGCGGAGTCGATCTTGCCCGCGCTCGCCGAGGCCCGCGTCTCCGTGATCGGGATCGACTTCTACGCCACGAGTCTCGGCGCGCTACCCTCGGGGTTCCCGAAGGAGATCCTCGCGGGAGTGGTCGACGCGCGGAGCTCGGCGCTCGAGAGCCCCGACGAGATCGCCCGCTTCGTCGATGAGCTGTCGAGCCGCGAGCCGGCCGCGGTGTACCTCGGCCCGAACGGCGACCTGCAGTTCGTCCCGGAGCCCATCGCGAGGGAAAAGCTCGCGCGACTTGGACAGGCGAGCGCCAGGCTCGCGGAGGTCGCGTGAGCGTCCATTTCGTCACCCGCGAGATCGGCAGCCTCGCCAAGCCGCCCTGGCGCGTGAAGGCGTTCGCGGGGCGACCGCTCGAGGAGAGCGACTTCGCCGCGGCCGAAGAGTGGGGCCGCAGGCTTGAGGTCGACGGCCACGAAACGCTCGTCGAGGGCTTGCGCGCCGGAAGCCTGGGCCTGCCGGAAATAGACGACTGGGCCGCCTTCTATGCAATTCGCCTGCTGGAACGTGTCGGACTCGACGTCGTCTACGACGGCGAGCAGAAGCGGACGGAGATGTACGACCACGTTGCCGCCTTCGCCCCTGGCTTCGAGCCGCGCGGCACCGTGCGCTCGTTCGACAACAAGTACTACGCAAAGGCGGCCGTCGTGGAGGCGCCGTCCGTTCCGGGCCCGCAGGACGTTGAGGAGTTCGAGTTCGTGCGCGCGCACACCGACCGGGTCGTGAAAGTGCCGCTGACCGGCGCCTACACGATGGAGGACTGGTCCTACGACGAGCACTACGGGCACGAAGGCGGCCTGGGCGCGTCGGCCGAGCACCGCTTCGACGCGCGGCGCCGCTTCGTCCACGACGTGGCCGTGAACGTCATCCGTCCGAACGTGGAAGGGCTCGTCGCCGCCGGGGCCGAGTGGATCCAGATCGACGAGCCGGCGGCGACGACCAAGCCGGACGAGGTCCCGCTCGTGGTCGAAGGCTTCAACGAGGCGACCCGCGGGATCCAGGCGAAGAAGAGCATGCATATTTGCTTCTCCGACTACAGCGCCCTCTGGCCGGCCGTCATGGACCTAGAGGACTGCCTCGAGCTCCAGCTCGAGTTCGCCAACCGCGACTCGCGCGAGCTCGGGACCAAGGACGAGGACCGGCCCGGCTATGCGGACACGCTTGCGCTCTTCAAGGAGCACGGCTACCCAGGAGTCGGCCTCGGCGTCCTGGACATCCACTCCGATTTCGTGGAGCCGGCCGAGCTCGTTCGCGACCGCATCCTCTATGCCATCGAGGTCCTCGGCGACCCGGAGCGCATCCAGGTGAACCCCGACTGCGGCCTCCGCACGCGGAGCTGGGAGGTCGTCTACGAGAAGCTCGCGAACATGGTGCAGGGCACGCGTCTCGCCGAGGACGCCCTGAGCTAGCCCAGCTCGGACAGCCAGTCGAGCAGGATGCGCGTCACCTCTGACGGGTTGTCCTGAAGGACGCCGTGCGTGGCGTTCGGGATCGGCACGATCCGCGCCTCGGGGAGCCCCGTGCGGACACGGCCGAGTGCCCGTTCGCGGATCGGCCGCAATTCCGGCGGCTCCGTCGCGTGTACCAGCAGGACTGGAATCCCGCTCTCCCGAACCGCCGGGTATAGCGGAGGGCACGGAGCCAGCCGTGAAGCGACCATGGCGGCCCCAATGACCTCGGCAGGCGCGTCCCACGTCTCGCCTTCGTCCGTGCGGCGGCGGAGCTCCTCGATCTCGTCCTCGTAGTCGGTTTCGGGGTCGTAGTCGGGGTCGTCCTCGGCCACGAGGTATCCGCCGTCGAGAAGGCCGAGTGCTCGCACGGCCGAGGGAAAGCACGCCGCGGTGTGCAGGCCCATGCTCGCGCCCCAGGAAAACCCGATCCACACCGCCGGCGCGATCTCCAGCTTTTCGAGTAGCCCGGCCGCAAGCTCGGCGATGTTCGCGGCCGCATACCCGTCGGGCTCGAGTGCGGGCGAGACTCCGTAGCCGGGGGCGTCGACGGCGAAGAGCGTGTACCCCGCGGCCACGAGCGGCGGTGCAAGCACGGGCGTCTCCCCGCTTCCTCCACCGCCTCCATGCCAGTAGAACAGCGGTCTGCCAGTCCGGTCGCCCCAGGTCTGCACGCGCACTCGCGTTCCCTGTATTTCGACGTCGCCGACTCCCACGGCCGCTATTGTCACCCCTCCGGTGGAGCAGAACTTCGGCAAGAGCTCTCCGTTCAGCCTCGGGGTCGAGGAGGAGTTCCAGATCCTCAACTCCGAGAGCTACGAGCTCGTCTCGCGGATCGACGAGATCCTGCCTGCCCTCGAGGGCGACCGCGAGGAGAAACGGATCAAGGCGGAGCTCCTCCAGTCCGTGGTCGAGGTCGCGACCGACGTCGCGGCCACCGTTGGGGAGGCGATGGAGGATCTGCGCCGTCTGCGCCGCCGCCTGCGAGACGTCGCGGCGGAGTCGGGCGCGCTCATCGCCTCGGCCGGTACGCATCCGTTCTCGCGGTACGAGCACCAGGAGGTGACCGAGGAGCCGCGCTACCAGGATCTGATCCAGTCCATGCGCTGGGTGGCCGAGCGCGAGCTCATCTTCGGCCTGCACGTCCACGTGGGGCTGGATTCGCCGGAGAAGGCGATCGCATGCGCGAACGGCCTGCGCACCCACTTGCCGGAGCTCCTCGCGCTCTCGGCCAACTCACCCTTCTGGCAAGGAAGACCGACCGGCCTCGCCTCCACGCGCGTGAAGATCTTCGAGCCGTTTCCGCGCGCCGGCCTTCCGCCGGCCTTCGCCTCGTACGAGGAGTTCGAGCTCCTCGTCGACCGGGGCATCAAGACGAACTCTTTCGACGACTACACCTACATCTGGTGGGACCTGCGGCCACACCCGCGCCTCGGGACGATCGAGCTGCGGATTTGCGACGCGCAGACGCGGATGGATTCCGTCGCGGCGATCGTGGCGCTCACCCAGGCCCTCGTCGCGACGCTCGCCGCGGCCTTCGACGAGGGCGAGCCGCCGGCGACCGAGCAGATCACGCTCATCGCCGAGAACAAATGGCGCGCCGCGCGGGACGGGCTCGGAGCCAAGCTGATCGACTTCGCAAACGACACTGAGCGTCCCGCTCCGGAGGCGATCCGCGAGCTCGTCGAGCGGAGCCGGCCCGCTGCGGAGGAGCTGGGCTGTGCGGCCGAGCTCGACCTCGTCGAGGCGGTGCTCGAGCGCGGCACCGGGGCCGATGAGCAAGTTGCGATCTACGAGGAGAGCGGGAGCCTGCTCGCCGTCGCCGAGCGGCTCGCGAGCGAGACGGTTCGACCCGTTTGACCGCCGTGCGCTCGGCTATCCTCCTGTAGTCGCCCCTCCGGCGACTTTTCATATGCGAACGACCCTCAAGCGTGGAACAGCCGGCCATGTCGCCGGAAACGGCCACGGCGGGATTCCGATTTCTCCGCTTACCGGCGCCACCCGGTATCGCACCAAGCGCCGGGGCCCTCTGCGACTCATCGGCAAGTTTTTCCTCTGGCTCGTGATGATCGTGCTCGTGGCGGCCGGGGCTCTCGCCGGGGGAGCCTGGCTGTACATCAACCAGAGCGTGGCCGCAGTGCGGGCGACAGACCAGGGTCTGATCGACGCCCAGCCGGATCTCGCCGCCGTTGCCACACCGGACCAGCCGACGGTTGCGCTCCTGATCGGCTACGACAAGCGGCTCGGCCCCGAGAGCTCGCTCGGCTCGCGCTCCGACACGGTCATGCTTCTGCGCGCGGACCCGCAGAAGAAGGTCATCTCCATGATGTCGTTCCCCCGCGACCTCGTCGTTCCCATTCCCGGCTGTGCGGGCCAGCTGCCCTTCACCGGGCGGATCAACGAGGCCTACACCTACTGCGGGCCGCGCGGAACGTTGAAGACCGTCAAGGACCTGACCGGAATCCCGATCAACTACATCATCACGGTCAACTTCATCGGCTTCCGAGACATCGTCGACGACCTCGGCGGGGTCTACATCGACGTCGACCACCGCTACTTCAACGACAACTCGAACGGCGAGAACTACGCGACGATCGACCTCCACCCCGGGTACCAGCACCTGACCGGGAAGCAGGCACTCGACTATGCCCGCTTCCGCCACACCGACTCCGACCTCTACCGCGTCGTCCGCCAGCAGAGCTTTGTCAAGGCGATGAAGCAGCAGATCGCGGCCAACTGGTCGCTGACGCGGATCCCGAAGATCATCGGGACGATCACGAAGAACGTCGAGGTCGGCGTCGGCGGCGGGAAGACGCTCGACCCGGGGACGCTCATCGAGTACGCGAACCTCGCCTACGGCCTGCCGTCGGGGAACTTCCAGCAGGTCCAGATCGAGAACATCAGCGGCTACAACGAGCTGTCCGCGTCGCAGACGTCGATCGACGACGCGGTCAACAACTTCATGAACCCGGACGTGTCGGCTCCCGAGAAGGCTGCCACGGCCGCGCTCGGTGAGACGCCGAAGCAGCAGCAGGACACCGGGCCACGGCCCTCCCAGGTCAGCGTCGAGGTCCTGAACGGCAACGGCGTCACGGGTGCCGCCGATCAGGCTGCAGTCGCGCTCGGCGACCGCGGCTATCCCGTCACGAACGGGGGCAACGCGGACAAGTTCACCTATTTCAAGACGAAGATCGTGTACGACCCCGCCGTCGCGGGCGCAGAGGCGGGGGCCACGCACATGGCCGACCTCTTTGGCGACGGCGAGGCGGAGGCGGTGCAGCCGGGGCAGCAGCTCGACACGATGCTGCGGGTCATCGTTGGCCAGACCTTCCACGGCGACCTGACGGCGGGGCCGGCCGACAATACGCCGACCCACGAGCCCCCTGCGATCACCACGGACTCGGTGGCTGCCGGTGAGCTGAGGAGCGTCAGGAAGAAGGCGGGCTTCCAGCTCTACACGCCAACCGTGCGCGAGGCGTCCTCGGTCCTCTCCACGCTGGAGCCGGTGCGCGAGTACAGGGTCGGCGACCACAACGCGGTGCGTCTCGTCTACGAAACCGGGGGCGCCGAGTACTGGGGAATCCAGGAGATGGCCTGGGACGAGCCGCCGATCCTCGACGGAGCCAGCGTGCAGCGCCGCATCAAGGGTCGCGACTACGGGCTCTATTTCGACGGGCCGAAGCTGCACATGGTCGCGTTCCGCGAGAACGGCAACTCCTACTACGTGACCAACACTCTGCTCAACCGCATGTCCAACGAGACGATGCTGGCGATCGCGAAGGGCTTGAAGCCCCTCGGCTCGAACTAAGGTCTGACCATGAAGGAACCACTCGGCGTCATCGGCGCTGGCTGGGTCGGCCTCGTGACCGCAGCCTGCTTCGCGGACCTCGGCCACGAGGTCGTCGTTCGCGACGTCGTGCCGGAGAGGATTGCCGAACTGGAGGCCGGGCGCGTCCCGATCTTCGAGCCGGGGCTTTCCGAGCTCCTGGCCGCGAATCGCGAGCGCATTCGCTACACGCTCGACATGGCGGACGTCTTCGACGCCGCCCGCTTCGCCTTCGTCTCCGTTCCGACCCCGCCGACGCATTCCGGCGACGCAGACCTCTCGGCGGTCTGGCGCGTGCTCGACGAGCTGCCCGAGCTCGAGGAGCGCACGATCATCGTCATGAAGAGCACGGTTCCCGTCGGGACCGGCGAGAAGGTGCGGCACGAGCTCGACGCGCGCGGCCTCGCGCACGTCGGCTACGTCTCGAACCCGGAGTTCCTCGCCGAGAGCACGGCGCTCCGCGACTTCACGAGCCCCGACCGGATCGTCGTCGGCGCCTTCGACGATGCCGACGGCGATGCCGTCGCCGCGCTCTACGAGTCCATCGACGCGCCGGTCGTGCGCGCGGACGTGGCCTCGGCGGAGATGGTGAAGCTCGCGTCGAACGCCTTCCTCGCGACGAAGATCTCTTTCATCAACGAGATCGCCAACGTCTGCGAGGAGACCGAAGCCGACGTCTCGCTGGTCGCCGAGGGGATGGGTCTCGACCGCCGCATCGGCTCCCTCTTCCTCCGGCCGGGCATCGGCTATTCGGGCTCGTGCCTGCCGAAGGACGTGACCGCCCTCAAGCAGCTCGCCGGCAACTCGGGCTATCACTTCCAGCTGCTCACCGCGGTCATCGAGGTGAACGAGCTCCAGAAGCGTCGCGTGGTCGGGAAGCTCGCCAAGCACCTCGGCTCGCTCCGGGGAAAGACGATCGCGCTGCTCGGCCTCGCCTTCAAGCCGAACACGAACGACATGCGCGACGCGCCGAGCCTCGTTCTCGCGCCGCGGCTCCTTGCCGAGGGCGCAGTCGTGCGCGGCTGGGATCCTGTCGCGCTCGAAGAGGCGGAGCAGGCGCTCCGCGGCGTCGAGCTCAAGGAGACGCTGCTCGAGGCGCTGACGGATGCCGACGCGGCCGTGATCGTCACGGAATGGGACGAGCTCACCGGCCTGCTCACGTCCGAGCTCCGTGACGCGATGCGGACACCGCTCATCGTCGACGGCCGCAACCTGCTCGACCCGGGCGAGGCGCGCGAGATCGGCTTCGTCTACGAGTCGATCGGGCGTGCGGCCCACGATCTCGATGCAATTCCAGAGACGGAAGAACCCGAGACGAAGCTCCACCAGTAGTGATGGAGGCGATCATCCTCGCGGGCGGCAAGGCCGAGCGTCTGGGCGCGGCGGCCGAAGGGCGCCCGAAGGCGCTCGTGCGGATCGCGGGCCGGCCGCTCGCCGCGTACCAGGTGGCGCTTCTCGTCTCGGCAGGCGTCGACCGCGTCATCGTGAGCTGCTCGGCCGGGACGGAGGATCTCTTCACCTCGGAGCTCGGAGGGCTGGGCGCCGAGATCGTCACGGCTCCCGAGCCTGAGCCGCTCGGCCGCGGAGGAGGGCTTCGCTTCGCGGCCAAGCTTCGGAAGGAGGTAGGAGAGGTCTTCGCGCTGAACGGCGACGAGCTCGTCGATCTCGACCTCGGTGCCATGCTCGCCCGCCACCGAGAAACGGGCGCCGCGGCGACGATCGCAGTGGCACCGCTCAAGTCTCCGTTCGGGGTGGTCGACCTCGGTGAGGACGACGTCGTCGCGGGATTCTGCGAGGCGCCCGAGCTCCCGAACTGGGTCAGCTGCGGCGTCTACGTCCTCGGGGAGGAGGCCGTCGAGCGCCTGCCCAAGCGGGGCGACCACGAAGACACGACCTTCCCGGAGCTCGCGCGCGAAGGGCGCGTCCGCGCATTTCGCAACGCGGGCCTCTGGCTGACGGTGAACACGCCGAAGGACCTGAGGCAGGCGGAGGAGGCCATATCTTCGGAGGCGGCCTTGACTCTCGTTGGGAGGCTGGGTTAGTAACCGTGGACGTGAGTGAGATGTCTCCCAATTTCCTCGACCTCGACCGCTTCGCCGTCGAGGTGAAGAAGATCGACAAGCCCTGGGGCTACGAGCTCGTCTTCGCCGCCACAGACCGGTACTGCGGGAAGATCATCTTCGTGCGCGCCGGCGAGCAGCTCTCGCTCCAGTTCCACCGCGTGAAGGACGAGACGATCTACGTCCAGTCCGGTCGCGCCGAGTTCGAGATTGGGGACCCGGGCGGTCCGCTGGACATCGAGGTGGTCGCGCCCGGTCGAGCCTTCCATCTCCAGGCGGGAACGGTGCACCGGGTCCACGCCCTCGAGGACACGGTCCTGCTTGAGGTCTCCACGTCGGAGGCCGAGGACGTGGTCCGGCTCGAAGATCGCTACGGCCGCGCCGACGGCTAGGGCTTCACTAGAGTAGTTCGCGGTATGACGGCCACCGCTCCGAAGCACGACGTCCGCGATATCACGCTTGCGCCTGGCGGTGTGACGAGGATCGAATGGGCCAATCGGCAGATGCCGGTCCTCGCCTCGATCCGCGAGCGCTTCGAGCGCGACAAGCCCCTCGAGGGCCACCGCATCTCGGCGTGCCTGCACGTCACGACCGAGACCGCCAACCTCGCGCGCACGCTCAAGGCCGGCGGCGCCGACGTCCTCGTCTGCGCCTCGAACCCGCTCTCGACCCAGGACGATGTGGCCGCGGCGCTCGTCGCCGAGTTCGGCGTCCCCGTGTTCGCGATCAAGGGTGAAGACGACGACACTTACTACTCGCACATCACGGCTGCCGTCGACCACCACCCGCACATGACGATGGACGACGGCGCCGACGTCATCGGTGTCCTCCACTCGAAGCGCCCCGAGCAGCTCGGCGAGATCATCGGCGGCACCGAAGAGACGACCACCGGCGTCATCCGCCTGCGCGCGCTGGAGGCCGACGGCAAGCTCGGCTTCCCCATCGTGGCGGTGAACGAGGCGAAGACGAAGCACCTCTTCGACAACCGCTACGGAACCGGTCAGTCCACCATCGACGGGATCGTGCGCGCCACCAACATCCTCCTCGCCGGCCGGCGTTTCGTGGTCTGCGGCTACGGCTGGGTCGGCCGCGGTGTCGCGATGCGCGCCCGCGGCATGGGGGCGCATGTGATCGTCACGGAGGTGGATCCGCTGCATGCGCTCGAGGCGTTGATGGACGGGTTCGAGGTGCTCTCCACCGACAAGGCGGCCGAGGTTGGCGACATCTTCTGCACCGCGACCGGCGACAAGCACGTCCTCGCCAGGCGCCATTTCGAGCGCATGAAGGACGGCGCAATCCTCGCGAACACCGGCCACTTCAACGTCGAGATCGAGATCCCGGCGCTGCAGGATATGGCGACGGAGACGCGCGTCGCGCGCCCGTTCGTGGAGGAGTTCATGCTCGGAGACGGGCGGCGCATCTACCTCGTCGCGGACGGCCGCCTGGTGAACCTCGGCGCGGCCGAGGGCCATCCAGCGTCCGTGATGGACATGAGCTTTGCGAACCAGGCCCTCTCGGCCGAGTTCGTGGTCGAGCATGCGGACGAGCTCGAGCCGAAGGTGTACAACGTGCCCGAGGAGATCGATCGGGAGATCGCCCGTCTCAAGCTGGAGGCGGAAGGGGTCGAGATCGACACGCTCACCGAGGAGCAGGCGAAGTACCTGGCTTCTTGGGACGAGGGCACTTAGTGCTCCTTCCAGTAATGCTGCCCCGCTTCTCGGTTGCGAGCACCAAGCGCTGTAAGGACGCAGGGAGTCCCGGTAATGGCGATTGCCGGGGCGACCGAGGACGCATCAGCGCGCCGTGTGATCGCGGGCGAGAAGCAGGCGTGTATTCCTGGATGGGGCACTTAGTCTCCGCACGATGAGACCGCGGTTCGCGGGCGGGGCGGTCGACCTCAGCCCGGAGGAGATCGTGCGCCTGGAGGACGATCGCGTCGTCCTGCTCGATCAGCGCCGCCTTCCCGACGAGGAGGTCGAGGTGGAGTGCGGCTCTGCGGAGGAGGTCGCGGATGCGATCCGGACGATGGTCGTCCGCGGCGCCCCCGCGATCGGCGTCGCGGCTGCGTACGGCTACGCGCTGGCCGCCGCGAACGGAGAGGATCTCGACAAGGCGGCGGAGGTGCTGGTCTCGGCGCGGCCGACCGCGGTGAACCTCCCGTGGGCAGTCGCGCAGATGCGTCAGGGCGACGGCGATCTCGCCGAGCGGGCGCGCGATCTCCACCGTGCCGAGGTGGAGCGCTGCCGGCGGATGGGCGAGCACGCGGCCGGACTCCTCCGCGAGGGCTCGACGCCGTTGACGCATTGCAACGCAGGCGGGCTCGCCACCGGCGGCTACGGCTCCGCGCTCGGCGCCGTCAAGGCGGGTTACGAGCGCGGGCTCGTGGAGCATGTCTTCGTCGACGAGACGAGGCCGCTCCTTCAGGGAGGGCGACTGACGGCCTGGGAGCTCGAGCGCGCCGGGATTCCGGCCAGCGTGATCGCGGACTCCGCCGCGGCGTCGCTCATGGCGCGGGGAGAAATCACCCACGTGGTCACCGGCGCCGACCGGATCGCCAGGAACGGCGACACGGCGAACAAGATTGGCACGTACGCTCTCGCCGTGCTCGCCTCCCATCACGACATTCCATTCTACGTCGTCGCGCCGACCTCGACTCTCGATCCCGGTGCCGCCACCGGCGCGGACATCCCGATCGAGGAGCGCGACCCGGCCGAGGTGAGCGAGCGCTTCGAGGCCCGGAACCCCGCCTTTGACATCACGCCTGCAGCCCTGATCTCCGCAATTGTGACCGAGGAGGGCGTGCATCGCGCTCCCTACGAGGAGTCATTGCCGTGAAGGCCATGGTGATGGCTGCGGGCCTGGGCACGCGGCTGCGTCCGCTGACGGACTTCCTCCCGAAGCCGATGATGCCGGTGGCGAACCGGCCGGTCCTCCACCACCTGCTGAACCTGCTCCATCGCCACGATGTGCGCGAGGTCGGGATCAACGTTCACGCGTTCCCGGAGATGATCGAGAAGTACTTCGGCGACGGCTCGTCGCTCGAGATGTCGATCCTCTGGTCGCACGAGCCGGAGCTCCTCGGCACGGCAGGCGGGACGAGGAAGCTGCAGGACTTCTGGGGGGACGAGACCATCCTCGTCACCTCGGGCGACGGCCTGCACGACGTCGACGTGACCGCGCTTCTCGGCCACCACCGGCGCACGGGCGCGCTCGCCACGCTGACGGTGAAGCCGGTCACCGACCCGAGCTCCTACGGCGTCGTCATCCTCGACCGCGACACGCGGGTGCGGGGCTTCCAGGAGAAGCCCACGCGCGACGAGGCGCGCTCCGACCTTGCCAACTGCGGCGTCTACGTGATCGAGCCCGAGCTCCTCGAGCGCATCCCCGCCGACACGTTCGTGGACTTCGGGACCGACATCTGGCCGAGCCTCGTGGCCGCCAACGAGGAGATTTACGCCTATACGACCATGGCCTACTGGAACGACGTCGGGGATCTCGACGAGCTTCGCAACACGATTCTGGACGCGGTGCTGGGTCACGTGCGCATCGACGTCCCGGGCGAGGAGGTCGCGCCGGGGTGCTGGGCGGAGTCAGGCTGCCGCATCGACGAATCGGCCCAGCTCGACGGCCCGATCGTCCTCGGCCCCAACGTCGTGATCGAGAAGGACGCGCAGGTGCGCGGGCCGGCCGCGATCGGGGCGGAGTGCGTCGTCGGCAAGGGCGCCGCCATCCGCAGCGCCGCGCTTTTCCCGGGGACTGCGGTGCCGGACGAGGGACTCGCGATCGCGGGGATCTTCGGCGACGCGTCGAAGCTCGCCGACGCGCTGCTCCGCTATCCCGCGGGCGCTTAGTCCTCGAAGACACACTTTCGGCACGATCCGCGTCGCCACGCGCGCGGCGGCGATTGCTATCCCACCCCCAGGGTGGGAATTGGCATCGACTCGTTTCTCGGGCTCGCGTTCGACCTCCGTGCGCTGCGCCTGCTCGACCTCGTCCTGCCGCGTCGTTGCGTCGCGTGCGGAAGCGGGGAGGAGCTCGTCTGCGGCGATTGCCGCGAAGCGCTCCGCCGTCTCGACGGCACGCTCTGTGCGCGTTGCGGTGCACCGACCGTCTGGCCCGTCGCCCGGTGCCGCGAGTGCGTGGGGCGGCGGCTCTCGTTCGCCTCGGCCCGCGCTGCGGTCGCCTACGAAGGCCCAGCCCGTCCGCTCGTCGCCGGCTGGAAGGAGCGCGGCCTGCGGCCGCTTGCCCGCGAGTTCGCCTCGCTCGTCGCCGAAGTCGTGTCGCGCCCGCCCGTCGAAGGGCTCGCCTTCGTCCCCGGTGATCCGGATCGGAGCCTCAAGCGCGGGCAAAACGCTGCCGAAGCGCTCGCTCGCGAGCTTGCCGTGCGCTGGGAGCTCCCTGTCGAGAGGCTCCTCCGCCGCCGCGACGCGACACGACCGCAGCGTGGTCTCTCCCGCGAGGAGCGGCGGCGCAATGTGCGCCGCTCGTTCGCGGTTGCCGCCCCGCCGCCTACACACGTCGGTCTCGTCGACGACGTCTACACGACGGGAGCGACCGTGGGAGCCGCGGCGACCGAGCTCCGCCGCGCGGGCGCGCGTTCCGTCCACGTCGTCACCTTCGCCCGGACAGTGCGCCGCTGATTCGCACTGGCGGTCATGCGGTAGATTCAGGTCAACCGGCTGAGGAGGCTTTGGTGCGACTTCAGGTGAAGGGCAAGAACGTCGAGGTCTCGGATTCCCTGAAGGACTACGCGGCACAGAAGCTTGGCAAGCTCGACAAGCATCTGAACGACGCCGCCAGGCTCGAGCTCGAGCTCCAGGTCGAGAAGAACCCATCCATTTCCGACAACCAGGTGGCGGAGGCGACGGTGTGGACGAAGGGGCCCATCCTGCGCGCCCGCGAGAGCTCCACGGACATGAAGGCGTCGATCGACCAGCTCGTCGACAAGCTCGAGCGCCAGGCCCGCCGCTATCGGGACAAGCGCCGCCGCGGGCCCGGCAGAAACACGCACCACCCGGTCGAAGGAATTCCCGTGGTCCCCGACGAGGATTCTCCTTTGATCGTGAAGACGAAGCAGTTCCCCGTGAAGCCGATGAGCCCCGAGGAGGCGGTGCTCCAGCTCGAGCTCGTCGGCCATGACTTCTTCGTCTTCCAGAATGCCGAGACGCTCGAGGTGAACGTCGTCTACCGGCGCCGCGACAGCAACTACGGGCTCATCGAGCCCCAGCTCTCCTGAGCGGCGACTTCACAGATCCCCGCGCCTTCCGCTGGGTCGAGGCGGGGATCTCCGGAATTCCTCGCACGCGGGAGTGGGATGCGGTCACCACCGCCGACTGCGGCTCGGGAGGGGACACCTGCGTCTTCGTCGTCGTACCCGGGCGCGACCCCATCCACATCGGAGCCGACTCCGGGCCGGTCAGCTGTCTCGCAGAAGCGCTCGGTGATGGCCTCGCACCGCCGTACCGCGCCGTCGGCATCCGGCACGAAGGGTCGACCTGGGCGGTCGGAGCGGTTCGGATCGAGGTCGCGGAGCTTCCTGCCGATACGGAGGGAGACGAGCTGATGCTGACCGTGACCCAGGAGGGAGAGCGCGCGCTCGAGATCGACGGGCGCCCGACCGCAGAGTCGATTCCGGCGCTGGAAGAGGCCGTCGGCGGCCGCTTCGACGCCTACGTCGCGCGGGCGACGCGTCTCGACAGGCAGCTCTGGGAGATCGGCATAGACCCTCTGTGACCTTCGCTACCCTGGATAGCTGATGTCCCAGAGCTACGGAGCACTCGAAAAATTCCTGCGCGTCGGCGAGGGCCGGCGGCTCAAGCAGCTCGGCAAGCAGGCGGACTACGTGACCTCGCTCGAGCCGGATTTCGAGGCGCTCTCGGACGAAGAGCTCATGGGGAAGACCGCCGAGTTCAAAGAGCGGCTCGAAAACGGGGAGGAGCTCGACGACCTCGTCTTCGAGGCCTTCGCGGCCGTCCGCGAAGCTGCGAAGCGAACGCTCGGCTTGCGCCCCTTCGACGTCCAGCTCATGGGCGCGATGGTCCTCCACGAAGGCGACATCTCCGAGATGAAGACCGGTGAAGGAAAGACGCTCGTCGCCACGATGCCGCTCTACCTAAACGCGCTCACGGGCGCAAACGTCCACCTCGTGACGGTGAACGACTACCTCGCCAAGCGCGACACGGAGTGGATGAGCCCGGTCTACGAGGCGCTAGGCATGCGTGCCGGCTACATCCGCAACATGATGCCCTTCGACGAGCGCAAATTCGCCTACGAAGCCGACATCACCTACGGCACGAACTCCGAGTTCGGCTTCGACTACCTGCGCGACAACATGGCCACGTCCCTCGAGGCCACCGTCCAGCGCGGCCATTCCTACGCCATCGTGGACGAGGTCGACTCAATCCTCATCGACGAGGCGCGGACGCCGCTCATCATCTCTGGGGAGCCCGAGACCGCCGCCAAGACCTACTACGACTTTGCGCGCCTCGCCAAACAGCTCGAAGGCGTGCCGGCGAAGTTTGTCCCCAAGGGCATGCCCGTCGAGGAAGACGGCGCCGACTTCGAGTTCGACGAGAAGTTCAAGACCGTCGCGCCGCGCGAGCGTGCGATCGAGAAGGTCGAGCGCGCGCTCGGGATCGAGAACCTCTACCACGCCCAGAACGCGCAGCTTGTCAACCACCTGATCCAGTCGCTGAAGGCCGAGTCGCTCTACCAGCGAGACGTCGACTACGTCGTCCAGGACGGCGAGGTGAAGATCGTGGATGAGTTCACCGGCCGGATCATGGAAGGGCGCCGCTGGTCGGAGGGGCTGCACCAGGCGGTCGAGGCCAAGGAGGGCGTGGCCATCAAGGAGGAACACGTCACCCTCGCCACGATCACCCTCCAGAACTACTTCCGCCTCTACGACAAGCTCGCCGGCATGACCGGTACAGCGAAGACGGAGGAGAAGGAGTTCCAGGAGATCTACGACCTCTCGGTCGTCGAGATCCCGACCAACGTCGACGTCGAGCGCGACGATCGCGACGACCTCATCTACAAGACGAAGGAAGCGAAGTACAACGCCGCGATCGACGACATCAAGGAGCGCCATGAGGCGGGCCAGCCCGTCCTCGTCGGCTCGATCTCGGTCGAGGTGTCCGAGCACCTCTCGAAGCTGCTCGAGCGCCAGGGCATCCCGCACAACGTCCTGAACGCGAAACAGCACGAGCAAGAGGCGCAGATCATTATGGACGCGGGCGAGCGCGGCGCGGTCACGATCGCGACGAACATGGCGGGCCGCGGCGTCGACATCAAGCTGGGCGAAGGCGTGCGTGAGCTCGGCGGCCTCTACGTGCTCGGCACCGAGCGCCACGAGGCGCGCCGGATCGACAACCAGCTCCGTGGGCGTTCGGGCCGCCAGGGCGACCCGGGGGAGTCGCGCTTCTACCTGTCCGCGCAGGACGACCTCGTGCGCCTCTTCGCCGGCGACCGGATCTACAAGATCATGGAGCGCTTCAACCTGCCGGACGAAGAACCGATGGAGCGGAAAATCCTCTCGAACCAGATCGAGAACGCGCAGAAGAAGGTCGAAGAGCAGAACTTCGTCTCGCGGAAGAACGTCCTCAAGTACGACGACGTCATGAACGTGCAGCGCATGGTCATCTACGAGCAGCGCCGCGCCGTGCTCGAGGGAGAGGACCTCTCGGAGGAGATCCAGGAATGGATCGACGACGTCATCGAGACGACCGTCCTCAACCACACCCAGTCCGAATACCAGGAGGAGTGGGACCTCGACGTGCTCTTCGCGGAGATGCAGGCGCTCTACGACCCCGAGCTCGACCCCGGCGAGTTCCACATCGACGGAGGCACCTCTCAGAGGGATCTCGTCGGCGAGTTCCAGGATGACGCGCGCAGCGTTTACGAAGACAAGGAGGAGGAGCTCGGCGCCGAGCTCATGCGCGAGGTCGAGCGCTTCCTCATCCTCCAGGTCGTAGATCTCCGCTGGCGCGAGCACCTCGACTCGATGGAGTACCTGCGCGACGGCATCCACCTCCGCGCGATGGCGCAGAAGGATCCGCTCGTCGAGTACCGCTCCGAGGGCCACGCCATGTTCGAGGAGCTCGGCGCGATCATCCGCGACGAAGTCGTCCGCCACCTCTTCCACGTCGAGGTGCAGCCGGAGGAGGCCGAGCACTTGCAGCCGGCGGCCTCCCCCGATTCAGAGCGGCTCTCGTACGAGCACGAGGCGCTCGCGGGCGCCGACGCGATTGCCGCCGCGGGCGGGAACGCCTCGGGAAACGGCGGCGGAGCGGCGTTTACGGCAGGCGCGGTCGGCGCGGGCGCGACCTCGGTCGCCACGGGCCAGCGCACGGTCTCCGAGCACCAGAAAGTGGGCCGCAACGACCCCTGCTGGTGCGGAAGCGGGAAAAAGTTCAAAAAATGTCATGGTGCGTAGTCATGGCTGATCGCGCCGCCGCCGAGCGAGAACTGGAGGAGATCAGGGCCCAGCTGGGCTGGGTCCGTGATTACCTTTGACCCGGATGCCCTGAGCATCCGCCTCGGCGAGCTCGAGGAGGCGATGGCTGCGCCCGGCTTCTGGGACGACCAGCAAGGCGCGGCGAAGATCTCCTCCGAGCACGCGCGCCTCACGCGCCGCCGCGATCGCTACGAGAGCCTCACGCAGGAATCCGCCGACCTGAACGAGCTCATCGCGCTCGCCTCGGATGACGGCGAGCTGGACGAGGTGGCCGAGAGCGTCGCCGGCCTCAAGCTGGAGCTCGACCGGCTGCAGGAGGAGGCGCTCTTCTCCGGCGAGTACGACCCGGGCGATGCGGTCGTCTCGATCCACGCGGGTGAAGGGGGGACCGACGCGCAAGACTGGGCCGAGATGCTGCTCCGCATGTATCTCCGCTGGGCAGAGGGGCGGGGGTTCAAGACGGAGCTCCTCGAAGCCTCTCCGGGGGAGGAGGCCGGCCTCAAGTCGACCACGTTCACCGTTTCGGGAGAAAACGCGTACGGCGTGCTCAAGGCCGAACGCGGTGTGCACCGCCTCGTCCGTCTCTCGCCCTTCGACCAGGCGCACCGCCGGCATACATCCTTCGCCCAGGTGATCGTCAGCCCGCTCCTCTCAGACGACTCGGCAATCGACATCGACGAGTCCGATCTGCGCATCGACACGTACCGGGCGAGTGGGGCCGGAGGCCAGCACGTGAACAAGACGGACTCCGCCGTTCGCATCACGCACTTACCGACCGGGATCGTCGTCAGCGTCCAGAACGAGCGCTCCCAGCTCTCCAACAAGAACACCGCGCTCAAGATCCTCCGCAGCCGCCTCGCCGAGGTCGAGCAGGAGCAGCGCGAGCAGGAGCTCGCGCGCGAGCGCGGCGAGGTCATGACCACCGGCTTCGGAAGCCAGATCCGCAGCTATGTGCTTCACCCGTATCAACTCGTCAAGGATCACCGGACCGACGTCGAGGAGGGCAATACGCAGGGCGTCCTCGACGGGAAGATCGATCCGTTCATCCAGGCGTATTTGCTGCAAACGGCAGCGCAGAACGGGGGGTGACGGTCGAGGGGGCCCGACCTTTGCGCTAAACTGCGGCGCTGGCAATCCAGGACCGGCGCGCCTAGGCCCAGGGCGCCCCCCAGCCCATTCCGGTGCAGAAAATCGACCTTTCAGAACGCGTCTCCGAAGCCCCAGAGGCCCCTGCGACGGCCCCCGTGAACGGCGACGCGCCGGCGCCCACGCCGGGGGGCGCACCGATGATCGTCTTCGAGGAGGTGCGCAAGGTCTACGAGCCGCGCATCGTCGCGCTCCGGGACGCCTCGTTCGTCATCGAGAAGGGCGAGTTCGTGTTCCTCGTTGGCCCGTCCGGCTCGGGGAAGTCGACGATCATGAGGCTCCTTCTGAAGGAGCTCGAGCCGACCTCCGGCCGGATCATCGTGGGGGGACGTGAGCTGGGGCGCCTGAAGAACTCGAAGGTGCCGATGCTGCGCCGGAACATCGGCTGCGTCTTCCAGGACTTCAAGCTTCTCCACAACCGTTCGGCGGCCGAGAACATCGCCTACGCCCTCAAGGTGCAGGGCGAATCGAACCGCGCCATCCGCCAGAAGGTCCCCGAGGTGCTCGCGCTCGTCGGCCTTTCCGGGAAGTCGAACCAGCTCCCCGACGAGCTCTCCGGTGGCGAGCAGCAGCGCGTCTCGATCGCGCGCGCGTTCGTGAACCACCCGCCGCTCCTTATCTGCGACGAGCCGACGGGGAACCTCGACCCTGACACGTCGGTCGGGATCATGCAGCTCCTCTACCGCATCAACCGCACGGGCACCACGGTCGTCATGGCGACCCACGACCGCGAGATGGTCGACAAGATGCGCAAGCGCGTGATCGCGCTGGACAACGGCGACGTGATCCGCGACGAGCGCCGCGGCCAGTACACGACGGAATAGCGATGCCGAGGGTCAAGCTCTTCTTCAGCGAGGCGTTCCGCTCCATCGGGGCGAACCTCTCGACGACCGTCGCGGCGACGATGACCGTCCTGATCGGGATGTTCCTCCTCGGCCTGTTCATCGCCCTCTTCTCCTGGGTGAACTCGTGGACCGACCACGTCCGCAAGGACGTGGTCGTCAAGGTCTACTTCGAGCAGTCGCCCGAAGCTACGGAAGCGCAGATCAACGCCGTCGGAGCGAAGATCAATGCGTTTCCGGAGACGAAGACCGTGAACTTCGTCTCGAAGGAGGAGGCGCTCAAGATCATGCAGACGAAGTACCCGGCGTTGACCGACGGCCTCGTCGGGAACCCGCTGCCGGACGCCTTCGAGGTGACGCCCACCGACGCCAACCAGGTGTCGACCCTCGCGAACCGGCTCGACCCGCTGCCACCGGGGGTGGAGAAGGTCGACTACGCGCAGAAGAAAACGGAGCGGATCCTCTCCGTCACGAACGTCATCAAGTACGTCTTCCTGCTCGGGTCGGTGATCTTGATGATCGCCTCGACGATCCTGATAGCCAACACCATCCGCCTCTCGATCTTCTCCAGGCGGCGAGAGGTCGAGGTGATGAAGCTCGTCGGAGCGTCGAACTGGTTCGTGCGCGGGCCGTTCATGCTCGAGGGAATGATCTGCGGGCTGATCGGGGCAATAGCCGCGATCATCTTGCTTGTCCTCGCGAAGGAGGTCGCGCTCCCCGTCATCGAGGGGCACAGCTCGACTTTCAGCGAGGAAGACGTCCACGCCCTGAGCTTCCCGCTGACCGCGCTCATCCTCATTGGCGTCGCCCTCGCAGTCGGTGCCGCCGGCTCCGGAATCACGCTGCGGCGCTTCCTCCGGGTCTGACTGGCCCGCGCGTATAATCACGTCGCGGCCAATGAGACGTGCGGGTGGATTTGCCCTGATCCTCCTCCTGCTCGGGGTTGCCTTCGGGCTCGGGCTCTTTCTGACGCGCTCGGGCGGCCTCGCCGGGAACTCGACCAAATCGGTCGCGCGTCCGACGCAGGCCGATCCGGTCGCCGAAGTTCGCGAACAGCTGGCCGAGAACTACTACCGCGAGCTGGGGCCGAAGGTGCTCTCCCGACAGACCATTCCCGAGCTCCTCGAGGCGCTCGGCGACCCGAACACGGAGTATCTGTCGGCCGCCGAGTACACGTCGCTGAAGAACCGGACCTCAAGGAGCTACTCGGGCGTCGGCCTCACCGTCGAGCCGTCCCGCGCGGGTCTTGTCGTCACCTCGGCGCTGCGGGGGCCGGCGCGCCAGGCGGGAGTTCGGCCGGGCGATACGATCGTCCGCATCGAGGGGCGGCCCGCGGGGCGGCTGACTTTCGACCAGTCAGTGAACCTGATCAAGGGGGAAACGGGCACGGTCGTCCACCTGACCGTCAGGCGCGAGAACGGGCGCCGGCTCAACTTCACCGTGGTCCGCTCCGACGTCGCGGTGCCATCGCTCACTGCGCGACTCGTCAGGTTCGCCGGCACGAAGATCGGCTACGTGAGGCTCCAGTCGTTCCCGGCTTCGAGTGCCCAGCGCGTGAACGACGCGACCGAGGTACTCGTCCGGCGCGGGGCGAAGGGCATCATCCTCGACCTCCGCGACAACCCGGGCGGCCTTCTCACCGAAGCGGTGCGCACCACGTCGGTCTTCCTCGACCAGGGCGTCGTCTGCACGGTCGCGGGCCTCCATCAGGAGGAGACGGTGTACGAGGTCAACGGCGGTGCGGAGTTCCCGCGGCTGCCGGTGACCGTCCTCGTCAACGGAGGGAGCGCGAGCGCCGCCGAGATCGTCGCCGCGGCGCTTGCGGACAACGAGCGTGCGGTCGTCGTCGGGCAGCGCACGTACGGCAAGGCCTCGGTGCAGTCGATTCGCCCGCTCGCCACAGGCCGCGCCCTCAAGCTGACCACGGCCACGTATCTCACGCCGTCGGGAGCGGATCTCGCCGGTCACGGCATCCGGCCGTCCGTCAAGGTGGACAACGATCCGCTGACCGAGCGTGACGAGATGATCCGCGCGGCCGAGCGCGTGCTCGCCGAACTGTTCGCCGCGTAGCCTGTGGAAACCCTGGTAGCCGAGCTCGCCAGGCGCGGGAAGCTCCTGGTGGGCGAGCCGTTCTTCGAGGGCGGCGTCCCTGTCACGGTCGACCGCAAGGGAAGCGGCGACGCATCAGCCGGCGACCTCGTCGTCCTGCGCCTCGGCCGTGGACGGGCGAAGGTCGAGGCCGTCCTCGGCCGCCCGGCCGACGTCGGCGCGGTGCTCGAGGGACTGCTCTGGCACGAGGGGGTGCGACGCGCGCACGCCTCCGTCCCGCCTCCACCCGAGGAGATCGAGCCGGACCGCACCGATCTGCGCGACCTCTTCGCGTTCACGATCGATCCCGACGAGGCCAAGGACTTCGACGACGCCCTGAGCTTCCGCCGCGAAGGGGATGGCATTCGCGCTTGGGTCCACATCGCCGACGTGAGCGCCTATGTCCCGGCGGGCTCACCCCTCGACCGGGACGCGGCCGAGCGCGCCTTCTCGTCGTATGTCCCCGGCCGGGTCGAGCCGATGCTGCCGGAGCTGCTCTCGGCCGACCTCTGCAGCCTGCGCCCGCACCAGGATCGCCGCTGCGTGACCGTCGAGGTGCTCTTCGACGGTGATCTTTCAGCCGGCGAGCCGCTCTTCTACCGCAGCGTGATCAGGAGCCGAGAGCGGCTCACCTACTCGCGCGCTCAAGCGATTCTGGCGGATGCCGAGCGTGCGCCCGACGAGACGACCGAGGCTCTTCGCCTCGCCGAGCTCGTCGCCATGGAGCTCCGGCGCAATCGCTACGCGCGGGGCGCGCTCAGGATCGAGGCGGGGGAGACGGCCTTCGAGTTCGACGGCGAGGGGGGAGTCGCGCGGGCCTGGATCGAGGCCGAGCCGCTCGCGCACTCTCTCGTCGAGGAGCTGATGATCCTCGCTAATGAGGCGGTGGCCGGCCTTCTCGGCGGACGCAAGCGCGAGGCGCTCTATCGGGTGCACGAGCGGCCGGAACCGCAGTCGGTCGAGCTCCTTCTCGCGAAGCTCGCCGGCCTCGAGGTGCCGACACCGCCGGTGCCGGAGCACCTCACCCCGGGCGAGGCGGCGAAGCTCGCGGCTCGCGTGAGCGAGCGGATCGCCGAGTACACCGAGCAGTCGGGCCGCGGCCGGCAGGCGTTCCCTTCGCTCGTCCTCCGCGCGCTCAAGCAGGCCCGCTACGACCCCCGGAACCTCGGCCACTCCGGGCTTGCGAGCAAGGCGTACTGCCACTTCACCTCTCCGATCCGCCGCTACCCGGACCTTGTCGTCCACCGCGCGCTTCTCCGCGAACTCGGGGTCTCCGACGAGCCGCTCCCGGAAGATCTCGAGGACCTCGCCGAGCGGACGTCCGTTCGCGAGCGCGAGCTTTCGTGGGTCGAGTACAAGGCGGACGAGATCTGCCTCGCCTGGCTCCTCGAGCACCGACTCTTCGAGGAGGGATGGGAGGCGGAGTTCGACGGGGAGATCGTCGGCGCGATCGGCTCTGGCATCTTTGTGCGCTTCGACGCCGTCTTCGAGGGCTACGTCCCGGCGCGGAGGCTTCCCGGCGACTACTTCGAGCTCAACCCCCTCGCGACCGCGCTCGTCGGCCGCCGGAGCGGCTTCTCCTACCGGCTCGGCGACGGGATCCGGGTCCGCGTCGAGAGGATCGAAAAGCCCAGCGGACGGGTCGCTCTCGAGATCGTTTCAGGATGAGGGCTCGTCGACGGAAGGGCTGGGCGACCGCGAGGCAAGGACGCAGGGAGTGCGGGTATCGAATGAGATAACCGTGCGACCGGGGACGCCTTTGGCCCAGTAAGAAAAACCTCGCTCTTTGCGAGAAAGCGTTTCCGCGGCCCCTTGAACCGAAGGGACCGCGCCCTTTACGTCCTCCTTGCGCCGAGCACGGGGCGCGAGTAGACCGAAGCCTCACCGGTAGGCTCTAGGCGGAAGCCGAAGGTTCGTCGGAGAGGTGGACGAAAGCGACACCCGGCTCGGCGAGTTTTTTGGTCCAATCCAGGCATATGGTCGGCGGGACCAAGCTCATCGCGGAAAACAGGCGCGCGCGGCACGACTACCACCTGCTCGAGCGCTACGAGGCGGGCATCGCCCTCACCGGCACCGAGGTGAAGTCGCTCCGCGCCGGCCGCGCCGACCTCGCGCGCGCGTTCGCGGACGTCCGCGGTGGCGAGGTCTGGCTCATGGGGGCGCACATCGACGAGTACGCGCAGGGGAACGTCGCGAACCACGAGCCCGACCGCGACCGCAAGCTCCTCCTCCACCGCAGCGAGATCGACTCCCTGCTCGGCAAGACGCGCGAGCGCGGCCTCACGCTTGTGCCCACTCGCATCTACTTCAAGGACGGGAAGGTGAAGGTGGAGGTGGCGCTCGCCCGCGGCAAGGAGCAGCGCGACAAGCGCCGGGACATCGCCGACCGGGATGCGAAACGCCAGGTCGAAAGGGCGATGAAGGAGCGGCGGCTATAATTCACGGTCTGGGGGCGACCTGGTTTCGACGTGGTCGGTTCTCCGGAAGAGCTGCAAGCCGAGGTCCCCGGTCGGCCTCGTAAAACAACCGGGAACAAAGCAAGTGCGAAGAACGATCTCGCACTCGCTGCCTAACCTAGTTAGGTAGCGACGTCGCTCCGTCTTCGGCCCGTGGGACGGAATCCGGCGCCAACAACGGGCTTTGCCGCCGAGGGAGAGCCAATCGCCCGGAGCGGGACTTACAAAGGATGGCTAGCCCGTCGGTAGGTGGCCTGCAACCGGCCGGCGGGTGAAACCAAACCGCAGGACAAGCTT
>Ga0126307_10000386_pt1 | contig 28447 bp, 27 predicted proteins | sample Plot28_FD_89955 | JGI IMG/M metagenome (GOLD analysis project Ga0126307, IMG submission 89955) | Serpentine soil microbial communities from UC McLaughlin Reserve, CA, USA - Plot28 | ecosystem: Environmental > Terrestrial > Soil > Grasslands | place: USA: UC McLaughlin Reserve, Lake County... | reverse complement strand
CTTGCGCATCCGCTCGCGGCCGCCGTCGCCGCCTAGCGCCCGGCTCGTCGGTTACCAAACCACCCTCGTTGCGGCTCCTCGGTGAAACGGGCCGTTAGTGTGCTCGCCCAGGAACCTCGTAGCGACTCCGGCCGATTACAGTCCGCCTCCCCAGCTCTCGCGGGAGGCTGCGGCGGTGTGGGGCGTTCAATCCGACTGGGTGATACACCTTCAGCGACCATAGCCCGATCGTCGCCACTTTCGAGGAGTGAGGCCCGAGCAAATGAACGACGAAGAGCAGGTCCCTCAAGCTGGAACCCCAGCGGCACCGGCGGACGCTGGAGAAACCCCAGTTGAGAAGCTCGAGCGCCTGGGAGTTCGGGGAATCCTCAGGCAACTTGCCAGGGATGGCCAGATCATCGACGTGCGTTGCGAGATGCCCCAGTGCTACTGCTTCCGGGGTCGTCGGTACTTCGAGCGGAGATCGGCGCGCTCCGACTGGGAGCCGACGGCCGACCACTACCCGCGACTGAAGATGCACGGAGGTCGCCTCACCCCGGACAACGTCCGGCTTGCGCATCGGCTCTGCAACCGCCGTGACCACACATGGCGGAAGAAGATCAACGCGCTGCTCGGGAAGCGGATGTCGCTCGAGGAGATCGCCGAGAGGCTGAACGCGGAGAAGGTTCCAACGATTCACGGCACGAACAGATGGACGGCCGCATCTGTTCGGAAGGCATTCGTTTCCTAATCGCTTGCGCTGGAACGCGCGGCGGGGGGAATTTCATCACGCGGGCCCTCTCGCGTGATGGAACTCCGCAGAAATCCCGCAAAGTCCGCACAACTCCGGGACACGTCCTACAAGGCCGGTCCTCGCGAAAGTCCTGCAAACAGGACGAACTCAAGCGATATGACCGCCTGGATCGCACCCAGGAGGTCGCCGGTTCGAGTCCGGCTAGCTCCATTCGTTTTCCGCGCGTCGGTCGAAGCGGATTCCATTAGAGGGGACCCACCACGTCGGTCACCTTCGTTGCGCCGGGCGGACACGCCCCGCACCCGATCGTGAGGCCCGTCCCGGTATCCGCGCAGCCGGCCTTGATCGCCGCGAGGGCTGAGTCCGGGAGCGGACGGATGCGCTCTCGCATCTCCGGCGCATCGGCCGGTCTCACCGGAACCGGTCGCACGGGTTCAGGCACAGGTTCGAGCGCTTCCGCGCCGGCGGGCTCCGGTGACCGCAAGGTGCTGAGCGCGACACCCACAGCGGCCACCACCGCCCCGGCGCCGACGAGGTAGGCGAGGTGGTAGCCCGAGGTCAGCGCGGAGGCCGTCGATTCTCCGTCCGCCAGCAGCCCGTCGGTGCGCTCGGTGGACACCGTCGCCAGGATCGCCAGCCCGACCGCCCCGCCGACCTGGAGGCTGGTGTTGACCAGCCCCGAGGCCAACCCCGAGTCGCTCTCGGTGGCCCCGGACATCGCCAGGGTCATCAGTGAGGGGAACGCGAGCCCGGCACCGAGACCGAACAGGATCATCGGCGGCAGGATGTCGATCGCGTAGGTGGCGCCCACCGGCGCGCGCGCCAGGAGGAGCAATCCGCCGATCGTGAAGGCCATCGCCGGCAACAGGGTCGCCTCGGGCCCGAAGCGGGCGTTCAGCCGCGCGGTGAAGCGGAAGGACATCGCGCCCATGACGATCGTCGTCGGCATATAAGCAAGCCCGACCTGAAGCGCCGTGTAGCCGAGGACCCGCTGCATGTACAGGGCTCCGAGGAAGAACATTCCGAACAAGCCGACAACCATCAGAGCCTGGACGAGGTTCGCTCCGGCGACGTTCGGCGACCGGAACAGGCGGAGCGGCATCAACGGCGTCGGGATCCGCTCTTGGCGCACGATGAACGCGGCAAGCAAGACGACCGAGACGGCGCCGAGCGCCAGCGTCTGGGTCGATCCCCAGCCATGCTCCGCCACGCCCAGGATCGTGTACACGCCGAGCATCAATCCGCCGATCAGGAGGGCCGCGCCGGGTAGATCCGCTCCCGCCGTGAGGCCAATCCCCTCGCGGTCCTCCACGAGCCTGAGCGCGAACACCGCGGTCGCGATCCCGATCGGCAGGTTGACGAAGAAGATCCAGTGCCAATTGGCTGCCTGGGTGAGAACGCCACCCGCCAGCAGGCCGATGGAACCGCCGGCGACCGCGACGAACGTGTAGATGCCGATCGCCTTCACCTGCTCCCCGGGCTGCGGGAACATCGTCACGATCATCCCCAGGATCACCGCGGAGGTCAGGGCGCCGCCGACGCCCTGGACGAACCGCGCGCCGATCAACATCCCCTGGCTCTGCGCCAGCGCACAGACCAGGGACGCGCCGGTGAACACGGCGAGGCCGAATAGGAAGATGCGCCGCTGGCCGATCAGATCGCCGATCCGCCCCGCGAGGAGCAGCAGGCCGCCGAACGCGATCAGGTAGGCGTTGACCACCCAGGCGAGGTCGTTCTGGGAGAACCCCAGGTCCTCTTGGATCGACGGCAGCGCGACGTTCACGATCGTCGAGTCGAGGACGATCATCAGCATTCCGACACAGAGCACGTAGAGCGCCAGCCAGCGCTTGCGATCGTCCGGCACCCTTCCGGAGATAAGCAGGGCGGCCCGACCGGGTCCAATACGACTTGAGGGGCCGGTGATAGGCGATGCCTATCATCAATATTGGTCGATCGAAGGGAGCGAGGTGGCGACCAGATCACGGGACGAGCCGGGCGTCGAACCGATTCGCGGCGGGCTGCAGCACGTCGGCGAGGCGCGGATCGTCGAGGCGGACCTGGAGTTCCGCCAGCTCGAGTACTTCGTCGCGGTGGCCGAGGAGCTGCACTTCGGGCGGGCGGCGGCGCGCACCTTCATCAGCCAGCCGGCGCTCTCGCAGTCGATCGCGGGGCTCGAGCGAACCCTCGACGTCAAGCTCTTCGCCCGCACCCGGCAGAACGTCGAGCTGACCGACGCCGGGGCGGAGTTGCTCCACCATGCGCGGGGGATGCTCGCCGACCGTGAGGTCGCGGTGGCCGGAGTTCGAAGGGTCGACCGCGGTGAGGCGGGCGTGCTGCGAGTTGGTGTGGCGCTTCTGGCCGAACCCGAGGTCGCTCCCGCCTTCGCGGCACTGGGGACCGAGTACCCGGAGCTGCTCCTGGACCGCTCCGCGGCTGTGAGCGAGCGCCTGCTCGCGTCGCTTCTGAGCCGCGATCTCCATGCCGCGGTCGTCCACCAGGTTCCGGCTCTGGGGGCGATCGAGGACGTCGACTGGGAGGTGCTTCGCCACGGGAGACTGGCGGCCCTGGTGAGCGAGGGAAGCGCGCTCGCGGCTCGAGAAGCAGCGAGCATCTCGGACCTGAGCGACCAGACCTTTCTCGTACCGCCACGTGAGCTCGCTCCGAGCGCGTTCGAGGGCCTGAAGACCATGTGCCGCACCTACGGCGGCTTCGAGCCGGCGGTCCGGGAGCTGTCGACCCTGGGCGCGGACTGGCGACCCGTGACCGAGGGTGAGGCGGTGGCCCTGATGGCGGAGGGGACCGCTCGGACGGTGGAGCCCGAGGGCGCCGTGGCCGTCCCGCTGGAGACACCTCCTCCATTCCTGCTGGCGATCGCGTGGCGGCGCGGGAACGACTCCCCACTGCTGCACCGCTTTCTCGCCTTCGTTCGCGCGTACCGGGACGAGCACGCCTGGGCCGAGGAGCCGGTTCCGGCCGCCTAGGTCTTCGGTTGCGCCCCCTTCAAATCGAAACCCCGTCCGGTCCGGCGCGGGCGCACCTGAGTCCCGCGGCTGGCGCGACGGGCGCCGTGGTCCTCGGTCACGGTGCGGGCGGGGGCGTCGAGGCCCCGGATCTCGCCGCAGCGAAGGATGCGGCCGTGGGCGAGGGCTTCACGGTCGCGCTCGTCGAGCAGCCCTACCGCGTCGCCGGGCGCCGCTCCCCCGCTCCGGCCAAGCGACTGGACGAGGCGTGGGTCGCGGTGCTCGAGCACCTGGGGGACGGCGAGCTCGATGGCCTTTCGCTGATCGTCGGTGGCCGCTCCCTCGGCGCGCGGGTCGCTTGCCGCACGGTGAATCAGACGGAGGCTGATGCGGTCCTCTGCCTTGCGTTTCCGCTGGTCCCGCCGAGACGCAGTGACAAGCCACCGCAGAGCCGGCTGCCGGAGCTGGAGGCGGTCGAGGTCCCGGTGCTGGTCGTCCAGGGTGAGAACGACCGGTTCGGGATGCCGCCCGACGGGCCGCGTCGCAAGGTCGTCGAGGTGGCGGGCGACCATGGCCTGAAGGCGGATACCGGCGCCGTCGGCGAAGCGGTCGCGGCCTGGCTGCGCTCGCTGTCTATCTCGTCCTGATCAGCTGCACCAGGCTTCCCCGCGCGATCGTCCCGAAGAAGAACCCTCGGCGCCCGACTGGGGTCACCTCGGCCCGCACCAACTGCACGTCGTCGTAGGAACCCGTCTCCACCTGAACGCCGGCGACCAGCCCCGACATCTGTTCCCCCGTGCGGGGGTCGCGGGCACCCGGCGCAAGGGAGCCCCGCAGCGCCACGGCGACCTGTCTCGAGCGCTCTTCGGTCCCTCCCAGCACGCAGAGGACCTCCCGCTCCCGCTCCACGCCGACCGCGACGAGCTCGACGCCGGTCTCGACGGACAGCAGGAGCTTGTCCGGGACCATGCGCGCCGCAATCACTTCGCCGAGGCAATCCGCCGCGGCTCGATAGATGGGTTGGTCGAGCAGGTGGCCGTTTCGGCCCAGCAGCGACGCCCGAGCGTTCTCCGAGATCGCCAGGAGCGTGAACCGCGGTCCGAAGGCGTCCCGGGCCCCGAGGCCGAGCACCCCGGATCCGAGCAACGGGTCGGGCACCTGCGCGTACCCACCGACGTCCACGACGTCGACGCCATCTCCCATCTTCACCTGGCCCCCGGACTGGACGAGCGCATCGCGAAGGCCCGAGCCATCGACCCCTTCCAGACGCAGGCCGAAGGCGTAGGAGCCGCCCACGGAGACCAGACGGCGGGCGGCAAGGGGATCGAAGCCGAATCGGCGCCGCAGCTCAGGCGCGGCCTCGATCACGCTCTCGGCGTTCGGCCCGAGGGCGACCGCCACCAACCGGCTCCCCAGCCCCGCCTGGCGGGCGAGGCGCGGCTCGGTCCAGCCGACCCCGAGCGAGCCGTGCTCGCCGCCCCCGCCGATCTCGGCCAGCGCGTCGGCCAGTGGCCCTGATGGGCGGGGCTGCTCGGATCCGCCCCCGCAGGCGGGCAAGCTCAGCGAGAGAGCGGTGAGTGCGATGCCGAGCACGATCCGCACGGCTACCGCGCGTGGGCGAGCTCCCACATCCGCAGGTACGCCTCGGCCGAGCGGAAGAGCGAGCGCAGGCCGGGTCCGCCGCCGTGCTGCTGCATGTCCGCCAGCAGGTCAGGGATCAACCCGTAGTGCGCGACCCCATCGCTGTTGAGGTCGAAGGTCCGGCTGCCGCTCCGCTGGCGCTGGAGGCGGACGTTGCAGTAGAGGGCCTTGAAGGGATAGGAGACCGGCGACACTGCGGCGTCCGAGCGCGGCCCCGGCAGCTCCGAGAACCCGCCGGTGTCGGTGCCGAGGCCGACCCCGAAGTAGTGCTTACCGCTCTGGTATCGCTTCAGCTCGTCGATCTTCGCCGCGAGGGCCGGTGCCGCGTCCGCCCTGGCCGCCGCCATTCCCCCCAGCCTGTAGATCCTCCGCAGCTGCTGCGGCGTCCAGAAGCCGCCCGTCCCGGTGTGGCTGGAGACGAGCGGGTAGTGCCGGCGCTTCGCGATCCGCAGCACCGTCTCGCGGGCCCACTCGCTCATGTGATCCATCTCGATCAGCATGTGGTTCGCCATCAGCCGCTTGACCAGATACGCGCCGAGCCGCGTCAGCCCCTTCGCATTGCATTGCCGGCCCGGCGGGTAGGTGGGCATCCCTGCCTGCGCCAGGGGCGCCGCGGCGGGGAAGAAGCTCGCGAGCACGTTGAGCTCGAACGGCTCCAGATGGCCCATCTCCTCGCCCTGTCCGGGCTGCGGGCAGGGACCGGTGCGGAAGTAATGACCGGTCTGGAAGGCCTGGAGGATGTTGATGAACGTCCCCCTACCGCCTCCCTCGATCGCCGCCCCGCCGAAGGCATTGTCGGTCCAGTGCATCGGGAACACGCTTCGAACGCCCAGGCTGCGGGCGCGGCGGATCCCGCGGTCGATGTCTCGCCGGCCGCATTCCGGCTGATCCACCTGCTCGCTGCAGCCGAACAGGTTCGACGACTCGATCCCGATCAGCACCGCCATCCGGCCCTTCTCGATCGCCAGGCGGGCCTGGCGGGGGTTGTAGACGAGCCGGAACCAGCCCTTCTCCTTGCCGCCCGCCTGCGCGTCCACGTATCGCTGCAGCCCGCGAAGCGTCTGGATCTGCTGGCGGACCGCTTCGGTCTCGTCGCAGGAATGAATCTTGCGCGGCTCGATCTCGCAGATCGGCTGGTCCTCGATCGCCTGCGCGACCACGAGACGCTCCCCCGCCATCCACGCGCGCTTCAGCCAGACGTAGTAGGTCTGCTGATGGGTGATCGTGTCGTGGACGGGCCACCCGGCGAAGGTCGGCCACCCGTGCGTGTCGTGCGTTCCGAAAGGCAGGCCGGTTCGCAGGAGATTGCCGGTGACGTCATCGCTGCCGTCCGCTCCATGCACCCCGGCGTCGTGGCCGAGGGCCTCGGTGATCCCGTAGGGATCGAACGGCTCCCCGTAGATCACCTCTCCCCCCGCGCGCTGGTTGGCGGTGATGTGCAGATGCATGTCCGCGAAGCCGCGCACGTTTCCCTTCCGATCGGTGCCGCGGAACGGCCTGCCCCTCGCGCCCACGTCGGCCTCTGGAAACGGATTACAGCCTCGAATCCGACTGAGCCTGAACGGCGCGACGGGGCCGCCCGCCCGCGGAGAGACCAGCGCGAGCTCCCCGGAGCGTGCGATGCCCAGCTGCCGCCCGGCACCGGTGGAGAACAGAGAGGCCCGTCCCCTCGAGAGGAAGGCGACAGCCCACTGGGTGGCCCGACCGGGCGTGTCGGTGCGCCCCACCGAGCCGTCCGCGTTCACGGCGAGGAGCCCGCCACCTTGGTCGCGCGGCAGGAATGTGCCGAGGGTCACCGGCTTCCAGAAGAACGCAGCGGCGGTCGCCTTGCTCCGCAGGTCCGCCCGATAGCGGTCGGCGCTTATGCCGACGAAGCGCCCCGTCGTGGACGAGCGCAGCGCAAAGCACGCGTTCGCCAGATGAACCGACTTGATCCCATTCCCCGGAGCTGTGGGGGCGCTCGCCGCGAGTCCCAGCGCCCAGATCGCAGTGCCGAGAATCAGACTTCCGGTCACGTACCGGCGCATCAGGGCCTGAACTTAATCACCTCGATCCCACCTCGCGGCCACATTCAGGCGTACAGCTCGGCGAGCCGCTCGCCCTCCGCGTGCAGCTCCCGCCTGGCCGCCGCATCGAGCCTGCCGAATGGCTTCGTCTTCACCTTGCCCTTCTCGTAGCTCCAGGTGCCCGCCACCCGCCCGTCGACCAGGAAGGTGGAAACGGACTGCGGCGTCCTGGCGTTGAAGACCTTCGGGCGGTGCTCCTCGGGCAGGATCCCTGTGCGGCGGGCGTGCACGAGCAGCGTGGCGTCCCACGTCGGTAGGAACCGGACCGGAGCCGGCGTCTCGCGGTCGGGAAGCGGGGCACGCGGCAGGTCGAACAGCTCCGTGCCATCCTCGGTCTGGAACCGGCGCAGCTCGATCCGCTCGAGCACCGGAGCAAGGCGCTTCGCGGGCAGGCCCGCCCAGCTGCCGATCTCATCGACGGCCGAGGGCCCGAAGCCGCCCAGGTAGCGCCTGACGAGCAGCTCGATCCCGGCGCCCTCGTCGAGCTGCGCGGGAGGCGGACCGAGCCAGTGCTCCGCGGCGGCGTAAATATCGGCCCGGCGGCGCTCCCAGGTGCCCGACGGCGGCACGCGAACCAGGTCGAGCCACATGTTCACGCCGTTGGTGATCACGCTGTCGGAACCGAGCAGCTTGTGGATCTCCTTGCGGTTCATCGTCCCCTTCTTGAGGCGGCCGCGCAGCTTGCGGGCCGCCGATGAGACCTGCTTTGCGCTGTAGCCGAGCCTCGCCCGGCCGTCGACCCACGCCGCGCGCCGGGACCGCCGGATCCCGAGCGCCATCGGCCAGTAGTCCGCCTTGGAGACGAGGTGAATGGTCGCCCGCATCAGGGTTCCCTGAGCGACCGAGGGTCGCTCGAGCGCCGTGTCCAGCTGATCCCGCTCGAAGCCCTCGATCCGGGTCCAGAGCCCGATGTACATCGAGGGGGCGTATTGAGCCTGCAGCCCGCCCATCCGCTCGAGGACCTTGGGGATGGAGGAGCGGCTTCGCTCGAGCAGCAACTGCCGTGCAAGCAGGGCGCGATTGAGCTCGACCTCGGTCAGGGTTCGCTCGCGAGCCACGCAGGCAGGCTATTGAGCTTTCGGCGCCGCCTCGTCCTCCGTCTCGGTATGCCCGATTTGCAGGGATTTCGACCGTCCGGTGAAAAGGCCCCGCCCGTTTTCCGACAGGCGTCCAAAGAATCGCCGGGAGGGCGTTCATACGGTGCCAGCCGACGGAAACCGCGACCGCCGCAGGCTGCCTCGGCGGGCTTGGAAAGGACAGGAAATGAGTCGAAAGTTGCTCTGGGCCTTGGCCCTTGCAGGGGTTTTGGTGCTGGCGCTGCCCTCCGCGGCGTTCGCCCAGGACCCGACGCTGGATGACACGATCTCATCGCTCAACACGCTCTGGGTCGTGATCGCCGGCGTCCTCGTGATGTTCATGCAGGCGGGGTTCGCCCTGCTCGAGATCGGGTTCTCCCGAATGAAGAACGCCGGAGCGGGGATCGCCAAGATCCTGGTCAACTACTCGATCGCGTCGATCGCCTACTGGGCGGTTGGATTCGCGCTCGCCTTCGGGGGAGCCGGTGCGATCGCCGGCGACCACGGGTTCTTCCTCAATGTGAGCGGGGACCCGGCGGAGGCCGCTTCGCAGATTCCGCTGCTGGGCATCGTGAACATCAGTCCCGCGGCGCTGCTGTTCTTCCAGTTCGTTTTCTGTGCCGTCTCGCTAGCGATCATCTGGGGCACGACGCTGGAGCGCATCAAGTTCGCCGCCTACGTCATCTATGCGGTGATCTTCAGCGCGCTGATCTATCCGATCATCAGTCACTGGATCTTCGGCGGTGGCTGGCTGCAGGCCAACCTCGGGATGCAGGACTTCGCCGGATCGACGGTGGTCCACCTGATCGGCGCGACCGGCGCGCTCGCCGCCCTGCTGCTGCTGGGCGCGCGTCGCGGGAAGTTCGGAGACGACGGCAAGCCGCGGGCCATCCCGGGGCACTCGATGCCCCTGGTCGGCCTCGGCGTCCTGATCCTCTGGCTCGGCTGGTTCGGCTTCAACCCCGGTTCGACCCTGGGCGCGCTCGGCAACAGGTTCGCCGAGGTCGCACTAGTGACGAACCTGGCAGCCGCGGCCGGGGTGATCACCGCGGTGAGCACGATGTACGCGATGCGAAAGACGATCGACATCGGCATGGCGGGTAATGGCGCGATCGCCGGACTGGTCGCGATCACCGCTCCCTCCGGCTACGTCGAGTTCTGGGCTGCACCGATCATCGGGGCGGTTGCCGGCGTCATCGTCGTGGTCGGGGTGCTGGCGATCGACAAGGTCCTCGACGACCCCGTCGGCGCGCTCTCGGCGCACGGGCTCGCCGGTGTCTGGGGCACGCTCGCCTGCGGGATCTTCACCTCCCCGCGGCTAGCGGAGCTCAACGCCGTCGGCGATCCGGGCCTCTGGTACAGCGGCAGCTTCCATCAGCTCGGCGTTCAGGGGCTGGGCATCGCCGCTGCCTTCGTCGCGGTGTTCGCCGTCTCGTATGCCGTGTTCGGGGCGATCAAGTACACGATCGGCCTCCGCGTGACGTCGGAGGAAGAGGACGCCGGGCTCGACATCTCCGAGCACGGCATGTACGGCTACCCCGAGCAGTTCATCCCGCAGCCCGAGTACCCGGGTGCGGCGAGCGGGCCTCTGCCCGTTGGCCAGCCCGCACTCGGCGCTGCGACGATGACCGCGGACGCCAACGCCAAGTGAGGAGGTGAACATGAAGAAGATCGAGGCATTCATCCGACACGAGGCGTTCGAGCCGATCCGGACCGAGCTGCTCGACAAGGGATTTCCCTCCCTGTCGATCGGCGAGGTGAAGGGATCCGGGCGTCAGAAGGGCGTCGTCGAGAACTACCGGGGTTCGACCCTGACCGTCAACGTGCGACCGAAGCTGAAGGTGGAGGTCGTGGTTGAGGACAAGGACAAGGGCCTGGTCGTCGAGACGATCCTGAAGCACGCCCGTACGGGCGACGTCGGGGACGGGAAGATCTTCGTCCTGCCGGTGGAGGAGGCGATTCGCATCCGCACCGGCGAGGAGGGAGAGACAGTGCTGCAGGCGCACCAGGAAGACGAAGTTCCCGCCTGACGCAGGTTGTTTTGGAGCATCGGAGGCCGGGCCACGTGCCCGGCCTCCGTGCGTTCGGGGGTGCATCGAGGTGAACGCCCGCTGGCTCGGCCGGATTCGGCGGTCAATACCCTTGCCTGGATGAAAATCGACGAGATCCTCGCCTCATCGCGGCCCGTCTTCTCGGTCGAGTTCTTCCCGCCCAAGACGGAGGAGGGCCGCGAGACGCTGTTCGAGACGGTGGACGTGCTCGGCAAGCTCGGGCCGAGCTTCTTCTCGGTCACCTATGGGGCCGGCGGCGCCACGCGCGAGGGAACCGTGGAGATCACTCGCGAGATCCGCGACGAACACGGAGTGGAGGCGATGGCCCACCTGAGCTGCGTCGGCGAGACCAGCGAGAGCCTGCGCGAGATCGTCGACGAGATCGCCGCCGCCGGAATCGAGAACATCCTGGCGCTGCGCGGCGACCCGCCTCGCGGCCAGGCGGACTTCGAGCAGCCCGAGGGAGGGCTCGGCAGCGCCGCGGACCTCACCGCGATGATCAGCCAGGCGCATCCGGAGATCGCGATCGGAGGCGCGTGCTTCCCCGAGGTGCATCCGGAGGCCGCCTCCATGGAGGACGACATCGCCTACCTCAAGACGAAGGTCGAGAACGGCGCGAGCTTCCTGATCACTCAGCTCTTCTACGACAACCGCTCTTACTTCGACTTCGTCCCCGCTGCGCGGGCGGCGGGCATCGACGTACCGATCGTCCCGGGCATCATGCCGATGACCCGCTACCAGCAGATCGCCCGGATCGCCGAGCTCTGCGAGGCCCGGATTCCGGAGCCGCTGTCCGAGGCGATGGAGGCCGCCGACGGCAACGAGCAGGCCGAGTTCGGAATCGGGGTCGCCTATGCGGCCCAGCAGTGCGCCGAGCTGCTCCGGGAGGGGGCGCCGGGAATCCATTTCTACGCGCTCAATCGCTGGCCGGCAACGCGGGCGATCCTCGCCGCGCTGCAGGCCGCCAAGCCGTGGGAAGCCGGGCCTTTCGAAGAGCCCGCGGCGGCTCGGGCGACCTGAGCGGCGCCTAGACTCCTCGGCCAGATGCCCGAATTCGACTACAACGGCTTCCGGATCTCCTACGACGAGTACGGCGCCGGCGAGCGGCCGCTGATCCTGATCCACGGCCTGCTGATGAACCGCCGCATGTTCGACCGGCTTGGCCCGGCGATGGCCGAGCGGGGAAACCGCGTGATCACGATCGACCTGCTCGGCCACGGACGCTCCGACCGTCCCGCGGACATGTCGCAGTATTCGATGACCTTCTTCGCGCAACAGGTCGAGGCCCTGCTCGACCACCTCGACCTCGACGACGCGGTGATCGGCGGGACCTCGCTGGGCGCCAACGTCTCGCTCGAGCTGGCCTACCTCGAGCCCAAACGCGTGAAGGCAACGATGGTCGAGATGCCCGTGCTCGACAACGCTCTGCTGGCCGCGGCCGTGGTCTTCACGCCGCTGATGGTCACGCTGCGGTTCGGAGAGCCGCTACTCAAGCTGGTCGCGGCCGGCGCGCGGCGGATCCCGCGGAGCAACCACCTCCTCGACATGGGCCTCGACTGGATCAGGCAGGACCCGGCTCCATCCGAGGCAGTCCTCGAGGGCCTCTTCCTGGGCTCATCCGCGCCGCACCGCCAGTTCCGCGTCCAGATGGAGCAGCCCGCCCTCGTGATCGGGCATCACGCCGACCCACTCCACCCGTTCTCCGACTCGGGGATGCTCGCCGAGGAGATGCCGAACGCCCGCCTGATCGAGGCCAACTCGATCCTCGAGTGGCGAATCAGCCCAAAGCGACTCGACGACGAGCTCGCGCGCTTCCTGGACGACGTGTGGGAGGGCAAGCCGACACCCTCCTCGGCGGCCACGAACGGCGCCAAGTCCGCCCTGAGCGAAGCTTGAATCGCACCCGCTAGCCTCTCCGCTCCCTGATGGCCAGTCGGAAGGAAGAGAAGGAGCGCCTGCGCCAGCAGCGGCTCGCCGCCGAGCGGGCAGCGTCGTCGACCGGGCAGCGCAGGCTGATCCTCGGCTACATCGCCGCCGGCCTGCTCGCCCTGGCGGTGGTCGCCGGGCTGGTCGTCGTGATCGTGAGCGGCGGCGACAGCAACGCGGAGGCGAGCACCTGCGACGCCGCCCACATCAAGAACTCCGGCGGCACGTTCCGCGGTCTTGAGCCGGACTGCCGCGAGGGGACCTCCCCGCCTGAGATCCAGTTCGCCGACCTGCGGATCTCGGCCGAGAGGGCAGGTTGCCAGCTGCGGCTCGATCTTCCCGACGAGGGGAGCACGCACGTTCCCAACTCGACCCCGGTCGACTACAAGACGACCCCGCCGACGTCCGGCAACCACAACCCGGTTCCCATCGACGACGGCGCCTACTCGACGCCGATCACGAGCGACACCAGCCAGCCGACCAACATCCGCAACGAGGTGCACGCGATGGAGCACGGGCGGATCGAGATCCACTACAAGCCGAGCCTGCCCGAAGACCAGCAGCTGGCGCTCAAGGGCGTCTTCGATCAGGACCCGAATGGCATGCTGCTCTATGCCGACCCGGACATGCCATACGACGTCGCGGTCACGGCCTGGCAAGACATGGCGGTCTGCCCCACCTACAACGAGACCGTGCTCGACGTGATCCGGAACTTCCGCGACACCTATCGCGGCAACGGGCCGGAGCAGGGCATTCCGATCGACCTGCCATAGCTCTCGCATCCCGGAGGCCTCTGGCGTGTTCCAATCGCTGAATGCGCAAATGGGTTCTGCTTGGGGTGTGCGCAGTGCTGCTCGGCGGCTTCGCCTGGGTAGCCGCGCCCGCACTCTCTCTCCGCGCGTACATGCCGGGCGGGGTCGACTTCGAGCGGGGCATCCCGAAAGTGAAGCGGATCTCGGCGACGATGGCGGCCGCCGCCCGCGCCGCCCATCCGCGCGAGGACGCTCCCCGCTGGGTCTCGCCGCCGATCCGGGCGCCGCACAGCTTCGACCTGGTCGGGGTTGCGCGTGAGATGCGCACCGTCGAGATCCGAGTGCGGGACGGCGGCGGCAGGTGGACCGACTGGGTGGAACAGGAGGACGGCACGCCCATCTACGTCGGCGGGGCTGACGAGGCGCAGGTGCGGGCCCGCTTCAGGCCGCGCGGCGAGCTGCACTTCGTGAACGTCTCCGGGACGGCCGGAGGCTTCGCCAGCGACCTGCTCAACTCGGCCCGCGGGGCGATCAACACCGCGTTCATCTCGGTCGCCTCGACCCCGGTGGCAGAGGCGATCGCGCCCAAGCCGCAGATCGTCAGCCGCGCGGCCTGGGGTGCCGATCTTCCGACCGTTGGGTGCCCACCACGAGGCCCTGCTGAGTACGGCACGGTGCAGGCGGCCGTGATCCACCACACGGTGAACGCCAATGACTACACGCCCGAGGAGGCGGCCTCGATCGTGCTCGGCATCTGTCGCTTCCACGTCTACGGCAACGGCTGGAACGACATCGGCTACAACGCGCTCGTCGACCGCTACGGGACGCTCTACGAGGGCCGCGCCGGGGGGCTGAAGCGGCCCGTGGTCGGCGCCCAGGCGCAGGGCTTCAACTCCCTGACGACCTCGATCGCGTCGATCGGCGACCACAGCAGCGAGGCGCCGACGCCTGAGGCCCAGCGGGCGATCATCCGCTTCCTCGCCTGGAAGATGGCCGCTAACCGTGTCTACCCGGTGACCGGGGCGGTACAGCTCACCTCGGGAGGCGGCTCGGAGAGCCGCTACTCGAAGGGCACCATCATCACCGTGCCGCGGATCATCGGTCACACCACGCTCGGCCTCACCGCCTGCCCCGGTGGCGGGATGATCTCCCTGCTCCCGCAGCTCCAGGCCGCCGTGCAGAAGCGAATCAAGCACTTCGCGAAGCGCCGCTGCCCGAAGTACAAGAAGGGCAAGCGCTGCCGGCAGAAGCGCCGTCAGGCTCGGTAGGCGGGGAAGAAACCCCCAGGGGCATTGACGCCGGCTGAGAGCTCCTCGTATGCGCCGCGGTCGCAGATCACCTCGTGCGTGTGCCATGCCGCCTGCGAGCTCGCGAACCCACGCTTGAACTCATCGAGTGAGTCCCCGGGCTTGACGCCACCGCCCAAGCTGACCGGAAGCCCGAGCTCCCCACCGAGCCCGATCATCGCCCAGAAGAGGTTCTTCATCGGTGAGTCCCGGAGCGCCTCGTCCGCGGTGCCGCCGAGGTAGTAGTGCAAGTAGCCGTCGCTCGCCACCGCGATGGCGCCGGCGAGAGCCACCCCCTCCCGCTCGGCGAGGATCAGCCAGCTCGGCTCGCTCAGCAGGAGCCGCCCGAAGTAGCTGGTCGGGTAGAGATAGCGATCCGCCGCGCCTGTGCGGACCATGGTCTCCCCATAGGCACCGTCGAAGGCGCGGAGCTGTCCCATCTCCACCTCCCTGCCGGGAACGACCCGCGCTTCCCACCCGCGCCGCTCGTTGCGGCGGATCTGCTCGCGAAGGCGCTTGCGGACGCCGCCCTCGCCCTCCGCCACGTGGACGTGAGCCCGAACCGTGCCGCCGGCGAAGCAGGGGGTGGCGCCGACCCGGTCCCGCACGAAGATGCTGACCAGGCCCGTCCCCGACCAGTCGATCCGATTCGGGTCCGGTGGGTCATCCGGAGAGCGATCCGCGCCCGGGTAGCCGTAGGGGGAGGTCGCGTCGAGCCTGTCGGTCGAGTCGATCGTCCTGACGATCAGCGGCAGGCGAAGCTCTTCCTCGCCATCGATCGTGAGCGTGTGCGTGACGGCCTCGGCCTCGAGAAATGACTGAGAGCGAAAGAACTGCTCCGCGTCCGAGGCCGCCGCGCCCCCATCCTCGATCAGGCGCGCCTTCACCCGGTCACTCGTCAGGGGGCTCGGGCAGGTCCTCCCGGAAGCCGCCCCAGAGCTCCACGTCGACCAGCTCATGGTCGTGGCGCACGTGCCTGCGCAGGACCCCCTCCTGCTTCCAGCCGTTGTAGATCACGGCCTTCTTGGCGGCCTCGTTGGCCGCCGGGATCCGGCCATAGACCTTGTGTGCGCCGAACTCCTCGAACGCCTTCAGGTTGGTGAGCCGCTCGGCCTCGCGGCCCACTCCCCTCCCGCGGATGCGCTCGTCGCCCATGATCGCTCCGAGCTCCGGCGCGGTCTGTCGGCGGAGGCCGTAGAGGGCCGTGTAGCCGACGGGGCCATCGATCCCCTCCACCTCGACCGCCCACTTGCGATCCTCGGACTCCGGATCCTCGGACTGCTGGATCGCGCGCTCCACCCAGCGCCGGGCGTCCTCCTCGGTGAACTGATCGCGGTGCTCGAGCAGGTTCGCCGTCGCCGCGGGCGAGTTGAACCAGCGGTGGACGGCCTCGGCGTCCTCCGGCCGGAAATCCCTCAAGGAGATGCCGCGAGCCATCAGCGCTCGCCGGCCCGCTCTCGCTCGGCCGCTTGGCGCAGCGGCGAGTCCGGCGAGGAGCCCGCGTAGGCGTCGGTCGCGACGTTTCCCGCGCCGCCGAGCAGCGCCGCCGGGGTCCTGGCGAGGATCTTCAGGTCGAGCCAGAGCGAGCGGTGCTCGACGTACCAGACGTCGAGCTCGATCCGCTCCTCCCAGGGGATCCCGGCGCGGCCGTGGATCTGCGCCCAGCCGGTCACACCGGGCCTGAGGTCGAGCCGGCGCAGCTGCCGCGGCGTGTACAGCCCGACCTGGGCGGGGAGAGTGGCGCGCGGGCCGACGATCCGCATCTCGCCCCGCAGGACGTTGATCAGGTTGGGCAGCTCGTCGAGGGAGTAGCGGCGCAGGAACCTGCCGACCCGCGTGACCCGCGGATCCTCGGCGGTCACCGCGGTGCCGACGCCGATCGGGTCCGCCCCCTGGCGCATCGTGCGCAGCTTGAAGAGCTCGAAGATCAGCCCGTCCTTGCCGACCCTGCGCTGGCGGTAGAGGACGGGGCCGGGCGATTCCAGCCGGATCGCGATCGCGGCGGCGAGCAGCAGCGGGGAGAGGACGACCAGCGCGAGAGCGGCGATCGCAAGGTCGGCCGCCCTCGGCAGCCCCTTGCGGGGGCGGACCGGCGGCTCCGGCACGTTCAGGCGCTGCTGGGCCGCGCTCGGGACGCGACCGTCGGTCTCATTCATCGCGTCCCCTCCACCTTCTCCCAGCCGATGGGGACGGCACCGGCGCGGAGACGGTCCCAGAGTCCGACTGCGATCGAGGCGGTCACGGTCACGTAGTAGTAGGCGATCCGCAGGGGCAGGGCGGGGATGAACCGCCCGAGCGCCGCCGCCACGAGAAGCCCGGCCTGCAGCGCCATCGTCGCGACGTAAACCCAGCCGTGCGAGAGCAGCGGGACGTTGACCGCGAGCGCGACCAGGTGCAGCCAGGGCGTCAGGTAGCGCAGCAGGCGGTGGGAGTAGATCTCGAGCGCATACGCGGGCCCGTAGCCACGCGGGTCGAGCATTCCCCACCTGAGCATCACGTCCCAGAGGCCCCACATCATCCTGCGCTTGCGCCTGAACTCGCCCTCGACCGTCGGTGCCATCTTCTCCTCCGCCACCGCCTCGGGCTCGTAGACGGCGCGCCAGCCCCGCTTGGTGAGCTCGAACGGGAAGCCGATGTCCTGGCCCCGGCTCGGGTCGAGTTCGATGTAGGCCTCGCGCCGAACCGCACAGATGCCCCCGTTCCCCGCCGTGATCCCGGCGAGACGTGTCTCCATCGAGCGAACCGCCATCTCGTAGCGCCAGTAGAGGCCCTCCTGGTTGCCGCCCTCGCCGCCCTCGAATCGCACCTGGCCGCAGGCGTAGCCGACGCGGTCGTCCGCGAAGCGGCCGGCGAGACGCCGAAGGGCATCCGGGCGCCAGTAGGTGTTCGCGTCCGAGAAAGCGAGGAGGTCGCCGGTCGCCTGCCGGACGGCCGCGTTGAGCGCGGCCACCTTGCCGCCGCGGGGCAGCTGCAGGACCTTGTCGGCTCCCGCCGATTGGGCGAGCTCCACGGTGCGATCGGTGGAGCCGTCCGAGACGACGATCACCTCGAGCCGCTCCACCGGATAGTCGAGCGCGTGCGCGTTCGCCACCTTGCGCCCGATGACGAGCTCCTCGTCGTGGGCTGGGATGATCAGGCTGATTCGCGGCACCGCGTCCTCCGGCTTCGCCATCCGACGAGTCGCGCTGTCGTGCGCCCTCGTATCTCGGTCGCCGAAGAGCGCAACCAAGGCGCGCAGCACGACCGGATAGCCCACGTGCGCGTACACGATCAGGCCGACTGCCACCCAGAAGACGATCTCAAGCGCCATAGCGGGGGATTATCGGCGGAGCGCGGTCATCCCCGCGGGCCGAGGAGATCGCGATAGAGCGCCACCGTGGCCTCCCCGATCCGCTCCCAGGAGTAGGTGTCCGCCGCCTCCCGTGCCGCCGCCGCAGCGAGGCCATCACGGACCGAGCGGTCGGCGAGCAGCTCGCGGAGGACCTCCGCGAGGGCCTCCGGGTCCTCGGGCGGGACCAGGCGAGCCGCGCCTCGCTCGCCGATCTCCGGAAATCCTCCGACCGCGCTCAGCACCATCGGCCGGCCGAACGCCAGCGCCGTATAGAGGACTCCCGACTGCTCGATGTTGCGGTATGGGAGCACGACCAGGTCGGCACGCCGCATGAAGGCCGGAATCTCGGGGTCCGTGATGAAACGGTCGACGAAACGGACCCGGCCGGGCGTCCGCCGCGCGAGCTCGCGGAGCTCATCCATCGGCATTCTGGGCATGCCCACCACCCAGAGCTCGGCACCCTCGACCCCCCGGAAGGCCTCGAGCAGCACATCAGTGCCCTTGTAGGGGCGGATCAGGCCGAAGGCGAGGATCACCGGCCCCTCGACCTGGCGGAGCTCCTCCGGCAGCGGCGCCTCGTCGTCCTGGCGGGTCAGATAGTCGAAGGCGCCATGCGGGATCGCCCGCAGCCGTTCCGACGGGACCCCGAAGTCCGACTCGAGGCGGCGCGCGCCGTGCTCGGAGTGCACGACCACCGCGTCCATCTCCGCGAGCAGGCGTGTCAGCGTGCGCGCGATCCGCGTCCCCGTCTCCGGCAGCCGCCAGTGCATTGTGTAGACGCGCGGGCGCCTCGGCGCGAGCAGATGGCGATCCAGGGCCGGGACCGGGAGCCACATGTAGTGGACGAGGTCGGCGGCCTGGGCGACGCGGCGGTAGCGGCGCATGTCCGGGACGTGCTCGACGGCTCGCAGGAGCCGCCTCCGGCGCGGCCCGATGCCCTGGCGCGAGGAGCGCCGGTAGAAGTGCTCGTCGACCGCGTAGTCCTTCGCTGAGGGCACGGGTCCGTAGGAGAAGTGGGAGGTGACCAGCTCGACCTCGGCGCCGGCACGCACGAGCCCGCCGCAGAGAGCGTGGTCATACGGCGGGGTGAAAGCCGCCGGATCGACGATCTGAACGCGCATGGGCGAGCATTCTCGCCGTGCTGCTCTCCTACTGCGTGGTCAACACGAACGGGCGCGAATTCCTGCTCGCCTGCATGGAGGCGATCGAGCGCACCGCGCCGCCCGATCTCGAGCACGAGATCCTCGTCCTCGACAACGCCTCCCACGACGGCTCCGCGGACGCCGTAAGGGCACTGGGACCCGATATCAGGCTGATCGCGCTCGACCGGCGGGCCGGCAAGGCGGCCAACGACAGCCTCCTGATCGAGGAGTCGCGCGGGGAGTTCTGCCTGCTGCTGAACGAGGACTCGGAGCTTCAGCCCGGGGCCGTGCCGGCCCTGCTCGGCGCCCTGCGCTCCGACCGCGAGGCGGCGGTCGCCGGTGCGCAGCTGCTCTCGCCCGATGGGCGGCCGGTGCCGTGCGCCTGGCGTCTGCCGAGCGTCGGCACGGCGCTGGCCGGCGCGCTCTTCCTGCATCGCCGCCTCACCGTCGAGAGCGGCGGCGACGCGACCCGCCCCGTCGGCTGGGTCCAGTCGAGCGCGATGCTCGTCCGGCGTGAGGCCGCTCGCTCGATCGGCGGATTCGATCCCGGCTTCTTCGTCTACTCCGACGAGACCGACTTCTGCAAGCGCCTCTGCGACGCCGGGTGGCGCATCCTCCACGTGCCCTCGGCTCGGGCGATCCACCATGACCAGATGGCCCAGGACGCCGCCGGCGCCGAGCGCCGCATCGTGGAGTACCACCGCGGCCGAGACCGCTACCTGCGCAAGCACCTCGGCCGCGCCCAGGCTGTGCTGGTGCGGCCGCTGCTCGCCTGGCCCTACTTGCTGCGGGCCCTCGCGGCGGTCCTGCTCCCGAGGCACTCGCCCCGCCGCTACTGGCTGCACGCGCGCCAGGCGCTCTCGCCCGGCCGCGGGGACGGGATCCGCGAGGCCGCGGAGACCTACAACCGGCGCTTAGGGTCGTAGGCGTGCGGATCCTGGAAGTCACCCAGATGTGGCCGAGCGAGGAGCACCCGGACCTGGGCAGCTTCCTCGTCCCGCTGACGCGGGAGCTCGAGGCACTCGGCCACGAGGTCGAGGTGGCCTCGATCAGCCGCCGCGGTGGGTCCCCGACGGAGTACCTGACCCTGGTGCGCAAAGCGCGAGCCGCCGCGAAGAGCTCCAGGCCCGACGTCGTCTTCGCCCACTTCCTCTTCCCGGCCGGCGCGGCCGGGGCGCTGGCCGCTCGCGCGGCCGGGGTTCCCCTGGTGGTGATGGCGCACGGCCAGGACGTGGCGAACCTCGGGCGGATCCGGGGCGTGACCGCCGCCACGCGCTGGGTCCTGGGCCGCTCCGCCGCGGTGATCGCCAACTCGCGGTGGCTCGCGGCTCAGCTGACGGAGAGGATCCCGCAGGCCCGGACGAAGATCGAGGTCGCCGACCTCGGCGTCGACCTCGAAGCCTTCTCGCCCCGCCCGGCGCAGGAAGCGCGGCGGGAGCTGGATTGGGACGGCGACGGACCCGGGTTCCTCTGCGTCGGCTCCCTGATCGAGCGCAAGAACGTGGTGCGGCTCGCCGAGGCCTTCGCCTCGCTCGAGCGAGGCCGCCTCGCGTTCGTCGGGGACGGCCCCCTGCGCCCGGACCTCGAGGGGAGACCCGACGTCACCCTGACCGGGCGTGTCTCGCAATCCGAGGTGCCGCGCTGGATCGCCGCCTGCGATGTGCTCTGCCAGCCCTCCCTGATCGAGCCCTTCGGCCAGGCGACCCTCGAGGCGATGGCGATGGAGCGGACGGTGATCGCGACGAGCAGCGGCGGCCCGCCCGAGTTCGTCACGCCGGACGCGGGAGTGCTGGTCGACCCGCACGATCCCCCTGCGCTCCCACGTGCGCTCGAGCTCGCCGCAAGCAGGCCCACGCCGAACCCGGCAGCGCGTGAGGCGGCTGCGGAGCACGACGTCAAGCTGCAGGCCGCCCGCATGGCGGAGGTGCTGAAGCGCGCGGCACGCGGCTAGCCTGCGCGGTGAATCGCGCGCTGCTGCTCGCGATCGCTCACCGCCACCCAGAGCTCGCGGAAGCGCCGGTAGCGGTCCTCGTCGTCGAGCAGCGGACGGGCGACGCGGACCCGCGCCCGCAGATATCGCAGCCACAGCGTGGCCCGGCCAGTTCGGCCCTCCGCGGGCGGCAGCACACCGAAGTAGCGCTCGCAGTAGTCGGACGGGTGAGTCACGCGGTAGGCGAGCTCCCCTTCGCGGTATTCGCGGACGTAGGAGAGCAGCGTCGCCATCTCGGTTGCGTCGTAGTGCTTCACCGCGGCCGCCGGCGCATATCCCAGCCGATCCCCGCGGTGGGCCAACGTCGCCGCCATCGCGGTCTCGGCGAAGCATCCGAACCGATGCTCGAAGCCACCGGCGTCCAGGTAGGCGTCGCGGCGGATCGCGAAGCCGCGAATCGTCACCTTGCGCCAGTCGCCCTCGCGGCTCCACTCATCGAAGCCGTCCGCGTACCAGCGACGCTCGCATTTCGCGATGCGGTTCTCGCTGCCGCCGTCGGTCGAGCGGATGCACGCTCCGGCGTACCGCGATTCGTTCTCGTTCAGATAGTCGAGAAGCGACGAGAGACAGCTCGGCTCAGCGACCGTGTGCCCCTCGGTGAACAAAAGCCATCGCCCGTGCGCGGTTCGCGCGCCGTAATCGTGGAGCTCCAGCTCCTGAGAGGAGCGATATCTCAGGAGGCTGTCCTGCTCGCCGAGCAGGGGTCGGACGGCCTCCTCCACCTCAGGCTCGCCGCCACTCCCGACCACGATCACCTCGTAGCGGTCGCGTGCCAGGTCTTGCCCGCGCGCCCAGCTTTCGACACCCTCCAGAGCGTGGCCGTCGTGATCGATCAGCGTGAGCACGATCGAAAGCTGGGGACGGCGCGCCTCCATCGCTATACCCTCGCGCAAAGATGCTCGAGCTCACGGTCACCCAGAGAGAGCGTGAGGCGGGACGGCGGGATCCCGAAGGGCTCCGCACCGCCGCGCTGCTGCTTCACACCGCCGGCTACGTCGTCCTCCGCGGGGCGCTGCCGCGCGATCTGGTCACCCATGCGCGGGAGACGTTCGACGACATCCTGCGCGACTGCATCGAGAGCCGCGAGGGGGAGGCCTGGTATCAGGTCTCCGAACGCCATCGGGCCGTCTTCTGGGAGCGCGGCTCCCGCTGGCGGATCTTTCCGAAGCTGCGAGGTCCGCTGAGCGACCCCCGGTTGCTCGCGAATCCCCTCGTCGTCCCGGTCGTCCGCGACCTGTTGGGGAGCGACTTCCGCTGCAAGTTCGTCTCCAGCGACACGTGCCTGAAGGGCTCGGAGATGCAGGCGCCCCATCGCGAGCTGGGAGCCGGTGGAGCCCGCGACCCGGTCGCCTACATGGTCAACGTGCCACTCGGCCGCAACACTCGAAGGAACGGCCCGATCGAGGTCTGGCCGAGCGCGAGCCATCTGTGGAGCGCGGAGATGCTGGATCGTCACGGACTCTCGGATGACGTCCAGGACGGCTCCAATCCGGGTCTCGAGGAGCTCGCCGCGCGGCTGCCCTCCGAGCCCCTCCTGCTCGACGCCGGGGACGTGCTGATCCGCGACCCCGGGATGCTCCACCGCGGGACACCCAACCGCACCCGCCGCGCTCGGACGATGCTGACGGTCTGCTACCTGCGGCGAGATCACGACCATGACTACGGCACCAGCGAGTACAACCTCGACGCGGAGCTCTTCGCCCGCCTCGATCCGAGCGTCCAGCGCCTCTTCCCGGAGATGGACGCTCACCAGCCCCGGCCGGTGAGCAGAAACAGAACGGCTCCCTCCAGGCAGCCCCTGGCGTAGCTGAGGCGGATCAGCCAGGTCGGACGCTCATCCTCATAGCGGACGTATCCGTCCTGGTAGCGGTCGAGCACCTCACGAAGCTCCCCGGCGGCCCACGCGAGTCCCTCCAGGCGCGGGTGGCGCTGCGGCCCCTTGGCGAGGGCCCGCAGGTACGCGTCCGCCCTGCCGAACCCCCGGTGCAGCCGCCGCAGGTAAGCGAGCGTCATGCGCTCGGGAGGGATCACGTGGCAGAGCCGCAGCGTCGGCGCGTACCAGACCTGCCATCCGGCCCGGCGGATCCGAAGGGCGATCTCGGCGTCCTCCCCCGCCCGCAGGGCCCGGCCGGTGCGAGAGCGCAGCACACCGTGGTCCATCCAGCCGCTGTCGCGGACCGCCTCGCGGCGCAGCACCATCCCAGCGCCCGCCGGCATCCGCCACTGCTTCACCGGCATCTGTCGCGGTTCGGGCCCGAGGTCCTGTCTTGCGAGGCTCTCGCCGTAGAGCTCGGCGATCGGAGGAGGCGACGCCTCCCATACGAGCTCGTTCCTGCTCCCGAAGGCGCCGGCGCGAGGGTACGCCTCCGCGAACTTCAGCGCCTGCGCGGCCCAGTCGGGCGCGAGCAGGCAGTCGTCGTCGACGAATCCGACGAGCCGCCCTCGGCTCTCGCGGACCCCGCGCTTGCGTGCGAATGAGACACCCAGGCGTCGCTCGCTGGTGTAGCGAAGGTGAGGAAGCCGGCCGCTCTCCCCCCAGCGGCGGACCACCTGCGCGGTCTCATCGGTGCAGCGGTTGCCGACCACCAGCACCTCCCAGCGGATGCCCCCCGGCAGCAGCTGCCGCGCGACGCGCTCGAGCGCACGGTCGAGCATGTGCGCCTTGTTATGCGTGCAGATCAGCACCGTCAGGTCCTCCGGACCGGCCTGGCGTCCCTCCAGATCGCCAAGGCTGTGACCCGGAGGCGAAGCAAGCTTCTGCGTACCCATTCGTCGGCCACTCTAGATGGCGTCCGCCGGGTGCCTATCGGATCGCGTCCTCGTCGCGCTGTTCGGCCTCGAGCGTCTCGCGCGTGAGCCGGGGGCGGTGTCCCTCCTTGGCAGCCTCCTCCTCATCCGATGCCGGCTCCGGCTCCGGCGGAGGCGCATCTCGAAGCCGCTGGAGCGACCCCTTGACGTAGGAGGGCCTGAGGACCCGACCGGCCGCCTCCCGCTCCTCGTCGTTCATGAAGCCGGTCAACCAGAGCAGCACGGGATAGGCGAGCCAGAAGGCCGTCCGGCCGGCCAGGCCCCCGATGCCCGAGGTCGGCAAGAGGAGCTCGCCCGCCAGTACGAGGAGGGCGGCGAGCCCGATCGCATGGCCGAGGCGCAGCCACTCGTAGGGCACGGCGAAGAGCCTCTGGGTGAAGACGTACATCAGCACCAGCACGACCGCATATGAGGCGACCAGCGAGACACCGGCGCCGACGATGCCCATGGAAGGGAGCAGGATCAGATTGAGGGCGATGTTGACCACGGTCCCCGCCGCGGTCGCCGGGAAGTTGAACTCGGTCCGGCCGGTGCGCCCCAGGATGATCACCAGGACGAGATAGAGGGCGTAGAGCATCACCCCCGTCGAGACCAGCCCGATCGTCTTGTAGGAGTCGAAGAACTCGGGGGCGGCGAGCGCACGGACGATCCAGCGCGAAAGCAGCCACATGCCGGCGACGACGAAGGTGGTCACCGAGACGAACCAGGTGACGATCACCGCATACGCCCGGCGTGCCTCGTCGTCGTCCTGGATCGAATAGGCGAGGGGCGGCCAGGCGAGCTGGAAGCCCTTGACCAGCACGTTGACCGCCTGCGCGAACTTGACCGAGAGGCTGTAGAGGCCTGCATCGCCGAGGCCGACGAGCCGGACGATCAGCACCCGGTCGATGAAGTTGAGGGAGTAGAGGGAGAGCTCGGCGGGCATCGTCGGCAGTCCCCAGCGAAGCATTCGGCGCCATACCCCCGAGTCGGGGATCAAGGCCAGACGGTGCCGCTGCGCGACCACCAGGCCGGCGAGGAAGACCGCACCGGTTCCGTACTGGCCCCAGAGCAGTCCGCTCGCGCCCTTGCCCTCTCCGACCACCAGCCAGACGGTGACCGGGATGGTCACCAGGACGTTGGCGACCGTGAATGCGAAGTACGCCTTGGCTCGTTCGTCGATGCGGAAGAGCGCGGTGAGGAACTCGAACATCGTGAAGACCCAGAGACCGAAGATCGCGATGCGCATCAGGCCCGGATCGGAGTGGTCGAGCAGCAGCCTCGAGATCGGGTCCGCGAGCGGGAGGGCCACGGCCATCCCGATGGTCGTCGTCCAGAGCAGGGAGGCGAAGGCGGTCCTGACGACCTGCGTCGGCTCCTCCCCGGCCTGGTAGTAGAAGCGCAGGAGAGCCTCGATGATCCCCAGCCGAATCACGATGCTTGCAGCGATCACGCCCGTCACGAGAACCTCGGCCGCGCCGTAGTCCGCCGGCGACAGGTACCGCGTGTAGAGCGGTAGGAGCGCGACCGCGATCAGCTTCGAGATCACGCTCGAGGCCGTGTACGCGGCGCCCGTCGTCGCCAGGCGGCGGAGGTATCCGGTCATCGGCTACGCGACTGTAGGTGCCGCACGGGACTCAGCCTGGGCGGCGTCCTTCCGCGGAAATTCGCCCACGCCCACCTCGGCCGCCAGCACCGCGCCCATCGCCAGCAGTGCCCAGGTCAGCGGGTCGGTGAGGTAAGCGGCGTAGCCGATCGTGTGGACGAGCAGGGCTGCGAATGCGGCGGCCACCGCGATCCGGGCCGGGCCCAGCTCAACCCGATCCGCCTCCCCAAGGGTCCGGAACCGAGCACCGAAGCCGGGCGAGACCGCACGCATGCCCGAGAACAGCGTCCAGAGCGCGGCGGCCAGCAGTGCCAGGTAGGCCGCGATCCCGATCAGGCCCTGCTCGGCCGCGACGGTGACCGGCTCGGTGTGGGAGATCGTCGTATCTCCGGGACGCACGTTCTCCTCTCGAGCGAAGCCCTTCGAGAAGGAGGCCGAGCCGTACCCATAGAGCGGGCGACGCTTCGCCAGCTTCAGGCCGCCCGAAACCAGGCTGCTGTGCCCCTCGGTCACCGTCCGGGTCGATTCGTTCGACCCGCCTCCGACGGTCAGCACCGCGACCACGACAGCGGCGAGCACGACCGGCGTGGCGATCAGGGCCCAGCGGACGCTCCACCGCAGCGCGACGAGCACGGCGAGACCGATGAAGAGCGCGATGAAGCTCGTCTGGGAGAAGGCGAACAGCAGGCCTGCGAACGTCACCGCGAGTCCGCCGACGAGCAGGAAGGCGTGGCGCCGGTTATCCGCCCAGGCGAGCGTGGCGGCGGCCACCACGATCGAGAGGATCAGGTACCGCCCGTAGATATTGGGGTCCCAGAAGAGCGAGTTGACACGGAAGTAGAAGTGGAAGTCGTTCGAGGCCTCGAGCTTGTCGTTCCAGAAGATGTGGTGTTCCGCGAACTGCCCGATGCCGAACACGGCAAGGACGACGCCCTCGGCGACGATCACGATAAAGGCGAGGCGAAGCAGTCGCCGGTCCCAGTCGGCTTCCGCGAGGAGCGAGAAGAGCACCGCGAACGGGATCAGGAAGAACCCGACGTTGCGGGCCGCGAAGGCGACGTCGTCCGAGTAGATCGTCTGCAGCGCGTACAGGCAGATCACAAGCACGAGGGCGACGACGATGGGCTGCGGCAGGCGCCGCAGCCTTGTCTCCCCCCGGAGAGTCGCCACGACTGTCGCCAGCACCCCCGCGCCGATCACCGCATAGAGCGGGACGAGCAGGTTGGCGGCCTCTCCCCCCGCCACGTGCAGCCTGATCCTGAACGGCATCGCGGCGACCACGAGCAGCGGCAAGAGGACCGGCCACCGCAGCAGCACCGCGGCACCGATGGTCAGGCCGATTATCGCCGCGAGGACGACGCCCGCGAACTCCAGATGATGCGAGCGGAGATTCGCGATGTCGTCCCACCCCTGGCCCGCGATCAGCGCGGTCGCCAGCGCCAGCGCGACCACCAGGCCGATCACCCGTACGCGCGGTCCCGGCGCGAGCAGCGCGACTGACACAGCCGTCGCGCCGCCGATACAGCCGGCCACCTCGAATACCTCGCTCACGAAGAGCCTCCGGGCGGCTGGTGAATGACGAGGTGCTCGCCGGAGGTGGCGACGCGATCGGCTTCCGCCAGGTCGAATCTGAGGTAATACGTCCCGGGTCCGACGGGGTTGCCGGCATCGTCGGTGCCGTCCCAGTCATAGCAATGGGCGTCGGCCTTTTCACTGCCGCCCGTCAGCGGCTGGGCGGGGGCCAGGATCCGGACCACCTCGCCGGAGCCGTCGACCATCTCGACCTGCACGGTGTCGTCACGCGTCAGGGTGAAGCAGGCCTTGTACTGACCCGCGGGCCGCTTGAGCTTGAAGAAGATGTTGCTCACGACCGGACCCTCGTCTCGCAGGTGCTGGGTCAGCACCATCGCGCCGGCGGTCGTGGCGAACAACAGCGCCACGGTCAGGGCGGCGATCACTGCGGCCGGTCGACTGCGCTCGCTCACAGTGCGGGCCGGGCTGCGGTCTGGCTCAGATTCCCGAGCCGGTCGTGCTGGCCCCGCCCGAGCCGGCCTTGTCATCCCCGAGGATCACGGCGACCGGGTCACCCTCCGCCGCAATGCGGACCTCGTTGCTCATCGGCTGCTGCTTCGGGATCCCGACGATCTCCGAGATCACGGCGGCGCACTCCTTCCCCTGCTGCTGCTGATCGAACATGACCACGCTGGTCGCGAAGGGCGAGTCCGTATTGCCGACCGGCGTGGTCTTGTAGCCCCTCTGCTGGAGCGGGCCCGCGAAGGTCGCGGCCAGACCCTGGGTGGGGGTCCCGTTGAGCACCGCCACCCTCGTCTGCCCGGCCGGGCAGGGCCCCTTGTCGTTACCGGCGCTGGGCGCGTCGGACTCTGAGTCCCCGCCGACGACGCGTGTGACGCCGAACGCGACGCCGGCGACGACGATCAACCCGACTAGGACCATCGCTGCGATCGACATCCAACCCGAGAGCCAGGCCGGCCGCTCGCGCCCGTTCGAGGGACGGCGGCGGCGTTGCTCGAAGCGCTTCCGCCGCTCGGCGGCCTGCCGGGCGAGCTCGGCCCTCCGAAACGCCTCGGCCTCATTCGGCGCGGTCGCCGCGGCGGCGGCAGCGGCCTTCTCCGGCTCGTTCGCCGCGACCGCCGTGGCGGTTCGCTCCGCCGGGGCGACCGTCTGCCCGTCCTCCGAGCGTCCCTCGACGAGGAAGTCGGCGTTCTCGCGCATGCGGCGGAGGTCGCGCGCCTGCGCGAAATAGAGCAGCGCGAGCAGGGCCAGCCCCACGAATGAGGCGAGGCCCGCAACGGCGCCGACGTCCTTGAGAATGCTGCTCATGGCCGGGGGCGCGGGATGTTAGATGCGAGGGTGCTGCGAGGCGGTGCGAGGAGCAACCCGTTTATGGCGAAGCCGCTCGCCTACGCCGTGAGGTCGTCCACGGGCAGCGCGGAGGCCCGCCGCTGGGTGACCAGTTCGACCGTCTGGGCCGCCAGGTACGCCTCGTCGCCGGAGCTGACCAGCGCCTCGAGCTGCGTCAGCGTGCCGTTCACCCACTCGGGGTCTCGGGGCGCCTTGCGCACCGCGCGAACGATCCGGT
>Ga0126307_10000385_pt1 | contig 28458 bp, 25 predicted proteins | sample Plot28_FD_89955 | JGI IMG/M metagenome (GOLD analysis project Ga0126307, IMG submission 89955) | Serpentine soil microbial communities from UC McLaughlin Reserve, CA, USA - Plot28 | ecosystem: Environmental > Terrestrial > Soil > Grasslands | place: USA: UC McLaughlin Reserve, Lake County... | reverse complement strand
CGACCACGCCGGCGACGAAGAAGCGCCGCAACCCGTCGACGCCGAGCACATTCGCGACGCGCACTTTCGTCTGGCCGCCCGCTTCGGCGGCAATTTTTTACCGCGTCGAGTTTTTCACCCACGACCGCTGTCAAGAGCGAGGTCTTGCATGTGCGAGGCCTGGTCGCTGCCGGCCGAGATCGACGCTTGCCTGCTCCTTTCCGCGCACCCGGATGTCAACGATCACCGCAGGTGTCGCCGCTGGGCGAACGGTTTAGCCTCATTCGACTCTGCTCGAGCTCCATATGAGGAACAGCATCGGTAGCAGACTCAAAAAAGCGGCGATCGCCTCCGAACAGCTGAGCGATCGAGACGATGGAACGCAGGAGCCGCGGTCGAAAGTTCTATCAGTCCATCTGAACGCCGTGGCTCTCCTTTTTTACATCGTCGCCTCTGCCGGACTCGGATACCTGTCGTGGCTTCTCGCGGCCCGCCTGATGGAGCCCGAAGAGATTGGAATTTCGGCCGCGGCAGTATCTGCGGCGGTCCTCTGCAGCCAACTCGCTGTACTCGGGCTCGCTAGCAGCATCATCACTTTCCTTCCAAGGGAACTCGGTAATCCTGCCGCGCTGCTCAACGGCTTCTTCACGATCGTCGTCCTCAGTAGCGTTGTCTTTAGCGGCACCTTCGTTCTTGTCGCCGCGACTTTCTTCGATCGTCTTCACATCTTGGGTACCAACCTTCCGTTGGCGGCATCGTTTATTTCGCTCGCAATCGCGACGACAGTCCTGTTGTTGCTCGACGACACGTCAATTGCCGTCCGGCGAGCGGATTTCGCTCTCGCTCGTGGTGTCCTCGCTGGAGTTGTGAAGCTGCTCGTAATCGTCGTCGCGTGGGTCGCAGCGCTTCTGTCCGCAACTGTCATCGTGTTCGCATGGGTGGCCTCGATGCTCAGCGCTTGCCTTCTCGGCTACGTTCAGCTGCGGAAAGTCTTTCCTGGTTATCGCTACCGACCGCAGATTTCGTCCCGCACTGCCCGGACAGCGCTTCAGAACGGCCTCTCGAACCATGCGCTGACTCTTGCGAAATTCGCTCCGAGCTGGGTAATTCCACTCATCGTCACAGAGGCGCTTTCCCCAGCGGAGAATGCGTACTGGTACGGTGCCTGGACGATCGCTTTCCTCGTGCGGTTCATACCGTTCGCGACCGCTCAAGCGAGCTTCGCCGAGATCACAAACGGAGCCATATCCCTCGCTCTCGGACTGCGTAAGAGCGTCTGGCCGACAGTCCTCGGCAGCATCATTCCGACAATCGTGATCATCATTTTCGCCGATACGATCCTCTCTGTGATGGGCGAAGAGTACGCTGACGCCGGAACCACGCCGCTCCGCTTGCTTGCTCTTGGCATCTTCGCGCAGATAGCGTTCGAACTCTACGTCGTTTCAAGACGCGTCACCATGCGGCTTGCCGAACCGAACCTTGTTTTCCTGGCAAATGCCGCCGCGTCTATCGCTGCGGTGCTCTACGGTGCAAGCGTAGGCGGGCTGGTTGGCGTCGCAATCGGGTGGATCGTTGTTGATGCGATCACCGGCGTCTGGGCGGCACGTCAGGTCCTCCGAGTCATCACATAGGCCACACGGCCGAGGGCAACGCGACTACGTAGCGGACCTCTTCGCCTTACGCCTCGTACGCGCCGTTTCGGAGGCCTTCCCCACGAGCTTACTCACTCGCGCTCGATTCTGTTGGAAGAGTGTCCTGTTTGCCAGCCGCCGGGCAAGGGGACGGGGGAGTACTGCGACGAGAGCAAACCAACCAACATGAAGCAGCTTTATCATCCCACCCACATCCGGTCGGCGGAAAGCCGCGGATAGACCTTTCCAGGTGACACCTCGCAGCGTGTCGCCAGGCAAACGATCGTTGGCAGCGCCGAGCTTCACCGCAAGTAGTCGTTGAATCAGAAACAGAGAATCGGGTGCCGTGTAGGGATCCTCCGGATAATCTTCCACGCCGACCCTCTCGGCGAACTGACGGAGATATCGCTGGCAATCGACGAGACGTCTAACATCATCGCGAATCCTGTTTGCCTCGATGTTCGTCCGATTGTAGGAGTTCCGGCCGTGGGAACGGTAGTAGGCGCCGGTCATCTCGAGCGACACGACGGGGGCACATAGAGCGCTTGCTAGGGCTAAACCGTGATCGGCCGAAATGGGATAGAGGTCCTCCGGAAGAGGAAGGACTCTCTTCAAAACGGTCGAGGCGACGGAGATGCCGCTCGTGGAAGCCCACCATGAGGCGTTGTTTAGATCATTGGTTCGCAGACGAAGATCACCAGTCGGCATTCGCACGTAGGCCGGCGGTATGAAGACGCCAAGCGGTGTACCCGCCGCGCCGGCGACTTCGACGCGGCATTGAACCATGCCCGCGTCGGGATGCTGGCAAAAAGCTTCTGCGACTTCCTCGACGGAGGAGTGGGTGAGAACATCGTCAGCGTCCAAAAATCTTACGATCTCCCCGCGGCTCTCTGCGAACCCAACGTTGAAAGCGGAGGCTTGGCCTCCATTCTCCTTATAGACGGGTAATATCGCGTCGCCGTACCCTGAGATAACACTCCTTGAATCATCGACAGAGCCGTCGTCAACTACGACAACCTCGACTGGACGATACGTTTGCGCGAGCGCACTCTCGATTGCCGCACCCAGGTATCGAGCATAGTTGTAGTTATTGATGAGAACAGTTACGAGCACGAAGTCTTTCGCCATTGCTGCTGTTAGACGAGCGAACCGGGAAGACGATGGGCGACTCCAAGAGGCCGATCTGCACGAGGATCAGGGCGCGCCCGCGCGCTCCTGGAGGACGTCGCGGTACAGAGCCAGAAGGCTCGATGCGACGTCGTCCCACGTCGGGATCTTGCCGGCAGTCGGGAGATGTGGATGGTCGAGTTGATGCAGAATCGCCCGCGCCACTTCGCGAGGCGTGCTCGAAAGAGGAATCGCGCGCGCGAGGCCCTCGCGTGCCAGCTCGGCGAGGCCGGTCTGATCAGCCACCAGCACAGAAAGGCCCAGCCCGGCGGCTTCGAGAACCGTCATGCAATGGCTTTCGAACTCGCTCAGGAGGACGATCAGCGCAGGGCGAGAGAGCTCGTCGGCCATCTTCTCTCGGTCGTGCGCAGGGATCGCCCGGATCTCCACGTGCTCCTCGACTCCGAGGTCTCGCGCGAGGCTCAACAGCTGCTGCTCATAAGGCCCGGAGCCCGCGACCCAGAGACGAATATCCGGTCTCTGCTCAAGCACGTACGGCAAGGCCTCGATTACCCGATGATGTCCTTTGTAGCGCTCGAGCCGTCCGATGGACGCGATGAGGGAACGATCTGTCGCCGACCGAGCATCGGCTGAAGGCCGGCGGGGGAGGTCGCTTCCGTTTGGAACGATCACGAATTCGCTCGCGGGGCGCGCTAGGCGCTCGGCGTAGAAGCTCGCCTCGAACTGGGAGTTGACGATCAAGCGGTCGGCTCTGACGAGGAGCGGCCGCAGAAGCGCCATCTGAGGGCCGCGGAAGGCTTGGCGCATATGTGACGAGTGACCCCCGCCGTGAAACGTAAGGAGGTAGGGGTGGCCTCCCCGTAACGCTGCGAGCATGGCGAGCGGAGGCACGAGCGTGTGGTACGAGTGAATGTGGACGACGTCCCAGTTGCCTCTCGCGATAATATTGAATATCGCCGGGGCGAAGTAGTAGTCTCGCTTCGCGGGCCAGGCTCTGACACGCACAACGTGCGGAAGCTGATGCGTGTCGCGGCTTTCGGCGCGGTCGTCGGTACCGGATACCCGTTGACCGCGCTGGAGGGTCGTGGTGAGCACCGTCACGTCAAGACCTTCCGCGGCAAAACGTCGAGCGATCTCGTGCGTGTGAATCTCCGTCCCGCCAAGCTCCGGGAGATAACGTGCGGTGACGAGGAGTACTCGAAGGCCGCGCATTTGTACGTCAGCGGCGCCGGCACTCCCTTGAATCTGTGTTGTTTCCATCGGAACCTGCGCCACTAGCACACGTTGACCATGGCGCGGACCCAGCCGCTCAAAGACATCTATCCGACCACGGCATCCGTTGGAACGCTCTCATGCGAATCGCATCTCAGCAACGTCCGGACCGACGGCGTGGGTTGAGCCCGCGGACGCAGGCCGCGCTGGCATGACTACGTGGCTGGGCTCAGGAGCATCCCCAGCTGCATTGAGGACCGATTCAACCGCACACCGCACGTCACTCGGATCAAGACCGATTGTGGTACCAACCTCCAATCGTCACCCTCCTTTTCTGGCCGGCAGCCGCACTTATCGGTTCGACGAAGTGAGTAGTTTTGGCGAGAGTGTCAAAGGCAATGACGGAATTGTACTCTGGGGCCACAACGGACTCGTGTCCTGCGGGGTCGGCGATATGGAGACTCCCTCCGAGTTCGGATTCCCAGCCGGGAGAGAGGTACAACACGAGTGCAAGGCGGCGATTTCGGTTGTTGTCGTCGTGCTCCTTGAGGAAATCGGCCGCTCCCATCGAATGGCTGCCGAAATCATCGCTGCGTGCAAGCTCCAAGCCTGTGGCTTCTTCGAAGAAGCGACGCAGATTATCGTCGCTCTGAAACGCCGTACGAAACTGGAGGTACGCGAGAGAGTTAGGACTGAATTGAAACTGCGGCGGAGTGCCGACCAGCCTCCCATATCGGAAAAAACGTTCCTCTTCTGGTGCATTCAACCAAGCGGACTCGTCGACCTTGTGCTCTTCAGCGGAGTACAAACCGAATTCCGTTTCGAACTGAGCCTCCTTGCGTAGAAACTCGCTGAGGCGCCCAGCGACCTCAGGGACAAGGAAATTCTGCATCGCGACGAAACGAGCCGGGTGGGACTGAAATGCCGATCGATACGAAGTAAGCGCAGCGGGCTCAAGATGCTGCGACTGGATTAGCGCTGTGAGTCCTTCCTTATCCACGGTGTCCCCCTATCAATGAACGATTCGGCCCGCCCTGGTGCGTAGAAGTCCCGCCGGCACTCGCCGCCAGGGCGTCCATCACCGCCTGACACACGACATCGCCGATCCTAAGTGACGATCCGGACCAGCGGACTGGCCAATCGTTGCAGCGGAATGCGGTTCGGCCACGCCTTCGCCCCGGTGTTCTGGCTCAGCCAGTACATCTTGACGAAGATTCGTCTTCGCGCACGTCGGGCCGGAACGGGCAAAGAACACGGGACCGGTCCCTTACCGAGCGCGACACCGACGTGCTCCGGCCCGTGGCGCCCACCCCAAAACGTTGATCTGCGTCTGATTGATCCGACTACAGTCCCGCGCTTCGCAAGGCCAGGCATCTCGTTGTACAAGCTCGCCCCGCTAGCTCGCGGCCGCGCCGAAGCCGAGCCAGGCTGCTCTCAAGGAGCGTTCGCCAGGAAGCGTTGAGCGCGGTCGACGTGGCGCGGTGCACGAGCCGGGCGGCGGTCGAACTATTGCGTCATCACGCACGATCAACGGCTTGTGAGATACGCGGTGAAGACGCCGCGGCGGCTCACGGTGCGGCAGGTGGGGCAGCGCTTGAGATTGGCGACGATGACGCTTCCTGATGGGGCGGCTCGCCCAGCCGGGAGTTCCCGAACGGGTACCTTCCAGAGCCTCCCGTACCACTGGGCATTGCCGAGCGCCTCGTAGTCGTTGAGGTAGACGACCAGCGGTCGCCGGGTCGACGCCGCATCGCGAAAGACGTGTGGGAAATCTGCTTGGAAAGCCTCGAGTCTCGTTGGCCCGTCACGCCAGTAGTAGACCTGGAAGACGGCGAACTGTGCTGCCCCCGCAGCGACGAGCGCCACAGCCGCTGCGCGCCAGACGAGCCGCGACGAGTGGTCGGCCAGGAACGCGATCGCGGGGACAGCGAGCGTCACGAGAAACACCGGCAGCCCGATCGCGCGCAAGGAGTGGATCCGTTCGAAGGTCACAGCGCTTGGTACGACGGACGCTCCCGCGACCAGGGCGACGTAGATCCAAAACGGATCCCATTTCCGCCGGTGGATCACGACCGCGAGTCCTGCGAGCGCGAGTACGACGCCGACGAGCAGGAGGCTGCCGGTCCCCGGGACGTGATGGCGGGGGTTCTCGTCGCCGCTGGTCGCCCACCGCCACAGGTTCGAGTCGTGGAACACGTTCGCGACGACCGTCTCAGCGGCCCCGAGGATGCCCTTCCCCGATATCGCGTTGGCGCTGTTGTACCGCACGAACCAAGGCGCCGGGATGGCGGAGCTCGACGAGCCCCATCGGCAGCAGCTCGATTCCGAACGCTATCCACGTCCATACGATCGACCGCCATCGTTCGCGGGTGGCGAAGACTGCAAGCGCGAGCGCCAGTAATGGCGCCAGCCCTCGTCCCGCCGGGTACGTATACGCGATCAACGCCAGCAACGAGCCAAGCGCTATGCAGCGCGGTAGCGACCAACGCGGACATTCGCGAACCCCGGCGAGTGCGACCCAGAAACGCCGCGAGCAGAAGCGGTTCCAGCGCGACCTCGAAGACGAGCCGGGTCACCTCAAACAACCACGGTGTCGCCGCCGCCAGAGCCGCCGTCGCAACTCCGACTGATCGCCGGCCGGAGAGTCGGAGCCCGAGCAATCCCAACAGCGCAACTGTGGCCAGACCCACCGTCGCGCTGAAGGCACGCGCAGCAAGCTCGCTCGGGCCTGTGATTGCGAAAACTCCAGAGAGCAGGTAGATGTAGGGCGAGCTCTTCCAGTCGCCGAGGGAGGAGAAATAGACCGGTAGCAAGGCGCCGTGCTGGTCACGCCCGGAGTCCGCGATCGTGGCGGCATTGAAGGCGATGTTCGACTCATCGCGATAGAAGCCAGGCGGGTTCGATGTCGAGATCGACGCCAGGAACAGAGCGGCGATCCCGGCCAAGACGGCGGCCGCAGCGACGACTGGAATCAGTGCTTTCCTACTGAAGGAGATCGCCGCCCGCCTTCGCCCGCCATTCGGATCGATCACGCGAGGCCACGGCGACGAGCGCCCACGCGGCCAGGACGAGCAGAAGAAGATTTCGGATCACCAGTGTCGTCAGGGCGAGCGGCTCGGCCGAGGCAAGCCGGACGAAGAGGAACGGGAAGATCGCCTGAGTCAGTAGCGCGATCGGAGCCAGCAGCAACGCCGGCATCCTCACCGATGAGATCGGCGAGCAGGTGGCCGCTGCGCCCGTGGCGGCGAGCCAGAGGATGTATTGGGGGGAGAGAACGGTGGCCAGTGCCACCACGACCGCGAGCGTGGCGAACATGATTTCCGCCAGCCGCTCGTCCTGTCGGGACGCCGCGGCCCGGGCCGCCACCCAGGTCGCTGCGCCAACACCGGCCAGGAGAAGGATCCCCGCCACCAGCTTCAGGCTCGGAGTCAGTGAGCTGATGACGTTCAGCGACTCGAAGCTGAAGTCCATCCTTATCGCCAGGCCGAGCTTGGAGGCAAGGAGCAGAACCGCTCCCCAGAGGCTCTCGATCTCGATCCCCCGCTCTAGGTGATAGCGGACGACGCTTCGAGCCAGCGACCTTCCCCAGCCGGCGAAGGGAAGCAGGGCAAGGATCGCGACAACCAGGGCGCCGCCCGCGAGACGCTTCCGGTGCGACGAGAACACGAGAATCGGTGGCAGGAGCACGAGCGGGTAGAGCTTCGCGACCGCGCCGAAGCCGAGCCACGCTCCCGCGCCGCGCCAGCTCCCTTTCGACATCCGCTCCACTGCCCAGATCGTGGCAACGGCGGGGACGAGGTCGAGACGAAGGTACGTGACCGGGCCGATCAACGGTATGAGCCCGACCCATAGCCCCGGCCCTAGGAGTGATCCCCACCGCCGTGCGATGAGGAGCAATCCGATCATCCCCGAGGCGTCGACAAGCAGCATGAGCGCGACGTACACCGTCCGGTAGGAGACGGGGCCTACGAGCGCCGGACCGACGATGAACGGCAACGCCCCCGGCGGGTACTCGATGGAGACGTCGCGGTAAGGTGCAGCGCCATGATCGGAGATCTGCTCGCCCCAGTACTGGTACAGCGTGACGTCGCCGATGACCGAGCCGCCGCCGTGGTAGGCAGCTGGGTGATCGGCGAACCACGCTGTCGCGCCCCGGGTGGCGAGGAAGGCGGCGAGCAGCAGGACGAGTGCCCGGCGGTTCATCGGAAGCCTTGATCACGGGCCGACGTGCGCGGGGGCGTAGAGGTAGTAGCCGTCCTTGCGGCCGTCGAAGCGGTAGCCCGTCCTGATTGCCTCCGCAATCTCGTCGCCGAAGTGTTGCTCCGAATACCAGCCCCGAAAGCTGAGCGGGTAAGCGAGCACGATCCAGTCGAACTGCCGCGCCTCCATCCGCGCGGCGAGGTCGGAGATCCAGCCCGGGTGTTTCCTGCCGAGCCGCTGGAGCATCCAGGCATCCAGGACGACCGGTCGGCGGCCGAGCGCGACAGGGATGTATGGATCCTCGGACAGCAGCCCGTCGCTTGCTGCGATCGTCCCGGCGAGCGGGTGTGGGTCGTAACGCGGCGACGCTCCATCCGATCTCGCTCTAATCGCCTGTTCGACGTCCGGCCGCAGCTCGAGCAGGAGCGACGCACCTACCCCCCATAAGACCGCCAGTGCGAAAACGGCACCGATCACAGTCGTGCGGGCTGACACCGGCTGGACCTCTGCCCAAAACGCCCCGACCACGAGGAGGGTCAGCACGATGAGGTCGAGCAGATGATTATGCAGCGCGCCCGCATCGGCATCACGACCACGAGGACGAGTAGCGCCCACACGAGGTGATGAACCAGAGCGACATTCCGCGCCGGCCACGGAGCACTGTGCCGGCGAGGGCGAACGGGACCAGGATCAACAGCAGAGGGGCGCCGTCGGCGACGAGCGAGAGGATTCGCGTAGGCGACCGGAGCACGCCGGAGGGCCCGCCGACCCCTGCGAACGCGACCTCCTGCAGGTTTGTCAGCATCCTTCCATCGCTTACGATCTGGAACAGCGCCGTCGTAGCCGCGAGGAGCAGAAGCAGGGCCGCAGTGAACACCACGAGCTGCCGCCTGTTCCTCAGCAGGAGCCAGGTGCCGATCGCCAGAGGGGCCCAGACGGCGCTGAGCTTCGTGACGATCGCCAGCGTGCACAGGCCGGCGGCGCCAAGGGTCGCGGCCGAACGTGTCGAGCGCTGGATCAGGGCCACCGCCGCGAGCTGAAAGACGACCGACAGGGCATCGCCTTGCACAGTCGTCGCGGCCAGCAGGCCCGGGAGCGTCACCAGCACGCCTGCCGGCAGGGCGAGGGCTGGCGCGAGCGGACATCCCGCATGCCTGAGGAGCAAGAACATCGCTGCGAGCAGGAGCGTCGATGAGAGGTATGCCAGGAGCTTCTCCGCTACCAGGTACTCGCCGGTCATCCGAGCCAGACCTGCGTGCAAGAGGATCGGAACCGGCATGAAACGGGTGCCGCCGTAGGTGTCCCCGTCGTAGAGCGGCGGGTAGAGGACACCTGAGACGGCAGAGCGGGTGAGAGCGATCCTGGATCCCTCCACCCAGCCCACGTGGTACCGGTCGTCAACGTGAACCAGGGCGAGGAAGCCCCAAGCGAGGAACGTGAGAAGCGCCGCGATGATAAGCCCGGCGGTGAGGGCACGACCGATGCGCGGGTCGACCCGCCATCCCTCATCCGGCACAGAACGGTCGTGTCGGAATGTGCAAGCTGCTTTGCCAGGCATCATCTAGTTGGACGACAAGAGGAGAATTACGACATGGCCGCGTGTCGCCTGATCAGGGCGCTGGGCGGGATCGCCGACAGCTAGCGTTCCGATCGGTGACGTCGCTGCTGCCGCGGGCAATTGACTCGCTTCTCGAAGGCGGCGGCGACGCTGCGCAACGCATCGATCTGGTGATGATCGCCGCGCTTGGATTGCTCCTACTGGAATACGACCTTCTCCGCGCGTACTTCGGTCAGAGGACGCTGAATCGACTGAGACCATTCGGTATCGCGGTCGTCCCGCTTTCGATCGCTGTTGTGATCGTCATTGCACATCGTTGGAACGAGCTCAGCCAGTAGGCCGCAATCGCGGCTCTGCGTCGGCGTCATGAGCTGATTACCAGATGCGTGTAGTCGCGGCATACATCGCGTTGATTGCGGTAGCCGAAGCGTCCGTGGCGTTCGGCGACCCTCTCATCGGGGCGATCGTGTATTCGATCCTGCTCGTCGCGATGCTCACCCACTGTGCCGTTCGTTTGGCCGCCGAGAGAGGTCCAGGCGAGGAGCAGAGGAACCCCGATCCGGCGCAGGCAATCGCCGCCCTCGCGTTTTTGCCCGTCATCCGCCTCGTGAGCATGTCGGTGCCGGTCGGAGGAAGCTCAGAGGCCTCGCAGTCCCTCGTCGTGGGGGCGAGTCTGCTCGCAGCAATCGTGTGGGCTGCATGGGGCGTCCGCCTCCCAGCGTCCCGCCTGCGTCCGCGGTTCCCCGCGCTCGACTTACTGGCCGTGTGCCTCGCCCCCCTTCTGGCATACGACGCGTACATTCTCCTCCGACCCGCATCACTTGCCGAGGGCGCGCGGTGGACACAGCTGGGAACGGCCGCTCTCGCCGTCGCGCTCGTTGCGGTCGTGGAAGAGCTCGTCTTCCGCGGCTTCATCCAGACCGCATTTTTCCGTCTCTATGGGTCGTCTGCCCCTTTGTGGTCATCGGCGGTCTACGTGATCTCCTATCTCGGTGTCGGGCCGCGGGGAATGATTGCCCTCGCCGCCGTGCTCGGACTGCTGTTCGGCTGGCTCGTCCAACGAAGCGGGTCACTCCTCGGGGTGACGGTGAGCCATGCGCTCGTCAACGTCGGACTCTTCGTGCTTCTTCCTCACGTGCTGTCGGATTCATCAGCCTGACCGGGCTCGGGCTGTTTGCTCGGACAAAAGCGCGCTAGTGTGGTACACACGGCCCCCACCATGCAAGGGGTCGCGAGCGCGGCAGCGGCGGCCACATGATCATCTCGCGGACTCCACTCAGGATCACGTTCGTCGGCGGTGGCACGGACCTGCCCGAGTTCTACGAACAATACGGTGGCGCCGTCCTCTCCGCCACGATCGACAAGTGGATCCACGTCGTCGTCGCGCCGAGGTTCGAACGCGACGTTCGCGTCAGCTATTCGCGAACCGAGATCGTAGACAACGCGACCGCTGTTGAGCACGAGCTCGTTCGCGAAGCTATGCGGCTGACCGGCGTTCCGCGTGGCGTGGACATCGTGACCCTCGCCGATGTTCCGTCCCGGGGCACCGGGCTCGGCTCTTCGAGCGCGGTCACCGTCGGGCTCCTGAACGCCCTCTACGCGTTTCAGGGCATCTACAAGCCGCCGCAGGAGCTTGCCGAGCAGGCGGCGTACATCGAGATCGAGGTGATCGGCAAGCCGATTGGCCGCCAGGATCAATATGCTGCGGCCGTTGGAGGCGTCAATTTCATCGAGTTCCTCCCGGCCGGGGCGGGCGTCCGCGTGGAGCCGCTCGTGTGTCCGCCCGGCACCTTCAAGCAGCTCCAGCGCTCGCTCCTTCTCTTTTTCACGGGCCGGCCGCGGTCCTCGGACGCGGTGCTTTCCGGGCAGCGAAGCGCGATTGAGAATGGCGCGGCCATCACGTCGCTGAAGACGATGCGAGACCTCGCCTTCGAGCTGCGTGAGCGCCTCGGCTCCGGAGATGTTGACGCGCTCGGGCGCCTGCTGTGCGCGAACTGGGAGCTCAAACGAGGTTTGGCTGAGGGTGTGACCAACGAGCACGTCGACGGGTGGTACGAGCGGGCGCTCGCTGCAGGCGCGACGGGCGCCAAACTTCTCGGCGCCGGCGGCGGTGGGTTCTTCCTCGCGTACGCGTCGCCGGACGCCCACGACGCGGTGCGGCGTGCGCTCTCCGACCTCCGTGAGGTGCCGCTCCGCCTGGCGGCACGCGGGACGCACATCGCGCTCTTCGAGCACTCGGAGCCCTAACGTGGAGCAGAGTATCGCCGGATATCTGGACCGCCTTCGTGCTTCGATCGACACCCTCCCCCGCGCCCACCTCGTGCAGCTCGGAGAGCTCCTTTACCGCGCGTACACGGACGAGAAGCACGTGTTTACGGTCGGAAACGGCGGCAGCGCGTCGACGGCAAGCCACATGGCGGCCGACCTGGCGAAGAACACGATCGCGCAGAACATGCGCCGCTTCCGCATTCTCAGCCTCAACGACAACACTGCCATGCTCACCGCGCTCGCGAACGATCTCGGCTACGAGAACGTCTTCAGCGAGCAACTTAAGAATCTAATCCGTGCGGGCGATGTGCTGATCGTCATCTCCGCGAGCGGGAACTCACCGAATGTCCTCAACGCGATTCGCTATGCGCAGGCGCGATCTGCCGCGGCAGTCGCGATCGCCGGGTTCGACGGGGGCGAAGCAGCGCGTCTTGCCGACCTCGCCGTCATCGTCCGCTCAGATCACTACGGCATCATCGAGGACGTCCACCTGATCATCAATCACATAATCGTCGACTACTTCAAGGAGAAGCTCGCGGACGAACGGGCATGGGCGGTCTGAGCCGGGCGGCGGCATTCCTCGATCGAGAGGGCACGCTGAACGTCAGGCCCGCTGAGCATGAGTACGTCACGAGCTCGAGCGAGTTCGTGTGGCTTCCCGGCGCCCGTGAGGGGATGCGTCGCCTTCATCAGGCCAGTTTTGTCCTTGCCGTCGTCTCGAACCAGCGCGGGGTTGCGCGAGGCCTCGTTTCGGTCTCCGCCGTCCGCCAGATCGAGACGCGCATCCAGGACGACCTCGCGCGCTTTGGGTGTCGCGTCGAACGGTTTCGCTACTGCTTCCATGATCTCGCTGATCGGTGCGAGTGCCGGAAGCCGCGTCCGGGAATGCTGCTCGAACTTGCGCGAGATCTCGATCTCGAGCTCTCTCGCTCGTGGATGATCGGCGATATGGACAGCGACGTCGCCGCCGGAAAGGCGGCCGGATGTCGAACCGCCTTCATCGGATCGTCTTCCGAACATCCGGCGGCCGACGTCGTGGCGCCGTCCCTCGATCAGGCAAGCAGGCAGATCACGGATTCAACGGCCTCAATCGCCACCCCGACCTGAATGCGCCGCCAGCTCGAATTCGTCGACGAGCGCGCGGTAGGTCTCGCGAAGCCCATCTCCGAGCAGGATCTCCGTGCTCCACCCCAACTCGCGCTGCGCCTTCGAGGGATCCATGCAGCTGCGCTCGAGCTCGCCTGGCCGAAGTGGCGCGAGAACGGGCTCGAGCGAAACGTGCGCGTGCTCCTGCAGCTCGTCGAAGAGGCCCTTCACATCGGTCTCGACACCGGACGCGACGTTGAATACCCCCTGTTTTCCATCCGCGGCGATCAGTGCACGCGCGACGTCGACGACGTGAACGTAGTCGCGCGTCGGGCTCCCGAAGCCGTAGATGGTCGGCGGCGTGCGACGCCAGAGATGGTACGAGAAGATTGCGACCACACCCGCCTCGCCGTGGGGGCTCTGGCGCGGGCCGTAGACGTTGCCAAGTCTGCAAACGACATGTGCCACGCTGTGTGCCTCTGACCAGGTGAGCACGTACGCCTCGCCGGCCCATTTCGAGGCACCGTACGGCGCAATCGGTGCCGGCGGTGCCTCCTCCGGCGTGGGAATCGGTGCACGGTTGCCGTATAGCGCGCCGCCGGTCGACGTGAAGATGAGGGAAGCGTGGTGGCGCTTCGCGGCTTCCAACAGGTTCAGCGTTCCACCGACATTGACCGAGCAGTCGTACTGTGGATCCGCGACCGACCTCGTCACGCTGGACTGCGCCGCGAGGTGGTAGATCGAGCGGGGCCGGACCGCGTCGACGACTCTGTCGACTGCTCCCTTGGCGGCGATGTCGACGACCTCGAGTGACGCCCCGTCGGCGACGCGCTCAGCCGCACCGGTCGAGAGGTCGTCGATAACAACGACTTCGGCCCCCTCGTCGAGGAGTGCGTCCACGACGTGCGAGCCGATGAAGCCGGCGCCGCCTGTCACGATGATGCTGTCAGTGTTCATGCTTCGCCGACGAAGCCAGAGCGTAATGGAATGAACGCGATCGTTCTCGCGGCGGGGCTTGGAACGCGTCTCGGTGAGCTCGGCACGCGCGTCCCGAAGGTTCTCGTCCCGGTCGGTGGTCGGCCTCTACTCGAACGCCATCTCGAAGCGCTCGAGCAAGCAGGCGTCCAGCGCGTGGTCGTCAACGCGTACCACCTCGCGTCTCAGGTCGAGGCATTTGTCAGGGGCTACACCAGATCGCTCGAGCTCGTGTGCCTCGTTGAGCCGCGGCTGCTCGGGACGGCTGGGAGCGTTCGCGAAGCACTGCGCCACCTCGAGCCGGGCCCGTTCCTCGTCGTCTATGGGGACGTCTTCCTGGAGGACGAGCTCGCTCCGCTGGTTTGGACCCACCGACACCACCAGCCGGCGGCGACGCTCGCCGTCCACGAGGAGAGCTCGTCCGAGGCGAAAGGAGTGGTCGAGGTGGACGCCACGGGACGGGTAACCCGTTTCCTCGAGAAAGGCGAGCAAAGGCAGGGGCGTTTCCTGATCAACTCCGGGGTCTACATGCTCGAGTCGAGGTTTGTAGCCTCGCTGCCGCAAAGTGTTCCGCTCGATTTCGGCCACGACGTCCTTCCGCAGGCGGTCACGGCCGGATCACCCATCGTTGTGCATCGGCTGACTCGTCCTGTAGTCGACATCGGCACAGCCGGCGGCCTCGCGCGGGCCGAAGCCCTCCTGCGGTGACGGGATTCGCCGCCGTCATGTCCGCGGCCTATCTCCGCGCGGACGACTGGTATATCCTCGAGGAAGGGGAGCGCGGAGAAGCACGTGGCGTCACCATCTAGCGGCCTAGGCGTACGTCCATCCTCGGGAGGGCGTCTGCCTGGAATCGAAGGGCTCCGAGCGTTCGCCGCCTGCAGCATCCTTGTGTTTCACACGTGGGGGTGGAGCCCCTCTGCTCAGAGCGCGCGCCTGTGGCGGCTCGAACGCCTCATGCCCGATCTCACCTTCGGCGTGGTCCTCTTCTTCACGCTCTCCGGCTTCCTTCTCTACCGCCCATTCGCGGCGGCGGTCGTCCGCGCCACTCCTCGCCCGAGCATCCGCCGTTATTTCCGCAACCGGGCTCTCCGCATCCTCCCCGCCTACTGGGTCATCCTGTTGGCCTGCGCGGCGATCGGCGCCGCGCTCTTCTGGGATTCATCCGGCAGGCTGGTGATCGGCCACATGCTCGATCCGGGGCTGCTCGCGCGAGCGGCGTTCTTCCTCCAGGGCTACTCTCCGGACACTCTCCTGCTCGGTATTGGCCCGGCATGGTCGCTCGCGGTCGAGGCTGTCTTCTACTGCGCGTTGCCGCTCCTCGTGGTGCTCGCAGTACGGCTCGGACGTCCCTGCGCGACCCGCGCCGGGCGGCGCTGGGCCGCGCTCGCGCCAGCGTTGCTGCTCCTCGGGGTGGGGCTGTCGGGGAAAATCGCTGCCGGCCATCTCGTTCCGCCCGACTACCCGTACGGAGGCTACGACCAGAACTGGCACTCGGTCCTCGAGCGCAGTTTCTGGTGCCAGGCCGACCTGTTTGCCTTCGGGATGGTGGTCGCGGTTCTCCGGGTGGATTGGGAGGACGGGTTACTGCGCCTTCCCCGCTGGTGGCGACCGGCCGCGGCCGCGGCCGCCATCGCCATCTACCTCTTCACAACGGCGACCTGGACCGGAGGGCAGCTGAGCTACTCGGTCAGCAACACGCTCATGTCAGGGGCGTTCGCCCTTTTGCTCGCCCTGGTCGTGCTACAACCATCGGCCGCGACGCCCACGCGCCTCGTCCGCTTCCTCGAACTACGAGCAATCGTCGCTGCGGGAGTGATCTCCTACAGCATCTTCCTCTGGCACGAGCCGCTGATCCGGTGGCTGAACAAACACGGAGCATTCGTCAGCGGCACGGGTGGGTTCTTCGCGAACCTCGGTTTAGTTGTCGTCGTCACCGGCGCCTTGTCGGCTTGTACATACCTCCTCGTGGAAGCACCTGCGCTTCGGCTCAAGTTCCGGCCTGGACGCGCCGAGCGAACACCGGTTCCCGCCGGTCAGGTCGAAGCCGCCCCCTAACCGTCTCTCGGTAGCTTGCTCGTGTGCCGCGGATCAGTCCGGGCAGGACCGCGAGCGCCTCGTCGGTGCGGCCGCCGCATTCGACGTAGGGGACACCGACGCCCTGTGCTCCGCGTATCGCGGGGTCGACGGTGGTAACGCTGACGAGCTAAGGAACGACGGTCGGGACCGCGCCGACGAACTGAACGACGCGGGCGCTACGCACGCAGTAGCGAAGGCCCGGTCCCAGGACGACGGTAGGCATCTGGCGCTCGTCGCGCTAGTGGCCGCTCAAGACCTGTCCCGGCTGACCGTGCGCTGCCCGCTGCGAGCATTTTGCGAGCACGACCCCGTTCGCGTCGTTCCCTTGAGACAGCGAAACCCCCGCATTGGCGGGGGCTTCTGTGGTGGGCGGTACTGGGCTCGAACCAGTGACCCCAAGCTTGTCGATTCGGAGCGACCGTTCGCACCCGTTCGGGCCAGTTCGCTCAACGCCCTTGGTTGAGTGAAGCACGCGTGCCGACCGAACAGCCGAGCGCACGCGAGCGAAGGGTGAATGCAGCCATTGCAGCCACGCCGAGAACAGCGACTAGCCGCTAAGACGCTCGGCTGAATCCTTGAATAGGGCCGTTGGTGGAGGTGAGTGAAGCGCCTCGGTATGTGTGGGTTCGTGCGCGCGCAGTGCTACTGGGACGCGCGCAGGCGGGGACACCGACAGATCGTCGACGTAGAGGATCGTGCCGAGTGCGAACGACCGACCGGGCGGCGCTGAACCTGACGATCGCCGCATACCAAGCCGGTCGTGGACGAACACGTCCACTTTGCGATTGGTGTCGCCGGTAACTAGGTTGCTGGCTTCGGAGTCGAAGGCGACCTGGCGGCCGTCGGGGCCGATCACCACGCCGGAGCTGTCGTCGTTGCCTTCGCGGCCGTTGCTTGCGATGCTGACCCTGCTCGTCAAGCCGCTCTGGCGATCGTGGACGAAGGCGTCCCAAGTGCGGTTGCTGTCGCGTGCGATCAGGTTGCGGGCGTAGGAGGAGAAGGCGACGTAGCGGCCGTCGGCGCTGAGCGCCGCGCCTTCGCTGGCCAGGTTGCCCTGCGTGCCGTCGCTGGCGACGCTGACGCGGCTCGTAACGCCGCTTTGGCGGTCGTGCACAAACACGTCCGGCCAGCCGTTCGTGTCGCCGGCAATGAGGTTGCCGGCCGGCGAAGAGAAGGCGACGTAGCGGCCGTCGGCGCTGATCGCCGCGCCTTGGCTCCAATCATCGCCTTGTGTCCCGTCGCTGGCCACGCTGACCCGGCTCGTCACCCTGCTGTTGCGGTCATGCACGAAGACGTCCCAGGTGCGGTTGGTGTCGTCGGAAACGAGGTTGCCGGCATGGGAGTCGAAGGCGACGTACCGACCGTCGGCGCTGATCGCCGCGATGTGACTGTCGCTATTAGCGCGGCGGCCGTCACTGGCAACGCTGACCATGTTTGTCGTACCCGTCCGCCGATCGCGCACAAACACGTCCCAAGTGGCCGTACCCGTGTCGCGGGGCACAAGGTTGGTCGCCATCGAAGTGAAGACGACGTAGCGGCCGTCCGGGCTGATCGCCGGGAGCTCGCTGTCGGCGTTGCCCTGCCTGCCGTCGCGGGTCACGCTAACGCGGCTCGTCACCCCGCTTTCGCGGTCACGCACGAACACGTCAGAGAAGTGGTTCGTGTCGCGGGCGACCAAAGTGCTTGCGCCGGACGCGAAGGCGACATACCGGCCGTCGGCGCTGATCGCCGGCTCGCCGCTGCCGCCGTTGCCCTGACGTCCGTTGCTTGCGAGACTGACTCTGCGCGTCACCCGCCCGCGTACGTCACGCACGAACACGTCTAGGTTGCGGTTGCTGTCGCCGGGAACCAGGTTGCTAGCCAAGGACTCGAAGGCGACGTAGCGTCGGTCGGCGCTGATCGCCCATCCGTAGCTGTTGCGGTTGCCCTGACGCCCCTTGCTGGCGACGCTGACTCTGGTCGTGACCCCGTGCGCCGGCGCGACGCCCGCGTGCGCCGCGCCGCCGACGAGCCGACTGAACCGAACGGTCCCGGACGAGGTGGTTGCGTGAGCACCGGCCACGAGCACCGCGAACACGCTCGCCGACACCAAAACGACCGCACCAGGCCCGACCACGGCCGGCAGCCGATCTACGGAAGCCGCCTTCGATGCAGAGAAACGCTTCAGTCCCGCCTCATCCGAACGATGCGGCAGGCCAGTGGCCGATTTATCAAGGCCCGTTCGTCGTTTTCGGCCCCAGGACCGCTGGCTCTCTCCGGTCACCAATGCAATCACCTGGCGGCGCTGCGGGAGCGGATCGCGAGCGTGCCAAGGCCCTGACGCCAACCTCACATCAACGCCGCGTCACTGACGGCCAGCCGCTCGTCCGTCGATCCTGTGGACCGTTGCGACACGGGGCCGGTTTTTGAGCGCCGTCGACGTGACCCGCGCCAACGCCAAGGCCGAGCAACCCGATCAACGACCAGTCTTGCGAGCACGCCCGCTCATCGGTCAGGTCTCGCAGCCCACCCCGTCGCTGTTCCCGTCGAAGCGATGTGGGTCAGGTTCAGGTACGTCATGGCGCACGGTGAAGTTGCGGTATGAAATGTCACCGCAGTCGAGGTCAGGCGGCGGAGGCGGAATGCAGACGGTCGGATAACTGGGTGGCACGCGCCAGGGGGCGGTGGCGGAGGCCCCGGTGGCGGAGGCGCCGGCGGCGGCGGCGGCGGCACCTTTGTCACCGAGATCGGCGTGGTCGCCGCACGGCAGTTGTTTCGCTCGTTCGTCTCGGGGACACGGCTGGTGTCGTCAGCGCAGACGATTAGAAACCACGGGCCTGCCGACGTCGCGTCCGGGATTACGACCGCCGCGTTGCGGCGAGCCGACCTATCTGGCTTGAGCCGCGCCACCGATGACGTGGGCGCGAGGCGGAGATCGCCCTTCCCCTTGCTCCTGTCACGTGAGAGATACGCAGCCGCGAGCGATTGCCGGGCGCTCCGCTTCCCCATATTGGTCACGACGAAGCTAGCCGTCAGTGCCTCTCTCGGCACTACCGTCGCCGCCGGATTCGCGAGCGACCGCACCACCAGATCCGGCCCAGGCGGACGCGCACCCGTTTGCGCCGAAGCCGACGCGGCGACCAAAAGCGCGGCGGAGAACAGCGCAACGATTGCAATGGATTCGAAACGCGACCTCATACGGCGTCCGTTGCCTCCCTGACGAACAGCCCGACCTCTACGCGCCCGGCGGCGGCGAACTCGAAAACGCGATCTGACCTCGACCGTACGCTTTTCAAGTTGGGAATGCATACTCGTGTCGCGGTCAACCTCGCCTATGCAGGTTCCGGGCCTGAGCCGACCACCGTGCCGCTTCCCTACTTAGGACGCGCCGATGGTGGTGTCTAGCCCAGCGGGCCGCTTGGGTCGGGCGCGCTCGGCGCAGCCGGGGCAGTAGACCGCCAGCTCGTTATCGAACCGTCGGGTAGGCGCCGAAGCGTTGCTGGCCGCAAGGCTTTCCCACCTAAAAGCCAGGCTGCCCGCCGAGTTTCTTGATTCGCGTCTTGAGGTTCGCGCAGTCGACGCGTCGAGAGTTGACCTCGGTGATAACGCGCGTGAACGCCTGGTAGGAGGGCTTGGGCGTCCAGTCTGGATAGAGGATGCCGGATTGCCAGCCGCGGAGACTCGTTTCGTCGGCGAGCAGGAAGTTGAAGAACCCTCCGACGGCCGGCTGGCAGTAGGCGAGTCTGATCGCATCGGTGAGCTGCGATGCCTGATCGAGCCGGCCACCGAGCGGCGCGACGACGGCGCGGTCGGTTTCGCTGTTCCCGTAGTAGGAGCTCTTGGCGCCAACGCCGGTCTGGAAGCCGTTCTCGAGATACCAGATGCGAACGTCGTTTTGGCCGGGGATCGGCTGGCGTGTGCTTCCGAAGGCGCTCCTCAGGTACGAGAGCAGCCGCGGGTAGTCGCCCTGGCCGATGTCCCGGCGGTGGCGCACCCAGGGGCGCTCCGACGAGCTCGAGCCGTAGATGTTCTGTCCCCAGTTGTCAAAGATCCGCGCCCGGCGGTGCGAGCCGCGGTATGCCTGCCCCAGCTTCGCGATGAAGTTTCTCGCAGAATGGGAGATATTCGAGCGCGCGCGCGGATTGTCGTTGCCACGCGGGGAGATCGAAGTGAACACGCGCACGGACATATGCCCGCTTTTGATCGTGTCGTAGCAGCGTGCCAGCAGCGCCTCGTAGTCGGCCGGGGCGGCGCTCGAGCCGTTGCGATTGAACTGGGGCTTCCAGAAGTAGCTGAGGTTGGCCTCGTTCCAGACGTTGACCGCCCTGATCTGCGGATAGCGATCGAGGACCGTGGAGACGAAGCTGCAGTACGCCGCGCGCTCGGAAGCCGTGTTCGGTGCAGCGCTCGCCGATCCGAAGACGTTCAGAAGGATCTTCTGGGAGCCGGCGTTCCGGACGGTTGCGTCGAGCGATGCGGTGTCAGACGGGCTCGGCTTCGTCTGTCCGGGGTGCCAGGCCTGGGTGACGCGGTAGTAGCCGAGGCCAAGGGCGTTCGCGACCGACGAGATTCCCTCCCGCGACTTGACGGCGTCCTCGTTGACGCCGACGGCAAGATTCCGTCCGGCGAGCGCCGACGCCGCCACGGACAGGGCGAGAACGAAAGCGACGCTGAGGACGATGATCGACTTGCGGTTCATGAGTTCCTCTCCGGTGGTGGCGGTCTACTTAGCGTGATGCTGGGTTTCGGAGTGGACGAGCGCGTGGACGCTCGCCTTCGAGAGCCGGAGCGGCAGGCCGATCGCGCGGAGGCTGGCGCCTTCCGCGGCGGCTGCGATTGCGACGACGGCGACCTCGGCGCGGAGCGCGTCGAGCTCGCCTACACGTCGTTCGATCCGCGCCGCCAGCCGTTCAAGCTGGAGTTGTCGGGCCGGAAGGAGTCTGCCGAGCGGGCGTCCCATCGAGGTGGATACGACGTGCTCCGTGGAATGGGTCAACTCCGTGAACGAAACTAACGGAACCCTTACGAGCGGCCGTTCGCCCAGGCGCCTCCTAGGAGTGTTCGGGAGGGGCCGGGCGCCGAGCCGAACACCTCCTCCTTGAGCGCTAGCAGCGCCAAGCCCGGCCCCTCGTTTGAGCGTACGACGCGCGTCGGGACGCACGCCCAGTGGCCCACGTGGACCCGTCCGTCGCGCAAGAATCGGCCGCTCTCGGTTCGTCCCTCAAGCGGCGAGGCCGGCGTATCGGTGCCGACTACGGGATGAAGGGGGAAGCCATCGTGCCGCTAAGCGCGATTACCGGAGCATCAGCCGTACGTACGCCTTCCGGCGGTTCAAGACCGTAGTCGGGTGTCGCCTGGCGGTGAGCAGAAACCGGCTAGAAGAAACCGGAAGCCGCCTGGTTAGCCGACGGACGCGCGTGGGGCGCGTTTGCCGCTTGCCGCCCAGCGAGCGGCAGCCCTCAACGGCCGGCGGTGAACTGAACTCCGCGGCGCCGCGGCGCTGTGGCGTCACCGCCCCACCAGCCGCCGAAACGCTCGCTCGAGGTGTCCGGACGACTGCAGGCCCCGAAGACGGCGATCAGCGCAAGCGCGGACGCCTGACGATCTGCTTGCCGGAGGCCAGCTAGGCCGGCGAGCACGGGTTGCGCTTCGCCGAGCGTGACGTTGCGTTCCCCGAGCACGTACCGAGCGGCCCCATCGTCCAGCCGACCGATCGAAAGATAATCCGTGGTCGTCGGCGGCCAGGACGACGAGCTCGGCGGCGTCGGCCAGCGAGATCTCAGGTAGGTCGCGCCTCGGTGAGCGCACGGGTGAGGTTGCGCGCCTCGATCGCGCGTCGAAAAGCCGCGTAAGGGGAGCCGGCCGCACCCCACGAACACATGTTCGCATGCACGAGCCGGACTTGAAGTGCGCGCTTGGTGCCAGGTGCCTCGCCGTAGTAGGCGACGACCCCGGCGCAATCGCTCGGCTGTTGGCAGGGATCGCCGTGTACTCCGCCGAAGTCATCGGCGAGACCTCTAGTGGCCGCCGCGGCGGCGCCACTCTGGCCCCAGCGGTGTGGTCACACGGCCGTCGCCTCCGAAGCTCTGGTCGAGCGTTCCGACGGCCGTGTAGCGCGCGACCGCGAAGTCTCCGCCGGCGCCGCCGGCCGCGACGATCTTGCCGTCCCGCTGGCGTGCGACGGCCTGGGCGGCGCTTCCAGCGCGAAACTGCGTCCGGACCTCGCCGTCCTCGCCGAAGGTCGGGTCGACTGCCCCGTCGACGTCGTAGCGTGCGACTCCGAACCGGCGCGGGCCTTCGAGCCCGCAGGCGACAACGATCCGGCCGTCCGGCTGGATCAAGAGCGCGGGCGAAGAACCCGCGAAGTCGCTCAGAACTGTGCCCTCAGTGCCGAAGTTCGGGTCGAGTTCGCCGCTTGCCAGGTAGCGGGCGAGACCTAGCCGCGGACGCGAGTTGGCGAGCGCGACCGTACCGGCGACCACGATCTTGCCGTCCGCCCGGATCGCGACCGCGCTGGCACGGCTGTCGAGGCCGAGGACGGTTGTGACCTTGCCGCCGTTGCCGAAGCCACGGTCGATGCTGCCACGGTTTGTGAAGCGTGCGACGATGAAGGGACTCCGGAAGTTCCCCCCGCAATCGCTGCCGACCACCACGATCTTGCCGTCGTGCTGTAGCGCGACGGCGAACACCAGCAAGTGGCGGAGCGGGGCGGGAATCGATCTCGACCTTCCCACCCTTGCCAAAGCTGACGTCGAGCGTGCCGCTCCACGTGTAGCGGGCGAGCGCGACCCGCGCGCTGCTGTTGTTAGCGGTCCAACCCGCCACGACGATCCTCGCGTCGCGTTGGAGCGCGACGCCGCTTATCGATCCCCGCCTCCGGAAAGAAGTCAAGACCGTGCCGCCGTGACCGCACCTCGCATCCACGACACCGCGCCGCGTGTACCGGCTGACGGCGAAGACGCCCTGATAGTCAGATGCAGATGCTCCGCCCGCGAGGATCAGCTTGCCGTCCGGCTGCTCGGCGAGAGCCGCCACGCCGCCCGGAGAGGCTCCGCGGCCAACGTGGGTCAATAGAAGCCCGCCCCTCGCGAAGCTGGAGTCGAGCTTGCCGCCGGCCGTGTAACGAGCAAGGGCGAAGTCGAACTGCGTGAACCGACGGCTAATGCCAGCGATGACGATCTTGCCGTCGCGTTGGACGACCGCCGACTGGCCGACATCGATGCTCGCCCGACTCGGGTCGAACGACGCCGCGCTACGCGAACTCGTGGCCGGCGCTGCGAGAACGAGCAGCACGGCCGAGACGAGCGCAAAGACGCGTATCGATCCCGTTCGCCAACTATCGCGCGCCAGTCGGGGCGCGGTCAACGACCGCCGAGAATCTCGTGTGAGTCCTGAGCTTGCGTTCGACAGGCGTCTAGCCGAGGGCCGGGCGGCGATGTGAACGCCCGGGCGCTAGCCGCGTCACCCGGCCCAGCTCGAGCGTAGGCGCCTCGAGCTCGCCGCGCCAGACGCTCAATCGCCGCTACACGAACACCGCTCGCGCTCCGCTGGCGCGCCGTCGGTTCGCGCCGTATAAGTGACCCATGACAGAGGTCGCGGGCGAGCGGCGCATCGTCTCCGTCCTGGTGGCTGACGTCGCGGACTCGACCGTCATCGGCGAGCGGCTCGGGCCCGAGCGCTCGAAGTTCCTCTTCGACGAGGTAGCGCGGCTGATGGCGGCCGAGGTGCGCCGCTTCGAGGGCACCGTCGCCCAACTGACCGGCGACGGCATGTACGCGCTATTCGGCGTACCGTCCGCCCACGAGGACGACCCGGAGCGGGCCGTCCGCGCGGCACTCTCGATCCAGGCCGCCCTGGGCGACTACGCGCACGACGTGGAGCAGGCGTACGACGTGGCGCTGCACGCGCGGGTGGCCGTGAACACCCGGACCGGTCGTCATCCTGGCAGTGGAAGCCCCTCCCGGCGAGCTCTACAACGCGCTTGGCGACACCGTCAACATCGCGTCGCGCCTCCAGGCCGAGGCCGGGCCCGGCGGCGTCGCCGTCGGTCGCGAGACGGCGCGCCGAATCGGCGCCGGGTTCACGCTCGAATCGCTCGGCGAGCTCCGGCTCAAGGGCAGGGCCGCCGGGGTTCCGGCCTATCGCGTCGTCGGCGACGCCGAGGCGACCGCGTCCGACCTGCCGCTCGTCGGCCGCGGAGCGGAGCTCGCCACGCTGTGCGCGGTGCTCGACGGAGTGCAAGAGGGTCGCGGCGCGATCGTCTCCGTGACCGGTGAGGCGGGCATCGGCAAGAGCCGCCTCGTGCGCGAGGCGCAGGCCCGCTACGAGAGCTCGATCCGGTTTCTCGCAGCGCATTCCCTCTCGTACGCGAGCGCGATTCCTTACGTGCCCGTTCGCGGCCTACTGCGGGCGTGGCTCGGGCTCGGGCTCGCCACGCCCGAGACGCGATTGCGCCTGGAGCTCAAGAGCGGTCTCGAGAGCCTCGTCGGCGGCGGCGGGAGGACTGCGTACCCCTTCCTCGCGAAGCTCGCAGGCCTGACGCTGGAGGGCGAGGACGAGCAGCGCTTCGCGGAGTACGCGAGCGATTCGGTGCAGCTGCAGACGCACGAAGCCGTGCTCGCGGTGCTGCGCGCGCTCGCCCGGGAACGCCCGTTGGGCGTCCTGTTCGAGGACCTGCACTGGGCCGACGAGCCGACGCTCGCGGTCTGCGAGGACCTCTACGAGCTCTGTGAGGAGGAGCCGATCGCGATCGTGCTCCTGCATCGCGGCGACCCCGAGCACGGATCGTGGGATACCGTCGAGACCGCCCGCCGGCGCTTCCGGCACCGCTACACCGAGATCGCCCTGACGCCGCTCCCGTCCGACGAAAGCGCGAGGCTCGCCACTGACGCGGCCGGCGCGGAGCTCCCACCAGCCGTCGCTGCCCTGCTGTCCGAGCGCTCAGGAGGCAACCCGCTCTTCGTCGAGCAGCTCGTGCGCGACCTCCTCGAGCGCGGAGCGCTCGCCCGCGAGAACGGCGGTCTGCGGCTGATGGAGGGCGCGGCCGCAACCCTGCCGAGCCTGGTCCAGGAGCTGCTCCAGGCGCGCTTCGACCATCTCGGGCCGGCTGCGCGCCGCGTCGTCTCGGTCGCGGCGGTCCCCGCGCTCTCGACGCGCATGACGAGGCGCTCTCTCACTACCGGCGCGCGTCGTCATTCCTCGAGCGGCTCGGCGACACCGGCCACGCGCGCGAGACGCTCTTCAAGATCGCGCGTGCACAGCACGCCGCTTTCGATTTCGAGCGTGCCAACGCCGCCTGGCAGGAGGCATTCACGCTGCCCGAGCCTCCCCCGGTGCGCCTCGATCCGTCCGAGCGGCTGGTCGTCCCCGTTCCCGAGCCGGACTCGCTCCTGCCCGGCCGCGCCTACGCGCCCGTGAGCTGGTGGCTCGTGCAGCACCTCTTCCGCGGTCTCCGCGCGCTCGACCACGAGCAGACGGTCGTGCCCGATGTCGCCGAGCGCTTCGAGGTGTCGCCCGACGGGCGCCGGTACCGGTTCGGCCTGCGAAACGGGGTCGTCTGGAGCGATGGCGCTCCCGTCACCGCCGACGACTTCGCCTCCGCATGGCGTGCGATGCGCGAAGAGCGCACGCCGCCCGCAATCATCCTGGACGATGTCGCGTCGGCGACGGCGCTCGACGCGCACACGCTCGAGGTCAGGCTGCGCCACGGCAAGAGCGGCGTGCTCGACGCGCTCGCCTCGTCTCCGTCGTTCCCGTGGCCGCGTCACGTTCCGAGCGCGCTTCAGGAGGACGATGCGCGCATGGCCGCCCCGCTCGTCGGAAACGGGCCATTCGTGCTCGCCGCCAGTGACGCCGAGCACGCCCTCTTGCGCGCGAGCGCGACCTGGTCGGGGCCGCGCGGCAACGTCCGTGAGATCGTTCTGCCGTTCATCGAGGGGCTCGGCACGTTCGACGACGAATGGCTGAAGGGCCGCGGTGACGTTCTCCTGTTCGCGAGCCGCGCCCTCACGGAGCAGTCGCCGCTCGAGACGAGGATCGAGACTGGCCTGGCCCTATCGACGGCCGCCTACGTCGGCTTTCGCGCCGACGGCGGGCCGTTCGCGGACGAACGGGTGCGGGCGGCGTTCTCCTGCGCCGTCAACCGGGTGGCGCTCCACGCGCGGACGACGTGGCCGTTTTGCGAGTTGGCCACAGGCGGACTCATTCCACCCGCGATGCCCGGCCACTCGCACCGCCTGGCTCCCGACTTCGATCCCGATCGAGCGCGGGGCCTACTCGCGGCCGCTGGGTACCCCGGCGGGCGCGGCCTGCCGCGGCTCGCGCTCGTCGCTCCCACGTGGGAGCAGGAATCGACGCGCGAGCTCGTGTCGCAACTGTCGGCGCTCGGTGCCGACATCGAGGCTTCGTTCGAGAGACTTGCGGACATCCACGAGGCGATCACGAGTCGTGCGGACATCTGGTTCTTTGGGTTCCGCCCCGATCACCCTGACCCGGACGGAGTGCTCCCGCCGCTCCTCGCAACCAATCCGCAGCTCTACCGGGACGCGGAGATCAACGCGCTGCTCGAGCAGGCGCAAATGGACCCGCAGCCGCGACGAGCGGCTCCGCATTCACCGAGAGGCGGAGCGATTGTGGATCGCCGAGCGCAGCGCGGTGTTGCCCGTCTTCTGCACGCGGACACAGCCCCTCCGGCGCCCGTGGGTCGAGGGGCTCTGGGGAGGAGCCCCCACACTCGTGGCGACGCTCGACCACGCCATCGTGCGCGCCCGCCCATGACTGGGTCGTCACAGCGTTGGCACTTCTCCCACGACCCGACCGCTCGCTGGACGGGCTTTGCCGGGAAGACGTTCTGGGACTGGCCACAGCTGCTTGTGATACCGGCGGCCAGGACGAGCTGGGCGTAGGGTAGTCGGCCGCGCCCACGAACACATGTTCGCATGTGCCGGGCGCGGCCCGGCGCGACTTTCACGCACCCGACACGCTGCAACATTGTTTGGAACCCACAAGAAGGGTCAACGGCGCGCTCACACTCGCTTCGCTAAAAATCGAACCCGCGGCGTCGAATCTGCGGCACCGGCTGGGGAGACACCGGGCAGGACTTGGGGGCTTGCTGCCCGGTCCCCGGCCAAAACGGCTTATTGGCGACTGGGAGGCGATTGCTCCGGTGTGAGGAGTGTGGCGCTCAGAGCGACTGGGAGGACGGCTTTTCCCACGTGGGCGACCCAAGGTGGAAGGCGTATCTCAGGGTTGACAGCGAAGTAGTTATCTACTGCCCCGAATGCGCCGAACCGCGAATTCGGCCGCGATCCGTCACCGGCCACTGAACGGCCACACGGAGGGGATCCGTCGTGATCTGGGAATCGGTCGTCGCCGTCGTTGCCTTCTTCGCTGCGCTCGCGTTCGGCGTGTACCTCGGCTGGCTCGGCTGGCGGATGAACACCTGACGACCCGGCGGCGAACTGAACGCCGCTGCGCCGCGGTGCTGTAGCGCAGCCGTGCCTGTACGGCTGCCTCGAGGCGGATCCAGTCCACTCATCGAACGGGTAGGCACGACGGGGGACGCCCGGGGCCTGCGACTGGACCCCGGGCGCGCCGTAGAGAGGGCCTCCTTGGGGGAGGGGACGGCCCCACGAGTAGTATGGCACCTCGTTGGCGACCACGGACACTCACGGCCCTTGCCGGCGGTGTTGGAGGAGGGCGCAAGTCCCGCGGGGCGCTGCCGGCAGGCGAGGCGGTGACGATCAGGGCGGGCGATGCAGACGCCGAGCCCAGCTCGTAGAACGGGTCCTCCGGCTCACTGACAGCTCCTCGGAGCTCGTGTTCGTCCCGTACGCCGAGGTGTACGGACACGGCGTCGAGGAGATGTTCCAGCGGATGCCGGCGAGCGAGAAAATCAAGGCCGCGACGGGCGGGGAGCCCACGACTACGCTCGACGACATTCTCGAGCAGGTCGTGGCGCACGCCCGAGCCGGGAGTGTCGCCCCGGCCTGACGACGAAGGGGTGCGGACGAAAACGGTTGCCGCAGCGTCCCTCCACCGTCTCCATCAAGATGAGTGGGTTGGTTGCGGTCATGCCTAGCCCGGCGCGGCTGGATCGAGCGCTGCGCTCGCTGGAGCCGAAGGTGGTTGCGGTCGTGGTGCTCGGAGCGCTTGCGGTGATCGGGGCGCTCGGTGCCTTCCAGGCGGCGGAGGGGCCGGTCGAGGCGGAGGGCGGGCCGCCGCCGCGCGGCTTCCTCGGGCTCTTTTACCTCGACGGCGAATACAACCTCCCTTCGATCTTCAGTGCCGCGCTCTGGCTCTTCGCCTCCCTGTCGCTCTACGCGGCCGGCCGGGCCCGCGAGCACGGACTGCGGCGCCAGGTCT